>Ga0326597_10000102_pt1 | contig 150709 bp, 118 predicted proteins | sample RVTome_12_FD_203789 | JGI IMG/M metagenome (GOLD analysis project Ga0326597, IMG submission 203789) | Soil microbial communities from uranium-contaminated site in the Upper Colorado River Basin, Wyoming, United States - RVT100D185 | ecosystem: Environmental > Terrestrial > Soil > Contaminated... | reverse complement strand
GCGTACGCGTGTTCGCTGTCGAGAGAGATCAGCTGAGACCCGTAGGGAGTTCGTTCGGTTGTGGTCTGTTGAACGGGGACATCTGGACACGTAACGGGGAACTTGAGCCTTCACCGACGCCGACTCCAACTGAAACGCCCACATCGGCGCCCACCGAGACGCCCGTGTTCACGGAGACCCCCACGCTCACCCCGACGCCGCGCGCGTCGGCAACAGCAACCCCAAGCGCCACACCGACGGCAACGAGCACTGCATCGCCAACGGCCGAGCCGCGCCCGATCTACATGCCGCTCGCGCTTCACGAGCGCTGCGACCCCACGCAGCAGCGCATCGACGTCTCGTTGGTCATCGACGCGTCAACCAGTATGGATGAACTGACCCGAGCGGGCCGATCTAAGATCGCTGCCGCGCTCAGTGCCGCCCATTCCTTCCTCGATCTGCTCCAGCTGAACGATCCCCAGGGCGATCAAGCAGCAATCGTCACGTTCAACAGCGACGCGTGGATCTTGGCCCCGCTGACGAGCGACCGCTCCGATCTTGATGCCGCGCTTGCCACCGTATCGCTCGGGCAGCAGACGCGCCTTGATCGCGCAGTTGCCGTCGGTGCTCAAACGCTGGCGGACAGCACGCGGCGTCGCCTGGGGAACGAGCCCGTGCTCGTCTTGCTGACCGACGGTCGGGCCAATCCGGTGCCCATCGAAGCCGCCGTGGCTGAGGCTGATGTGGCCAAGGCGGCGGGCGTGACGCTGTTTACGATCGGCTTGGGAGAGGACATTGATGCAGAGGGGCTTGCCGCGATGGCAAGCACGGCAAGCGGCTTCCTGCGAGCGCCGGATGCTGAGGATCTGGCAGCGGTGTACGCACAGGTGGCACGGAGCATTCCGTGTCCGGCATCGGCTTGGTGGGGAGGGAAGTGAGCGGAAGCTCCAGCTAGACCTGTCAGTGCCCACTCGAGGACGCATCCACCCGCCCGCACCTCGCCCTCATTCCCTGCGCGCGTGGAAGCGCTTGTACACACCCGGCCAACACCCATGCCGCCGCACTTCTCGATCATCCGCACGCCAGGATGTGTCCACCAGTTGGACCGCGCTCCGTCAGGCTGCGCCCCACCGCCTCAGGGCGCGGCCGCCTCCGGCTCCGCCCACCTAAACATGTACCCAACGCCGCGGATGGTGTGGATGAGCGCCTCCTGGTCGCGATCGGGCGTCAGCTTCTGGCGCAGCCAGTGGACGTGGACCTCGAGCGTGCGCGTGTCGGCCACGAAGTCGGTCTGCCACACGTTCTGCATGAGGAACCGTCGCGTGAGCACCTGGCCGTTGTGCCGGAGCAGCACCTCCAACAGGCGGCACTCCTTGGGGGTGAGCCGCCAGCGCTGGCCGCCGCGCACCAGGTCGCGCTTGGCAACGTTGAGGACGATATCGCCGATGGCGACGACGGTGCGATCGGGCGATGTCGGATCGAGCATGGCACCGACCGGCGCGGAGCGCGCGAAGGGGTGGACGAGAGGCGCGCGATTCTAGACAACGGCCGATGCGGGCGCAAGCGGCGCGCGCGGCTGCGTGGCGCCGACGCGTCGCGATCGTGGCGCAGCCGCCAGGGCGACGCGCGATGGAGCGACTAGACTCTCCGCATGCCGGCATCCCGCCACCCGTTCGCCTCTCCCGGCCGCCTCGGCCGGATGGTGCTCGACCTGCTCCTGCCTCCGCGCTGCCCAGGCTGTCGCCAGCCGGGAGGCGGGCTGCTCTGCGCCACCTGCCTAGCCGCCATCCAACCGCTGCCGGCGCGGCGCTGCCGGCTCTGCGGCGACCCGTCCGTGCGCGCTCCGGGCCGCTGCGGCGCCTGCCTGGCCGCGCGACCGGCCTTTCGGCGCGCGTTTGCCCCCGGGCGCTATGCCGCGCCGCTGAGCGTCGCCGTCCAAGCGCTGAAGTACCACCGCCGCCGCTCGGCGGCGCCGGCCCTGGGCACCGTCATGGCGGCCTGCGTCCCGGAATCCGTCGCGCGCCGCGTCGACGTCGTGGTGCCGGTGCCGTGCCACCTCGGGCGCGTGCGCCGTCGCGGGATCGACCACGCCGCGCTCCTGGCCCAGGCTGTGGCCGCGGCGCTCGGTCGCCCCTGGCATCGGGCGCTCGAGCGCACCCAGCCGACCACCCCGCAGGTGGGCCTCTCGGCCGGCGAGCGACGCGCCAACGTCGCGGGGGCGTTCCGATCCCGCGCGTCGGTCGCGGGATCCTGCGTGCTCCTGGTGGACGACGTCATGACGACCGGCGCCACGTCCGGCGCGTGCGCCGTGGTGCTGTGCCAAGCCGGCGCACGGGCGGTCTGGGTCGTCACGGCCGCGCGCGCCGCCACGCCCAGCCCGGCAATGCGCCCCGCGGTAGCCGCGCGCCCCGCGCCCCGATATAATGCGCCCCCCGCACCCTAGGAGACGCGGCATGGACATCGAGCTGAAGTCACGCGACGTGGACCTGACCGACCAGGTGAGGACGTACGTCGATACGCGCTTCGACCGGGTGGGTCGGCGCCTTCCAGACGTCCGCGCGGCGCGCATCGAGTTGCGCCACGAGCAGAAGCGCAGCCAGGGCGACGTCCACATCGCGCAGGTCACGCTGTGGGTGGATCGCACCATCCTGCGCGCCGAGGAGATGCACCAGGACCTGTTCGCCGCCATCGATCTGGCGTCCGACAAGCTGCTGCGCCAGGCCGAGCGGTTCAAGGGCAAGCGGGTCGACCGGCGGCATGGCGCCATCGGGGCCGCCGCGCGCGACCTCGACTCGGCGGCCAGCGACGGGGGGATGGAGGCGGCCGTCGCCGCCGAGGCCGAGGCCCTGGCGGAAGCGGAGCCGGCGGAGATCGTCCGCCGCAAGCGCTTTGCCGTCCTGGCCATGGCCGAGAACGAGGCCATCGAGCAGTTCGAGCTGCTCGGCCACGACTTCTTCGTCTACCGCGACGGCGAAACCGGCAGCCTCAACGTGCTCTACCGGCGGCGCGACGGGCAGATCGGGCTGCTCGAGCCCTTCGAGGGGTGATGGCGGGCGAGGCCGGCGCGCGAGCGGGGGAGCCGGACACACCGTCGGGGCCGGCGCCTTCGGGACCCATCGGCGCGGCGCCGCCGCGCCGCGTGCTCGTCGTCTGCACGGCCAACCAATGCCGGTCGCCCATGGCCGCCGCGCTCCTGGCCCAAGCCGGGCGCGGGCGATTGGACGTCCGCTCGGCGGGGACGTGGGCGGCCGACGGCGCGCCGGCGACCGCCGAGGCCGTCAGGACGATGGCCGAGCGGGGCATCGACTTGGCCGGCCACCGCTCCCAGAGCGTGACGCGCGACCTCGTCGACTGGGCCGATGCGATCGTGACCATGACGGCCTCGCACCGAGAGTCGCTGGTGGCGGAGTTCCCCGACGCGGCGCAGAAGATCCTGCGCCTGGCCGACGTCGACGGGGCGGGCTGGGACGTCGCCGACCCGATCGGCGCCGGGCGCGACGCGTACGGTGCAACGGCCGACGAGCTGGGGCGCTTGGTGGACGCGGGCATCGCGAAGCTCGTCGAAACGCCCTCGGCCTAGGCTGCCCGGCGCGTTCGCCGCGAGAGGGCGATCAGCGCCCGCCCCTCGTACCAGGCCATCGACAGGGCCAACCCAACGCCCAACCACCCATCGCGCCACCCGCCCAGCGTGACATAACGCCGCCACGCCTCGCGCGCCGGGCGCGTGACCAAGTGCTGCACCCGAACGCGTTGGCCTTCCGCCAGGCGCCGGTCGGCCTCGAGCAGCGCGTAGTCGCGCTGCTTGGCCCTAAACTCCGCCCACGACGCGTAGTTCAGGTGGACCATGGGCTCTGAGAGGCGAGTTGTCGGGCCGTCCACCTCGGCGACCTCGTGGACCGCCCGGTCCGGGTCGTACGTCGCCCGCGCCACCTCGAGCAGGCGCAGCTGGTGGTCCGGCCACCAGCCGCCGCCGCGCAGGCGGTGCCCGAAGAACACGTTGGCGCGGGGGATCCAATACCCGGCCGCCGCGCCTTGGACGACCGCCTGGCGCACCTCGGCCGCCAGCGCGGGCGGCACCCGCTCGTCCGCATCCACGAACAGCACCCAGGGCGTCTCGACGAGCCCGAGCGCCGCCTGTCGCTGGCGCGAGAAGTTCTGGAACGGGTGCACCACCACCCGCGCACCCGCCGCTTGCGCGATGTCCCGCGTGGCGTCGGTGCTCTCCGAGTCCAGGACCAGAACGGCATCGGCAAAGCCAAGGCTGGCCAGGCACTCCGGCAAGTGCTCGGCCTCGTCGCGCGTCAGGACGACGGCGGTGATGGTCGGTTCTGTGGGCGTCATGCGGCTACCTCGGCAGGGCTCGCTTGAACGATCGCCTGCCGCGACGTCCAGGACCTGTCGCGATGCTGAGAGCCGGCCGCGTTGCTGCGCATCATGCGCGCTCCTCGGCAAAGACCCCGCGGTAGGCCGCGCCGAGCGCCGCCCAATCGTCGCCAGAGATCTCCCCGCGCTGAAACGCCCGCGCTCCGGCGCGCTGGCGCCACCAGAGCCCCGCACGCACGATGGCGCGGAGCAGCTGCGCCTTGGCGCGGGGCGTGTGGTGCGCGAACCAGCGCAAGCGGCTCCGCCACAGGTGGCCCAGCGCCGCGGCCCGGCGCTGGCCGCTGGCCGCGCCGCCGTGATGGACGACGACCGCGCGCGGCTCGCAGAGCGTCGCAAGGCCGCGGTCCAGGGCGCGCTTGCACCAGTCGATCTCCTCGCAGTACATGACGTAGCCCTCATCCAAGGGGCCGACGCGGCGCAGCGCGTCGCCGGTCATCGTGAGGCATGCGCCGAGGACGAAGTCGACCGGGAACGGTTGACTGCTGGCGTACCGTGCTGCCGCGTAGCGGCCGTTCAACGTCGATTCGGCCAAGCGCGCCACGGGCCAGAGGTCCAGGACGGTCTGGACGATGCCGGGGAACCGGAAGGCCGCGTGCTGGAAGCGGCCGTCCGGGTAGCGCAGCGCGGGGCCGGCCGCACCAGCCTCCGGGTGCTCGCGCAGCGTCGCCATGAGACGGCCGAGGCTGCCCGGGGTGAGCGCGGCGTCCGGGTTGAGCAGCAGCACGAACCGCGGGCAGCCGCCGTCCGGGCGTGCCCAGCCGCGGAGCGCGCGGTTGTTGCCCGCGGTGAAGCCGACGTTAGCGTCCAGCGCGATCAACCGCACCCAGGGGAACTCGGCGGTGACCATGGCGGCCGAGCCGTCCTCGGAGGCGTTGTCGACCACGCAGACCTGCGCCCAAGCCTGGTCTCCCGAGGCAGCCGTCGCCCGCAGTCCCTGGCGCTCGAGCTCGGTGGCCACGGACGCCAGGCACTCCGCGAGCAGCGCGCGCGTGTTGTAGCTGACGATGACGATGCCGAGCTCCGGCGCGGCCGAGCGGCTGGGGCTCACGGCGCGTCGTCGGCCTCGAAGTCGATCTCCAAGCCCTGGCGGCCGTATGGCCCGTGCATCCGCTTGACGTCCTCGTGCATCAATGAGGCGTAGATGGCGGTGGAACGCCGCAGCGGCGGCTCGACGAATCGGATGCTGCCCGAGATCGTGACCTCCTGCCGGGGCGCAAGGCACAGGTAGGCCGTGCCGTCCGCCTCGCAGATGGTCAGCTCCTCGCTGCGGCCGAGCTGCCAGCGATACGGGTACTCCAGGTCGGTCGCCTTGTCCTCGTACTCCAGGCCCAGTCGGACGACGCCGGAGCTGCGCGCGAACGAGCGCTGGTAGGCCGGCGTGGGCACGACGTCGTCGAAGCAGAAGCCGCCGTCCGCCGCGACCACGGCGCGCCGGCCGTTGTCGCCGTCGGCCTCGAACAGCCAGACGGCCGCATCGGGCGCAGGGACGCCGTCCGCGGTCACGGTGCCGCAAACGCTCGAGGCGGCGGACGTGGTGGCCGCGGTGTCCTCGGCGGCCACCTCGCCCTCGCCGAGGGACGTCCGGTCATCGCCCTCGCTGGCCGCCGCTTCATCGTCGCCGGTGGCCGCCGCGCTGTCAGCAGCCGATGCAGCGCCATCGTCGAGGGCCGCGGAGTCGACGTCGCTGTTGGTCGCCCCCGTGACGGCCTCGCGATCGGAAGCCTCCGCATCGCGCTCGATGCGCAGCGGCCCAGCGGCGCGAGCCGGCGACGGGGCGGCCAGGTCGATGGCTACGGGCCCGACTGCGCCGAACGGGATGCGCCGGGCGACCGAGCGCTGCCCGTCGCGGGCCAGCAGCAGCCACTCGCCGGGCGCGACGGCGTTGTAGGAGCGGGCGTTGTCGTAGACCGTGCCCGGCTCGGGGCCGCGCGTCCGGATGGGCGCATCGCCGGAGTTGCGCACCGTGGCGGTAAACGTCAGCGTCTCGCCAAGCGGCAAGAGCGTGGCGCTCCAGACGATGTCGCCGACCAGCGCGGCGTGGGCCTGCCCGCCGTCGACGATGGTGAGCGGCACACGCGCGCGGGCCACGTTGCCCACCGCATCGCGCGCCTCGCCCACGATGGCGTACTCCCCGTCGTCCGGCGGGGGCGCGTCCGCGTCGACGCCGGCGTCGTACTCGTAGACGTGCGGCCCGACGTCGCCCGGGCGGTCCGCGAACTCGGTCTCGGCCAGGATGTCGCCGAGCAGCGTGCCGTCGGCGTGCTCGATCCACACCCGCACCTCGGCCGGCTCGTCCAGGCGATAGGTGATCCGGACGCGGTCGTCGATGCCGTCCTGGTTGGGGGAGAAGCGCTGCGGCTGTACCGCAAAGCCGATCAGCTCGGGCGGCGAGTCGTCCGCCTCGCGGATGGTCATTGGCTGGCTGGCCTCGGCGGGCGCGCCGCCGCCCACCGGCTCCGCCGTCACGAAGAGGACGTAGTCGCCGTCGGGCAGCATCCGTCCGTCGAGCGTGCCCCCAAAGTACAGCGCGTAGTCGTCGCGCGGCTGGCGAAGGACCGCGTCGCGCAGCACGTGGCTGGCGCCGTCTGCGCCTTCGAGCCGCACGGTGACGTGCGCGGTCTGGCCGACGGCGTAGCGGATCCGTGCGACATCGGCCTCGCCGTCGCCGTTCGGCGAGATTGCGGCCGGCTCGACGGCGACGGCCGAGAGCAGGGCGCGCGGTTGGCAGCCGGTGCCGGCAACGGCAGCCAGCCCCAAGGCGACGGCGGCGGCGAGGGCGGGCGGGGAGGTCGGGCGCATGGCGCGGGAGTGTAGCATGCAGCCGTGAGGGCACCAACGCGGCGAGCTGTGATGGCTGCATGGCGTCGTTGCCGACGCCCGCGGCGCCATCCCGATGGGTCACGCGGTCCGGCGGTAAGGGTACAATCGCCGCATGGCACAGAACGCGGCCTGGCAGGCGGCCCTTGACTACCTCTACGGGTTCGTCAACTGGGAGACCAAGGCGGCGGGCGTCCGCCCGGCCTACCAGCTGGATCGCATTCGGACGCTCCTGACGGCGGTCGGCGAGCCGCAGCGGGCCTGGCCGGCCGTGCACGTGGGCGGCACCAACGGCAAGGGCTCGACCTGCGCCATGATCGCGTCGGCCCTCCAGGCGGCGGGCTATCGGGTGGGGCTCTACACGTCGCCGCACATGCATACGGTGCGCGAGCGCGTGCAGGTGGACAGCCGGCCGATCGCCGAGGCCGAGGTGCTGGCCTGGATCGCGCGCCGCCGCGACCTCCTGGCCCAGCACGCGGGCGTGACGACGTTCGAGGCGCTGACGCTCTTGGCCTTCGAGCACTTCGCGCGGAGCGCGGTCGACGTGGCGGTCGTCGAGGTGGGCCTGGGCGGCCGGCTGGACACGACGCGCGTGGTCCAGCCGGTGGTCACGATCATGGCGTCGATCGGCATGGACCACCGCGAGGTGCTGGGCGACACCCTGCGCCAGATCGCCTCCGACAAGGTGGGCATCTTCCGCCCGGGCGTTCCGATCATCTCTGCGCCCCAGGAGCCGGAGGCCCTGGCCGTCGTCCAGGCGGAGGCGGAGCGCATGGTCGCGCCGCTGACGCTGGTCGGTCGCGATGCGACGTGGGGGCAGGTGGCAATCGACCGCGGCGGCCAGCGGTTCGCCGTCACCGTCCGCGAGGGCGAGGGCGGAGGCGAGGGCGGGGGCAGGGAAGTGGCCTACGATGTCGCGACCGTCCTCCACGGCCCCCACCAGCGCATCAACGCCACGGTTGCCGTAGCCGTCCTCGACGCCCTCCGCCGTGCCGGCTGGCACATCGATGCCGCAGCCGTCCAGCGCGGCATCGCCGCCGCGCGCTGGCCGGGCCGCTTCGAGCGCCTCGGACCGCCGCCGGGCGATCGAGACATCGCGGTCATCGCCGACGGCGCCCACAACCCGCCGGCCATCGCCGCGCTCTTGGCAACGCTGGCCGAGGTCTACCCTACGCGCCAGCGCACCATCGTGATCCTAGGCATTGGCGGCGAGAAGGACCGCGCTGAGATGCTGGCCGCGCTCGTGCCGGCCGCGGACATCGTGTTCACCGCACGAGCCGATCACCCGAAGGCGGTGTCTGCCGCCGCGCTGGCCGACGAGGTCGTGGGCGCGGGCGGCATCGCCACGGCCCGTGCCAACCCAAGCGACGCGCTGGACGCCGCCCTGGCCGCCGCCGAGCCGGGCGACGTGGTGCTGGCCACCGGCTCGATCTTCCTGGCGGCGGACGTCCGCGAGGCGGCCGCCGACCGCGGCTGGCTGCGCATCGAGGACCGCGACCCGCCGACGTCAGAGCGGCCGGCCGTGGGCAAGAAGGGCGTCCGCGGGTAGGCCGCGACGTTGGGCTCGAAGAAGACGTCGCGTCGGACTTAGCGCGCCAACCAGAACCGCCGCGCAATTGGGCGAGAGAGCAGGATGGTAGCGAGCCATGGGATCGAGTCGAACGAGCGCCTAAGGCGCCACCGGACCCTCCGAAGGCGGTGAACGCTTCAGTGGAGTTCCTCCGCCAGCCCGACGATAATGCCCTCGGGGCCGCGGACGTAGGCAAGCCGATGCGAGTCCCCGTATTGCACCACGTCGCCGACCAGCTCGGCGCCGTGGGCGAGCAGGCGCGCGACGATGTCGTCGATGTCATCGACGGCGAACATGATGCGGCGGATCCCGAGTGCGTTCACCGGAGCGTTCTCGGGCCCAGTTCTGATCGCTTCCGGCGTGTGAAACTTGTCCAGCTCGATCCGTCCGAGGCCGTCCGGAGTGCGCATCAGCGCGAGGGTAGCACGGACGTTCTGAAGGCCAATTAGACGATCTACGGAGGGGCCTTCGACGGTCGTCTCGCCCTCCAACTCGAGTCCGAGTGCGAGAAAGAAGGCCTTCGCGGCTTCGAGGTCGTCGACGACGATGAGGATGTTGTCCAATCGCTTGATCGTCATGTCGCTAATATAGCCGAGGCCCCGCCGCTCCGAGACACGTGGTCCATGTGGAACGCGAGATGGATCGTGGGGTAGCGCAGGACATCCTCCAGGGTCATGTAGTCCTGAAAGAGCGGCTCCCACCGCGTCGGGTAGTGCATGCCCTGTCCCCACGCCGCCTCGCTGGCCGAATCGACGCGCCTCATGATGGCGTCGTGGGTCCGGTCGAACTGCTTGCGCAGCCGCTCTCGTGAGAAGATCCGGCCCCCGATGCGCGGTCCCAGGCCGTTCACGATGTTGAACAAGCCCGTGCTCGCGTTGAGGATGCCAGCAAACCGCTTCGAGTATCGTCGCGGAAGGCGCCCCCAAAACCCCAGCATGGGCACGAGGATCGGAACCAGGATGAAGGCGAGCGTCATGTGAAAGAGCACCTCACCGTTCGTCCAGCCCGGGTTGTTGCTCGGCCTGCGAAGGTCCTCGTCGGTCAACGAGTCGAGCAGGGCGTGAAAGGCCGCGCGCGCGGCCTCCAGCTCGTTGCGGAGCGCGACCTTGGCGGTCTGGTGCTCGGCGACGTCCATGCGTTCAGTATACCTCCGCGCCACCAACTGAGCACTCGCGCGGTCGGGCATCGTTGCTGGGTCGGCCACTTGACCCATCAAACGGCCTCCTGAAGTCGGCAGGATCTGGGCGAACAGGGCGGCACGCGGGCGCCGTTGCCGCGACCGGCAGGACTGCGCGTTTTGACGGCAGCGCGTTTCGTATAGAATCGCCGAACATGGGCGCGACGTTCGCGAGTTCAAGAGCCGGTCGCCGCGGACCAAGCATCGGTTTAAGGTGTGCCTTAGATGAGGAGACGCTGATGAAGCACGAGCTCACCGCTATCTTCGAGCGCGACGGCGCGTGGTACATTGCCTACTGTCTCGAAGTCCCTGGAGCCAACGGTCAGGGTAAGACCAAGGACGAGGCCCGGGAATCCCTAGCTGAGGCCGTCAACTTGATCTTTGAGGACCGCCGGGAGGACGGCCTCCGCGGTGTGCCTGACGATGCGGAACGCGAGATCCTGGTTCTCGAGTGAAGCGAGCGGCGCTCCTGCGACATCTTCGACGTCATGGGTGCCATCTGAAGCGGGAAGGCCGATCCCACTCCCTATGGACGAATCCTCAGACGGGTGAGGTCGAGGCCGTTCCAAGGCACACCGAGATCCCAGATCTGCTCGCTCGCAAGATTTGTCGCGGCCTTTCGGTCGCGGAACTGGGGACGTGGAGTTGACCCGCCTTCCAGGTCGGTCGGTGTTTGGAAGTCTCATGCCGCCTGAGCGACGACAGACGCCAACGCCTTAGGTTCTGCGAACGAGCGCCCACCTGGACACCCCGACATCCCCACCTGTGCACCGCGCAAAGCGCACCTGCGCTGCCCTCAAAGCGCACTTGGGCTTCGACCGAAGCGCACCTGGGCATCGAGCAAAGCGCACGTGCGCTCTGCGCCGTGTCCAAGTGCGCTCCCATCCATGCCCACCTGGGCACTCCGAGCATCGCCCGTGGCTGATCGGCGCGAGCCTACGGCCTCGTTCTAGTGCAGCAGGCCGATCGGCGGCCGCGTAGCGTCCGCGGCCGGGTGGCGGGCGACGGACGCGGGCACGAACGCCAGCTGCCGCACATCCACAGAGCGCGCGCGCGGCGTCGGGCCGGCGTGGCCGTCGGGCGTGCGCGCGGCGGCGGCCGATGGCGCCGCCGCGGCTTGGACGGCGCTGGCGCCGCCGGCCGGGGCCAGCACCACGCCGGCCACCAGGCACGCGGCAATGCCGGCCGCCGCCATGCTTCGCCGTAGCGCGGTCACCGAGTAACGGCGCGCGGCCGGCGTGGCGGCGCGCGCGTAGACGGCGCGCACGCGGCCCTCGAGCTGGGCGACGAAGCGCGGCTCCGGCGTGGGAGCCGCTAGCCGGCGGGCGCGCAGGCGAGCCGCCAGCGCCGCCGCCCGGGCGGCGTCTTCGCCGAACGCGTCGGCGATGGCCTCGCGGCGGACGCCCGCCTGTTGAGCCGCCAGCGCGTCGTCGACCCGCTCCGAGCGCCTGGCGCACAGCGGGCCCCGCGACGCGGCTGCCGTCATGCCTGCTCGAAGAGAGCGGCCCAGCGCCATCAGCGCGCTCATTGCGCTCACTGCCTTCACCCTTCGGCCTCCGCCGGATGCGCCAGGCCCAGCGCGCCGCCTGGCGCAAGGGCCAGACGGCCCGCGGCCGCCAGCTCGTCCGCGACGCGCACCGCACGGGCCAGGGCGCGGTGCTGGAGCACCTTTACGTTGCCCTCGCGGAGGCCCATGGCCTCGGCCGTGTCGCGGATCGAGCGGCCCTCGAGGATCCGCAGCGTCAGCACGCGACGGTAACGCTCCGGCAGTCGATCGAGCACCACGCGGCCCAGGGCCGTGGCCCGATGGTTGGCATCGTCGCCGTCGCCCGGGTCCTGGGCCAGCCGCGCCACGTCCAGGTCCACGGTCTCCGGCCGGCGCTGCTGGCGCCGCCAATGGTCGCGGACGCAGTTGCGGGCGATGGCGTACAGCCATGTGCGCAGGCTGGCGCGGCCGTCGAACTCGTCCAGCGCGCCCACGAAGCGCAGGAAGGCCTCGCTGGTCACGTCCTCGGCGTCCTGGACGCGGCCGAGCTGGTTGAACGCAAAGCCGAAGATCTCGCGGACGTAGCGCTGGTACAGCGCGACGACCGCCGCGCCGTCCCCGGCGCGCGCGCGGGCGACCAGGACGGCGTCCGAAGGCGCCTGGCCCTGCTGACCCGCCTGGCTCTGCTCGTTCGCCCGTGCTTCGATCACTGATCGCGCTCCCTCGTCGGCCGCGCCGCCGACCTGCTCGCTGCGGTCAGCCGCGACGCCACAATGATAGGACGCCGCGACGTTACGCGTCCAACGACGTTATGCGCCCGATGAGCTACGCGCCCACCGGCGCCCGCGCGACGTCGACCGCCGCCTGCACCAGGCGCTGGACGTGCGGCAGCCAGCGCTCCGGCGGGCCCTCGAACGGGATGGCCACGCGGTGCTGGCCCACGATGGCGTCCTTCCCCAGCGCCGCGATCAGTCGCGCCCGATCGACCGGCCGCGCCTCCGGCCAGCGCATGGCCACCACCGTGCCCTCCCGGCCGATGCTGGACGCGCCCGCCAGGTGGGCCAGGACGCGCAGCCGCAGGACGATCAGCAGGTGGCGCACCGGCGCCGGCGGCCGGCCGAAGCGGTCGCGCAGCTCCAGCTCGATCTCCCGCACGGCCGCCTCGTCGTCGGCGGCGGCCATCCGGCGGTACACGCGCGTGCGCTCCTGGGTGCCGGGAACGTACTCCTCCGGCAGGTAGGCGTCCAGCGGGAGGTCGACCGTCGGGAGCGCGCCCGGGTCGATGGCCGCCAGCTCGCGCTCGACGCGCTCGGGGACCGGCGCCGGCTCCTCCGCGTCCGCCCGCACGCGCTTGACCGCCTCGGCCAGGAGCCGCGTGTAGAGGTCCAGCCCGATGGCCGCCACGTGCCCGTGCTGGCGCGCACCCAGGATCTCGCCAGCGCCGCGCAGCTCCAGGTCGCGCAGCGCAATGCGCATCCCGGCGCCCAGCGACGTGTCGTCCGCCAGGGCGGCCAGGCGTTCGCGCGCGCCGTCGTCCATCTCGCCGCCGATGGGATGGAGGAAGTACGCGTAGGCGCGCTGGGCCGAGCGGCCGACCCGGCCGCGCAGCTGGTGCAGCTGGGCCAGGCCAAAGCGGTCGGCGCGCTCGACGACCAGCGTGTTGGCGTTGGGGATGTCCAGGCCGCTCTCGATGATGCTGGTGCACACGAGGACGTCGACGGTGCCGGCCACGAACGCGAGCATGGCCTCGGCCAGCGCCCCTTCGCCCAGCTGCCCGTGGGCGATGACCACGCGGGCCTCGGGGACCAGCCGCATGACCTTCTGGGCGATCATCTCGATGCCCTGCACGCGGTTGTACACGTAGAAGACCTGGCCGCTCCGATCGAGCTCGCGGCGGATGGCCGTCCGGACGAGCGACTCGTCGAACGGGCCGACGTGGGTGGCCACCGGGAGGCGCTCGGACGGCGGCGTGTCGATGGTCGTGAGGTCCCGCAGGCCCGTGAGCGCCAGGTGCATGGTCCGCGGGATCGGCGTGGCAGTCAGCGTCAGCGTGTCCACGCCCTCGGCCAGCTCGCGCAGCCGCTCCTTGTGCTTGACCCCGAAGCGGTGCTCCTCGTCGACGATGAGGAGCCCGAGGTCGCGGAAGCGGACGTCCATGCTGAGCAGCCGGTGCGTCCCGATGATCACGTCCACCTCGCCTTTGGCCAGGCTGTCCAGGATGACCGCTTGCTCGGCGCGCTTGCGGAAGCGCGAGAGCGACTCGATGCGCACCGGGAACGGGCCCAGGCGGCGCGCAAACGTCTCGTGGTGCTGCTGGGCGAGGACGGTCGTCGGCGCCAGCACGGCCACCTGCCGCCCGTCGTTGACGGCCTTGAACGCGGCGCGCAGGGCCACCTCCGTCTTCCCGAAGCCCACGTCGCCGACGACCAGCCGGTCCATGGGCCGCACGCTCTCCATGTCGCGCTTGACGTCCTCGATGGCCCGCAGCTGGTCGTCCGTCTCGTGGAACGGGAACGCCGCTTCCATCTCCGCCTGCCAGGCGCCGTCGGCGGCAAACGGGTTGCGGCGCGCGGTCTCGCGCCGCGCGTAGAGCACCAAGAGGTCGGCGGCGATGTCCTCGATCTCGCGCCGCGCCTTGGCCTTGGCGCGCTCCCAGTCGGCCGTCCCGAGCCGCGAGACGGCCGGCGTGATCTCGCCGGTGCCCACATAGCGGGCGATGCGATCGCTTTGGTGCGTGGGGACGTAGAGCGTGTCGCCCGCGGCGTAGTCCAGCTGCAGGTAGTCGCGCTCGATGCCGCCGACCGTCATGCGCAACAGGCCGCGGAACACGCCGATGCCGTGCTCGATGTGCACCACGTGGTCGCCCTCGCTCAGCTCGGCAAAGAAGTCGGGCCGGTTGCTGTCCGTGGCCGTCCGCTCGGCGCGGCGCCGCATGGGCTGGCGCCAGCCGAACAGCTCGCGGTCGGTGAGGACGACGAGCAAAGGCGCCCCCGGCGCCTGGAATGTGAAGCCCGACCCGAGCGCCTCGTGCACCAGCGCGATGCCCCCACCGCCGGGGACGGACGGGAGCACCTCGCCGGCGGCGGTCGCCGGGCCGATCTCCGCCAGCAGCTCCGCCAGCCGCGGCGCCTGGCGCGAGATGACCGTCACAGCCTCGCCGCGCTCCGCCCGCAGCGCGATGTCGGCGACGGCGTCGTCGGTGCGGTTGGCGTAGAGCGGCGGGCCGCCGAAGGCCTCGCCGAGCGCCCCCTCCGGCGCGTCGGCGTGGGATGGCCGGCCGAGCGCGACGTGCGGGCGCGCCTCCCAGGCCCGCTCCACCGCCACCCACCCCGCCAGCGGCTCGGCCGGCCAGTCGTGGGGCAGCTCGCCCGCGCCGATCATCTCGTCGCGCACAGCGCCGGCCTGCGCGATGGCCGTCTCGGCGGCCAGGCGGACGCGCGCCAGGTCGTGGCACACGATCCAGCCGTCGTCCGGCAGATGGTCCAGGAGTGTCGCAGGCGCCGCGTAGAGCAGCGAGGCGTAGGCGTCGATGCCGGCAAACCGCTCGCCGCGCGCCAGGTGCTCGACGTGGCGGCGGATCTCGGACTCGGCGACCGGGTGGAGCCGGCTCCAGTCGATGGTGTCGAGGGCTGCGGCCGCCAGCGGGCCGCCGTCCGGCAGCGCTTCGGCCGCCGGCCCCAGGATGACCGCGTCGAGCGCGCCGACCGAGCGCTGGCTCGTGACGTCGATGGTGCGGATGGACTCGAGGACGTCGCCGAACCACTCCAGCCGCACTGCCGTGGCTTCGGACGGCGGGAAGACGTCCAGGATTCCGCCGCGGAGGGCCATCTCGCCAGGCGCGGCCACCCGACCCGTGCGCGCGTAGCCCAGTCGAAACAGCCGGCGCACGAGCTCGGTCACGGGGATGTCCTGCTCGGGCCGCACGACCTGAACATCTGCGTCCAGCCGTGCGGCGGGGAGCGTCCGCGTCAGCACGCCGCGCATCGGCGCGACGATGATGGGGGCCTGCGCGACCGTGCCGGCGCGCCAGCTCTGCAGCGCGAGCAGCGCCGCGATGCGCGCCTCGCGCGTTGCCGGGTCCCACGGCAGGCGCTCGAAGGGCAGCGCGTCGGGCGCAGGCATGACGTGCACCGCAGCGCCCGGCGCGGCCAACGCGCGGAGGGCGTCGTGATGGGCGCGCGCCTCATCGGCCTCGGCGACGAGCCAGACGATCGGCCTCTGGACCGCGCCGGCGATGGCGGCCACGACCGCGGCCTGCACGGCCTCGGGCAGGGCGAGCGGCGGGACGGACGGCGCCTGGTCGAGCGCGTGCTGGAGTGCGGGATGGGCCTTGATGGCCCCGACCAGCGCGTGAAGGGAAGCATCGTGCATGCGTGCGAGCGGGATCCTTTCGTGCCAAGCGCTCAACGATAGCACAGCGGTTCGGCGCGGCTTCGCGGATTTCGCCCGAGGAGCGTCGACTACCCATACCCACGTCGCTCGATGACCCGCACTGCTCGGTCTGTTGAAGTCCAGTACAGCTTTGGGTTACCGGTCACGCATACGTGGAGAGGCCCCGCTTCGCATTGAAGAGCGGACCGCGGTGCGCTGCTGCAACGCGCAATGTGGCCCGACCCCGGATCCCGGCTGACCTCCGCCGCGACAGGACGGCATGGCGACGGCGGTCCGGAGATCCAGAGAGGGGCCGGGCAGCGAGCACGCCCAGGCGGCGTGAAGGCGTCCGGTAACCCAAAGCCTAACACGGCAGGCACCCACGTTTTGGCCAAGCGCGCGTGCCACCGCCCACGTCATGAAGCCCGGTTCGCGCCCTGTACCGCTCCACCATCGCAAAGCCGCATGAGGCCTCTGGTCATGACCACCGAACGTCTGACACCACCTAACACCCCTTGACGAGAGGGCCGGATGGCGGTAGAGTCATTAACGACTCCGTAACCCGTAAACCCGTACCCCACGCGTGAGGACCTGATGCACCGACGATTACCCCTCGGACCGTGCCTCGTCGTCTGCACCCTGCTCGCCTCGGCGGGCTGCGCGCCCATCTCGGCGCTCGACTCGCACCGCTCCTTCGTCCGGCCCGCGCCGGCCGAGGCCCAGCCGCCGTCCGGCGCCCAGACTGCGCCCGATGCCGTGGACGAGGATCAGTTGATGGCCGACGTCGGCGCGCTCGACGCGATGCCCACGCTCGAGCCCTCGCCGACGCCGCTCCCGTCCTCGACGCCGCTGCCCACGCCAACCGTGCCGCCGACGTCGACGCCCGATCCGTTGGCCGCGTCCGGCTCGCCGGTTCGCCTACAGATCCCTGCCATCGGCGTCGACGCCTTCGTCGAGCGGGTCGGCCTGACCACGGACAACGCCATGGACGTCCCTGCGGGGTGGCAGAACGTGGGGTGGTACATGCCGGGCCATCGGCCGGGAGAGGCTGGCAACGCCGTCATCGCCGGCCACCTGGACAACAGCTCCGGCGGGCCGGCCGTGTTCTGGGACCTCGCGCTGCTCTCGCCCGGCGACGAGGTGACCGTCACCTACGAGAACGGCGATCAGTTCACGTTCATGGTCCAGGACTCGGCGCAGTACCAGTTTGATGCCGATGTCGAGGTCATCAACCGCGTCTTCGGCGACGCGCCGACGCCCAACCTCAACCTCATCACCTGCCAGGGCATCTGGGACCGCAACAAGGCCACCTACTCTGAGCGCCTCGTCGTCTTCACGTCGCTGATGCCGGAGCGGACGGTGCGCGCCAATGGCCAGGGCGCGTACGACTGACGGGCACGGCCAGGGCGCTAGTGCCCGTCGACCTCCGCCAGCGGCTCGGTCAGCGGTGCCAGGACGGCGGCGGCATCCGTGCTCATGGCCATGAACGTCTCGGGCAGCAAGCCGACGATGAACGTCATGGCCAGCGCCAGCCCGACCGCGAACGCGCCCGTCCCCGAGATGCGGATGGCCGCAGCGCCGTCCGGCGGCGCCCTGAAGTACATGGCGGCGACTACCCGGAAGTAGTAGGCCGTGGCCACGACGCCGGTCAGCACGCCGATGATGGCAAGGACCGTGAGGTTGGCCGTGACCGCGGCGCCGAAGACGGCAAACTTGCCGACGAACCCGGCCAGCGGCGGGATGCCGATCAGGCTGAGGAAGAACACGCTGAGGGCGGCGGCCAGGAACGGGGCGCGCTTGGCCAGGCCGTCGAAGGCGGTGATGTCGCTGGAGCCCGTGGCGTGGTCGACCGCGATGATCACCGCAAAGGCGCCGAGGTTGGTGAACACGTATGCCAGGACGTAGAGCAGCACCGCGCCGAGCGGCGAGAAGCCGGCGAGCGAGCCGCCAGCCCACGCGGCCAGGCCGATCAGCATGTAGCCGGCCTGGGCGATGGACGAGTACGCCATGAGGCGCTTCACGTTTCGCTGCGTGAGCGCGCCGATGTTGCCGACCAGCATCGTCGCGGCGGCCAGCGCGGCGATCAGCCCCAGCCAGCGGCCGGAGAGCACCGGCTGCTCGAACACCGTGGTGAGCAGCCGCAGGAGGACGGCGATGCCGGCCACCTTGGGCCCGACCGAGAGGAAGGCCGTGACCGGCGTGGGCGCGCCCTGGTAGGCATCCGGTGACCAGTGGTGGAACGGGACGATGGCCAGCTTGAAGCCGACGCCGGCCAGGACGAGGATGAGCGCGGGCACGATGACCGCGTCCAGGTGTGCGACCAGCGTGGTCTCCGGGCGCGCGATGAGCGCGGCGATGGCCGGCAGCGAGGTGGTGCCGGCGACGCCGTAGAGGTACGTGAGGCCAAAGAGCATGACGGCGCTGGTGATCGAGCCGTAGAGGAGGTACTTGAGGCCGCCCTCGCTGGAGAGCGGGTCGCCGCGCAGGAAGCCGGTCAGGATGTAGCTGGTGATCGAGAGGAACTCGATCGACAGGGCGACCATGATGAGGTCGTTGGCCCCGGCCATCAGGTTCATGGCCAGCGCGGCCGAGAGCACGAAGGCGTGGAACTCGCCCTTGAAGGGCGTCCGGCTCTGCAGGTACGTGACGCCCGACAGGACGACGATGAGCGCCGTGACCATGCCGGCCAGGCGGAAGAAGTGCGTGTACCCGTCGGACAGGAAGGCCCCGGCCCGGATCACCGCGCCGGCGGCGTCGCGCGTCTCGAAGATCCCGCCGTCCGGCGGCGGCACGGAGTACAGCCAGCCCGTGGCCGCGCATGCCAAGACGAGCGTGACCACGGCCAGCACCCACTGGAGCCCCTCACGGCCGCGGACGACGAGGTCGTAGGACAGGATGACCAAGAGGCCCACGAGGAGGATGAGCTCCGGGGCGAAGTGGATCAGGATGGCGCTGAAGTCGGGCACGTCGGATCTCCTCCGGAAGCGGACGCGAGGTCTTGGCCCTCGTGGGTCGTCCGTTCGTGACGGGGTGAGCCCGCCGCGTCGCGGCGGCGCGGGCTAGCGCAAGAGCGAGACCGCTTCGGCCGCTGCGGCCTGGATGGCGTCGACGTTCATGTGGGCGAGCAGGCTGCCCGTGGCCCCGTGGATGAACGTGAGGATGGGCATGGGGTAGATGCCGAAGAGGATCATGAGCACGACGAGCGGGGCGAGCATTAGCATCTCGCTGCGCGAGAGGTCCGGCGTCCCGATCCAGCGCTCGTTCTGGGGTCCGAGGAGGAGCATCTGGATCACCTTCCAGAGGATGAAGGCGGCGGTGAACAGGATGCCGAGCACCGAGAGCGCGGTGAGGATGAGGAGCGGCTGGTTGCCGGCGATGCCGACGCGGAAGCTGCCGTTGAAGACCAGGAACTCCGAGACGAACCCGGCAAGCCCGGGCAGGCCGAGGCTGGCAAAGGCGGCGACGATGAGCATGGTCCCGTAGCGCGGCACCGTGCGCCACATGCCCGTGCCGAGCTCCCGGAAGTCGCGCACGTGCGTCCGGTTGTCGTAGATCATGCCGACGAGGAGGAAGAGCGCGCCGGTGATGATGCCGTGCGTGAACATCTGGAGGACCGCGCCGTCCAGCGCGGCCTGGCGCGCCTCGCCCAGGGCGGCGAGCTGCTCGGCGGCCAGCGGGCCGTCCGCGCCGACGCCCACGGCGGCGACCGCGGCCACCAGGCCCAGCGTCACGTAGCCCATGTGGTTGACCGACGAGTACGCGATGAGCTTCTTGAAGTCCCACTGCGCCATGGCGACGAGCGCGCCGTAGACGATGCTGGTGAAGGCGAGGAAGCCGATGGGCACCGCCATGGCCTGGAAGGCGCCGGGGAACAGCGGCATGACGACCCGCACCAGGCCGTACGTGCCGAGCTTCAGCAGCACGCCGGCCAGGATCACCGACCCGGCCGTGGGCGCCTCGACGTGCGCGTCGGGGAGCCACGTGTGGAAGGGGAAGCTGGGCACCTTGATGAGCATGGCCACCAGGAAGCCGAGGAAGGCCAGGGTGGCCGCGGTGCCCGTCGGGTCGCTGGCAAACGGGATCGGCGCGGCCGGGAGCAGCGACACCATGTCGCCGCGGATCAGGCTGAAGCTGCCCGTGTTGTACGCCACGGAGATGAGCGCGAGGAGCATGAGCACGCTGCCGGCCAGCGTGTAGAGGAAGAACTTGATCGACGCGTAGTCGCGCCGCGGGCCGCCCCAGATCCCGATGAGGAAGAACATGGGCACGAGGCCGATCTCGAAGAACACGTAGAACAGGAAGAGGTCGAGCGTGACGAACACGCCGAGCATGCCGGTCTGCAGGAGCAGGAACAGCGCAAAGTACTCCTTGACCCGCACCGTGATGGCGCCGGCCGAGTACCAGAGGCTGATCGACGTCAGCAACGTCGTGAGGAAGATGAGCGGGACCGAGAGGCCGTCGACGCCGAGGTGGTAGTTGATGCCCGCGCTCGGGATCCAGGTCAGCAGCTCCTCGAATTGGAAGCCTCCGCTGGCCGTGTCGTAGCCCCACCAAAGGAGCGCCGAGAGCGCCAGCGGGATGAGGCTCCACCACAAAGCAAAGCGCTTGATGGCGTCGTCGTCGCGCATCACCATGACGACCAGCATGCCGGCGAGCGGCAGGAGCGTGATGGCGGATAGGATCGGAAGGCCTTCCATCGGCAGAGTCTCCTCAGCGGGACTGTGTGACGCCGTTCAGGCGTTAGAACATCGAGATGAGGACGAGCAGGCCAAAGAACACGATGAGCAGCGAGCGCTGGATGCGGCCGCTCTGCATGAGGCGGAGGAAGCGCGCCATCTCGCCGTTGACGTACGCCACCAGGTTGACGAGGCCGTCGACGATCCGGACGTCGAACCAGCCGTTGGCCGCCGCCGCGCGCTCGCCGAGCCAGCTCGCGGCGTTGACGATCCCATCGACCACCGTCCGGTCGAACCATGCGTTGAGGCCGGCAAAGAGCACGCTGCCGCGGATGGCCGTGGCCTGGTACACCTCGTCGACGTAGTACTTGCGGTGGAGGACGCGCCACGGCGTGCCCAGCGCGGCCAGCGGCTCGGCGGCGCGCGCCGCTTCCGGCTGCCGGCCGTAGAGCAGCCAGCCGGCGAACCAGCCCGACGCGGCGGCGCCGACCGAGAGCGCGGCGGGCAGGGCGTTGAAGGCGTGGGCGCGGAACGTCTCGCCGGTGATCAGGCCGCCCATGTAGTGGTGGAACGGGTTGCCGCTGAGCAGCCGGCCGAGGATGGGCAGGTCGGCGGGCACGCCGATGAGGCCAAGGCCGACGGCGAAGAGCGCGAGGAACGCCAGCGGGTAGATCATGGCCGGGGCGCTCTCGGGCGCATGCGCGGCGCCGTCCGTGGCCGGCCGGCCGGCGAACACCATGAACACCTGGCGGGCCATGTAGAACGCGGTGATAAACGCCGCCGTGGTGCCCAGGATCCACACGACGAGCGCGATGGCGATCTGCCCGCCCACGCCCTTGGCGAAGGCCTCGGCCAGGATCTCGTCCTTGCTCCAGAAGCCGGCAAACACGGGCACGCCGGTGAGGGCCAGCGTGCCGGCGAGGAACGTGGCGGCGGTGACCGGCATGCGCGCCCACAGCCCGCCCATGTTGCGCATGTCCTGCGGGTCGGAGCGGTCGATCGCGCCTGCGGTCCCCTGCGCGTCCGCGCCGTGGGCTGCGTGGTGCATGCCGTGCTCGACGCCGTGGATGACGGAGCCGCTGCCGAGGAACAAGAGCGCCTTGAAGAAGGCGTGCGTGAGGAGGTGGAAGACGGCGGCCACGTAGGCGCCAATTCCGAGGGCCATCACCATGTAGCCCAGCTGGCTGATGGTGGAGTACGCCAGGACCCGCTTGATGTCGAACTGGGCCAGCGCGATGGTGGCCGCAAACAGCGCGGTGAACGCGCCGATGCCCGCCACGATGGCCATGGCGCCGGAGATCGCCTGCGGCTCGCCGGGCGTGGCCGCGGTGAACGCCGGGTACATGCGCGCGATGAGGAACACGCCGGCCGACACCATGGTTGCTGCGTGGATCATGGCCGAGACCGGCGTCGGACCCTCCATGGCGTCGGGCAGCCAGACGTGCAGCGGGAACTGCGCGCTCTTGCCCACGGCGCCGAGGAAGATGAGGAGCGCGACGACGGCGCCCCACGAGATGCCCAGCGTGATGCCCGTCCCGTCCGGGAAGCGGATGATGGCCTCGCCGAGCCCGGCGAGCCGCTCGAGGGCGCCGGCCGAGAACATGCCCTCCGGCCCCGCGAAGTCGACGGTGCCCGCGACGGCCCAGAGCACCATGATGCCGGCGAAGAAGAAGACGTCGCCGATGCGCGTGGTGAGGAAGGCCTTCTTGGCGGCAGACGCGGCGGACGGCTTGTAGTACCAGAAGCCGATGAGCAGGAAGCTGCACAGGCCCATGATCTCCCAGAACAGGAGCGCCTGGAGCAGGTTGCTGGCGAGGACGAACCCCAGCATGCCGGTGGCAAACAGCGACACGAAGGCGAAGAACCGGCCGTAGCGCGCCCGGCCGAGCGCCGCGTCGACGGCGCCCGTCGTCGGGTCGACGTACGCCGTGAGCTCGCCCGCCATGTAGGCGGAGGAGTAGATGAAGATCATGGTGCACACGACGCCGACCATGGCCGTGGTGGCGGCCGACAGCGGGTCGATGAGGATGCCGAACGTGAGGAACCCGTCGCCCATCGGCGCCCACGGCAGGGCGGACGCCAGGACCGGATCGTGGCCCAGCGCCTCGCCGTCGGCCAGCGTCGCCGCGAGGACGAGGACGCCGAGCACGCCGGACGTCGTGATGCCGGCGATGGCGGTCAGCGCCGAGACACGGCCCGCCCGGCCCGTCCAGATCTGGAGGAGGATCAGGACGAACGCCACGAACGTGGCGGTCGGGATCAGCCAGGCCCAGGGGGCGAGCACTTCGAGGGTCATCGGGCTTTACTACTCCGTGGGCACGCGGCTTGGCTCGAGCGGACGGACATCAGCCCTGCATCAAGGTGAAATCGTCGAGCGCGACGGTGCGCCGTGACCGATAGATGGCGATGATGAGCGCCAGGCCGACCGCGGCCTCGGCCGCCGCGAGCGCGATGATCATGACGACGAAGACCTGCCCGTCCATCCCGACGATGAATCGGCCCGCGGACTCGTCGGCCCCGAGGTCAGCCACCGGGCTGGTGTAGCGCCAGAAGGCCACGGCGTTCAGGTTGACCGCGTTCAACATGAGCTCGATGCCCATGAGCACGTTGATGGCGTTGCGGCGCGTGAGCGCGCCGAACATACCAATGCAAAAGACCGCCGCCGAAACGAAGAGGTACCACCACAGCGGGATCGCGGTCATGGCTGCCTCCTCAATCGCGCGCGATGACGATGGCGCCGACCAGGGCGACCAGCAGGATGATGGACATCACCTCGAACGCCAGCAGGTGCTCCGACATGAGGCTGCGGCCGAGCATAGCGACCGTGCCGGGCATGGTCGCGGCCCCAGGATCGGCCGCGGGCATGGCGCCGGCAGCGACGGCGAGCGCGGCGCTGGCGCCAAGGTCCGTGCCGGCCGGCACCGCAAGGCCGTTCGCGGGCGTCACCGCGCCGTGCGTCAGGGGCCAATCGGCCGTGTAGCCGGCGATCGCGAGGACGCCGAACAGGCTGCCCACGACCATGAACGAGATGACGGTCTCGCGGTTGAACGGCGACTCCTCGGCCATCACGTTGCGCGTGAGCATGACGGCAAAGAGGATCAGCACGCTGATGGCTCCGACGTACACCAGCACCTGGACGACGCCGAGGAAGTAGGCTCCGGCCATGATGTACAGCCCGGCGATGCCGACGAACGACAAGACCAGCCAGAGCGCGCTCACGAACACGGTGCGCGCCACCACCACGGCGCAGGCCGCGATCAGCGTGACCGCCGCGATGGCGATGAAGGCTCCCTGCTCGATCACGCGGTTCTCCCGGAAGGGGCGAGCGGCGCATCGAACCGGACGGCGGGCGCGCCGTCGCGCTCGCGCCACCACGCGATGAGCCACAGGAGGAGGCCGAGGAGGACGGCGTTGCTGACCGTGAAGGCCGCAAAGACGACGAGGGGTGGTTGCTCAGCGGCGTAGAGTAGCTTGCCGATGAGCCCGGTGAGCAGCAGGTTGACCAGCGTGAGCGGCACCAGGATCTTCCAGGCGAACGCCATCAGCTGATCGGCGCGGAGGCGTGGCAGCGTGCCGCGCAGCCACATGAACACCAGCACGAGCAGCACGGTCTTGCCGGTCATCCACGCCCAGCCCGGCACGAACGCGAGGAACGCGAACGGGGGCTGCCAGCCGCCCAGGAACAGGATGGCGCCGATGGCTGCCGCGGCGATGGTGGCAAAGTAGAGGGCCAGGTAGAACATGCCGAACTTGATGCCCGAGTACTCCGTGTGGTAGCCGGCGATGATCTCGCTCTCCGCGTCGGGGATGTCGAACGGCGTGCGCTCGATCTCGGCCGAGGTGGCGATCAGGAAGATGATGAACGCGATGGGCTGGAGGAACACGAACCATACGCCGGGGAACCCGCCGTCGCCGAGCGGCCCCTGGCTGGCGATCAGCTCGTTCACGCCCAGCGTCCCGGCCAAGAGCAGGACGCCGACCAACGAGAGGACCTGCGGGATCTCGTAGGAGACGATCTGGGCGACGGCGCGCATGGCGCCGATCAGCGCGTACTTGTTGCGCGAACCCCAGCCGGCCATGAAGATCGGGATGACCGAGGTCGACGCCACCGCGAAGAAGAAGAGGATGCCGACCGAGAGGTCGGCGGCGATCAGGTGGCGGTCGAACGCGATGACGGCAAACCCGAGCAGCGCCGGCGGGACGACGAGCACGGCGCCGAGGTTGTACACCCAGCGATGGGCGGCCGTGGGCGTGATGTCTTCCTTGGTGAGGATCTTGACCATGTCGGCGAACGGCACGCCGAGGCCGAACAGGCCGATCCGGTTGGGGCCGACGCGGTCCTGGATCCGCGCGATGAACTTGCGCTCGAGCCAGGTGCTGTAGAGCATGCCGAGCTGGATGACGAGGACGATGGCGGTGGCCTTGAGCACGGCCATCAGCAGCTCGACGGTCGGGGCGATGGCGCCCTCAGGCAAGCGAGACAGCAGCCCCGCCAGGGACTCGCGCAGGCCGCTGGCCTGAAGGACGACCCAGGCGTCAGTCATGCGCTGCCGCTCCTTGAAGGGCAAAGGCGAGGGCGACGGCGAGGACTAGACCCACTCGAGCGCGCCCTTACGCCACGCGTAGACGAGCCCGACGCCGAGGATGAACAAGAAGACGAACATCTCGACGAGCGCGAAGAGCGGCAGGTGGTTGTACGCGACGGCCCACGGGTAGAGGAACACGGTCTCGACGTCGAAGAGCACGAAGACCAGGGCGAACAGGTAGTACTGGACCTTGAACTGGATCCACGTCTCGCCGATCGTCTCGAGGCCGCACTCGTAGGTGGAGTTCTTGATCGGGCCCGACCGCTTGGGGCGGAGCGCGAAGGCCATGAGGAGGCCGATGAGCGGGATGCTGAGGGCGATCAACGCGAAGACCGCCACGAAGACCCATGACTCCGACATGTCCCCTCCCCAGCTGGCGGAAGCCCTGGCCCGGACCGGCGGCGATTATAACACAGGGACCCTTGCTGGCAACCCGGCGCACAAGCCGGGCGGCCTTCGCCGCCAGCATGGGCTCGCCGCCTCGCCTGTGGTAAGCTGGCGCGCGTGTTGACGTTGCGCGATGCCGCCCCGCTGGCCCCTGCTGGTCGCCCGGAGGAGGCGCCCGGCGAGGCTTGGGACGCCTGGGTGGCCGCGCATGGGTTCGGTCACTTCCTGCAGTCCGATGCCTGGGCGCGCGTGCGCGCGTCCGCCGGCTGGTCGGTCCTGCGGCTGGTCGTCGAGGAGGCGGACCGGCCGGGCCAGGCGCCGGTGGCGGGCATCCAGGTGCTCCTGAAGAGCACGCCTGCCGGGAAGTTCGCGTACGCGCCGCGCGGCCCTGTCTGCGCCCCGGACCATCCCGCGTGGCCGCTCCTCCGCGATGGGCTCCGGCGCCGGCTCCGCAGGTCCGTGGCGCTCCGCCTGGAGCCGGGCTGGCCGGACGGGGCGCATACTCGCGCCGTTCTAGCTGGCGCGGGGCTGCGCGAGGCGCCGCCGGTTCAGCCCCCGTCCACGGTGGTCCTGGACCTCACCGCCACAGAGGAGCGCCTGCTCGCGTCGATGGCGCAGAAGTGCCGCTACAACGTGCGCCTGGCCGAGCGGCGCGGCGTCGAGGTCTACGTCGGCGGCCCCGAAGACCTCGCCACGTTCGAGCAGCTCCTGGCGGCCACCGCGCGCCGCCACGGCCTCAGCCAGCGGCGCGCCGGCTACCATGCGGCGGTGGCCGCGGCGTTCGGCCCGGCCGCGCGGCTGTACGGCGCGCGCGTGCTCGGCGTGGTCGTCGCCATGATCCTGGTCGTGCGCTTTGGCGGCGTGGCCACGTACCTCTACGGCGCCAGCAGCGGCGAGCATGCGGACCACATGCCCAACCACGCCCTCCAATGGCGGGCCATCGTCGACGCGCGTCAGGCGGGCTGCCGGCGCTACGACTTCTGGGGCGTGCCCGACGCGCTGGGCCGCCACGTCGTCGCGGGCGGGCGCGCCGAGGATGTGCCGGAAGGGGAGGGCGGCCTCTGGGGCGTCTGGCGCTTCAAGCGCGGCTTCGGCGGCTCGGTCGAGCGCACGGTCGGCGCCTGGGACGATGTCTACGCGCCGGTCCGCTACGCGCTTGCCGAGCGGCTGCTGCCGCGGGTGCGCCGCCTCTGGGGGCGCCGTTGATCCCCACCGGTCCCGGGCGGCCGTTCGAAGGCACCCCGGGCGAATGGGATGCCCTCCTCGAACGCGTCGGAGGGCGCTCCTCGGCGCCGTGGTCGCACCCGCACGTGCTGCAGTCGTCGGCGTGGGGCGCGCTCAAGGCGCGCTGGGGCTGGCGCGTCGAGCGCATGGCCTGGTGCGATGCCGCGGGCGAGGTGGCCGCGGCGCAGCTCCTGGTGCGCCGGGCCGGCGTCCTGTCGATCGGCTACGCCTCCAAGGGCCCGCAGGTCGCCGGCGGGGCCGACGCGTGGCGCGCGGTGCTCGGCGACCTCGCGCGGTGGGCGCAGAGCCGGCGGCTGGCGCTGCTCAAGATCGATGCCGACGTGCCGGAAGATGCCGACGAGGTCCGCGGGGCCTGGTCGGCCGCGGGCTGGCGACCGTCGGACGAGCCCATCCAGTTCCCGAACACGATGATGAGCGCGCTCGGCGACGACGCGGCCCTGGCGGCGGCGATGACCGCCAAGGGCCGCTACAACGTGCGCCTTGCCGATCGGCGCGAAGTGCGCGTCCGGCACGGCGATGCCAGAGACCTCGACGCGCTCTACGAGCTATACCGCGCGACCGCCGAGCGCCAGGGCTTTGCCATCCGCGCGCGCGCCTACTACCTGGACGCGTGGTCGACATTCCTCGGGGGCGGCAACGCGGCGCTGCTCTTGGCTGAGCGCCAGGGCGCGCTGCTGGCGGCCGCGCTGCCGGTGCGCTTTGGCGCGACGGCCTGGTACCTCTACGGCGCCTCGGCGAGCGAAGGTCGTGAGCACATGGCGCCCTATGCCGTGCTCGCGGCTAGCCTGCGCTGGGCGCGGGGCGCGGGGTGCACGCGCTTCGACTGGTGGGGCGGCCCGACCACGCTTTGCGATGCGGACCCGCTCTGGGGCGTCTACCGCTTCAAGCGCCAGCTCGGCGCGGCGTGGCGGCCGCAGCTGGGCGCGTGGGACCTGCCGGTCGACCCGGCACGGCACGCCCTCTACCGCGTGCTCGCGTTCGCGCGGAGGCGCTGGCTGGCCGCGCGGCGCGTCCGGAGGGGCGCCCAAAGTTTGGCCCGCGGCGAGGAGCCGTTAAAATAGGGGTGTTGTCGGCGCGAGGGCGCACGGACCGGACCGCGCGCCGAGCAAAGAGCCCGTGCCTACCGAAGGGGCCTATGAGCACGAACACGCTGACCGAGATGACGCCCGTCCAGCCGGGCACGTACACGGCCGACTCCATCCAGGTGCTGGAAGGGCTGGAAGCCGTCCGACGCCGCCCCGGCATGTACATCGGGGGAACGGACGTCAAGGCGCTGCACCATATGGTCTTCGAGGTCGTCGACAACGCGGTCGACGAGGCCATGGCGGGCGCGTGCGACCAGATCGAGGTCGTGCTCCAGGCCGATGGCCGCGTGTCGTGCACGGACAACGGGCGCGGCATCCCCGTGGGCCTCCACCGCACGACCGGGCGCAGCGCGCTCGAGACGGTGATGACCATTCTCCATGCGGGCGGCAAGTTCGGCGGCGGCGGCTACAAGGTCTCCGGCGGCCTCCACGGCGTCGGCGTCTCGGCGGTGAACGCCCTGAGCAGCCAGCTGCTCGTCGAGGTGTGGACCGACGGGTGGCTCCATCGCCAGCACTACGCGCGCGGCGTCCCAGAGGGCGACGTGGAGCGCATGCGGCCGATGTCCGAGGGGGAGCGCACCGGCACGCGCGTCACGTTCGTCGCCGATCCCGAGATCTTCGAGGACACCACCTACGAGTTCGAGACGCTGCGCAACCGCCTGCGCGAGATGGCCTTCCTCACCCGCGGCGTCTGCGTGCGCCTGGTCGACCTGCGCGGGCGCAAGCCGCGCGAGATGTCGTTCCACTTCGACGGCGGCGTGCGCAGCTTCGTGCGCTACCACAACCGCGGCCGGACGACGCTCCACCCCATCATCGCGGCCGAGCGCGAGATCGAGGGCACGCAGGTCGAGGTGGCCTTCCAGTACACCGACACGTTCATCGACAACACGTTTGCCTTTGCCAACACCATCGTCACGCCGGACGGCGGCGTCCACCTGACCGGCTTCCGCAGCGCGCTCACGCGCGTCATCAACGATTGGGGCCGCAAGCAGGGCATGCTGAAGGACGCCGACGAGAACCTGAGCGGCGACGACACCCGCGAGGGGATCACCGCCATCATCAGCGTCAAGGTGCCGGACCCGCAGTTCGAGAGCCAGACCAAGGTCAAGCTCCTGAACGCCGAGGTGAAGGGCCATGTGGAGAGCGCCGTCGGCGACGCGCTGACCCAGTGGCTGGAGGAGAACCCGCGCGATGGGCGGGCGATCATCGACAAGTGCTTGACGGCCGCCCGCGCGCGCCGAGCCGCCCGGCAGGCGCGCGATCTGGTCATCCGCAAGAGCGCGCTCGAGAGCGGCTCGCTGCCCGGCAAGCTGGCGGACTGCGTGGCGCGCGATCCGGCGTCGGCGGAGCTGTACATCGTCGAGGGCGACAGCGCCGGGGGCACCGCCAAGCAGGGCCGCGATCGCCAGTTCCAGGCCATCCTGCCGCTGCGCGGCAAGATCCTGAACGTGGAGAAGGCGCGCCTGGACAAGATCCTGCACAACAACGAGATCCGCACGGTCGTCCAGGCGCTAGGGATCGGCATCGGCGACGAGCTCAACCTGGCCAACCTGCGCTACGGGCGCGTCATCATCATGACCGACGCCGACGTGGACGGCAGCCACATCCGCACGCTGCTGCTCACGTTCTTCTTCCGGTACATGGCGCCGCTCATCTACGCCGGGCACATGTACATCGCGCAGCCCCCGCTCTACTCCATCCGCCACGGCAAGCGGCTGACCTACTTCTTCAGCGAGGCCCAGAAGGATGCCGCCGTCGCCGCCGAGGGCGGGAAGGAGGTCGCCATCCAGCGCTACAAGGGCCTTGGGGAGATGAACGCCGACCAGCTGTGGAACACCACGATGGACCCGGCGCACCGACGGCTCCTCCGCGTGACGATCGAGGACGCCGCGCAGGCGGACCTCACCTTCCAGACGCTCATGGGCACCGAGGTGCTCCCGCGCAAGATGTTCATCCAGCGCAACGCCGGGCTGGTCAAGCACCTCGATGTGTGACATCGTCCGGCGATAAGCCCATCGCCGCCAAGGAGTCGTACTCATGAGCATCATCTCCGGGGCCCCAATGCTGACGTTCACCGGCTCGTCCGACCGCCTGTGGCGGCGCTGGCTCGAGGGCGGGTTGGTCGAATCGCGCGCGTACCGGTGGCGGCCATCTGTGGACGTCTTCGAGGTGGAGGGCGGGGCCATCGTCCGTGTCGAGGCCGCCGGGCTGTTGGACGAGGACTTCAACGTGGCGTTCGACCGGGATCGTCTGGTCATCGAGGGGGCGCGCGCCGAACGCATGGTGCGGCGCCCGCTGTCGTGCCACCAGGTCGAGATCGCCAGCGGCAGCTTCCGCACCGAGGTGCGGGCGCCGTGGCCGGTCGATCCGCAGCGCATCGAGGTGGACTATCACGCCGGCATCATCTCCGTCTTCCTCCCGCGCCGAACGGGCTGACCGCTAAGGGCACGACGCCCTCTCCCCACCGACTGTCCGTCGCACCTCGGAGAGCCAGCCAGCACCCCATGGAGGCTTGCATGCCCGCGCTCGATGAGCTGAACACCGCGCCCGCGGGCGATCCTCCTGGCGATGCCGACGATCCGGAGGCGCCCAAGGCGCCGGCGGAGCCCGGCGCCGAACCCACGCGCGACGAGGAGGAGGCGCCCAAGCCGGCACCGCGCCGCCGCGCCAGGCGCCGCACCATCGACGAGCCCCCGCCCAAGGTGCCCGACGAGCTGCCCATCCTGCCCATGCGGAACGTCGTCGTGTTCCCGCTCAGCTTCCTGCCGCTCTCGGTCGGCCAGCCGCGCTCGGTGCGCCTCGTCGAGGACGTGATGGTGGGCTCGCGCATCATCGGGCTGTTCGCCTCGATGGACCCGGAGCTCCAAGAGCCGCCGACGGACAAGATCCACACGATCGGCACGGCCGCGTACGTCCACCGCATGGTCAAGGGCAGCGACGGCCAGATCGGCATCTTCGTGCAAGGGATGGAGCGGGTCCGGATCGAGGCGTGGTTGCAGCAGGATCCGTATCTGACGGCGCGCGTCAGCGTCCTGCCCGACCCGATCGACGCGTCGGTTGCGGTCGAGGCCCTCAGGCGCAGCGTCGTCGACCAGTTCACGCGCCTCGTCGAGCTGGTCCCGCACCTGCCCGAGGAGCTGAGCCAGGCCATCCAGTCCATGGACGACGCGCGCGCGCTGGCCTACTTTATTGCCGCCAACACGCGGATGGAGGTGCCGGAGGCGCAGCGCATCTTGGGCATGGACTCCGTCGAGGAGCGCCTGCGCGCGCTGGTGGCCATCCTGGGCCGCGAGCTCGAGGTCCTGGAGATCGGGCGCAAGATCCAGACCGAGGCGCGCGGCGAGATGGAGAAGATGCAGCGCGAGTTCTTCCTGCGGCAGCAGATGAAGGCCATCCGCAAGGAGCTCGGCGAAGAAGAGGACGGGGAGTCGGAGCTCGATCGGCTCGAGGAGCGCATCCTGGCCGCCGGGATGCCGGAGGAGCCGCAGGCCGAGGCCCTGCGCGAGCTGGCGCGCCTGCGCAACCTGCCGGACGCCGCGGCCGAGCACGGGGTGATCCGGACGTACCTCGACTGGATGGTCAGCCTGCCGTGGAACGTCACCACCGAGGACGATCTGGACATCCGCGACGCCAAGCGGGTGCTGGACGAGGACCACTACGACCTCGAGGACATCAAAGAGCGCATCCTCGAGTTCCTGGCGGTGCAGAAGCTGCGGCGGGAGCGGGGGGCCGAGGGCGCATCGCCGGAGATCGCCGGCGGGATCCTGGCGTTCGCGGGCCCGCCCGGCACGGGCAAGACCAGCCTGGGCCGCTCCATTGCGCGGGCGATGGGCCGGAAATTCGTGCGCATGAGCCTGGGCGGGCTGCGCGACGAGGCGGAGATCCGCGGCCACCGGCGCACCTATATCGGGGCGCTGCCGGGGCGGATCATCCAGGGGCTGAAGCGCGCGGGCACGCGCAACCCGGTCTTCATCATGGACGAGATCGACAAGGTGGGCGCCAGCTTCCGGGGCGACCCCGAGAGCGCCCTGCTCGAGGTCCTCGACCCGCAGCAGAACCACGAGTTCCGCGATCTCTACGTGGATGCCCCGTTCGACCTCTCCGACGTGCTCTTCATCGCCACGGCCAACGACCTGGGCAAGATCAGCCCTCCGCTGCGCGATCGGCTGGAGATCATCGAGCTGTCGGGCTATACGGACGCCGACAAGGTGCACATCGCCCGCGGCTTCCTGGTCCCGCGCCAGAACCGCGAGAACGGCCTGCGCGACGACGAGTTGTCGCTCTCGGATGCGGCGCTCGCGGAGATCGCGCAGCACTACACGCGGGAGGCCGGGGTGCGCAGCCTGGAGCGCCAGATCGGCAAGGTGGCGCGCAAGGTGGCGGTGGCCATTGCGGCGGGCGAGAAGACGGCGGTTGCGGTGGACTTCGGCGACGTGCGCACCTACCTGGGCGCGCGCCGGTTCTTCCACGAGGCTGCCGAGCGCACCGCGCAATGCGGTGTGGCCACGGGCCTTGCCTACACGGCCTACGGCGGGGACGTGCTCTTCGTCGAGGCCAGCGCCGCGCCGGGCGGGAAGGGCTTCCAGGTCACGGGCCAGCTGGGCGACGTCATGCGCGAGAGCGCGTTGGCGGCATTGTCGTACGTTCGCGCGCACGCCGATCGGCTGGGTGTGGAGGCCAAGTTCTTCGCGGAGCACGACCTGCACATCCACGTGCCGGCCGGCGCGACGCCCAAGGACGGGCCGTCGGCCGGCGTCACGATCGCCACGGCGCTGGCTTCGCTGCTGTCGCGCCGACCGGTGCGGGCGGAGATTGGGATGACGGGCGAGATCACGCTGCGCGGCAAGGTGCTACCGGTCGGGGGGATCAAGGAAAAGGTCCTGGCCGCGCACCGCGCCGGGTTGACGACGCTGCTGCTGCCGAGGCGCAACGAGCCGGACCTGGACGACGTGCCGGACGAGGTGCGGTCGACGCTGACGTTCCACCTGGTCGATGATATTGACGAGGTGTGGCGGCTGGCGTTGGAGGAGGGGGCGGGGGCAGGGGAGGTGGTGGCGGAGGGTTCGGCGGAGGAGGGCGCGGAGGCTCTCGCGACAGGGGCGGAGGTCACCGATGGGACGGTGGTGGGGCGGGACGCGGCGACGTAGTGCCTTGCGGGCCGGTAGTGTCGTTGGGAGCGAGGATTGCCTGGCGACGTTGGCGCATCTCATGACCTCCTGGCGAGAGCCTGCCCTGGTCGCGGTTGGCTTGCTCATGGTGACGCTTGGTTGCCGGCAAGGCGGAGGGCCCACCAACGACGTAGAGGTGGATAGGACGGTCGAGCCGACCGAAGCCACAACCGCCGGCGCCTCTGGAGATGTACCGGCGGATCGAGCGTTCGTCGAAGTCGGACCGACCCCGACGATGTCCGCGGCCGTGGCGGCCCGGGCCACGTCGTGCAGCAGCCAGCGGGTCGGTGGGGCGCTCGTGCCCCCGCGACAGATCTCGGCGCGCTACACGGACGGGGTTTGGAAAGTTGAGCTGGAGGGCATGTGGGAGTTCTTCCCCCCGCTGTTGGCCGCGCCGGAAGGATCGCCGACGCGTGAACCATGGCGGGACCGGCTGTTCATGGTGACGTGCAGCATGACGATCGATGCGGAAACGGGCCACCTGGATTCCGTCAGCGGAACCACCGTCACGGCAACGCCGCCGGTGCGGTGATCAACGCGGGGAGGCGCGGAGGAACATAACGCGCTCCTTCGAGTCGCGGAACGCAATGTGCTGGCTGCCGAAGGGCGTCATGCCGCGCTATCCAGTCAACGATCTGCCTGTGCTACGATGAGGGCGAGCGGTGGGCCGGGGTGAGATGTGCGAAGGCTCTCGATCGAATGGGATGGATATGGGAGAACTACAGCGGTTACTTACTGTACCTAGGGACAGACTACGTTCCCGTTCAGCCCGCACTGCGATTACTGCTCTAGCTTTCGCAACAGTCATAGCCCACACAGAAATTCCTCTTGGAGCCTGCGAGAAGGGCGACTGTATGATGCAGGACAATCTGCGGATCAATGGAAATACCACAGAACCCTGGACAACCGACCTGGCATTCGTCACCGAGGATGTCTCGCTGCAAACACCTGTTGGCTGTGATGCAATTTCGGTAGTCGACCTCGAGTCTAGATCAGTTTCTTATCAGGGACCCCAAGCCCCATCACCTGGCCGGCTGGCCATTGCTTACGATGCGAAGACAGTGTTTGCAACCCGCACCAATGGCATAATCGCACGGTCAATGACAGGAAACATCCTGAATCATGACATATACGCCACGCGATGGATATCCAATGACGTGACTGCGACGTGGCAATCCACATTGCTGATGGCGACCCCGAGGGTCACTCCAGTGGGCGGTATCGCCGTCTCAATGGACAGCGAGTATCTCTATCTATCTACGCAGACGTATGTTGCTGCACTCCCAGGTGAATCCTGCGATGGTGGTGCGTATTCCCTATCAAGATATCGAATCACGGAGATTGATTGGGCAAATCTCACATTGGGGCCGCGGCGTGGCTACTACCACCATGACTCACCTTTCGTAGAGATCATGCTGAGCAAGGAGCAAAACCTATTGCATGCCGTATCCGTGCCATCCACGCCAGAGCTACATGCCACAATCACTCCGAAGCTTGTAACCCTTGATGCCGATAGAATGACGGTCGTATCCGCAACCATTCAGTTGCCATCACTGGGTCCTCCAGGAATCGACTGCTCAAGAGGGCGTGATCGGCATCCCTTAGCGCTAATTCACTCGACGCTCACACCGGACGAAAGATTCATGCTCGTTACACGAGGGACAAGTGGCGCAGTCGTTATCGTCGATCTGCGCACGCGCGAGACACATACACAGTCCTTAGGGGGGTTCACTCGTGCCGGTGGAATTGCCTTCAATGATGGTTGGGTAAATGAAGACGTACTGGCCGTTCACGGCCATGACACGGTTGGCCTATTTCGGTGGCACGAATCTACCAATCTCGACATGCTTGGCTCAATCGACATTGAGCCAAGAACTACAGACATCCCCGACATTGGTACCGTTTTCTTTGGGCCAATCGACTCCCTTGCCTGGAATATGAGCGGATCGCAGTTAATTGTTGCTGTATCAGGTATGGGTCCATATGAGTTTGCTGTGATGGAAGTTTCTGAAGAAGGAGCTCATGTCAAAGAGGCCTATACGATTGAAGTGTGCAAGTTTACCAATCCGAACTTTCCCAACGACGTAGCGACTTTTAATGGCATCGTCGAGCCAACATTGTCACCAACGTCGGATACGCATCCAACCGCGACTGCTACAAGAACCTCTGAGCCCACTTCAACGGCCCGTCCGACGAACACATTCACGCCACAACCCTCTACGCCGCCCACTTCGACACTTTCCCCTTCACTCATATGGCTGCCGAGCGCACAGAGTTCCTCCTAGTATCATTAGGCCGTCTGCGATGCCAGCGTCGCTATAAGTCGCTCGCAAAGGAGAACGCCCTACCGTTCACCGGCTTCCGTCCGTCAGTCGCCGCTTCGCATGGACAATTTGGTAAGACGGATATGGTAGAAGTCTTCCGTACCGGACTATGACGGGACCACCAGAAGGAGATTGCTGAGTGCGTGCTACGACACGGGAGAAGGACGACATCCGCGCCTATGTGGAGGACCAGTCGCACGAGAAAGTGATCCACCTGGAGAAGGTGGCCTCGGAATTGGTCGGGCCGAACCGGCACGAAATCTGGGATGTGCACTGCACGGAAAGCCGTTGGTGGGTAGTCACCAACCCAACCAATCTGTACGACCAGAAGGACTTCAAGAGCCGCGACGTGGTGCTGACGTTCCACATCGGGCTCTACATTCGCGTGTGGCACGGACAACAGCGTCGGGTCGCCGTCCCTCCCAACGTGGCGGCGCTCTTGCCCGGCTCATGGCGACGCTGGCAACAGGCGTTCGAGGCCTACGACAGCGGCGATGAGCCGGAGTCGTTCCAATCAGTGGGAGTCCGCCTCCGAGAGTGCCTCATCTCATTCGTGGGGGAGACCCGGAGTGTCGACCTGGTCCCCGCGGGGCAAGTACCGCCCAAGGCCGCCGACTTCAAAGGCTGGACGGATTTGCTTGCGAATCGCCTCGCGGCGGGGGACTCTGCAGCGCGATTGCGATCGTATCTAAAGAAGATGGCAGTCGAGACGTGGGAGTACACAAATTGGCTCACACACGCAAAGAACGCAGTTCGTCTGGATGCTGAGATCGGGATAAAAGCGGTCGAACACCTACTGGGTACGTTCTCTGCGGCACGCCTGCGCCGGGAGAAAGACATAAGACGCTGTCAGAACTGCGACTCATCCGGCGTGGTCAATGGGGTCTGCGAACACTGTGAATGGGTCGACCCGGTCTACGAGCCGCCCCCTACAGTCGAATGGTCTCAGGCGGAGCGTGCCAAGCGACTTGCGGAGCCATGCACCCCCTCATCGGATATCTCGACGTTCATAAGCCCCGCCGATATTGACTAGACACGAAGCTCAGGTAGGCGCAAGAGTTGGATAGACACAGTGGACAACGGACTTGGCCAGCGTTCTAGCTGATGACGTACTGTACCAGCATGACTTCCGGCGTACCAGGGTTGACACCGACCTCCTTGTCAATCGTCGCCCGGACGTACCCGGGTGTCGTCGCCTGATCGTACCCGGCTAGCGGTGAGCGGATGCGCGACCATGCGCTCAGGCAGTCACGACGAGACCGGTCTCCTTCGTGATCCGTATGCCGCCGTCGGCCCGAATCCGTTCCCGGATGAGCGCCCGAAGTGCGTCGGCCGCGGGCGTCCCGATCACGTCCTCCGTGTCCCAAAGCGAGGAGGCGTAGGCGACCAGCGGTTCCGGTTCGGTCACCCATAGGCTATCGGGGAACATGCGTACCTGCACTTGGCCAAGCGACCTCAGGACATCGCTGGCGTTTTCGAGCTGGAACGCGCCGCTCCGGACTGCGTTGGCCGAATAGTGCGGCTCGACGCGGTGGATCAGCTCGTGCAACTCGCGCAGATGACTCGCGCCGTTGGTGGCGGCGAAGAGTTGGCCGCCCGGGCGCAGCACCCGTCCGAGCTCGTTCACGGCTTCCGCCAGGTTGGGTACGTGGTAGAGCATGTGGTTCGCGATCGCGACATCGAAGGTGTCGTCGGGGCAGGGGATCGCGGCCACGTCGAGCACCGTGAAAGCAAAGCTTGAACTGCCTTCAAGGGCAGTGCGTGATTCCGACACCATGCCCATCGAGACGTCGCTGACGACGACCCGCAGCCCGTCAGGCAGGCGTTCGCGGTTCGTGCGCCACAGCCAGCCAGGACCTGCACCAACTTCGATCACGCGTTGGCCGGTCCGCAGCCCCAGCTGGTCGAATACCCAGCTCGACCACCCCTGCGGGTTGGTGCCAAAGCGCTTGTGAAGTTCGGCCCGCGCCGCAAGGCGCTCAGGCGTTCGATACTGGTAGTGCCGGAGGTAGTGCTGATCCTCGATACGCTGCATGGCGCCCCGCCTTCGCCGCTCAGTGCTCATGGTTCACTCAGGCCACGGCGCCCCGCTCTCGCAACCGACCCACCTTGGCATCGATCCGTTCCCGAAACGACTTGATCCCTCACCGCGCCCGCCGCGCGCCGAAGTAGCTGACCGACAGGTCGTCGCCCTCACCCAGTAGGTGGCCGTCCGGAGGAAACGCTGCTCGTGGCCGCACGCACGCTTCTTCAAACGGCAGCACGACGACCCAGCCCGGCTTTCTGAGCGGCTCGCCCGGGTCCTCAGCGCCTCGAGGCGCAAGCGCGTGCGGGCGTAGAGCGCGAGGCGGGTCGGGTCCATGAGCCTTCCGCGGCCGAGCGATGGCTGATTCTACTGCGGCATTTGTTCAGCCCGCGCGCGGTCTTGACGACAGTCTAACCGTTCATGGCGTTGACTTCAACAGGCCGAACCGGCGTCGGGATCGAACGGCATGATCGAGTGTCAAGGACCGGCCAACGAACCAAAGCCGAGACCGGGTCAGCGGAACAGAGAAGGTTAGGCGGCGCGGCTTGCGACGCGGCAAGACGGACCGTCAAGGACCAGTACGTGGCTGTGTTGGAGCAGGCAGCCCATCGCGGCGGCGGGCGCCGGTACCACGCGCGTGCCGGCCGACACCGCGCGCAACGACCTTGGACCCCCGAGCCCCGGAGCGCCGGTCGGGCTGGTCCCACAAGCACCTGGAAGCGCGCCGCGCCGTCCGGACGGTCACGGCGCTGCCCGCGGCGCCTACTCGCGACGCGCTTCGTGCTCCGCGAGTGCCTGGACGGCTGGCACCTGCCGAACTACGATGCCGGGTTGCTGACGGGTTACGCGGTCGAGTACTTCGCGACGATGGCCAAGTCGGAGCCAACGCCATGAGCGCAACGCAATACGTGGCGCTGCTGCGCGGCATCAACGTCGGCGGCGACAACGTGATCAAGATGGCGGACCTTCGCGCGTGCCTCGCACGCTGCGACGGGTTGTCGGACGTGGCCACCTACATCCAGTCCGGCAACGTCCTGTTCAGCGCCGACGAAGCCGACAGCGCCGCGCTGGCCGCGCGCCTGGAGGCGGCGGTCTCGGCGGGGTTCCCGCCCTACCAGGCGCGGATCCTGGTGCTCGGACACGATGCGGTGCAGCGCATCGTCCGCTGCGCCCCGCCCGGTTTCGGCGCCGATCCGACCGTGAGGCGAAGCGACGTGCTCTATCTCTTTGGTGCGCTGGATGCGTCCGAGGCGCTGGCGGACGTGCCCATCCGGCCCGACGTGGACGAAGCCCACGCGGGCCCGGGCGTGCTGTACTTCTCGAGGCTCGCCGCGCGGGCCAGCCAGAGCCACCTGAGCCGTGTCGTTGGCATGCCGATCTACCAATCGATGACCATCCGGAACTGGAACACGACGACGCGCCTGCTCGCGCTCATGGACGCGCGTAAGGCGGGGTGAGCGCCGCGATGGGGATGCTAGAGCGACGTATGGCCTGGCGCACGGCGCGCAAGCGGGCGCTAGCGGGACCTTGAGCCGGGGCGATGAGGGGGCCGGAGGGGCCGCATGTGCTCCGGTCGGCATAGGCGGGGCACGTGGCACGCCGAATGGCGCAGAAACCTCGCTATGTATTCTCCAGAACAGCATGCTGTTTGCGCACACAACACTGTTAGGTTTTGGCCAGGATAGCATGCTGAGTATAGGACAGTACTCATGGTGATCTGCCGAAGACCTGGTGGGTAAGTTGGCCAGGATGACCAGCGGAGAAAGAACGAGGTGCTTGGCGGGTATGGGGCGTGGGGGTCGGGGAGACAACTTTAATATGCGCACGCGGCACGCGTGGCCGACGCCGAGGGGTAACCCCCCGGCTCTTTCAGGACGAAGCCCGCTCTGTCGGGCTGCAGACGACCCGTGCGCACAACGCGTCACAACGGCGGCGCGATCATGGCGCGCAGGGCCTTCCCAGCCGCACCTCGATCCGCGACACTGTGCGCGGAGGTCCCGGCCCATGCAGCAGCGAATCGCCACCCCCCACGACCGCTTCTTCCGCCAGGTCTTCGGCCAGCCCGACATCGCCGCCGACTTCTTGGCACGCTACCTCCCGGCGCCCATCGCGGCCAGCCTCGACCTGAGCACGGTTGCTCCTCAGCCCGACACGTTCATCGACCCCGATCTCAGCGAGTACCACAGCGACCTGCTGCTGCGCGTCGGCCTGCGCGATGGCGGCCAAGCCTGGATCTACGTCCTGTTGGAGCACAAGAGCTACGAAGACCGGCTGGTGACCGTCCAGCTGCTGCGCTACCTTATCCGCGTGTGGGATCGCGACGCGCGCGACCGTGCGTCGCCTGCGCGGGCCGGACGCACCGCCGCCGACGCTATCGATAGCGACGATGTCGCCGATGCAGCCGACGCCAGCGACGCCGAAGGCCGTGCACCTCGCCCGGTCATTCCGATCCTCCTGTACCACGGCCAACAGCCATGGAATGCGCCGACGCGCCTCAGCGAACTGTTCGACGGTCCCGAGGAGTTGCGCCCGTACTGGCCCGACCTGCAGGTCATGCTGGTCGACCTGACGGCCCTTCCAGAAGAGGCCATCGTCGGCCAGGTGCGCTTGCGCGTTATGCTGCTGGTCATGCGGGCCATCCGGAGCCCTGACTTGGGCCAGCGGCTGCAAGGGTACCTGGCGTTGCTCCGCGACGTGGTGGAGCAGACGACGGCGATGGGGACGCTACAGGTCGTGCTACGCTATGTGGCGCACGCTAGCGGAGAGATCACGGAGGCGGAGCTTCGGCAGGCCGTGGACGCGGCGTTACCTGAACCGGGAGGTGAGAGCATGACCACGTTGGTCGAGCAATGGCTTGAGCAGGGACGGCAGGAAGGTCTTCAGAGGGGTAGGCAGGAGGGCCGAACGGTGGGCCGACACGAGGGCCTTCACGAGGCGATCGAACTTGGCCTGACGCAACGGTTCGGTGACGCCGGGCACGATGTCACCGCCTTGGCCGCGCGGATCCGTGCCGTCGAGGACGGTGATGCGCTGCGGGACATCCTGCGGACAGTGTGGGTCGCGGCGTCGCTCGACCAGGTGCGGCAAGTGCTCGAGTAGCACGCGGTTGCGGAGGCGCGACGCGCGGAACACGCGCACTTTCGCCCCACCCCATGCTCAGGCGGTCTCATGATCGGCTTGGTCCGGAACTGCCGATCGACATCGCCGAAAAACGCAGCCGGCCGTACTTGTCGCCAGCTTTCACGAGGCCGGGTCGTACATGATCTCGCGGACCTCCTGCGCGCATCGGCAGTCACGGGCGATTCGGGCAGCCCACTGCACCGCCTCCTCCCGCGAAGGCACCTCGATGATCGAGAAACCGCCGATGACCGCTTTCGTCTCAGGGACCGGACCCTCCGTGACTGCCCCGTCGGTGCCCACAATGGTTGCCTGCTGGCGGTCGACGCCGCCGCCGAAGATCCAGACGCCAGCATCCTTAGCTTCCTGGACCACAGCATGCGACTTCTCACCCACGTCCGGCCAGTCGTCGTCCGGGATATGATCCATCGAGCCGTCGTCGAACGAGATCAGGTACCGCGGCATAGGTAACTCCATGAGGTCGCTAGACCCACACCAAGGAGCGACCCGGTGGCCGCTTCAACCATGGCATTGCAGGCGTACCTGAGCAAGCTGGGCATCGATGAGGACTTCCTCCGCCAAGTGGCTGCTACACTCGAGTCGGTCGAGGGTTGACAAGCGTGACTGCTGCCCGGCGAAAGGAGCCCATCGATGCGGCCAACTCAGCGCAGGATCCTACTGGGCGCACTGCTCGCCGCCGTGCTGGTAGCCGGGGTGGCTCAGGCGGCGGAAAACGAGATCTTCATGCCGATGGTGATGAGGCGCGGCGCTCCGCTGCCTGCGGCGACGGCCAAGCCGACCGCGAGCGCCAGCCCGACCGAGACGTCCCACCCCAGCGCAACCGCCAACCCAAGCGCCACGGCCACGCAGGGGGCAGAGCGGCCGGTGGTTCCGCCGCCGGACGCGGCGAGCGCCCGCCTCCAGGTGCCGGAAGGCTTCGCAGTGCGAATCTACGCGAGCGACCTGGAGGAGCCGCGGCTGATGGCGATCGGGCCGGACGGGGCGGTGTACGTCGCGTCACGCCGAGGCGATGCGATCGTCCGGCTGGCCGACGCGGACAACGACGGCCTGGCCGACGCCAATCAGGTCGTGGCCAGGGACCTGAATGGGCCGCACAATCTGGAATGGCATGACGGTGCGTTCTATGTGGCCGAGAACGACCGGGTCTCGAAGCTGACCGACTTGAACGGCGACGGCTCCTTCACCGACACGGGCGAGCGCGTCACCGTCACGTCCAACATCCCAAGCGGCGGCGGGCACACCTCGCGCACGCTGCACATCGGCCCGGACGGCAAGCTCTACGTGGCAGCAGGCTCCAGCAGCAACAACGACGTCGAAACCGACAAGCGCCGCGCCACCATCTTGCGCTTCAACCTCGACGGCTCGATCCCCGCGGACAATCCCTTCGCGGGCGACCCGACCGAGACCCGCCACCCGGTCTGGGCCGAGGGCTTGCGCAACAGCGTGGACTTCCTGTTCCTGCCGGACGGGCGCCTCTGGGCCAACCACAACGGCAGCGACGGCTTGGGCAACGACGCGCCGCCCGAGGAGATCGTGATCCAGGTCGAGCGCGGCAAACACTACGGCTGGCCGTTCTGCTACACGCCCAGCCTCGGCGTCACGCTCCCCGGCACCCTCGAGGTGCGCGACGCGCGGGTGGCCTTCGCCGAGCCGATCAGCAGCTGCGACCAGGTGACGCCGGCCCTGTTCACCGACGAGGCTCACCAGGCGCCGCTCGGCATGGCGCGCTATGACAAGACCGAGTTCTCCGCGGCGTACCAGGACAGCTTGCTGGTCGCCTACCACGGCTCCTGGAATGCCGACCGGACCCCGCGGGACTGCAAGGTTCAGCAGATCGTCGTAAGCGACGGCCAGCCGCCCGAGGCCAGGCCGTTCCTGACCGGCTTCCGCGACAGCCCCTCCCAGCAGTGCGGCCGCGCCTGGGGCCGCCCGGCGGACGTGGCCGTCGGCGCCAAGGGCGAGGTCTTCGTCTCGGACGACAAGAACGGCAACATTTACCGCATCGTGTTCGTCGGACCGTAGCGTGCCGTCGCGATAACACAATCGGCCGCCCTGCAACCATGATCCTCCCCAAAGTCCGCGATCCTCGCTTCATCACGATCCGCCGCGGGGGGACGCTCACGGACTCCGACCATCGGCTCCTGGCCCTGTGGGCGGCAGCGTGCGCAGAGCATGTCCTGCACCTCTTCGAGTCGGTGCAGCCATCGGACCCGCGACCCCGCCAGGCGATCGAGCAGGCTCGCGCATGGGTGCGCGGCGAGATCAAGATGACGCAGGCCCGTGCGGCGGCTGGCCATGCCAATGCCGCGGCACGTGGGCTGAGCGAAGCCGCAAGGCATGCTGCCTATGCGGCCGGCCAGGCGGCCGCGGTGGCGCATGTCGCCGCACACGAGCTCGGTGCCGCGGCCTACGCGATCAAGGCCGCGCGTGCGACCGCCGCCGGAGGCGATGGTGAGAGCGCCGGCCGGCTTGAGTGCCGCTGGCAGCGCGAGCAGCTTCCCCATGCAATCCGCGAGCTCGTCCTGGACGATCAGAGGCTGCGAAACGCGATCTGCTGGTCGGTGTTCGAATGACCCCGGGCGTGACGCCTCGTCGGCACGGGTCAACGAGCGCTGCGAGCGCGCCACCGGCTGACCGCCGCTATCGATCTCAGTGATACGCCAGGCATCTGGGGTATCGGAGTTAGCCTGAAGCCAGGCGGGATTTTCATGTAAGTCATGGTCATTACTGCAGCGAAAGAGAATCGCAGTACTTGTGCAAGGTTCCGTTTGACCTACGTAGATTCTCCAGATACTACACAACTGCGGAGTAGACGCCGGTCCAGAGTCTGGCCCAAACGGTGAAGGGGCGATTGCGTTCAGACGGTCTGTTACCCTGCTCCCCCCGCCCCTCACGGCCACAACGGCTTGCAGGGAATCTCGTAGGCGATGCGCTGATAGATGGCGGCCAGCTCGCTCGTGTCGGGGGCCGGGTAATACCACTCAGGGCGGCTGGCGACGTCCGCCAGGAGCGCGTCGTCCAAGCCCTGGCCCAGCCCGATCGTGAAGACGAGCGCACCGGCGACTTTGGCGCGTGCGGCCGCTTGGCGCACGTCGTCGGGCGTCGCACCGGTCGGGTCGCCGTCGGTGAGGAGGATGATCACGGCGTTGTTGCCGGGACGGCGCGCCGGGCCGGCGAGCTCGGTCGCCGCGGCGTCCAGCGCCAGGTCGATGCGGGTTCCCGAGGCCTGGGTGAGCTGGGTGAGGCCGGTGGACACGCGTGGGATGTCGCCCGTCAGCGGCACCAGCACCTGGGCGGCGGTGTTGAACTGCACCAACGCGGCCTGGTCGCGCTCCGGCTGGAGCTGGGCCAGGAAGGCGCGCGCCGCATCGCGGGCAGCGTCCAGCTTCGTCGGGCCGCCGGGCGAGGTCGTGTCGCTCATGCTGCCGGAGGTGTCCAGCACCAGGATGGTGTCGGCGTGGCGGCTCTCGGGTTGGCAGGGCTCGGTCCGGAGCAGGACCGGCAGGTAGATGGGTACCGGGATCGGCGTCGGGCGCGGTGTGGGCGACGGGCCGGGAGTGGGCGCGCGTGTCGCCGTGGCGGTGGGGGTGGGCGGCAGCGCGCCGAAGACGCGGACCTGGGGGATGGGTAGGACGATCGTCGCCGGCTGGCCCCAGCCGTCGGTGACGGCGGCCGAAGCTTCGACATTTGTCGGCCATAAGCCCTCGGCCATGGGCCGGATGCGCAGGGTGAAGCGGTGGCTCGCGCCCAAGGCCAGGTCCGCCAGGTCCCACGTCAGCGTGCGGCTCGCGGCGTCCCAGCGGGCGGGCGGGTTGGCGCTGGCCGGCACGTAGTCGATGTTCGCGGGTAGCGTGTCGGTCAGTGTCCCGGTGCGGATGAGCACGTCCGGCCAGCGCCGGGTGACGGCGCGGCGGATGGCCGGCCGGCCGGTGCCGGTGCCACGCGGCGCGACGGACACGCGGCCCAGGATCTCGCTGGTGGCGGCGATGCTCGGCGGGTCCTCGGCGTTCACGGCCACCACCTGGATGCCCCGCGCGCGGAGCAGCATGGCCTCGGCGGCGATCTTGTCGTGGTCCCAGCTGCATTCGCCCGGCGGTGGCTCGCGGCCCGGGTTCACCAGCACCAGCACCTGCCGGCGGCCGGGTGTGCCGTCGAACACGTCCCCCGCCGCCTTCAAGGCTGCCAGGTTGTTCACCTCGCAGCCCTGCACCGGCCTCCCGGCGCCGATCGAGGCGAGCGCCTGGATCAGCGCGTCGCGGTTCTGGGTCAGGCGTGCCTCGATATTGCTCGTCACAGCGAAGGACAGCACGCCAAGGCGGTGCCGGTCCAGATCCACCAGCGCGGCGATCTGCCGGGCTACCTGGAGGTTGCGCACTTCGGCTTCCGGCACCCCGCTAACGGCCAGGACGATGTCCGCCGGCTCCTCCAGATACCCGCACGTGCCATTGAGCGCGAGGGTGAGCTCGGTCTCGCCACCCAGGAGCACGTCTCTCGGGGCCACCCACTTGTCGCCGGCCAGGCCGCAGCGGTTGCCTTCCAGAACGTCGGCCTCGGTGCCGCGCGGCTCGAACACCGTCACCTGGTTGTAGAGCGTGTCGATGACGTACACCCGGCCCCAGGCATCAACCGCCAGGTCCGCAAGCGCGGTGGCTGGCGCCAGGTCGTTTGGCAGGCCGACGAAGCGCGAGAGGACCGTGCCATCGCCCGCCAGTCGCACCACGTGACCGTAGTTCGTCAGCAGGAAGACCTCACCGTTCGGGCCGCCGGCCACCTTCCAGGCGTCCTTCGGCGTTGGCAGCTGCGCGAGCCGGGTGCCGTGGGCATCCAGCACCAGCACCGCGTCGTTCAGCGTGTCCAGAACGTAGATATGCCCGTCCGGCCCGGCGTCCACGTCGGTCCACAGCGCCTCGCGGTCGCTGCCCGAGAGAAGGACCTCGGTCTTGCGGCCGCGGTCCACCAAGGGGTACAGGAAGAGCCGCGCAGGGAAGGCCAGGCCGGAGGGGTTGTCGCGCCAGAGCTGGAGCAGCACATACTGGCCGCGGGTCGGCTCGAACGCGGCGGCGGTGTTGTGCTCGGTGAGCGCCGACGAGAGGGTCGTGTCCCAGAGCGTGGAGAGGTACAGGCCCTGAGCGCAGCGCCGGGCCCGGCAGTATCGCCGCTCGATCCCCTGGCCGTGTACCACCACCTGGGCGTCACCGGCCCGGCCATAGGTGTACTGGGCGACGCCGGCCACCTCGCCGCGCGTGCCGGTGGCCACCACGAGCTGCGGGTCCACCACCAGGCTGGCGCTGCGGCTGGGGTAGCTTTCGACGGGCAGGTTCTCGAGCACCCGTCCCTCGGGGCTGAACCGGCGCAGGCCGAAATAGTCCGACAGCACCAGCGTGCCGTCGGGCTGCGCCGTGAGGCGCTCTGGCACCGCCACGGCGTTGGGATCCGCCGTGACGACGGAGAGGCCGCGTCCCCGCCAGATGCCCGTGACGATGTCGAAGCCTTCGTCGGCAAAGCGCACCACCACCGGGTAGACGTCGATCTCGCCCTGGCAATTGGGGTCTGGGTCGTGCTGGGACAGGGCGACGAAGTGGCCGGCGCCGGGATTGGCTGCCCACAGCCGCATGCCGCACAGGTCGTTGCCGCGGAAGTTGCCGGTCAGCTTGCGTTGCAGCCGGCCCTCGGCCAGAACGCATGTGCCGGCCAGAACCACGTTGTCGGCCAGGACCTGGAGACGCTCGGCGGTACAGCCTCCGAAGGGCCGGCGCAGGAAGTCCAAGGTGCGGACCCGCCGGAACACGCCTCCGCCGTCCCGCTCGTAGACCCGCAGGCGCCGCCCGTAGCGGTCGCCGACCCACAGCCGCCCGCCGGGCTCCTCCACCACCGAGGTCAGCGCCAGCGACTGGTCCTCGTCGCCCGGCCCGAAGCTGCCGAAGCGTTCGACCTCAATGCCGTCCGGTGCCAGGAGCCGCGCCGCGCCGGCCAGATGGTCCGCCACCCAAAGCGTGCCGTCGGGGCGGACCGCGACGTCCACCGCGTAGATCTCGGGGATCGAGCGGACGTACTGCCCGGCCAGGTCGAACACCACCAACCGCTCGGTGCCCAGGTCGCTGACGTACACCCGGTCGTGGGCGCTGTCCACGCCGATGGCGCCCGGCTGGGTGACGCGGTCCGGCCCGCTGCCGCGCTCGCCGAAGGGCAGGCCCCAGCGGCCGTCCGGCCGGAGCACCGCCACCCGGCCCGGCTGCCCGTCAAGGATGTAGATCGAACCGTCGTCGCCCACGTCCATGTCCAGCGGGCTGTCCAGCACGTCCGCCGGCGCGACCCCGCCGGTCGGCCACTCGGCCACCTTCTCGTACTGAGCCCGGCCGGTCGGCGGCTGGGGGCTGGGGCGAGGCGTCGAGGTCGGGCCGGGCACGGCGGGCGTCGGGACGACGGCGGGGCGACTGCCGGCGCTGGACCACAGCTCGCCGCCGTGGGCCAGGTTGGTGCTGCCGATGTAGAGCCGCCCCGCGAAGCCGGCCATGGCGTTGCCCGGCACGTCCACGTTGTCGTCGTCGCCGAAGCCCCCCTCGGCCACCGGCTCCCAATCCAGCCCGTCGAGGGCCCGCCAGACCTCCAGGCCGTTCTGAACGTTCCCGACGGCCAGGTAGAGGAACTGGAACGGCGGCTCGTCGGCGACCTGCAGGGCCAGCTGCCCGCGGTTGCCGTCCTGGCCGAGGCCGGGTGCCGTGGCCGGCTCCCAGTCGGTGCCGTCGCACGTGGCGCAGCGCCAGACCTCGGCCTGGCCGCCGTACCACTGATAGCCGTCGACCTCGATCGAGTCAGTCCCTAAGCCCACGTACAACCGACCGTCGAAGGTGGCGAACGAGGTGACGCAATGGCTGCTGCCGCTGCCGAGCTCCGGGTCGGCGTCTACCGGGTCCTCGCCCGGCTCGCGATGGCCGATCGGGTACCAGCGGTCGCCGTCGCCGCTGGCCCACAGCTGCGGCCGGGGCCAGTTGCACGTACCGGCGACCAGGGTGCCGGAATAGGTCGCCAGGGCCGAGATGGCCGAGACGCGCCGCCAACCGTCGCGGTCGAACAGGTCCAATCGCACACGCTGCCAATCCCCGGCGTTCCCCGAGGCCGAGCGCCAAAGCTCCGGCGGCCCGGCGCGGGTGTCCAGGGTCCGGGTTCCGGCGTACAGCTTGCCCTGGAACTCCGTGAAGCTCTGGACGCCGCTGTTGTTCGGCCGCCCAGAGCCGCCCTGGATCACCCGCTCCCAGGTGCCGCCATCGGCGCTGCGCCACAGCTCGGCGCCCAGGCTCGTGCGCGGGTTCTGCCGCGCGACCGGATCCCTGGTCACCGTAAAGTTCTCGACGCCGGCATAGAGCCGAGCGCCGAAGGTGCCCAGCGCGCGCACGGCGCTGTTCCCGGCCGCGCCGAAGCCGGGTGGGGCCGCGTCGGTCCATGCCCCATCGGCCGTGCGCTTGAGGACGCGGCCGCCGCCGAGCCCGCGCGTGCCGGCGAAGAGGTCGCCGTCGAACGCCTCCAGCGCCATCACACCCATCGTCGAGCGCTGGCTGAAGCCGTTCACCGCCGCCGGGGTCCACGACCCGGCTGCTGGGGCGAAGACCTGTACGCGGTGCCCGTAGGTGTCCGCCACGTACACTCGGCCGTCCGTGCCGACCGCCACCCCGCGGGGTTCGAAGAAACCGCCGGTACCCGGTCCACGCACGCCGCCAACGGTGGTGAGGTAGGTCCCCGCGGCGTCGAAGACCTGCAGGCGGTGGTTGCCCGTGTCGGCGATGTACAGGCGCCCGTCGGCGTCCACGGCCAGGCCGTCGGGTTGGTTCAGGTGGCTGAAGTCGTCTCCGGCCGTGCCTGCCTGGCCTACCGTGAACGTTGGCTGGCCGGCGGGATCGTAGGCCTGGACCGTATGCGCCCCTCGGTCGCTGACGTACCAGCTGCCGTCCGGGGCCAGCGCCACGTCGGCCGGATCGCCGAACGGCCCGCCGGCCTCGCCTGGCGGTGTCGCGGGCGCCCCTCCGGCCAGATCGAGGATCATCACCCGGCCGATGCCGGCATCCGCCACGGCCAACCGGCCGTCGGGTAGAGCGGCCAGGCCATCGGGCGCGCCGAGCGTTCCGGTTCCGAGCTCCGCCAGCCGCTGGCCATCGCCGTCCATCACCACCAGGCGGCCGTTGCCGCGGTCGGCCACCACGAAGCGGCCATCGGCAAGAGCGGCGACGTCCATCGGCTGGTCGAAGTGCGCCGAACCGTTGCCGGCGATCCCGGCGGTGCCGGTACCCCAGGGCGGGAGGGGGCCAGGCGGTCGGCCGAGGACCCGGTGGCCCTCGATCTCGCTGATGACCACCATGCCGTTGGCCGCCACCGCCACGCCAGCGGGCGTGTACAACAGCTCGTCCTGGGCGACGTAGGGCCGCTCGCCCGCGCCAAAGCCTCGGCGGATCGTCCGATCGAACGGGTCGCAGCTCGCCACCGTCATGAAGCGCGGCCGGGCGACGTAGATGCGACCGGTCTGGTCCAGCGCCACGTCCGACACAAACTCCCAACGGTCTTCCTTGCGGCCGGTGCCACAGCCCAGGAGCTGCTCGCCGTCCAACGTGGCGAAGTGCTTGCCATCGGTCAGGGCCAGCACCTGGACGCGCGCGTTGCCGCTGTCGGCGACGTGGAGGAACGTCGCGTCGACCGCGACGCCGAGCGGCTCGTCGAACTGCCCCTCCCCGGAACCGCGGACGCCGGTCTCGCCGTAGGTCCTCACCAGCCTGGGCTTAAGCGGGTCCTTCACGTCGAAGGCCTGCACGCGGTGGTTCCCGGTATCCGCGACGTACAGCCGGTCGTCGCGCCACGCCAGGCGCGCCGGGTGGTTCAGTTGGTCCGGGCCGGTACCCGCCACGCCCGTCTGCCCGATGGTGGCCACGACCTTGCGTTCGCTATCCAGCACCTGCACCCGGTGGTTGCCGGTGTCGCTGACGAACAAGTCCCCCCAGGCGCTGGCGACGATGCCGGTGGGGCCGCGGAAGTGATCGTCGTCGGTGCCGGGCACATCGGGCTGACCGATGGCGTACGTCCGGTTGAAGGTGCCGTCCGGAGCAAGCTGCAGGCCCGCCACGACGTGGGCGCCCGCATCGGCAAACCAGATCACGCGCCGAGGGGACAAGGGCACGCCGCCGTCCGGATCCGGTGTCGGCGTGGGGCGTGGCGGCTGGCCGCGGGGACGCGCGGGCAAGGCGACGTCGACATCGGCAAGGTAGCGGACCGGCTGGCCCCAAAGGGCGAGCAAGTCCCCGGCGCGGCCCAGCTCTTCGACCGGCCCGGTGCCGAAGCGCACGAGGTTGCGCCCCAGCGCGTTGGCCACCCACACGCCGTCGCGGTCCGCGCCCAGGCCCCAGGGCTGGTTGAGCGTGGCGTTCGAGCGCAGCCACGGCGTGCCGGTGGTGCCGAGGGTGGCGATGTGTTGTAGCGCGAAGGGGGATGGGCCGGGGGCCTGCGACGCTACCGGCCGGCCGGCCGGCAGCGCCAGGGCCATCACCAGGGCGGCGGCGAAGTAGCAGCGTGTGCTGGGCAGAAGGGCCGGCGTCAGGCTCATCCGGCGGTTTGGAGCGTCGTGCATGGCGGCTCTTTCCAGGACACCGTGGCGTGGAGAACGATAGATGCAACGGCGCTCTTTCCCTACTGCTTCGCTCCCACCGTCCTGAGCTGCGGAAACAGCACCACATCCCGAATATTCGTCGTCCCCGTCAGCACCATCGCCAGCCGATCGATCCCGATCCCCAGCCCGCCCGTCGGCGGCATGCCGTGCATGAGCGCCGTCAGGAAGTCCTCGTCCAGGGGATGGGCCTCCTCGTCGCCCGCTTCGCGCTGTCCGGCCATCTCCTCGAAGCGCGCGCGCTGCTCCAATGGGTCGTTGAGCTCGGTGAAGCTGTTGCCCAACTCGAAGCCCGCCACCAGCGGCTCGAAACGCTCGGCGTAGCGCGGGTCGTCCGGGCTGCGCTTGGCCAGCGGGCTGAGCGCCACCGGGTGGTCCATCAGGAAGACCGGCTCCCAGATCGCCGGCTCGACGAACGCGCCCAGCAGCGCATCGACCAAGCGCGGCCACGTCGGCTCGTCCTTGACCGCCAGGCCTTTGGCGCGGACCGCGTTCGCCAGCGCCGCGAGCGTGTCGTGCTCCTGGATGTCCAGCCCGGTCACCTCGATGATCGCGTCGCGCACCGTCACGCGGCGCCACGGCGGCGACAGGTCCAGCGGGCGGCCGTCCAGCTCCACCACCAGCGTGCCGTTCACCGCGCGCGCCATGTGGACCACCATCTGCTCTGTGAGGTCCATCATGTCGCGGTAGTCGGCATACGCCCAGTACACCTCCATCATCGTGAACTCGGGCATGTGCGTCCGGTCGATGCCCTCGTTGCGGAAGTCCTTACAGATCTCGTAGACTCGTTCGTAGCCCCCCACCAGCAGCCGCTTGAGGTACAGCTCGTCGGCGATGCGCAGGTAGACCGTCTGGTCCAGCGCGTGGTAGTGCGTGGTGAACGGCCGCGCCGCGCCGCCGCCGTACAGCGGCTGAAGCACCGGCGTTTCCACCTCCATGAACCCGCGCGCGTCCAGAAAGTCGCGCATGGCGCGCAGCATGGTCGAGCGCTTCCGGAACCGCTCGCGCGCCTCGGCGCTGGACAAGAGGTCGAGGTAGCGCTGTCGGTAGCGCGTCTCGACGTCCTGGATGCCGTGCCACTTCTCGGGTAGCGGGAACAGGCTCTTGGCCAGCATCGTGAGGCCGTCGACGGTCAGCGAGACCTCGCCGCGGCGCGTCCGGAACATGCTGCCGCGCGCGCCGACGATGTCCCCGGCATCGAACGTCTCCGCGGCGTCCTCGAAGGCGGCCTCGCCCATGCGATCGCGGCGCAGGTGCAGCTGGACCTCGCCGCTCTCGTCGCGCATGTGGACGAAGATCGACCCGCCCATGCGCCGCAGGGCGCCCACCAGCCGCCCGGCCAGCGCGACGTCGTGCGGGCCTTCCGCCTCGCCGGAGGCCTCGACGGCCTCGAACGCCGCCGCGGCATCCGCCACCATGTGCGTGCGCTCCGCCCGTGGCGGGAAGGCGTCGATGCCCGCGTCCTCGAGCCGCGCCAGCCGCGCGCGCCGCGCTGCAACGAGCTGCGCCAGGCCGCCCGCGCCGTCGTCGGGCGCCTCGGCGTCGGGTTGGAGAGGGCGAGGGTCGCTCATCGTCGGCTGCTCCGGCATCCGGTGTCATGGGCGCCGCGATCCGAGCCGGCGCGCTGAGCATGATACGGGAGGCGCTCCGCGCGCGGCAAAGAACGAGGGGCCACCCCGGGTGGGATGGCCCCTCGCGTCCAGCGCCCTAGGGCGCCGGGATCCGACGGAAAGTGATCAGCGTCCGGGCGGCTCGGGCGTCTGCGTCGGCTCGATGATGGCGGTGGGATCGCCAGGCGTCGGTTCCTCGGACGTCGGGGTGGCGGGGTTCATGTCGTGGGCGCTGACCGCCCACGGGAGGTAGATGTTGGTCTTCTGCCGGGCGCCGAACTGGCCGTCCAGGAGCTGCCAGCCCCGCTCGTCCTGCATGTTGTAGATGTGCTGGCTGAGGATGCCGATCGGCGCGTTGGGCGAGTCGATCGCGCACGCCAGCTCGAACGTGCCCGTGTAGTCGTCGTTGGCGGGAACGCCGATGCCGGTGTTGATGTCGAGCAGGTCCTCGCTGTCCGGCCCGCTGGCCGCGGCGCAGTCCAGCACCGCCTGATCGAACGTTAGCCACTTGCCGTCGTGCAGGCCGCTGGGCACGAGGTCTTCACCGTCGTAGGCGTCCGTCTCCGGGTAGTCGCCGGCGCCGTCGCGCACGGCGATCCCGTAGTTGAAGCTCACGTCACCGTCCTCAAACGACACGCCCTCGGGCATGATGAACGGCAGCGGGATCGCCAGCGCGCTCGTGTTCTCGTCGATGTCCCAAACCATGAGATAGGACTGCCGCCACGCCATCTGGTTCGTGTCGGGCTCCCACGTCCAGGCGTCGTCCTCCATGAGCGGCGCTGCCGAGACCGTCACCCACCGCCCGCCGGCGACGCCGGCCGGGAAGTGGATCTGCTCCGGCTCACCATCGCCGTCGGCATCGGTGTAGATGAAGATGTCGGCATCGACGGGCAGCCGGCGCATGGCGGCCGTGGAGACCGCAAAGACGACGAGGTCGGCAGGGCCCTGCGCGCCGTCGACCGTGCCGTACTTGACGCCCACGACGCGGGCATCGAGCTTGGCCGGCATGTCCTCGTTGGTGATCGACTCGGCGGCGTCCTCCGCGAGGGCCAGGTAGGTCCGGACGACGCCGGCCTCGCTGCACTCGTTCTCCCACTTCACATCGACGGTAGCGTCCTCTTCGGACAGGTCGAACGGCTCGTCGTGGTCGGTCACCACGCACGCGTGGTTGCGCGCGACCGCATGGAAGGGCAGCCCGACGGCGTCTCCGCCCTCGACGGGCGTGCCTTCTCCGTCGACCTCGGTCAGGCGGATGTAGCCGTCGACCTCGAAGTTCTGGAACGTCGCCTCGTTGGCCAGGGCGGCGTTGCTGTACAAGTTCCACTCGCGCAGCGCCTCGTAGTCGATCGAGACGGCGACGTCGATCTGCTCAAAGCTGTTGGCCGCCACGGTGATGGTGTCCGCGGGCGAGAGCGCGATGTCGATGCCCTGATCCGCGTCCTCCTCGGGGAACGCGAGGCTCCAGTCGATGGCGTACGTCTTCTCGGCGTCGCCGAGGTTGCGCACGACGAACGAGCGCTCGTCGGAGGCGTCCTCGTCGAGCACGTGGAACATGCCAAAGCTCAGCTCGGCGATGCCACTATCCGAACGCAAGAGCGTGGTGCCCACCGCGCTGGCGTAGGCCTGGGCGCGCCCAGCGCCCTGGCGCGTCACGCCGACGCGCGGGCCGGTGTCGTTGCGGCCACGGGTGATGACCGGCGTGGCGTAGTTCATGACCATGGCCGCCACGTCGTCCGCCGAGAGTTCGAGATCCTGCGCGTTGCTGCGGTGGCGGATTAGGGCTGCGATGCCCGCGACGAGCGGACCTGACATCGACGTGCCCGTGAACCGGACGCCGCCCGTGCCCGTGCCCATCGACGCGGCAAGGATGTTGCTCCCGGGCGCGCTGATCTGCGGCTTGATGCTGGCTTGGGCGCGCGACGGCCCGCGGCTGCTCGAGTCGGCGATCACGTCCGTCAGCCACGGGAACTCGATGCGCTCGTCCGTGCTGAGGGTGATGGTCACGTCGGTGCCGCCGAGCAGGAGGTCGCGGATCTGGATGCCGTAGGGCCGGTCGATTTGGACGGCCGGGATGCCGGGACAGGCCTCGCAGTCGCCGCCCATGAGGACCTTCGGCGTGTCGTTGGTGAACACCACGACGGCGATGGCGCCCTTAAGCTCGGCGTTGTTCACCTTCTCCACGAACGGGCAGTTGCCGCGCTCGATCAGCGCGATCTTCTCGGTCACGTCCTGGCTCGGGGGCGTCGGGTTGCCGTCTTCGTCGTTGCAGGCAAACCCGTACCATGCCGACGTGGCCGTGATGGGCCCGGTCACATCGAGGCTTGGCAGCCAGCCCGAGTCGGTGGTGTAGTCCGCGCGAAGGCCCTTGGGCTCGCCGGCCTCCAACCAGTCGGCGCGCATGGCGTTCAGGTACTCGCCTGAGGCGAACGTGTTGGCGACGGACAGGATCATCTCCGCGGCCGACGGCGAGCCGACGACCCACGGCGTGGCGCCGCTGTTGCCCGCCGACGCGACGACCGTGATGCCCGCGTCGAGCGCCGCCGCGGTGACCGCGTCGTACTCCGGGATGCCGCCGCCCCACGAGGAGCCCAGGCTCATGTTGATGATGTCGATCTTGCCCTCGGGACGCGCGCCCGGGACGAGCTCGGACTCGGGATCATCGATGTAGAGGTTGTGGTTGACCGCCCACTCGATGGCCTCGCTGGTGACGTCCGTCGAGCCGTTGGAGAACACCTTGAGCGCGACGACGCCAGCGGCGGGCGCCACGCCGGGGGGCACGCGCGCCGTGTCCATGCCGGCGCTGATGCCGGCCACGTGCGTCCCGTGCGGGTGGCTGGGCATCGGATCCTCATCGGGTTCGGGGATCTCGGTGCACTCGGGCGGCGAGCCGGCCGCGCAGAGGCCGGTGTAGTTCTCGCCGACGAAGTCCCAGCCGCCCACGACCTTGGCGGTCGGGAAGGTGCCGTCCTCGATGAACAAGGGGTCGTTGCCCGTGTACTCCTCGACGTTGCCGCTGCCGCCGAAGCTGGCATGCGTGTAGTCGGTGCCCGTGTCGATGATGGCGATGTTCACGCCCTCGCCGTCGAACCCGAGCTCCTCGTTGACGCGGTCGATGCCGAGGAACGGCCTGGAATCGTCCATGTCGATGGTGTGGACCGGCGCGCGCGTGAGCTTTGCCACGCCGGGCAGGACGCGGATGGCGTCCAGCTGGTCCGCGGACGCGTGAACGTGGATGGCGTTCATGGTCGTTTGCAGCTGCCCGACGATGGTTGCGCCCGTCGCCTCGATGGCGCCGGCCAGCGTCGCCTGGCGCGCCAGGATGCCGTGGTGAAGCATGGCCACCGTATCGACGCCGACGGCCGACGGCGCGGTGCGGGCACCTTGCGCTGGCGCGAACTGCCGGAGCAGTTGGGCGAGAGAGGGGCCCTCGAGATGGACGAGGAAGCTGTTGGCAAACGCGATGTCGTTGGATGCCGCGGGCTCGCCGTCGATGCTCTGGCGCGGCTCGATCCGGACGTGGTCGGTCGGGCCGGCGGCCCGCGCCGGAACGCTCGCGGCGATGGCCACGAGCAGCACGCCGCCGAATGCGGCGCGGGCGATGGGTCGAAGCACAGATCGCATGAAGTTCCCTCCCTGTGGGACTGCTTTGCGCCGGCACCCCACGCGGGGTCGCGATGGCCAGCCTAGACGGATTCAAGGCGCCGTTTGTCGCGCCGCTCGCTGCATGGGTCCCCGTCCTATCCGTTCCAAACGTCGATCAAACGTGGGGCGTGACCCGCGCGTGCGCACGGGGTGCCTGTAATCCAGTGCTCGTTGGTGCTCAGCGGCGCGGACCGCGGTCCCGGCCGCCCCGATCCCCGCCGCGACCGCCGCGGTCGCCCCCGCCGATGGCGGCATCCTGTTGGCGCGCCTCCTCGAGGGTCAGGCCCTCGAGGACGGCCCGCCGGCTCAGCCGCACGCGCCCGTCGTTCGAGTCCGTGACCATGACCAGCACGGAGTCGCCGACCTGGACCACGTCCTCGACCTTGCCGATCCGCTCGCTGGCCAATTGAGAGATGTGCACCAGGCCGTCGACGCCCGGCATGATCTCGACAAACGCGCCGAAATCGGTGGTGCGGACCACCGTGCCGGTGTACGTTTGGCCGAGCTCGGGGCCGGTAGAGAGGCCGCTGATGATCGCCTTGGCGCGCTCCGCGCCCGGGCCCTCGGGCGACGCAATGTAGACCGTGCCGTCCTCGTGGATGTCGATCTTCACCCCACAATCGGCCTCGAGCGCCCGGATGTTCTTGCCGCCCGGGCCGATCAGCTTGCCGATATGCTCCGGCCCGATGTGGACCGTCAGGATGCGCGGTGCGTACGGCGACATCTCGGCGCGCGCCTCCGGCAAGGTGCCGGCCATGTGCTCCAGGATCGCCAGCCGGGCGTCCCGCGCCTGCACGAGCGCCTGGCGGAGGACGTCGTCGCCGATGCCCTTGATCTTCATGTCCATCTGAAGTGCGGTGATCCCGGCCTCGGTCCCGGCGACCTTGAAGTCCATGTCGCCCAGATGGTCCTCGATGCCCTGGATGTCCGTAAGGACGACCGAGCGGCCCGAGGCGGCGTCTGACACGAGCCCCATGGCGATGCCGGCGACGGGCAACGAGATCGGCACGCCGGCGTCCAACAGCGCCAGGGTGGCGGCGCAGACCGAGGCCTGGGATGACGAGCCGTTGGATGCCAGGACCTCGGAGACGATGCGGATGGCGTACGGGAAGTCGTCCGGCTCGGGGATGACGGCCTTCAGCGCGGTCTCGACGAGCGCCCCGTGGCCGATCTCGCGGCGCTTGGGGCCGCGCAGCATGTAGGCCTCGCCGGTGGAAAACGGCGGGAAGTTGTAGTGGTGCATGAAGCGCTTGGTCTTCTCGGGCCGGAGCGTGTCCAGGCGCTGCTCCTCGCCCAACGTCCCGAGCGTGCAGATCGACAGCACCTGCGTCTCGCCGCGCTGGAACAGGCCGCTGCCGTGGGTTCGCGGGAGCAGGCTGGTCTCGGAGGCGAGGGCGCGAAGCTCCTCCGGCCGCCGCCCGTCGGGGCGGATGCGCTCGTCGAGGATGCGGGAGCGCACGGCCGCGCTGAGCTGGCGCTCGAATACGGCCTTGACGTGCGGTGCCGGAAATGGCGTCCCGTCCGAAGCGGTGCGCGGCGGGGAGCCGCCATCGACGTCGGCAAATTGGAGCAGCCACTCCGCCTCGATGGCGTCGCGCGCCTCCGCCTGTCCGGTCTTGGACAACGGCGCGATCTCAGCGACGAGGCGGCGCAGCCGCTCGCCCAGCTCGCGCTCGGCAAGCTCTGCAAGCTCCAGCGGCGCCGTGTCCAGCGGGAACTCGCGCTTGGGCTTGCCGACCTCGCGCTGCATCTTCTCCTGGAGGGCGATGATCGGCTGCATGGCCGCATGCCCGTGGCGGAGCGCCGCGATCATGGTCTCCTCGTCGACCTCTTGTGCGCCGCACTCGACCATGAGGATGGCGTCGCGCGTGCCGGCAAGGCGCAGGTCGAGATCGCTTTGGTCGAGCTGCGTGGCCGTGGGGTTGACGACGAACGCGCCGTCGACGCGCCCGACCCGCACGCCGCCGATCGGCTCGGACAGGGGGATGTCGCTGATCGTCATCGCGGCGCTCGCCGCGATCATCGCCGGGATGTCCAGGTAGTTCTCGCTATCGCTGGACAGGGCGGTGATGATGACCTGCACATCGTGCCGCAGCGCCTTGGGCAGGAGGGGCCGAAGGGGACGGTCGATCAAGCGTGAGGTGAGGATGGCGACCTCGCTCGGCCGGCCCTCACGGCGGAAGAACGAGCCCGGGATGCGCCCGGCGGCGTAGATCTTCTCCTCGAACTCGATCGTGAGCGGGAGGAAGTCGGTGGGGCGCGCGTGCTTCGACGCGGTGGCGGTGGCCAGCACGACGGAGTCGCCGAGCTGGACCGAGACGGCGCCGCCGGCTAGCTTGGCCAGCCGACCGGTCTTGATGGTGATGGTGCGCCCGCCCACCTCGGCGGTATAGACGCGTTCGTCGCTAGCCGTCGGTACGTCGGCTGTGGTCTCCGGGGAGCTCATGATGGTTAGATCCTCCAACGTTGGGATTGGGGCGCCCGGAAACAGGGACTGGGGGCTCGGCCGCAAGTCGTTCGACCTGCGGCCCAGCCCCCAATTCCTGTGCCCGCTGGCGCCTTAGGGTGTGGGTTGCCTCGGCGCGCGTCGGCCTCGCTCAGCCGCGAATGCCCAAGGTGGCGATGAGCGCGCGGTAGCGCGCGGCGTCCTGCCGAGCCAGGTAGCGCATCATGCGCTTGCGCTGCCCGACCATCTGCAAGAGGCCGCGGCGCGAGTGGTGATCGTGCTTATGGACCTTGGAATGCTCGGTCAGCTGGCGAATGCGCTCGGTGAGCAGCGCGATCTGCACCTCGGCCGAGCCCGTGTCGCCCTCGGCACGCTGGTGCGTGGCGACGATCTCGGTCTTGAGGGCCTGTGTCAAAGCCATCGTGCCTCCTGGATGGCCGGCGTCAACGCGCGCCGGCCTGGATTCCGACGCGCACGCGTCGATTGTCTCGTGTACAACATTCAGACTATATCACAACGCTCGCGCCGCGCGCAATACCATCGATGTCAGGCCCCACGGCCGCGCTTGGCCCAAAATACGCCGCCGGCGTCGGCGGCTCCGAGGTCGGCGGCATGGTCGGCTCGCTCGTCGGCGGCTCCGTGGCGGCGGCGGTGGCCGCTTCCGTCGGCTCGGCCGTCGGGGCTGGCTCGGTCGGCGTCGCGGTCACGTTCGTTGGCGTCGCGACGGTCACCTCAGGCGGCGGGACGATGGCCGTTGGCGCCGGCGACGCCACGTCGGTCGGCGTCGCCGGCGATGCGGTCGCGATGGTCACCGGAGTGGGTACGGGCGTCGGGGACGCCACGGGCAACGTGGGCGCGTCGCGCCGGATGGCTGTTGCCGCAGCGGGCGCGTCCGGTGCCTGGGTCGAAAGGACGGCTGTGGGCGGGTCCTCGGGCTCGGGCGCCGTAGGTTCCACGCCGATCGCGGCCACCGTCGGCGTGCTGCCAAGGACCGGCGTCGTCGGGGGATCGGACAAGGCCAGCATCAGGGCGCCGACCGCGTAGCACGGCACGGTGGCCAGCAGCACCGCCAGCAGCGCGCCGTACAGTCGGCGCCGGGGATCGGGCTGCGCATCGAGCCAGTCGACGAGGCGGGCGAACACGACGGGTCCTGACGGGCGGGGCGAGCGAGACGGGCGATGCTATCAGCCGCCTAGGGCATTGTCAACGCCATGGAGCCGCCGTATACTGCCGCGCCCTCCGCCAGGCGCACCGCCGGCGGCCCTGACCAGGAGCGGCGGATTGAGCCTGCCCGAGACCATGCGCGCCCTCCGCAAGCTCGCGCCGCGAGCGGGCCTCGAGCTCGTCGAGGTGCCCGTTCCGCCGATCGGCCCCGACGACGTGCTCGTCCGGGTCACGGCCTCGTCGATCTGTGGGACCGACGTCCACATCTACAACTGGGATGCTTGGAGCGCCGGCCGCATCCGACCGCCGGTCACGCTCGGCCACGAGTTCGCCGGCGAGGTCGTCGCTTCGGGCGAGCGGGTCGGTGACCTCGCGCACGGCACCCCGGTCTCGGCCGAGGGGCACGTCCTGCTCGACGGCGCGCGGCACGTCGTTTGCGGCCAGGAGCACCTGGCGCGCGATATGGTCGTGATCGGCATCGACCGCGACGGCGCCTTCGCGGAGTACGTCGCGGTCCCGCGGGCCAACATCTGGCGCAACCCGCCTTCCCTCGCCCCCGAGATCGCCAGCCTGCAGGACCCGTTCGGCAACGCTGTCCATACCGTCCACGCGCAGGACGTCGCCGGCAAGACCGTGCTCATCACGGGTGGCGGCGGCCTCATCGGGTCGATGGCCATTCCCGTCGCCCGCGTCGCCGGTGCGCGCACGGTCTTGGCCACCGACGTTCACCCAGCGCGCCTCGCGCTGGCCGAGCGGATGGGCGCCGACCAGGTCTTCGACGCGCGCGAAGACGCGGTGGCGGCCGTCATGGCGGCCACGGAGGGGGCCGGGGTCGACGTCGTGCTCGAGATGAGCGGCCATCCCTCGGCCATCGCGCAGGCCCTGGCATCGCTTCGCCCCGGCGGCGAGATGGCGGTGCTCGGCCTGCCGAGCACGACGGTCGAGGTCGAATGGGCCGGGGGCATCGTGCAGAAGGGCGCGACCATCCGAGGCATCTACGGGCGCCGCATCTGGGACACGTGGTACCGCATGCGCCAGCTGCTCTCGACCGGCGCCGTCGACCTCCGCCCCCTCATCACGCACCGCCTCTCCCTCGCCGACTTCCAGTCGGGCTTCGATGCAATGCGCTCCGGGGAGAGCGGCAAGGTGATCCTCACGCCCTGAGCGCCCACCCATGGGCACGCGGCCGCCGTGCCCGCCTCGAACGGAGCGACCGAATGGTCATGCGAACCGATGCCAAGCTCGACTACCTGGTGGCGCAGATGGCGGAGCTCCGCGCCAAGGGCCTGTTCAACACGATCCGCACGATAGGAGGCCCACAGGGCGCGTGGCTTGCCGTCGATGGGCGACGCGTCCTCAACATGTGCTCCAACAACTACCTGGGCCTTGCCGCCGACCCGCGCCTGATCGACGCGGCCACCGACGCCATGCGCCGCTACGGCCTCGGACCGGGCGCCGTGCGGACGATCGCGGGAACGATGGACCTGCACGTCGCGCTGGAACGTCGGCTGGCCGCGTTCAAGGGCGTGGACGACACGATCACGTTCCAGAGCGGGTTTGCCACCAACCAGGCCACCATCCCGGCGCTCGCGGGCAAGGGCGACGCGATCATCTCAGATGCCCTCAACCACGCGTCGATCATCGACGGCATCCGCCTGTCGAGCGCCGACCGCTACGTCTACGACCACGCCGACATGGCCTCGCTCGAAGCGCAGCTCCAAGCGGCCGCCGCCAAGGGCTACCGCGCCACGCTCATCGTCACCGACGGCGTCTTCTCGATGGACGGCGACATCGCCCCGCTGGATCGAATCGCGGCCCTCGCCGAGCGCTTCGGGGCGATCACGATGGTCGACGATGCACACGGCGAGGGCGTGCTGGGCCGCGGCGGCCGCGGGGCGGTCGATCACTTCGGGCTGCACGGCGTCTTCGACATCGAGACCGGGACGCTGTCCAAGGCGTTTGGGGCCGTCGGGGGCTACACCGCGGCCAAGCAGCCAATCGTCGATTGGTTGCGCCAGCGCGGCCGGCCCTTCCTCTTCTCCAGCGCCATGACCGTGCCCGACGTCGCCGCCTGCCTGGCCGCCGTCGACGTGCTCGAGTCGTCGACCGAGCGCGTCGACCGGCTGTGGGCCAACGCCCAGCACTTCCAGGGCGCGCTGCGCGACCTCGGCTTCGACCTCGGCATGACGGCAACGCCGATCACGCCGGTCATCGTGGGCGACGAGGCCCTGGCCCAGCGGTTCAGCGCGCAGCTGTTCGAGCGCGGCGTCTTGGGAACGGCCATCGCGTTCCCGACCGTCGCGCTGGGAAGGGCGCGCATCCGCGCGATGGTCTCGGCCGCCCATTCGACCGCGGACCTCGACGTCGCCATCGATGCGTTTGCTCGGGTCGGGCGATCGTTGGGCGTGCTCGGGGCTTAGCGCTTAGGCCGGCGGCAGGCTTGCGTCCGGAGGGCTCATGAGCGGCTCGGGCCACGAGATGCGCTCGGCCGCGCCCACCTGAGCGTAGGGTCGGAGCCAGAAGCCGAGCAGCCGGTGACCCAGGGTGTAGAGCACGTCCTTGGCGCCCGCAACATTCGCGCCAAGCGGCGCGGCCAGGACGTCGTCGGCGAGGTCCAGGAGCGCCTGGAGGGCGCGCGGCGCGTCCAGGTCGTCGTCGAGCGCGGCCGTCACCCGGGGGCCGTATGCCCCAAAGTCGAGGACCCTGCCCGTGCCGCTCGGGCGCGCCGCGGCCGCGTGGAGCGTGCGTGCCAGCGGCTCCGCCCGCGCAAACGCCGCCTCATCCCACTCCCACGCCGTGCGGTAGTGGTGGCCGAGCAGGTAGGCGCGGATGGCATCGGGCTCGTGTTCCCTCAAGAGGTCGCGCACGAGCACGAGGTTGCCCAGGCTCTTGCTCATCTTCTCGCCGCCCATCTCCACCATGGCGACGTGGACCCAGAAGCGCACCCACGGGGCGTGTCCCACCAGCGGTTCGGCCTGGGCGATCTCGCAGGCATGATGCGGAAACAGCAGGTCGGCGCCCCCGCCGTGAACGTCGATCGTGTCGCCCAGATGGTGCGTGGCCAGGGTGGAGCACTCGATGTGCCAGCCCGGCCGTCCGAGCCCCCAAGAGCTGTGCCAAGCGGGCTCGCCGGGCGCGCCGGCCTGCCACAGCACGAAGTCGAGCGGGTCGTCCTTGTTGGGGTCCTCGGGCGCGTTGCCTCGCTCGCTGGCGAGCGTCAGCATGGCCTCGTACGACAGGCCGGCGATGGCGCCGAAGCCGGGATCGGCGTCCACGCGGAAGTACACGCTCCCATGGCGAACGTAGGCGCGTCCGGAAGCGATCAGGGACTCCACCGCGGTGATGATCTCGGGGATCGCCGACGTCGCCCCCGGCATGACGTCGGGCGGCCGCAGGTTGAGCGCCGCAAGGTCGTCACGGAACACAGCGGTCCAGCGCTGCCCGAGCGCGCGCCAGTCCTCGCCGCTCTCCCGGGCCCTCTTCAAGATGTCGTCGTCGATGTCCGTGACGTTCTGGACGTAGTGGACGCGCCATCCGTGCGTGACGCTGGCGTGGCGCGCCAGCACGTCGAACGCCAGGTATGTGAACGCGTGGCCGAGGTGGGTCGTGTCATAGGGCGTGATGCCGCACGCGTAGAGCGCGAGCGGTCGACCGGGTCGGGGTCGAAGGCGTTCCACGCGCCCGCGGGCGCTGTCGTAGAGCTGCACGTGGGTCTCCCGGCGGGCACCGCGGGTTGGGTCGGGTCAGGTCCGGGGCCGCAGCGAGTATACGCGGCCGGCGAATCGGCCGCCAGCGTCGTCTGGTACAATCCGCACCGTGACCCTCGCGTGGCAGGCACCCCGGCGCAGCAGGCTCGCGGCACGGCGCGCCGGAGCGCTCTTCGGCCTGTTCGGCCTGCTCGGGTGTCCGGCGCTTGGCGCGTGCGCCGCTCCGACGACCGTCCCGCCGATCGCCCCAAGCCTCATCGAGCTGACCCCGGTCGCCGGCATCGGCGGCATCGCGTACACAGCCACGCCAACAGCTGGCCCCTCGGCCACCTCGACGATCGTAGCGACCGTCGTCGTCCCCCCCGCGGAACCGCTCGACCTGGCGCCCAACGTGGTTGCCTCGGAGTTTGCCGCGGGCCTCGGCCCCGCGCGTGCGGTTGCCGTGGCACCGGACGGCGTCGTGATGGTCGCGATCGCCCGCGAGAACCGCATCCTGGCGCTCCCGGACCGCGATGCGGACGGGCGCGCAGACCACGTGCTTCCGTTCGGCGGCCCGGATGGCTACAACCATCCATCGGACCTGGCGTTCGGTGGCGGACACCTCTGGATTGCCAACACGGACGGCATCGCCCGCGTGCCCTACGAGCCCGGCGATGTTGCCGCGCGCACCGCGCCGCAGATGGTCGTCCCGCTGCCGGAGGGCGGGCGCAACCCGGACCGCTCGGTCGCCTTGGACGGCGCTGTGTGGCTGTACATCGGCGTGGGCGGGAGCTGCAACGCCTGCCCGCAGGCCGACGTCCGCCAAGGGGCCGTGCTGCGCCTTGCGGTGGACGGCACGAGCGCCGCCGTTTACGCGCGCGGGCTAAGGGCGCCGTACGGCCTGGCGGTTCACCCGGACAGCGGCGAGGTCTGGGCGACGGACCAGGCGCGCGACGACCGGGGCGATGACGGCCCAAGCGACGAGCTCGATCGCCTGATCCCGGGCGGCGACTACGGCTGGCCGGAGTGCTTCGGCGATCGGCGCGCCGATCTGGAGTTCGGCGCCGGCCGCGAGCGCTGCCTGGGCTCGATCGGGCCGGTGCTCGAGCTCCCTCCCCACCAAGCGCCGTCCGGCATGGCGTTCCACAACGGCCGCATGTTTCCCGAGGATTGGCACGGTGACCTCCTCGTCGCGTATTTTGGCTCGTCGACGGCGTCGCTGCCGACGGGCCATCGCGTCGTGCGCCTGCCGTTCGACGCGGGCGAGCCGACGGGCCAGGTCGTCGACGTGGCCTCCGGTTGGCTGCGCCGCGACACGCGGCGGTGGGGCAGGCCGGCCGACGTCGCGGTCGCACCGGATGGCGCCATCTACGTGGCCGACGAGGCCGCTGGCCGCGTCTACCGCCTGACGTACGTGGCGCCGGTGCCCACCGCAACACCGCCGTTCTGAGGCATCTCCCCCGGGCGGCTGGGCTATACTCCGCCCGATGCGCCGGCGCGCGCACGCCCACGTCCCGTGCGCCTTGTGCCACCGGCTGGCTGACGACACGTCGCGCTTGAACCACCGGAGGAGTCGACATGGTTCGTACGTCCCGCGCGCTCGGCGCCGTCGCTGCGCTGCTCGTGTGGCAGAGCGTCTTCGCAGCGACCGAGCCCGTGCACGCCCAGGCGCGCATCTACGTGAACACCACACAGGATCTCCCGCCCGACGACTCGCATTGCTTGCCGGGCAAGGTCTGCACGCTGCGCGCGGCGGTCGAGAAGGCGGAGAGCTTTTCCGGTGGCGCCGTCATCACGGCGTGCTACGACCCCGCGGTGGTGGCCAACGCGGCCCCATGCCGAGGCCCCGGCGCCCAGCCGCTCAAGGCCGATGACCCAGGTTACGATTCGGCGACGAACAAGTGGGTTCTCCGCCTTCGCCCAGCGGCCCTCCCGTTCGACCTGACCGAGAACGGCACGACGATCGATTTCCGTCTCGGCGTCGATCCGTGGTCCAGCCCGGCCGATGCGCACTTCGTCGTCGAGGCCAGCGGCGGCACGCACCAGTTCGCGTTCAAGGTGGAGAGCCACGACAACCAGATCGCCGGAATCGAGATCCGCGGCGAGTACGCCGAGTCGGCGATCCTGTTGCAGGATGACTTCTTCGGGACCGGTGCCGTCAACAACACGATCGGACCCGGCAACATCTTCGCCGACATCAGCTCCGGCAACGGCATCAAGATCAAGGATGCGGCGTCCGTCGGCAACAAGGTCATCGGCAACTGGTGCGGCATCACGGGCGATGGGTCCACGCTCGCGCCCGTGGCCGAGGACTGCGTGTTCGTGCTCGACGACACGGCCCAGAACACCATCGGCGGACCGACCGAGGCGGACCGCAACGTGTTCGCGGCCAGCCGGCTCGGCGTCGGCGTCAAGATCCAGGGGCCCGGGACGCGCAACATCACCGTCGAGGGCAACTGGTTCGGCGTCGACGCGACCGGGGAGCGCTCAGGCGACCTAAGGAGCGGCATCCTCGTCGTCTCGGGCGCGTTCCGGACCCGCATCGCCGACAACCTCGTCGCGTCCTCGGCCAACGACGGGATCGTCGTCTTCGACGCCTCGGGCGAGACGACGATCGAGGGCAACGCGGTCGGGGTCGCCGCGGACGGGACGGCATGCCTTGGCAACGGGGCGCACGGCATCGCGCTGCAGCACGGTCCCCAAGACGCCGTCGTCAAGCGCAACGTGGTGCGCTGCAATCGCGCCGGGGGCATCTTGATCGCGGGCGCATCGTCGCGCAACAACCAGCTCTCGGAGAACCGCATCTCGGCCAACGGCGGTGGCGCCATCAACATCGTCCAGGGCGCCAACAGCAACCTCCGGCCGCCGTCGATCACCAGCCACGACTCTCTGCACATCGCGGGCGCAACCTGCGCCGGGTGCGTCGTCGAGGTCTTCTCGGATCCCAACGGCCAGGCGGACCACTTCGAGGGCCGCGTCGTGGCCGACGGGACCTCGGGGACATGGCGGTTCTCCCCGAGCGGTGCCTTTGCGCACCGCACGCTCACGACGACGGCCACGGATGGTAAGACGACGTCGGAGCTCTCGGCGTTCGTCATCCAGTCGGGCGCCACGCCCACCCCGGCACGCCCGACGCCGACGCCTGAGCCCGGCAAGACCGGCGTGCCCTTGTTCGTGTCGATCCTGCACCTCCCGTGGGCGGGACACGGCGCGTGGCAGGCGCCTTGACGCCTTCGGGGCGCGCACAGCACGTCCTCGGCGCCACCTGCGCGCTGATCGCCGTAGCCACCGCATCGGGCCGGCTCCCAGCGACAGCCCAGGCGCCGAAGACGTCCGCGCTGCGGCTCGGCTTGGCCCACGTCGACCTCATGGACCTGCACATCGAGCGACCACCGATGGGCCCACCGCGCGATCGGGAGGCGCTCGCCCCGGCGGACCTCGCGGATCGCTTCGCCCAGGCCGCCGCGGTCGCCAAGGTCGATCGCTGGTCGCTCTACTGGGACTTGGTGGAGCGCTCGCCCGGGCAGTGGTCGTGGGACGCCGCCGACGGCATCGTGGCCCGCGACGTCGGTGCTGGGCTGGAGACGCTGCTGATCCTCCAAGGCGTTCCCTCGCACCACGCGGCCAACGTAGGGGCGCACGGCCGTGCGCCCCTACCAGCGCCGCGCACCGGCGGTTCACCCGCGCGGTTTGCGCAGGAGCAGCTGCTCCGGCCGGACGGGATCTTGGCCCCGCCCCCGCGCTCGCTCGACGCGCTGGCCTTCGAGCGCCGCGGCGGTGGGCTCACCGACGACCCCGCGGAGGCGGAGCGCGCCAACCCCGACAACCCGTGGGCCGTCTTCGTCGAGCGCGCCGTCCGGCGCTACCGGCCCGGCGGCGACCTCGCCGCTGCGCGCGGCTGGGCGCCGGGCGAGGGCGTTCGGCGCTGGGAGATCGGCAACGAGCCGAACCTGGCATTCTTCTGGAGCGGGACGCCCGAGGAGTTCTCGCGCTACCTCGAGGTCGGCTACCTGGTCATCCGCTTCCACGATCCTGCGGCCCAGATCGCGCATGGCGGCATCGCCGACGACGCCAGCGCGGGCGCCTGGTACCAGCGCTTCCTCGGTGCCCTGGCCGCGCGGGCTGCCAGCTCGCCGCTTCCGGCGCGGCACGGCTGGTACTTCGACGCCTCGGCTTGGCATTGGTACAGCTACCCCGACCTGCTCCGCACCGGTCCCGCCAAGGCGCGCGCGCTCCTCGCGGCGCACGGGCTGGCCAAGCCGTTGTGGGTGACCGAGCTGGGCATCCCGATCTGGTCGGAGCACCCTGGACCGTGCTGGGATCCGCGCAGCCCGTGGCGCGCCACAGCCGCGGAGCAATCCGGCTACGTCTGGCAGGCCACGGCCGAGGCGGTCGCCGCCGGCGTCGAGCTGCTGGTGTTCTTCCAGGCCTACGACGATTGCGGCAACGGCCCGGCCAGCTACGACGCCTTTGGCCTCCGCCGCAACCACGCCTCCAACCAGTGTTGGCTCTCGCGCGAGGACGCCTGCTGGCAGCGCAACCCGGCCCTTGACGGAACCGCTCGCCCAGCTTGGCACGCGCTTGCCACGGCGGGACGCGAGCTGGACGGTGCAACGCTCCTCTGGCGCCCCGCCCGCGAGCCAGCGGGTTGGCAACGGATCTTGTTCTTTCGGCCGCCCGACTCGCGGGTCATGGTGCTCTGGAACCACGGTCGGACAGCACAAACCGTCGAGGTCTACGGGACCGGGCCGTCCGCGCGCATCCTGGAGCCCCTCCCTGACGGGACGATCGGCGAGCGGACCCTGACGCCCACCGGCGGCCGCCTCGCGCTCGACCTTCCGCCCGTGACCAACCTGAACAACCCCGGCGGGGGCACGGTGATGGCGGGCCATCCCGTGTTCGTCGTCGAGCGCGACACGGCCGCACCGTTCCGTGCCCTCGTCGACCCGTTGCCGCCGACGTCGCCCGGCGAGATCGCGCTCACCCTGCGCGCCGCGGACGGCGGGACCGGCGTCGGCCGGGTGCAGCTGCTCGTGGCGGCGGGCGACGACGAACCGCCCACCTGGACCGCGGCCGGACCGGAGCTTGCGTGGACGGCCGACCCACTCTCCGGCGCCATGGCGACCACGTTCTCCGGCCTTCCGGGCGCCAGGTACCGCTTCGGGCTGCGGGCCGCCGATCGCGCCGGCAACTGGACCGCGCTCCCGTCGTCGGCGCAGGCCGAGACGCGCGTCGTCGGCGGCGCGCCGCCGCCGACGACGTCGGCCACGGCCAGCGCGTCCCATACGCCCACGATCGGCCCATCGCCCATGCCATCCGCGACGGCATCGCCGGCGCCCACGCTTCACGTCGTCGCGCGCGCGATCCTGCCCTTCGGCCTTGCGCTCGGCGACCTGGAGGACGGACCGTGAGCCGCCGATCCGGCGCGCACCATCGGCGCGCGAACCCTGGGGCGGCACGCGCCATCGACCTCGGTCCGTTCCTCGTCGCCTTTGCCAGCGTCCTCGTCGTCGGCGCCCTCGGCCTCGCCGGGTGGTGGCTCGCCGGGCAACGCAGGCCGGAGGCAACCGCGCCTCCTCGCGCAACAGAACCCGGTCCGACGGCCCAGCCAGCCAGCGGGACCGCCGGCGTGGTCTTGGACCCTCGCGCGGATGGCTGGACGTCGCCCGAAGGCGATCAGGCCGCCGGCAGCCCGTCGGCGCCGCTCACGCTGGTCGCCTACAGCGACTTCCAATGCCCCAACTGCCGCCAGTTTGCCCAAGCGGTTCTCCCGTGGCTCAGGCGGACGTGGATGGCCAACGGCATGGTCAAGCTGGTCCACCGCGACTTCGCCATCCGCGGCGATGCGTCGTTGCGGGCGGCCGAAGCCGCGCACTGCGCCGGCGAGCAGGGGCGCTTCTGGGCGTTCCACGACGCGCTCTACGCCGCGCAGTCCGCAGAGAGCCCGTTCGAGCGCGCCAGGCTGCTGGCGCTCGCGGACGGCGTTGACTTGGATTCGCGGGCAATGGCCGGTTGCCTGAACGCAGGGCGCCAAGCCGCGCGCGTGGCGGCATCGACCGCCAGCGCGCACGCCCAGGGCTTCGAGGGCACGCCGACCTACCTCATCGACGGTCGCAGGACCGCCGGCGCCATCGCCGTTGCGGATTGGGACGCGCTGTTTCGCATCTACGCGGCCGAGCTGGGCTGGCCGACGCCGCCCGTCTCACCCTAGCGAGCGGTCGCCCAGGAGGATCTCGATGCGCCAGCCGGGACAGGCGAGCTCGGCATCGCCTGCGGTATACTCGACCAACGCCAGCGCCTCTTTGAGCGCGCGCAGGATCTCGTCGCGTGCCGCTGGGCCGCCATACGTTCCGGCGAACTCGTGAAGCGTGGTGATCTCCATGGCCTGCTGCTCCAAGTCGCGAATCGACGCATCGCACGGCGCAACCCGTGCAACCTTGCCCGGCCGTGCTGCGTAAGCGCCCGACGATGATACGGGAGGACGCCGTGGAGGAAGAAGCGCGGTGGGTTCTAGAGGCGCGACACGGCGACCGGCGCGCGTTTGGGCACCTCGTAGAGCACTACCAGCGTCCGGTGTACAACCTGGCGTATCGCATGCTCGGCACCAGCGCCGAGGCCGAGGACGCCGCCCAGGAGGCGTTTCTGCGCGCGTTTCGGGCGCTCGGCGCCTACGACCCCGAGCGCTCGTTCTCAACGTGGCTGCTCTCGATTGCGGCGCACTACTGCATCGATCGGCTGCGCCGCCGACGCCTCGATGCCGTGTCGCTGGATGCGCTCCCACCCTGGCGGCAACCGGCGGCGCGCATCGAGTCGCCAGAGCGGGCCGCGGCGCGCGCCATCGAGGCCGATCGCATCCAGATCCTCCTCGATGCGCTGCCCGAGGACTATCGCCTGGTCATCGTCCTTCGCTACTGGCACGACCTCGGCTACGAGGAGATCGCTGAGCTCATGCAGGAGAGCATCTCGGCGATCAAGAGCCGTCTTCATCGGGCACGCCGGCAGCTCGCCGAGGCGATCACGGCGCAGCCAGGACCCGACGCATCGGGTCGGCCGTCGGCCGATCGCGAGGGCGAACCGGCGGGAGCGCACTCGGGAGGGATCAGCACATGCCGTGCGACGACAACGTTCTTAACGCGATGATCGCGGCGATCGACGGGGACGCGGCCCACGAGCTGACGGAGCACCTGGCCGATTGCGCGGGGTGCCGAGATGAATGGCAGCGCGTGGCAGAGATCGACCGACTCTTGCGCTCCGCGCCTCCGGCCGAACCGCCCGCGGATCTCGTCGCGCGGGTCGAACAGCATATGGCGCGTTCGCTCGACCGGACCACCGCGTGGCGCATCACGTTGGCCAACATCGGCATCGTCACGGCCGGCACCGCCCTAATCGCCTTCGCGGCTGCGACCGTGGCGCTCAGGGTCGACCTAAGCGACATCGCCGACCTGGTGTGGCGCATGCCGGCACTCGACGAGGTGATGGCGCTGGCCGTCAGGGCGGCACGCGGTCCGCTCGGCGTGCTCGCCCTGGGCGCGCTCGCGGCCTCGCTGGCCATCGCGTGGTTTGCGGTCCTCTTCCTGCCGCGCACGACGCCGCGGGTCGACGGTCCGTGAGATCCGAGGGCACGTGGATCGCGTCCTTGACCCTGGGCCTCGCGTCGATCGCGGTGGCGTCACCGCGCGCCGCTGCCCAGCAGGAGGGTGCCGCCGAGCCGCGGCCAAGGTGCTGGCACCTCGGTGAGAGCATCGTGGTCGGCGCCGGCGAAACGCTCGACTGCAGCCTCGTCGTCGTCGGCGGCGACGTGACGGTCGAGGCGGACGGCGTGGTCGCAGGCGACCTGGCCGTGCCGTTCGGGAGCGCGGATGTAGAGGGCACGGTGGATGGCGACGCGTTTGCCTCCGGCGGGCTGCGGTTGGGGGAGGCCGCGCGCATCCAGGGCAATGCCTCGTCGCTCGGCGAGGTCGTCGTGGCGGTCGGCGCCCAGGTGGCCGGCCGCACGGATCGGCTGAGCGGCCAGCCGCTGAGCGGCGCCGCGCGCGCGCCCGATGTCCAGGCCATGGCCAGCGCGCTCGGCTTCCTGGCCATCCTGGCCGTGCTTGCCGCCATCACGGCGGCCTTGGCGACGGTCGTCGCGGCTGAGCCCGTGGCGCGCGCGCGGCGCGCGGCCTTTGGCTCGCCGCAGCGCGTGCTCGGCAGCTTGGTCCTGGGCATGGTGGCCGGGATCCTCGCGGTCGTCACCTTCGTCGTCACGTCGCTGACGATCTTCCTGCCGATCGTCATCGCGGCGCTGACGCTCATCGGCCTGGTCGTCGGCGCGACCGCGCTCGCGGAGCGCATCGGCACGCCGGCGCTTCCCCGCGCCGGCCGCAAGGCGCGGGCGGCGGGCGGGGCATGCGCCCTGGTCGCGCTGGTGTTCGGCCCGCTCTTGTTCCGACCGCCGCTTGCGGTGTTTGCCGTGCTCCTCGCCCTGGATCTGCTGCTGGCGGCCGCATCATTCGGCGGGGGGCTGATCGGGCTGGGGCTGGCGTGGCGGACTGCTCGCCTGGGTGGGCAGGGCGACGCGGACGACGGGAGCGCCTGGCGGCCGGCGACCACGGGCATCCCGCGCCATGCGACGGGCGTTCGTGGCGACGAGCCGCTGGCGCCGAGCGTGCCGTCGGGTGCGCCCGCGCCCGCACCGGCGATCGGGGAAGCCATGACCGCCGCGGGCGATGCGGCGCCCGCGGCCCCCACACGGCCCATCGCGCTGCGCGACCTGCCTGGCATGACGCCGATCTACGCCCAGCTGCTGGCCAGCGAGGGCATCGCGTCACTCGATGCTCTGGCGGCGGCCGATGCTGCGGCGGTCGTTCGCATGATGGTCGTGCCGGGGGTCCGCGGCGTCGACGCCGCGACGGCCGAAGCGTGGGTGCGCGCGGCGCGCGAGGTCGCTGCCGGAGGCGCATGAGAAACGCAGCCGTACCAGGCATCGCGTCGGAACGCTGGAAGGCTGTAGTCGCATCGCGGGCACGCCCCAGGCTGCACGCGGACGCCCTGCGTGCGACCGTGGCGGCCACCAGCGGCGCACTGCTGGCCATCCCCTGGCGTCTGGAGACGCCGGCGGTGCTCGCGATCGCGGCCGTCTGGCTGGCCTCCGTCGTCCTCCTCGGACGCATGGCGCGGCCGGACGACGACGTCGTGGGCCGAGGCCAACCGGATCACCTCTCGTCCACCCTCGTCGCGGTGCTCCTGGCTGGCCTGGTGCGGCCAGCGGCCGGAGCGCTGGTCGGGGGTGGTTGGCTTGCGCTGCGCGCTGCGCGCCGATGGCGTCCGATGCCCGCCCTCCGCGCAACCGTGGTCGACACCGCACTGCCCGCGTCGGTCGCTTGGCTGGCGCTCGGGGGGGGGCGCCCGATCGAGGCGGGTGCGCAGACATCCGTCGGCGCGGTATCCGCGCTGTGGCTGTGGTTGGGCCAGAACGCCGTCGCGCTCTCGGTCGTGGTGGGCTGGGCCGCGGTCATCGCGGCCGTCCGCGGGCCTTCGCACGGCTCGGGCGGGCGCGCACTGCTCGCGGCAGGAGCGGGCTGGGCCGTGGTCCTCGTCGCCATCGCGGCGTCGGGCAATGTACTCGCCGCCACAAGCGCCCTGGCGGCCGGAATCGGCATCTGGTCGCTGGGGTTCCAAGACGGTGCGGGCGATGCCGCGGCCGCGCGCCGTGCGGACCTCGCAAGGGCCGGGCTCCTCCTCGCCGCCGGTTGCCTCGGCCTTGCGCGTTGAGGTCGCGCGCTCCATGCGCGCGTGCCGCTGGGACCTCGTTGCCCCCATTGCCTATACTGTGCTCGATCCCCGACAGCGCCTCGCGGGCGGCAAGCGGCCGATTCGCGATATTGGCCCACCGTGCGGCGCGTTGGGCGCTTGGAGCCACCGTCCCCGATGACCAGCGCACTGGCGGACGCCGCCACCCGAATGATGGCCATGCGCGCGGCCGATGTCCTCGACATCGTCCTGGTCGCTGCGCTGCTCTACGGGCTGCTGTATGCCGTGCGCGGGACGCGCGCCGTCCAGCTGCTGCGCGGCGTCCTGCTGCTGGCGCTCGCCGTGTTCGTCTTCAGCAGCACGATGGAGTTGGTGGCGTTCACGGCGGTGTTCGAGTACCTGCTCCCCGCCGCCATCGTGGCCGTGCCCGTGGTGTTCCAACCGGAGCTCCGGCGCGCGCTCGAGCGCCTCGGGCGAGCCGGGACGCTGCTCGCGCGAGCCAACGACCTGCCGGCCAGCGAGGCGCTCATCCCCGTTCTCGCCGAAGCCGCGCGCAGCCTGGCCGACGTGCAACACGGCGCGCTGATCGTCATCGAACGATCCGTTCCGATGACGGACCTGGTCGAGCAGGGCGTGCGCCTCGACGCCGTCCCATCGAGCGAGCTGCTGCGCCAGATCTTCGTGCCCCACTCGCCGCTCCACGATGGCGCGGTCGTCGTCTCGGGCGGGCGCATCGCCGGGGCGCGTGCGGTCATCCCGCTGTCCGAAGATGCGCGCATGAGCGCCGAATCCGCCCTCGGAACGCGCCACCTTGCGGCGGCGGCGATCACCAGCACATCCGATGCGCTGGCGGTCGTCGTGTCCGAAGAGACGGGCACGATCTCGTTTGCACGCGATGGCCATCTGACCCGCCATCTCGACGAGGTGAGCCTAGGTGAGCTGCTCGCCGCGGCCCTGGCGGACCGCGCGCCGTCGGCAGAGCATGTCCTCGACTCGGTTGGCAGCCGCCTGCTCGGCCTGGTGCGGACTCGGTCCGCCGGGCCCGCCGCCTCCGCCGACGATCGCGAGGTCGCCTGATGGGCCGGAAGTCGGTGGACAGCCTTCTCTCCGCCGCCATCGCCGGCCTGCTCTCGATCATGATCTGGCTTGCGGCAAGCGAGCGCCAACGACCGATCGAGAACGCGATCGTGGCGCCGCCCGGCGGGTTTCCGGTCCTGTACCGCAACGTCGCGCCAGGCTACGACGCGTACGTGGTCGGCGAACCCCACGTCGAGCTGAGCGTACGCGGGATCGCGGATCGCGCGCGGGGCTTCGAGGATGTGGTCGAAGGCGCGGATGTCTGGGTCGACCTCGCTGGGCTTGCACCGATAACCGCCACGCACGAGTTGCCCGTGCGCTGGTCGTGCCGCGCGTGCACGCGCCGCGGCGTTCGCGTCATCCAGGCCCGCCCGACGGCCCTCGCCGTGCGCTTCGACCCCATCGTCACGGCAACGCGCACGGTGTCGATCGCCATCGCGGACTCCGCCGCCCAGCAGGTCGTGGTGCAGGAGCGCTCGGCGGATCCCGATTCCGTGCTCGTGCACGGCCCTCAACGGTACGTCGCGCGCGTGCGCAACGTCGTCGCGCGCGTCGACCCGGTGGCCGCTGGCGACGATGAGACGGCGTTCACGGCCATCCTCGTCGGCGAGGACCGGCAGGGGACGCCGGTGCCGATGGTGACCTTGATGCCGCCCGCCGCAGTCGTCCGGCTCGCGCTGAGCCGGAGCGGGTATCGCCTGCCCGTCGCGCCTGAGATCGTCGGCGATGTGCCGGCAGGCTACTTCTGGTCGCGACTTCTCATCGAGCCGAGCGAGGTGACGGTGGCCGGGGACGCCGGCACGCTGGTATCGCTGCTCGAGGTCGGCCGCGTGGCCACGGAGCCGATCGACCTGTCCGACCTCACCGCCGACAACACGTTTGTCAAGCAGCTACGCCTCCCGGCAGGGGTCGAACCGCTCGACTTGCCGTCGCGTGCGGTGACCGTGACCATCCAAGTCCGCCGCCAACCCGGCTCGCGCGCGCTGGACGTCCCCGTCGTGGCCGTCGGCCTTCCGCCCACGTTGGCGTTTACGCCCTCGCCGACGACGGTCCGCGTGCTCATCACGGGGCCGCAACCGGTCGTCGAGGCGATGGCCCCGACCGACCTCAGCGCCAGCGTCGACGTCAGCGGGCTCGCGCCGGGCCGCCATCGCCTGGATGTCAGCGTGACGCCGCCGCGCGAGCTCGAGGCGCTCACGATCACGCCCGACACCATCGAGGTCCTGCTCGAGCGCGTTCAGGGGGCGCCGGGTCCCAGATCGCGCGCTCGCCCCGCGCCGTGACCGCGCGGCCTCTCGACGCCCTCCTGATCGAGCCGCATGCCGCGGGCTCGCACGCGGCGGATAGTCTGGCCATGGGCATCACGAGGCGCGGCACCATTTCTTGGTTCGTCGTCGCCGGAGCGCTGTTGGGGCTGGGCCTAGCGGCCGGCCGTTCGACCGCGCCGGCTCGCGCAGAGGACGATCGCTGGTCGTTTCCCGTCGTGATCGAACCGCGCCGCGAGGTGCGCGCCCTTGCCGACGGCCCCCGCCTCGCCCGCGATCGCGCGGGCGGGCTTCACGCGGTTTGGCTGACCCGGCCCATCGCAGGCGGGGCGGTCGAGATCGCCTACGCGCGACGACCGCCTGGCGGCGTCTGGTCGCTGCCGGAGCGCGCGGTCGCCGCGGACGGGATCGAGCGCGGGGACCCGAGGCTCGCGATCGCCTCGCAAGGCGACGTGCACGTCGTCTGGGTCGAGCAGCGCGCCACGACCACGTTCGTCGCCCATCGGCTGCGCGAGCGAGCGACCGGCTCGTGGTCGCCGGTCGACTACGTCGATCCTGTCCTTGCCGTGATCGGACAGGCGGAGCCGCGGCTGGCGGCGGACCTCTGGGGCAATGCCCACGTCGCCTGGACGGATCATCGCGGCGGCACGGCGGATGTCTACCACAGCCGGCGCTCGCCCGATGGCGTCTGGTCGCCCGGCGCGCCGCTCTGCCATCCGACGGCTGGCGACCAGCGGTCGCCGAGCCTCGTCGCGACGCCGGGAGGAGACCTTTACGCGGCATGGGAGGACACGCGCGACGGCCGCTCCCGGATCTACGCCTCCAGGCTGCCCCCCGGCGGCCTCGTGTGGTGGCCAAATGCCGCGCTCAGCCAGGACGATGTCGGGCGGCCACAGCGGCGCCCTTCGATCGCGGCGGATGGCAGCGGCGCGGTCCACGCGGCGTGGGTCGACCCAGAGCGCGGCATGCTCCGCGCCGCCACGCTCCGGCCGGGCGAGCCGTTCTGGGACGCCGATCGACCGATCTACACCGCGCTCCGCGGCCCCCTGATCGATGTCGTGCTCACCGGCGGACCGGGAGAACTGGTCGTGGCCGCCTGGGGCGAGGGCCGTGACGCGGGCTCGCGGATCTACGCGTCCGCGCTGGGCGCGGGCGAGCTCGGGCCGGAGCGCGTCGATGGGGCGCCGCAGTTCGTGGACGGGCGCTCGCCGTCGGCCGCGGTCGGAGACGACGGCATCGCCCACCTGCTCTGGGCCGTCCTGCCGAGCGACGACGAGCGGACGATCGTGGCGGGCTCGCGCCGGTTCGCGGTGCCCGCCCGCCCACCGGCCACCGCGACCGGCGCCCTCGCGTTCGTGCCGCTCCGCCTGAACTGCCACCGCGACGGGTACGTCCTGCGCGACTGCGAGGGCGCCATCACCCAGTTCATCGCCGGCGAGACCGTCGACCTGGCCCCGCTGCTGGGCTCGTGGATTGTCGTCGACGGGACGCTCATCGACGACGACGGGTGCCCGCGCCTGTCGGCAAGCGCGGTCCGATTGGCCGATCCACCGTGCCCGACCACCGGAGCGGGCGTCACCGGCCATGTGTCGACCGCTGGCATCCCGCTCGACGGCGCGCTGGTCGAGGTCGGGACCAGCCGGGCGCTCGCCGGCACGTCCGGCCGCTTCTACGTCGGCGAGCTGTCGCCCGGCACGTACGCGATCACCGCAACCGCCCGCTGCGCGCTGCCCGCAGTGCTCGCCGGCCTACGGCTCGGGCCGCGCCAGCTCGTGCAGCTGCCCGCAGCACAGGTCGTGCGCGGTGATGTCAACCAGGATTGCCGCATCGACCTCCGCGATCTCGTCGCCGTCGCGGCGCGCTATCGGCGCCCCGCCGACGCCGCGCATTCGTGCCGCGACCTCGACGCCGACGGGATCGTCGCGCTCGCTGATCTGGCGCTCGTCGCGGCCAACTTCGGCCTGGCGTGCCCCGAGCCCTGGCTACCGACGCCCGCGCCGACAGCGCTGGCCCTCCAGGCGCCAACGGCCGCGCGCACGCCGCTCGGCGCTTCGCGGCCCGCGCCTGCAGCTGCGGAAGCCTGGCGCCTCGTGGCATGCGGCAGGCCGCCCCGCGCCTTCGAGGTGGACCTGACCGTGCGCGGGACGATCGACCGCTCGTGGGCCACGTCGCCCGCGGCGCCCAAAGGGGTTCACATCCTCGGCGCGGCCGACGGCTCCGATGGGCAGCTCGGCTTGACCGCCGCCCGCGTCGGGGCGCTCGCGTCGCCGACAGTCCTCCTCAGCTGGCCTGCGGCGGCCGGGGCGCGGTTGCGCCTCGTCGGCGCTCGCGCCGCCGGCGATGACGGCGCGCCGACCGACGCGCGGCTCCGCCTCGCGCCCCCGGGCGCGGCCGTGCGCTGTGGTGCCGCCGCGGCACCCGCCCACGCCGACGGCAGGTAGATCGCTGCGGGCTCGACCGGCGCGGGACGCGACGTGGCGGTGGCCGTCAGCTCCGGGGGCGCGCCCTCTGGCGTTGCGCTCGGCGTCGGCGCGCTCGTGGGCACCGTCACCGGCGCACGACGCACCTCGAATAGGTACGCGGCGTAGCGGCCGTCGATCTGGAAGCGGTTTGCGGCGTCGTGAGGAACGACGCGATCCATGGGAACGCCGTGCGCATCCAGGGCGCGCACATCGCGAATCGGCGGACCTGCCAGCGCGATGCGGGCCTGGACGGGCTCGAGGAGCAGCGGCGGCCCGCCGAGCGCTTCGAGCCGCGTGCCGTCGGCGCTGTAGCGCGCGCCGGTTTGGCGATCGCGCGCAAGCGCCGTGATCAGAATGTGGGCTGAGTCACTGATCGGCCGGTCGTCCAGCGCGGTGAGGATCAGGCTGACGAAGCGCGTCGTCACCTCGATGGTCGCGCCGGGCAGCGCGAAGCTCCGGCCGCCGGCGAAGCCGACGACGCCCTGCGTGCGCGGGCTGGCGATCGTCACGACGCGCCCGTTCGCGTCCCAGACCAGCTCGCCGGTCGTGCTCCGAACGACGCCGGCAGAGCGATCCCACAGCGCGTCCCAATCCGCGCGCGCGGACGGCGCGTCCGAGTCGAGCTCGATCGTCACGCGGCCCATGGCAAATGCCTCGGGCGGCGTGATCGGCGCGCCGTCCGCGCCGTCCCAGCCCCCGCCGGGTCGCCCCACGCTGAGCGCGTCGGTGCCGCCGAAGAGCGCCGCGCGCGGGATGTGCCTTGCGGCGACGACCTCGCCGCGCGCGATGTCGCCGCGGTGGACGGCCAGCGCCAGCGCGGGGAACTGCCCCATGGTGTGCGGCGTCGCCGACGCGTAGCTGTTCTCGTCGGGCCAGCCGCTGCCCAGGCGCGGACCCGTCGCCGTGAAGTGCATCGACGCATCCCACCCGTGGAGGCCGAACCCATAGAATGCGACGAGCGGGGCGATCTCCGCCTTCCACTCGTTGGGCGGCGACTGGCTCCACTCCGTCATCACGAACGGCCGATCCGCCACGACCTCGAGGCCGCGCGACAGGATCCCCGTGCCCGGGCGGGCCAGGTGCGTGCCGGCGTTCACGGCGCCGACCGCGATGCCGTGGCCGCCCTCGCCGCCGCCGGCGTACATGTGGCGGTCGATGGCGTCGAGGCCGGCGTCCGTCCACAGGTTGGCCAGGTGGGCGGCGGGGCCACCTGCCATCCAAGCCGTGCTCACCGTCACGCCGCGGTAACCGAGCGCGCGCAGCGCGGCCCCGCGCTCGACGAAGTAGGCGCGCTGCGCCTCGGCCAGCAACTGGATGAAGTCGCCCATCCGCCGCCGTTCGACGGGCGTGCGCGACGGGCCTTCAGCCGCCATCTCCCACGCGCCGTAGATGGGCATCGCGGCGTTGGCCAGCGAGTCGCCGGCGCGGCGGCCGGCGCCGACCGGACCCCACGCGGCGAAGAGGGCCTCGTCGTCGGCGTAGCGCCCCTGCAACCAGTCCTGCCACGCTGCTTGGAGCGCCGCGGTGTGGTGCGGCATACCGGCGCCTGCTTCGAGGACGTTGAGCGGGGCATGCCAGAAAATGGAGTCCTCGTTGTGCACCTCGAGGAAAGCGAGCGCGGGGTCGTCGACATAACGAACACCCGTGTACGGGTTGCGGTGCGTCACCAGCGCCTCGAGGTACGCCCACTCCGCGGCCTGGAGGGCGGGCATGGCGTTGACGACGCCCGAGGTGCTCTTGCCGGCGGCGGCGCCGTACGGCCAAGGCGCGTCCGGCAGCTCGGCGTAGAGCGCGGCAGGGTACCCGTCGTCGGGCGTGACAATATGGGGGTAGAAGACGGACCAGGCCATGTAGATGCCCTCGGCTTTCAGCGCCGCGAACCAAAGGTCCAGACGGTCCAGCCCCACCGGATCCAGGCGGCGCGCACCGGTCGACGGGTCCCGTTGCCATTGCCCGACCGTGGTCTGGACGGGGTGGAGGCGGACCAGGTTGATGCCCAGCTTGGCATACCAACGCGCCTGGCGCGCCATGAGATCTGGCGTCGCGCCGATCGCTGCGCCAACGCCCCAGAAGCGCGCCGGCGTGCCGTCCGCGAAGCGCAGGTCCTCGCCGTCCGGCCGAACGGCGCCGTGGATGCCGGCCGGGCGATGAAGGCGCGCCCGGAGGTCGGTGACCGACGCCGGATCGAGCGGATCATCGCCGGCGGCCAGCGGGAACCACGCGTCGGGTGCCGGCTGAGCTGCCGGAGCAAGCGCGGGTTTCAGGCCGCCCGAAGGACCCCATGGGAAATTGGTCAGCGCGATCGCATCGATGGCGCCGTGGACCTCGCCGGGACCACGGCCCGGATGGTGGCCGAGGCCAAACACGAGCTCGTGGCGGCCGGGAGCAAGATCGAGCGCGCCGGCGCTCACCCAAGCCAGATAGCGCAGTTCCGGTCGCGGCGCCGTCAAGTTGACGCGCTCGTAGGGGTCCTCGTCCATCGCCAGCGGCCGGCGCGGTCCGCCGTCGACGGCAAACCAGGCGGCCACCTGGTAGGCGCTGCCGCGCACCCACAGCGCGTAGGGACCCGGCGCCTCCACCTCGAAGGCGTAGCGCGCCTCGACCTCGCGACCGCTCGACGTGTCGTAGTGCGCCAACCAGTCGCCGGTGCTCGTGCCCGGCACGCCGGGCGAGAGGACGTCGCGCCGAATGCCGTCGCAGCAGTACCAGGCGTGGCCGTTGTACGTCGTCGTTTCAGCGTCCTCGCCCTCGATCCACACGAACGCGCGCGCCGGCTGCCCGCCGGCGCGCCCAGCGGAGGCCAGCATCGTGCACAGCACGGCGAGGTGCACGAGGCGGGCGATGGGGCGTCCTGCTGGGACGGTCGGGTTCATGGTCGGCCTCCGTCGCGTCCTCGAACCCGACGGGCGCTCTAGGCCAGCTGTCGCTCGCTGCTCAGCATGTCGCGGAGCACCGCGTGCAGGATGCCCCCGTTCCGCCAATAGCGCACGTCGACCGGGCTGTCCAGGCGCACGATCGTCTCGAACGCGCGCTCCTCACCGCCCGATGTGACGGTCACGGGCAGGCGCTGGCCGGGTGCGATCACCTCCGGGATGTCGATCGCGTAGACCTCGTGGCCGGTGAGGCCCAGATTGGCTGCGTCTTCTCCCTCGAGGAACTGCAGCGGGAGCACGCCCATGCCGACGAGGTTGGAGCGGTGGATCCGCTCGTAGCTCACCGCGATGACCGCGCGAACGCCGAGGAGGTACGCCCCCTTGGCCGCCCAGTCGCGGCTCGAGCCGGTCCCATACTCGCGCCCTGCGATGACCAGGAGCGGCGTGCCCTCGTCGGCGTAGCGCATGGCGGCGTCGTAGATGCTCGTCGCGTTGCCGGACGGCAGGTGGATCGTGACGCCGCCCTCGGTGCCCGGCGCCAGCAGGTTGCGCAGTCGGATGTTCCCGAACGTGCCGCGGACCATGACCTCGTGGTTGCCGCGGCGCGAGCCGTACGAGTTGAAGTCCGTGGGTTGGACGCCGTGCGCGATGAGGTACTCCGCCGCGGGCGAGCCGGTTGGGATGGCGCCGGCCGGCGAGATGTGGTCCGTGGTGATCGAGTCGCCGAGCAGGGCGAGCACGCGCGCCCCCTCGATGCGTTCGACGGGCGGCGCGTCCGGCGTGATGGCTCCGAAGAACGACGGCTCGCGGATGTAGGTAGAATCCGGTCGCCAGTCGAAGATGGCGCCTTCGGCCGCCGGAATCCGGTTCCACGCCTCGTTGCCGGTGAAGATCTGACCGTACTCCTCCGCGAACATCTCGGGCCGGAGCCCGGTGGCCAGCGTGGCCCGGATCGCTTCCGGCGATGGCCACACGTCGGACAGGTAGACCGGTGCGCCCGTCGGGTCGTAGCCGAGGGGCTCCGTGGCCAGGTCGATGTCCATCGTCCCGGCGATGGCGTAGGCGACGACGAGCGGCGGGCTGGCCAGGTAGTTCGCGCGCGTCAGCGGGTGGACACGGCCCTCGAAGTTGCGGTTGCCCGACAGGACCGAGACGACGAGCAGCGCGTGGTCTTTGATGGCGTCGGCGATGGGGTCGGGCAGCGGCCCGCTGTTGCCGATGCACGATGTGCAGCCGTAGCCGACGGTGTGGAACCCCAGCGCCTGCAGGTAGGGTGTGAGCCCGGCGGCATCGAGGTAGCGCGTGACCACCTTCGAGCCGGGCGCCATGCTCGTCTTGACCCACGGCTGGCGCGAGAGGCCGAGCTCGACGGCTCTCTTGGCCAGCAGCCCCGCGCCGACCATGACGGACGGGTTGGACGTGTTGGTGCACGACGTGATGGCCGCGATCACGACCGCCCCGTGGCCCAGGGGGAACGCCTCGCCGCCCAGGATGACCGGCACGCGCGACGCGGCAAACGCATCGTCGCGCTTTGGCGCGCGCTCCAGCGCTTGGTGGGCGGTGTCGGCCCCATCGGGCAGCGCCAAGCCGAACGCATCGCGCGCCGCGACGCGAAACGCGCGCTTGGACGCGGTGAGCGGCACGCGGTCCTGCGGTCGCTTTGGACCCGCAAGGCTGGGCTCGACGCTGGCCAGGTCGAGGGCCAGCGTCTCGGTGAACGTCGGCGCCGCCATGCCCGGCGTCCGAAAGAGGTCCTGGGCCTTGCAGTACCGCTCGACGAGGTCGACGCCCGCGGCGCGGTTCGTTCGGCGCAGAAACGCCAGCGTCTCGTCGTCGACCGGGAAGAAGCCGCAGGTCGCGCCGTACTCGGGCGCCATGTTGGCGATGGTCGCGCGGTCGGGCAACGTGAGCTGTCCGAGGCCGTCGCCGAAGAACTCGACGAACTTGCCGACGACGCCGTGCGCCCGCAGCATCTCCGTCACCCGCAGGACGAGATCGGTGGCCGTTGCGCCGTCCGGCAGGCGGCCGGAGAGCTCGAAGCCAACGACCTGGGGCAGCAGCATGTACAGGGGCTGGCCGAGCATGACGGCCTCGGCCTCGATGCCGCCGACGCCCCAGCCCAGGACCCCGAGGCCGTTGATCATGGTCGTGTGCGAATCCGTGCCCACGAGCGTGTCCGGCCACGCCATGGGCGCGCCATCGAGCACGCCGGGCGTGACGACCGTGGCCAGGAACTCGAGGTTGACCTGGTGGACGATGCCGCTGGCCGGCGGGACGACGCGAAAGTGATCGAACGCGTTCTGTCCCCAGTGGAGAAACTCGTACCGCTCGCGGTTGCGCTCGAACTCGCGCTCGGCGTTGAGCCCTAGGGCGGCGACCGAGCCGAACGCGTCGACCTGGACGGAATGGTCGATGACGAGGTCGACGGGCACGCGCGGGTTGATGCGCTCTGGGTCGCCGCCGAGCCGCTGCATGGCGCTGCGCAGCGCCGCAAGGTCTACGACGCTGGGCACGCCCGTGAAGTCCTGGAGCACGACGCGCGCGGGCATGAACGGCACCTCGTGCTCGGGCGTCGCCGACGCCTGCCAGCCGGCGATGGCGCACACGTGCTCCTCGGTGACCGCAAAGTCGTCGAGCTGGCGGACGGCCGCCTCGAGCAGCAGCTTGATGGCGAACGGCAGCCGGTCGATGGCGCCAACGCCTGCTTCCTGCAGGGCTTCGAGGCGATAATAACCAAACGACCCGGCCTGGGTGTCCAGCGTGGCGCGCGCGTTGAAGGCGTTCCGGATGGCCATGCTACACTCTCCTCGGCGCGCGGCGTGGCCGCGGAACAGCGCCGCTCCGGCGCCCGCAGCCAAGCCGGAATCTTAGCAGAGCCCTCGAGATGCTGTACGAAACCTTGACGGAACCCCTGGTCGCCCTAGCACGCGCGACCGTCGACCGCCTCGTAGACGACTGGCGCGCGCGCTACGGCGACGTCGTCATTGACGTGTCGATCACGGCTGCCGATCCGGACCGCGTGCGCGTTGCCGGCTACGTTCTCGTGCCCTCGCAGCGTGATGCGCTGGCGCGGGCGCTGTCCGGCGCCTTCGCGGCCAGCGGCGCCGGTCCGGACGCGCTCCAGCTGGCCGTCGACTCGCTGACGGCACGGGCAGAGCCTGTGGCCTGGGCCGTTCCGGCGTATGGCAGGGCGGCCGTGCGCGCCCGTCCGGATGCCGCCGCCGACCTCGCGACGGAGCTCGTCGACGGCGACCCACCCGCCCGCGTCCTGGCGTATCGCGGCGCGTGGTCGGCCGTCGAGCTGGCGGACCGATCCGTCGGCTGGATGGCCGCGGACGACATGACGGCCGCCGACGCGCCCGGCACCGTCGACGCGTGGCGCGCCGCATGGGCCGGTCGGGCGCGCGGGGTACCCGCCGACGACTGGCAGCGCGCGGCCGCAGCGTGGTTGCACGTGCCGTACGTTCTCGGCGGCAACTCGCGCCACGGCGTCGACTGCTCTGGGCTCAGCCAGCGCCTCTACCGCGCGGTGCTCGGCATCGGGCTGCCCAAGCATTCCGCCGACCAGGCGCGCTTTGGCGAGCGGGTCGCGCGGAGCGCGCTCGCCGCGGGCGATCTCCTCCACCTCACACACGTCGAGCGCGGCACGTCGCACGTGGCCGTCGTCGCGGAGAGCACGCCGCCCCGCGTCGTCCACGCCAGCCTGGAGCATGGCGCCGTCGTCATCGAGCCGCTCGACGCGCTGCTCGCGCGGTACGTCCTGCGCGCCGCGCGGCGCTTCCCGCCCGGCAGCACCGCGGTCTGCCCATGACGCCGGCCGACCTCGAGCGCCTGGTGGACCGACGCGTCCACGTCATCGGCCTCGCGGCGACCGAGGGCGCCGCCATCGTGCGCTTTCTCTGGCAGGAGGGGTTCAGGCGCCTCACCGTGCACGACCTGGCGGAGGGCGAGGGCCTCGAGCGCGCGTTCACGCGCCTGCACGTGGGCATGCCGCTAGCCGAGCGGGCCGCCCTATGGGAGGATCTTCAGTCGCTGCCCATCCAGCACCGGCAAGGCGCCCAGTACCTAGCGGGCATCGAGGAGGCCGACGCCATCTTTGCCGGCCAAGCCTGGTACCTCTACGAGGCCAACCGCGCGCCGCTGGCCGCCGCGCGGGCGCGCGGCGTGCCGATCCTCGGCCTCATGGACCTCTACTTCGGGCTGTCGGTGGCGCGCATCATCGCGGTCACCGGCAGCAACGGCAAGTCCACGACCAGCCGGCTGATCGAGCGCATGCTCTGCTTCGACGCGGTCCAGCGCCAGACCGAGGGCGACCCCGCCCGTCCGCCGCGGGCCATCTGGTACGCCGGCAACGACCGCCACGGGGCGCAGGTCTTGGGCGGGCTGTCGGCGATGACGCCCGCCGACGTCCTCATCCTCGAGGTGAGCAACCGTCACCTCTTGGGGCTGTCGCCGTCGCCGTGGATCGGGGTGATCACCAACGTGCTGCCCAACCACTTGGATGAGCACGGCGGCTCGCTGGCCGCGTACGCTGCCGTCAAGCGCCGGCTCGTCGAGCGGATCGCCCCGGACGGCTGGGCGGTCATGAACGCCGACGACCCGCAGTCCGTGGCGCTGGCGCACGGCCTGGACGCGCCCATTGCGTGGTTCAGCCTGCGCGACATGCCTGAGGCCGCCGCGCGGCTCGATGCGCGCGGCCACGTGCGCCTGGGTGCAGATGGCGCGGATCTCGGCCCCGTCGACGAGGCGCGTTTGATCGGCGCCCACAACCACGCGAACATCCTCGCCGCCGCGGCCACGGCCCATCTGGCCGGCGCGGCGCCGGACGCCATGGCGCGCGCCATCCGGGCCTTCGAGGGCCTCAAGCACCGCCTTCAGCTGGTCTGGGGCGCCGCAGGCGTCGAGTACTACGACGACCTCAACGCGACCAGCCCCCAAGCCACGGAGGCTGCCTTGGGCGCGCTGGCCGCGCGCGGTCATGCGATCGTCCTCTTGGCCGGCGGGGATGACAAGGGCCTGGACTTCGGCGCGCTGGCCGATCGGATCAAAGCGGTCGTACGCCGCGTCATCCTGCTGCCCGGCCCGGGCAGCGATCGGCTGGCTGGCGCAATTGCCGCCGCGGGACGCCCCGGCGACGGGGGACCGCCGATCGCGCGCTTCGACGACTTCGGCGCCGCCGTCGCCGATGCGGTGGCCGCGGCGCGTCCTGGCGACGCCGTGCTGCTCTCGCCGGCCTGCCCGTACTTCTTTCGGCGCTTCTACCTCGAGGGTGGCGAGGAATCGGGCTTTCGCCGGCTGCTGCGCGGGCTGACGCCGCGCTGATGCGGCGTTTGGTCCCGGCTCGGCCGCTATAATCCCCGGCGCGCCGGGCGTCCGCCCGCGCGCGGCGCGAGGAGGCGTCATGACACCGGTCCTCTGTCCCGCATGTGGGCTCGATGTCGCGATCCCAAGCGACCCAATGCTCGGCGAGCTGCTCTTCTGCGACGCCTGCGGAGCCGAGATCGAGGTCATCAGCCTTGAACCGGTGCGCGTAAGCCTCTACGAGGAGGAGGAGAAGTAGCCACCGGCTCCGGCATCTGGCGCTACGCCGATCGGCTGCTCCCCCCGGTGCCCGAGCGCGATCGGATCACCTGGGGCGAAGGCAACACGCCCGCCGAGGAGCACGTGGGCCTCGCCGCCGCCATCGGCCTGGACCGACTGATCCTGAAGCGCGAGGACGCCAACCCGACCGGATCGCACAAGGACCGCGGCCTGGCCTACCAGACCTCCGTACTCCGTGCTAGCACCCCGGGGACGCGCTGGCTGGTCATCTCATCGTCCGGGAACGCGGCGGTAGCCGCCGCGCGTGCGGCAAGGATCGGCGGCCTGCGGCTGGCTGCGTTCCTGGCACCCTCGACCGACACCGCAAAGCGCGTGGCGCTGGTCGCGGAGGGCGCGCTGGTCCTCCTCTCGCCGGCGGCGCTCACGATGGCCGCGGCCGTCGCCGAGGCGCGCGACCTGCCCAACCTCCGCCCGTCGACCTCGCCGCTCGCCGTCCCCGGCTTCCAGACGCTGCTCTGGGAGCTCGACGACGCGGGGGTGCGCGGTGACGCGCTCGTCTCGTTCGCCTCGAGCGGCACGACGCTCGTCGCGCTCGGCCGGGCGCTCGCACGATCGACCTGGAAGCCGGCCCTTCACGTCGCCCAGGGCGCCGGCGCGGCACCGATCGCAGGCCCGTTCGACGCGCGCCCCGTGCCCACGGGCCGACGGGTCGGCGCGCTCGGCGCGCGCAAGACGCGTCGGCTCGGCGAGGCCGTCCGCGCGGTGCGCGCCAGCAGCGGGGGCGGGTGGGCCATCGGCGACGCGGAGGCCGACGTCGCGGCGGCGCTCTTGCGCGCGCACGGGATCGCAGGATCGCTCGAGGCGGCGGCCGCGCTGGCCGCGGCTGCCCGCGCCGCGCGGGCGGGTGCCGTCCGAACGGCGGTCGTCGTGATCTCCGGCGCGGAGCGGCCGCCGCCCAGCGCGGCCGCCGCGCGGGCGGCCGCCGCCGCGTGCCACCGTCCAGACAGCGTTGCCGACGCGCTGGCCATCCTGGATGCCGCCCGCGCGGAGGACGCCCAGGCGCGCGCCGGTCGCTGCCCCGCATGAGCCACGTGACGGACCTTGCCAGCTTCGACCGGTGGTTCGTGGCGCACGGGCCGCACCTGGGCTACGCTGGCCCAGACCCGCACTACGCCCTCGGCCTTGACCGCCTAGCTCCAAGTCTGCGCATCGCGTGCGCCGAGGAGACGCCAGCATGCGCGCTCCTGCGCGAACGGGGAACCGCCGTGTGGACGCCGCCGGGCGGGCGGTTGATCGGGAACGCTGAGGGCGCGCTCGCGGTCGACGCCGCGCGCCCGGCGGCCGACGGGGTTGCGGCCGCCGAACGGGGCCGCTCGGCCGTGGCCCTCCTGCACGACCCGCGCGCCGCGGGCTTCATCGGCGGCGCGGGTGCCGCGCTGGTCGCGTTCAAGACATCGCATGCGCTCGAGGTCCAGGCTGCGGCGCTGGGCTGGCGGCTGCTGGCCTCGCCGGCGGCGCTTGGGCGCCGCTGGGAGAACAAGGTGACCTTTCGCGCCCTCGCGGGGGCGCTCGACATCCCGCAGCCCGACGGGGTGGTCTTGGACCTTGCCGACGCCGACCATGACGCGCTGGCGGCCCGCCTCGGCGCTGGGTTCGTCCTTCAGGCCGCGCATGGCTACGCCGGCAACCGCACGGTCCGCATTCGGAGCGTCGCCGCGCTGGAGAGCGCCAAGCGAAGCCTCCGGGCGCGGCGCGTCCGAGCGACCGCGTGGGTCGAGGGCACACCGATCACGGTCAACGCGTGCGCGACCCGGCGCGGCATCGCCGTCGCCGCACCGTTCGAACAGGTGACCGGCCTTTCGGCGCTCACCCCCTACGCGCTCGGCTCGTGCGGCCAGCGCTGGGCCGCCGGGGCGCGCGGCGCGCCAACGGTGACCGTGCTGGCGGAGCGGCTTGGCGAAGCGCTCGCCAACGCAGGATACCGCGGTTTCTACGGCGTGGATGCCGTCGTGGCGGCGGATGGCACCGCGTACGCCATCGAGGTGAACCCGCGCCTGGTGGCCAGCATCGCCGCGTTCACACAGCTCGAGCTGCTGGCGGGCCGCCTGCCGCTCTTTGCGCGCCACCTCTTGGCGTGGCTGGACCCCGACGCGGATGAAGCGGCCCTGGACGGCCATCGCGCGCCGCTGGCCGGCGGCCAGCTCGTCGTCCACAACGTGACCGGACGGCCGGCACGCTTGCGCGCGCCGCTCGGCGCCGGCGCGTATCGGCTGGGCGCCGACGGCGCGCCCGACTTCGTCCGGCCGGGCTGCCATCTGGCCGACCTTCGCGGCGCCGACGAGGTCTTGCTGCTGCCAGCCTCGACGGCCCTGCCGATCCCGGCCGATGCCGCCTGGGCCCGGCTCCAGGCGCTCGAGCCGCTAAGCGGCGCGGCGGGCGGGCCGCTTACGGCCGAGGCCCAGCGCATCGTCGCGTGGCTTCAGGGCCAGCTCGCCGGCGGGTGATGCGTGGCCGGCGGCCCCTCACACGTTCGGCGGCCGCGCTCCGCGTCAAGGTGCGCCTCATTGGGCGCGTTCCCTCGCGCGCGAAGGACGTCCGCGTAGAGGTCCGACAGCCGGCGCCCAAGCGCCGGGAAGCTCAACCGCTCGGCGAAGTGCCGCTGGGCGGCCGCTGAGGCGGCATCGAGACCCGATGCTGCGGCGCCGAGCGCCGCCTGAGCCAGGGCGACCGGATCGTCCGGCGCGACCAGCCGGCCCACGCGACCATCGTCGGTCAGGGCGCGCAGGGCCGGCAGGTCGGTCGCGCAAGGCACGACGCCGCAGGCCATGGCCTCGATGACGGCCAGCGAGCTCCACTCCCGGCGGCTCGGGTGCAACAGGACGTCGGCCCGGGCATAGAACCCGGGCATCGCGGAGGCCGGCTGCTGGCCGTGGAAGGTGACCCGCGGGGCGAGCAGCGCGCTCGAGGCGACCCGGGCGCGAGCGGCATCGCCGAGCCCGTCGTCGCGGCCGACGACGTCGAGCCGAGCTCCAGGCCGTGCGGTGGCCACGCGCTCGAAGGCGTCGAGCGCGACCAGCGGCGCCTTGATCGGGTGGAGGCGACCGACGACGAGGCAGCGCGGCCCGGGGCTCGTGCCACCGGTCGCCGACCGCGGCCGCGGCGCGATGAACGTGGACGTCTCGGGCAGCTCGCCGACCTGGTCGGCGCGTAGCACGCCCGCGGCCAGCCAGGGCTCGGCCTGCGCGCGATGCGTGAAGAGCACGCGCGCCGCGGTGCGCAAGGTGGCGCGTCGCAACCAGCGCGTGGCGCGATCGCCGTCCGGGAGGCCGCCGTGGTAGTGCACGACGAGCGCGGTGCCGGCGCGCCGGCACGCACGCGCGATGTGGGCGAGCTGCCAGTCCACCGTCATCCCGAAGACGTGTACCACGAGCGGCCGACCGGCGAGCGCCGCACGCGCGACGCCGGGTGCCGGCTGCCAGTAGGCAGGCCCATGGCGCGGCCAGGCGCGGTGCGCTGCCCGGCCGAACAGGCGCACCCACCACGGGGGTTGGACGAAGCGGTGCACCACGGCGCCGTCGTGAAGGGTCGCAGCCCGGTGGAAATGGTGGACGCCCGTCGGCGCCCACCCGGCTGCAGCGAGGCCGCGCGCAAACCCGGCGAGCGTGGGGAGGCCGTCCAGCGCCTCGCGCGGTTCGTCGCCGAAGCCTTGGTCGTGGTACGGCATGACCAAGGACACCCGTGGCCGTCCCGCCGGGTCCGCCATCACGACGGCGCGGCCGATCGGGCATCGCGGGCGATGGCCTCGAGCGCGGCGACGGCGCCGTCCGGCGCGCCGGCGACGAGCCCGTATGCCCGCTCGGCGAGGAGCGCCTCCAGCGCCGCGGTCAGCCCGCTCGCCGGCTGAGCTCGCTCGCCGACGATCAGCGAGGCCTGGAATGCCGCGCGAGCCTCGTGGGCGCGCAGCCGGCGCCACGCGGATGCCACCGGGCGGCGGACGGTTTGCTCCAGGATGACCACGGGGCCTGCCGGAGCGCGCTCGATCGTCCGGAAGCCGGACGCCGCCGCGTCGACGACGCGCTTCGGGCCGCCTTGGGCTCGCGCGGCCGGCGGCACGGCGTCCAGCTCGGGGAAGACCGCGGTGGCCTCGGGCTCGAGCCGGAGCCACCAGGGGGTGCCCCGCAGGCAGCGGTCCGCCCTGTCCCACCAGACGACCTCGTCGGCCAGCACCGTGTGGCCGGCGCGTGCCGCGGCATAGGCAAGCGTGGTCTTGCCGGCGCCGCCGGCGCCGCGCAGCACGAGCGATTGCCCGTCCACGACCAGCCCGGCCGCGTGCAGGGCGGTGAGGCCGTGCCACGTCACGAACCGGTACGCCGTCGCCTCGAGCACGACCGCGCGCACCGCCTCGGGTCGCGCAGACGGGCCGATGAACGCCCGGGCCCGGCCTCCGCCAAGGTCCGCAGCGACCAAGCTGCCCGTCCCGTCGTCCGCGACGAATAGCCCGCCGTGCTCGCGATGGCGCGGCGGACCTACGGCCGAGCTGGCCGGGACCGGGGCTGAGGCGCCCGCGATGAGCGCAAGGTCCAGCCCCGGCCGATCTGTTCCCGCCGGCGCAAAGCGCCCGAACGTCTCGCGCGCGAGCGCCAGCAAGCCGGGCGCATTGGTGCGGACGCGGAGCCTGTGGCCGAGGACGGCGAGGTCGGCGCCATGGTCGAGCGCGGCGCGCGACCACAAGGGGTCGTCGGGATCCGGCGCCGGCTCGGCGTGCAGCCACGGCTGCCGCCCGAGCGTCATCGTGCGGAGGCCGCGGCGTAGGCGACCAGGAAGCGCCGCGTGCACGCCGCCAGGCCGTAGTCAGCGGCCACGGCATCGGCCAGCGCCGCGCAGTCGTCGGGCGCGTGCTCGGCGGCGACGGCCATGGCGTTGGCCAGCGCGGCAGGGCAGCCGACCGGGGCGAGGTGGAGGGATCGTGCAGCCAGGTCGCCGGCGACGCCGACGGGCGTCGCGGCGATCGGCAGCCCAGCCGCGGCGGCCTCGAGGAGCGCGATGCCCTGGGCCTCGTGCCGCGAGCTCGAGCAGTAGACGTCCGCGCGCGCGTAGGCGACGTGGATGGCCGCGTGCGGGACGGCGCCCCACCATCGGACGCGCCCCGCGACGCCATGCCGGCGCGCCAGCTGCCGCAGCCTGCCGGCTTCCGAGCCAAAGCCAACGAGCGACAGCCGGGTGCGGTCGAGGTGCGGCGGCAGGCCGGCCAGCGCCTCGATCAGCGTCGCATGGTCCTTGACCGGGTTCAAGTTGGCAACGCAGAGGACGTCGAGCGGCGTCTCGCCCGGCCTGTGCTCGCGGAGCCCACGGAAGCGCTCGACGCGAATCCCGAGCGGGGCAAGGCGCGCGCTTTGGGCTCGGCCGGCCAGGCGCCGCCGGGCCAGCGCGAGCATGGCCTCCGACCCGACCGTGACCACCCTGGCGCACCGGAGCGCGACGGCCGACGCGATGCGCTCGAACGCCGTGTTTGCGCCATAACCGAGGGCAGGCAGCCGCACAAGCTCGCCGCCCGCGATGTGCGCGAGGAGCGGGCGCCTTATGGCGGCCGCGGCGAGCGCCCCGACCAGGCCAGCCTCGCCGGCTTGGAGCGCGTGCACCAGGTCGAACGGTGCCTGCCGATGGCGGGAGACCACGGCGGCAACGGCGTCGCGCCAGAGCGCTGGGCTATGGCGGAGACGCACATCGCCGCGAGCGAGCGGAACGATGTCGGCGCCGAAGAGGCGGTAAGGTCGACTGGTCGCCGGCAATCGCAGCGGGAACACCGTGGCCTCGACGTAGGCGGCAAGCCCTGCGATGTGGTCGCGCCAGTACGGCACGAAGGGATCTGCGGCGTTGGCATGGAAGCCGGGTGCGATGATGGCGACGCGCGGCCGCGGCGCGTTCAACCGCGCGGAGCGCCGGGGCCGCGCGCTATGGTCGGGGAGCCGCGTCGGCGGGCAACGCCGCCTGCGCGTCGTCGGCCCCTTCCGCCGGCGCCGCCGCGCTCGGGCCGACCTTGGTCAGCTCGCCGGTCGGCCGGTACGCGCTCGAGAACGTCTCGCGCAGTGGTTCCTTGCCCGGCGCGGTGATGACCCGCGTCACGGAGACCGACGCGCCGTACCGGGCCAGCTCGATCTCCTCGGAACGCCCGGGCGGCATGCTGGGATCGACCTCGACGCGCGGCGGCGGCGGCGGCACCTGAGCGCCGATCCGCGGGCCCTCCATCGTCACCTCGCGATTCGGCTTGGTGCCGTAGACCTTGAACGTGACCGTCATCGCCGCGCGGTTGGTGTAGGACTCGATCAGCAGCCACTGGCCCGTGTCGTTGGCGAACCGAAAGTCGAGCACCGGATGGTACACGGTGGCGTCCAGACCGACCGGCGCATTCTGCTCGTAGTAGCCCACCCGGTAACCGTGTGCGGTGCGCGCGACGATCGGCAGGCCGGCCCAAAAGGCGGTGCGGAACAGCGTCGTCGACACTTGGCAGACGCCACCGCCGACGCCGTCCGCCGTTGCGCCGTCGAGGATGATGAGGGTCTTGCGATAGCCCGTTTCCTCCGTGATGTCGCCGATCTGCAGGTTGAACGAGAACGTGGCGTCCGGTGGGATGAGGACCCCGTCGAACCGAGCCGCCGCCACCGCGATGTTGTGGACGCGATCGGCCGACGAGCCGCGGTAGTGGCTGGTCTCCTCGTGGATGAGCTCGCGAATGCCGAGATCTTCCGCGGACACCGTCTCGTCGATGGGCGGTCGCGTGGCGTCGTAGGCGATCGCCACGCGGCGGCTGCCTCCGCGGGCCACCTCCAGGATCCGCTCGCCCGTCCGCGCGACGTTGATCTGGCGGCCGGTGACGGCCGGCGTGATCACCTGGAGCCGGCGCGCGTCGTCGTTGAAGTGGAAGCGCGGCCCCTCGGCCGTCCGCGAGACGACCTCTGTGACGGGCCTGAGCAGGGCGGCCAGCGTCGCCTCTTCGAACGCCAGGGCCGCGCGGCCGCCGACCGTGGCACCGCGGAGTGCCGAGCCGAGCTCGGCCGGCACCATCGTCCACGAGCTCTCGTCGACGACCAGCTCGACGGGCCCCGACAGCAACGATCGCGCTTCCTCGTACGCCGCATGCGCGTCGCGAACGACCGGCGCGACGACCTCCGTGCGCAGCGCCACCTCTGCGACGGGCCACGCACCGATGCGCGCCGCGGCGTCCAAGCGCTCGACGGCCTCTGCGGCATCGACGCGCCGACCGTCGGCAGGCTCGGTCGCGCGGATCGTGGTGCCATCGACGACGATCGAGGCGTCGCGCGCCGGAACGTCATAGTCCGCGGCAACCGCCGCGAGCGCGCGCTCGGCAGCCTGCCGGTCGAAACGCACGATGTACGCTGCGCGTACCGGCCGCGCGAGCGTCCCGAGGATCGCGGCGGCCCGCGACGCGCGCGAGCCGCTCCGTCCGACGGCGTAGGCGGCCGCCACGGTGCGTTCGACGTCGACGCCGAGCGCACCCGCCGGCAGCTCCCACGCGGCGTCTCCCGCCCGGAGGGTCGTGGGGGCGCGGACGTCGTCGGACGCGGCCAGCTTGGCAGCGGCGTCCGCGACGGAGAGCCCGCCGACGGCGACCTCGGCGATGCGGACGCCGGGCAGGATGCGGCCGGCCATGGCCATCGGCAGCGCGATGATGCCGAGCATCAGCACCAGCAGGCCGCACAGGACGGCCATCCCAAGCCATTGCGTCGGCGTCGGCGTCCGCCGTGTCGGATGGGTGCTCGGTTCGCGATTCGGCGGCATGGCGGCCTCCGGCAGGCGGCGGAGCGCTGGAAGGCGCCGCGGCTCTCGATGGGTGACGTGGAAGAAGGGACGCTGGGCGTCCAGATTAGCATATGGTCTCGACGCGCTGCCAGCAAGCGGCACGGCGCCGTCTATGCGGCCAGAATGGCGCCGACCGCGGCGGCCAGCTCAGAGGGGTCCAGCGCCCGCTGCCGCCCGATCGCCAGGTCGCGCACCGCCACCGTGCCCGCCGCCAGCTCGTCCGGACCTTGGATCACGACCGCACGCATCCCGCGCCGAAGCGCGTAGCGGATCTGATCGCCCAGCGCGGCCTCGCCGAGGAAGAGCTCGGTGGGCACGCCCGCGGCGCGGAGCGTGCTGGCCAGCGCGACGGACGCGCTCGAGTCCCCGCCGCCAAAGCGCGCGACGAGCACGCGCGCGGTCGCCTCGCCGAGCGCGGCTGGAAAGAGGCCAAGGCTGTCCATCACGTCGACCAGTCGATCGACGCCCAGGCTCGTCCCGACCGCCGGAAGGTCCGGCCCGAACAGGCGGATGAGCCGGTCGTACCGCCCGCCGCCGGTGATCGAGCCGATCGGCGGATCGGGCACGACGGTCTCGAAGATGGTCCCGGTGTAGTACTCCAGGCCGCGCACCATCCTGACGTCCACGCGGTAGCGCTCGGCATCGATCCCGGCCGCGGCGAGCGCGCTCAGCACCTCCTCCAGCTCGGCCGCTCCCGCGTCGGCGCCGGGGCCAAGCCGTGCGCGGAGCGTTTGGAGCACGTCGGTGGCCGCGCCGGTTTCGGCGAGGAGGTCGAGCAGCCGCTCGGTGGCGTCGTCCGCGATGAGCTGAGCGCTTGGGTATGCGCCCCGCAGCGCGTCGATGCCGGCGGTCATCGCCTCCGCCTCGACCGCCGCATCGCGCACCGGATCGGCCGGACCTTGGGCCACAGCCGTGAGCGCGCGCAGGTAGGCGGCCACGCCCTCTCCGGCGCCGGCCGGATCGCTTGGCCCGAGGGCACCGCCGAGGTCCTCTGCGAGGCGCTCGCGATCGGCCTGGCCGCGCAGCCAGCGGCCGACGGCCTGGCGCATGCGGTTGAGCAGCTCGCCGGGCAGCCCGACGCCGCGCAGCTCGCGCCGCACGCCGCCCAAGCCGATCCGGTCGAGCTTGTCGATGGCGCGGTACAGGCCCGGGAGCAGCGCATCCGGCACGCCGGCGAAGGCGCCGATCGCGTCGACGAGCTTGCGGTTGTTGATCAACGTCGTCGTCGCGGGCAGCCCGAGCGCCTCGAGCGCCCGGATGACGACGGCGATGATCTCGGCGTCGGCGAGCAAGCTGGTGGTGCCGACGATGTCGACGTCCGCCTGGACGAACTCGCGGTAGCGGCCGCGCTGCGGCCGCTCGCCACGCCAGACGGGTGCGACCTGATAGCGCCGGAACGGGCGCGGCAGCGCGTCGTACGTGGCGACCACGCGCGCCAGCGGGACGGTCAGGTCGTAGCGCAGGCCCAGGTCGTCCTCGGCGCCGAGGCCGGCGCGATAGATGAGGCGCTCGGCGTCCGGGCCGTACTTGCCCTTGAGCGTGCTATCAAGCTCGACGGCCGGCGTCTCGAGCGGCTCGAAGCCGAATGCCTCAAAGGTCTTGATGAGCTGGTCGACGACAAAGCGTCGGCGGCGTGCCTGCTCGGGTAGCAGGTCGCGCATGCCGCGCGGCAGGCGCGGCGGCGTGGCGGTGGTCATGGGATTCCTCCAGTGTGCGGTACGGGACGCGATGGGCGTCCGGGGTCCAGCGAGCGGTGCCGCCGCTGGCGACGAGGCTCAGACGGGGTCTGGATGCGCCTCGGGACCGCAATGCAAGGCCATGCCGCCCGCGTCGCGGCGGGCGGCCGATGCATCGGGGCACGCCTCGACGAGCGAGGCGCGACATAACGACTGGAGCATGGCGCGAGTATACGGGCTGGGGCAGGGCGTGTCAACGCCGCGATGAAGGGGCTTGCAGCCAGCCGTCGCGCTGCCGGCAGCCGTGCAATCCCCGTGAGCAGCCGCGCGAACGGCGTCCCGCCGCTGCGCGCGCGTCAGCTAGCCGCTGCGCGACGCGTCGCGCGCGGCCGCCACGAGCTCCCCCGAGCGGACCAGCGCCAGCGCGGCTTGGATGTCGGGGTGGAGGGCCCGGTCGAAGGCGAGCGCCGGCACGTCCGCGCGCAACCTGGCGTGGGCGGCGGCAACGCCTGCGCCGGGTGCGCCCTCTGCACGGCGAAGGTCCAACGCTTGCGCGGCGAGCAGGATCTCGATGGCGACGACGGCTTCGGCGTGCGCGATGGCCATGCGCGCGTGGCGCGCCGCGTTCATGCTCATGCTCACGTGGTCTTCCTGGCCGGCCGACGACGGGATCGAGTCGACGCTGTCGGGGTGAGCCAGCGTCTTGCACGCCGAAACCAGCGAGGCGGCCGTGTACTGCGGGATCATGAGCCCGCTCGAAAGGCCCTCGGGCGCGGCGCCCGGGGGCACCAGGAACAGCGGCAGCGAGAGGTCGCGGCGCGGGGCGTCGTCGAAGCGGTAGTCGGTGAGCAGGTAGGCGCGCCGCTCGGACTGGGAGGCCGCGTCGGCGACGACGATCTTGAGCAGGTCCATCGCGTAGCCGATGGGTGCGCCGTGGAAGTTGCCCCCGCTGACCGCCTTCTCGCGGCGCGGCAGCTCGAGGAAGATGAGCGGGTTGTCCACCGCGGCGTTGATCTCTGCTTCGATGCGCTCGGTGATCCACCCGAGCGCGTCCCGCGCCGCGCCCAGGACCTGGGGCCCGCAGCGCACCGAGTACGGGTCCTGCGGCGGCATGCGCGACGGGTCGACGCCCGCATCGCCGGGATCGAGGAGCGAGGAGCCCGCGGTGAACGCCAGCACGCGCGCCGCCACCGCGGACTGCGCCGGCACGCCGCGCACCGCGTGGACCTGGGGCAGGAACGCGTCGCGAACACCCCGCACGGCCTCGAAGGTCATCGCCAGCGCCAGCTCGGCGGAATCGAGGAGCCGCAGCGCGTCGGCGACCGCGAGCGCGCCGAGTGCGGCGGAGAACGTCGCCCCGTTGGTCAGGGCCAGCCCTTCCTTGGCGTCGAGCACCAGCCGGTCGCCGATGGCCGCATCGACCTCGGCCAGGGTGGCGCGCCGCCACGGTGTCGGCGCCGGCTCGCCGACGCGCAGCCCGCGTGCGCTGTTCGGTTCGGGGCGGGCCGATGGCTCGGCCGGCGACCCTGAACGCGCGTGGGCAACCCAGACGTCGGCGAACACCGGATCGAGCGGCAGCGGCGCCTCGCCGGCCTCGGGCGCGGGGGGCCGGCTGATCGCGAGCCCAAGGTACGCCAGCGGCGCCAGGTCGCCGCTGGCGCCCAGCGAGCCCATCTCCGGCACCTGCGGGTAGAGGCGTGCGTTGAGCAGTCGGACGAGCCGGTTGATCAGCCCGATCCGCACGCCGGAGCGGCCACGCGCGAGCTGGCAAGCTCGGACGAGCGTCGCCGCGCGGACGGCGTCCTCTGGCAGCGCCGCGCCCGCGCCGGCCGCGTGGCTGACGAGCAGGTTCCACTGGAGCACGCGCGCGTGGTACCGGCTGGCGAACGTTGCCCGCCCGGCCAGCGCGCCGAGGCCGGTATTGATGCCGTAGATCGGCCGCGCGCCGGGCGCTTCGACGGCTGCTGCCTGGGTCGCCACCCACGCCGCCGACTCGGCGACGGCCCGCTCGATCGGCCGCCAGGCACGTTCGTCGTCCCTGAGTAGCGCTACGGGCCGGTAGTCGCGTGCGACGGCCAGCACGTCCGCGATCCGGAGCGCACGCGGATGGCCGGCCAGGTCTGCCAGGTCGAGGGATCGATCGGTCATCGGCACCGGCGCCCGGAGGCTAGCAGGGCTTCTGGGCTGAATGGCGGCCGGTCATGGTGCCCCCACGGAGATTCGAACTCCGGTTACCACCTTGAAAGGGTGGTGTCCTAGTCCCCTAGACGATGGGGGCGGGCCGACGATTCTAGGTGCAGCGGGCGGTCGGGTCAATGCCGCGGGCGCTGGCATGATACAATCCTGCACCTGCCCACCACGTGCCCGCGGAGCGGACCATGCCCAGACCGCTCGTCGCCTTGGTCGGTCGCCCGAACGTCGGCAAGTCGACGTTGTTCAACCGCATCGTCGGCCAGCGGCTCGCCATCGTCGAGGACGTTCCGGGCACGACGCGCGATCGCCTCTACGCTGCCGGAGAGTGGGCTGGCCACGAGTTCGACGTGGTCGATACCGGTGGCCTGGAGGGCGACGACGCCGGCCCGCTGGCCAGCCGCGTGCGCAACCAGGTCCAGGTCGCCATCGACGAGGCGGACGTGATCGTGTTCGTCACCGACGGTGCTGCCGGCATCACGGCCGCCGACCACGACGTCGCGGAGCTGCTGCGGCGGAGCGGCAAGCCGACGGTGATCGCGGTCAACAAGGCCGAGAAGCAGGCGCGCCAATTCGACGCCGCCGAGTTCTGGACGCTGGGCATCGGCGAGCCCTTCCCGGTGTCGGCGCTGCACGGCATCGGCAGCGGCGACCTGCTCGATGCCATCGTGGAGTCGCTGCCGCCGATCACGGGGCCGGAGCCCGACGACGACCGGCTGCGCGTGGCCATCGTGGGCCGGCCCAACGTCGGCAAGTCCAGCATCCTCAACCGATTGGTCGGCCACGAGCGCGTCGTGGTGAGCGAGGTGCCCGGCACGACCCGCGATGCCATCGACACGACGGTGCGCTTCGAGGACGAGGAGATCGTCCTCATCGACACAGCCGGCATCCGGCGGCGGGGCCGGATCGAGCCGGGCATCGAACGCTACAGCGTCATGCGCGCCATGCGCGCCATGGAGCGCGCCGACGTCGCGGTGCTCGTGCTCGACGCCGAGGCCGGCATCACCGCCCAGGACACGCACATCGGCGGCGCGCTGCAGGACGCCGGCGTCGGCGCGATCATTGCCGTCAACAAGTGGGACCTGGTCGAAAAGGACAGCTACACGGCAATCGAGGCGGAGAAGGAGCTGCGGGCGCGCCTGAAGTTCCTGGACTACGCCCCGCTCGTGTTCATCTCGGCGCTCAGCGGCCAGCGCGTCGTCAAGCTGCTCAAGCTGGCGCGCGAGGTCGACGAGATGCGCAAGCTGCGCATCCCGACCGGCGTGCTCAACCGCTTGGTCGCGGAGATCAGCGCCAAGCAGCCGATGGCACGGCACGGCAAGCTCCTGAAGATCCGCTACGCGACCCAAGCCGCGGTCGCTCCGCCGACGTTTGTGTTCTTCGTCAACGACGCCACGCTGGTCCACTTCAGCTACGAGCGCTACATCGAGAACCGATTGCGCGAGGAGTTCGCGTTCCCTGGCACGCCGATCCGGCTCGTGTTCCGCCAGGGCGGCGGCACGGACGAGCTGCGCGGCTGACACGACATGCCGGACCAGCCCATCGCCCGGCGCGCCGCCATCATCCGCGATCCCGTCCATGGCGACATCGCGGTCAGCCCCGAGGAGCTGTACGTCCTCGACACGCCGGAGATGCAGCGCTTGCGCGGCATCCGCCAGCTGGGGACGGCGTACCTGGTGTTCCCTGGCGCCCAGCACTCGCGGTTCGAACACTCGCTCGGCACGCTGCACATGGTGGGACGGCTCGTCACGGCCATCAACCGCAACCGCGGGCTCGCGCCGCGCGAGCGCATCGGTGTCGCGGAGGAGGAGGCGCGCATCCTTCGCCTGGCCGCCCTGGTCCACGACGTCACGCACATCCCCTTCGGCCACAGCATCGAGGACGAGAGCGGCCTGCTTGCGCGCCACGACACGGCGCCGCGCTATCGAGCGCTCCTCGCGGGGTCGACCGCCGTCGGCGCCTCGCTCGACCGGCTGAGCGTGCGCCGTGAGGTGTTGGCCACCCTCCTCCCCGACGGCGAGCCCGACCTGCCCACCGTGCCGCCCTATTGGCGCGAGATCCTCTCGGACACGATCTGCGCCGACATCCTGGACTACCTGCGGCGCGACGCGTACTTCACCGGCCTCAACCTGTACTACGACGAGCGCGTGGTCGACTACTTCATGGTGGACCGCGCGAGCGGGCACCTGTACGTCGATCTGGCCAAGCGCGGCATGCTGCGCGAGGACATCCTGAGCGAGTTGGTTCGGGTGCTCGAGGCGCGCTACTTCTTCTCGGAGCGCGTGTACTACCACCATGCCAAGGTGGCCGCCGGCGCCATGCTGGCCCGCGCGGTCGCGGTCGCGCTCGTCGAGGGGGGGCTGCCCCCTGAACTGCTCTACGCGTGCACCGACGGCTCGCTGCTCGACCTCGTCGCCGCGCACGGCCCCGCGGGCGACGGCGCCGCGGAGCACGGGGCGCTGATCGCCGGCTATCGGTCGCGGCGGCTGCTCAAGCGCGCCTGCGTCTTCCCGCGGTACGCTAACATGGCCGTCCAGGAGGATCTGGTGGACCGCTTCTTCGGCCTCGGTGGCTACGACGAGCGCCGCGCGTTCGAGCGCACGGTGGCCGATGGGCTGCGCGCGGAGGGCATGGCCGACCCGCCGCAGGTCGTGCTCGCCTGCCCGGCGCGCACGATGCAGCTCAAGGAGGCGCACACGCACGTGCGCCACCCCGCGGCGGACGGCATCCGCCCGCTGTCCGGGCTGGGCGATGCCATCCCGCGGCTCGGCGACCTCGAGCGGTCCTATCGAGACCTATGGCGGCTCTACGCCTTTGCCGCGACGGACGACGCGCGCACGCTCGAACGCATTGGTTCGGTCGTAACAGCGCTTCTGCCCGGGGCGACCAACGTCTATCGGCCACAGGCCGGCTAGCCCGCAGCGACGCGGCAAGGGGGACTGACCATGTGCGGTGTGATCGGCTTCTACTCCGCCAAGCACGACGCGTTCTCCGACGTCGTGAACGGCCTGTTCCAGATGCAGCATCGCGGCCAGGATGCGTGCGGTGTCGCCATCAGCGATGGGCGTCGCATCCGGCTGCACAAGGGCATCGGCTACGTCCGCGAGGTCTTTCACGATCGCCCGAGCGACGACTTCGCGGGCACGATCGCGTGCGGCCACGTGCGCTACCCGACGCAGGGTGGCAACCACATCAGCAACGCGCAGCCGCACATGGTCACCACGCTGGATGGCCCGATTATGGCGTTCTGCTCGAACGGCGACCTGACGGACTACTGGGCGCGCCGACGCGAGCTCGAGGCGCTCGGCATCGACTTCGTGAGCGACAACGACGGCGAGCTGATCGTCAAGTACCTGGCCTGGCTGCACATGCGCGAGAAGCTGCCCCTGGAGGCATCCATCCGCCGCGTCCAGGCCGAGGTCCACGGCTCGTTCAGCGCCTGCCTGCTCTTGCGCGACCGCCTCGTCGCCTTCCGCGACCCGTACGGGGTCCGGCCGCTGGTCTTCGGCGGCAACGACGACGGGGACTGGCTCGTCGCCAGCGAGTCGGTGGCGCTCGACATCGCGCGCCTCGAGCTCGTCGGCGAGGTGCTCCCAGGCGAGATCATCGTGTTCGGCCCGGACGGCGTGTCGCGCCGCCCGCATCCGGACGTCGTCGGCGCGCGCCGCGGGCGCATCGACCCCGCGCAGTGCGTGTTCGAGCACGTGTACTTCAGCCGGCCGGACGCGCTGACGTTCGGCGAGCACAGCTACAGCGTGCGCAAGCGCATCGGGGCGTGGCTGGCGCGGCACGACGACGTGCAGGGGGATGTCGTCGTCCCGGTGCCCGACTCGTCAAACGCCGTCGCGCTCGGCTATGCCCAGGAGGCTGGCCTGCCGTTCGAGCTCGGGCTCGTCCGCAACCACTATGTCGGCCGCACCTTCATTCGCCCGGACCAGGGCCGCCGCGACGATTCGGTACGCCTGAAGTTCAACCCGGTGCGCGAGGTGTTCGAGGGGCGCCGGGTCATCCTGGTCGACGACTCGATCGTTCGGGGGACGACCTCGCGCAAGCTCGTGCGCATGGTGCGCGGCAGCGGCGCGGCCGAGGTCCACCTGCGCGTCGGCAGCCCGGTCGTCACCCACTCGTGCTTCTACGGCATCGACACGCCCAACATCGACGACCTCATCGGCCACCGCTACACGCCCGAGGAGATCCGCGAGCACCTGACCGCGGACTCGCTCCAGTACATGACGGTGGAAGGCCTGCGCGAGGCGGTCGGCGAGGGCCAGCGCTTCTGCATGGCGTGCTTCACGGGCGATTACCCGATCCCGCTTACCGAGGCCAAGCAGATGGCGATGGCGCCGTTGGCATGAGGTCGGCCCGGGCTGCGACCGCCGCAACGGCTGCTTCGGAGCAGGGCACGCGCTCAAAGGAACCGTCCTCCGCTTCTCGGAGCGCGTAGAGCTTGTCTGGTCCCGTCACGCGGTCCGTGAACAGGACGCCGTTCAAGTGGTCGATCTCGTGCTGGAACACGCGCGCCTCGAAGCCGATGAGGTCGAGCTCGACGCGCCGGCCCGTGTAATCGAGCGCGCGGACGAGGATGCGTTCGTGGCGCGGCACGTCGCCGAACAGGCCCGGGATCGAAAGACACGCTTCTTGATCCTCCGCCAGCGCGTCGGACACGGCCACGATCTCAGGGTCTGCGAGGCGGAAAACGCGCGTGCCGCGCTCCGGATCGTCCTCGTCGAGCGGCGTCTCGACGACGATCGCGCGAAGGCCCAGGCCGATCTGCGGCGCCGCGAGCCCAACGCCCGGGGCCTCGCGCATGGTCTCCACCATGTCGTCGAGCAGCCTGCGCAGGTCCCGATCGATGCGCCGAACCGCAGCGGCGCGCTGGCGCAGGATGGCGGCCTCTGGGCTGCTGACGAGGACGATCGATCGAATGGGCACAGGGCGGCTCCTGGGCGGTAGTGCAGCCGCCAGCGGCCGACGGCGCCGATAGGATAGGGAGCGGCGCCGACTGGGTCAACGCCCGGCCTAGCCGGCTGTTCGTAGCGTTGGCCGCTGGCAGCTGCACCGATATGATTGCGCCGGCTCGCCGTCCGGGCGGGCGGGACCGGCCCATGGGAACGGCATGGATGGATTGACGAACGGCGCTCCGCCGCCGCGCGCGCCCTGGTGGTGCCCGCCGCGCCGCATCGCCATGATCTCGGTGCACACGTGCCCGTTGGCCGCGCCGGGCGGCAAGCAGACCGGTGGGATGAACGTCTACGTCCGCGAGCTCATGCGGCAGCTCGGCCGTCGCGGCGTGCTCGTCGACGCGTACACGCGTTCCGAGAGCGCGGCCATCCCCCACGTGCCGGACACCGACCTCGGCCCCAACGTGCGCGTCATCCACGTCGTCGCAGGCGAGGAGTCGCCGGTATCCAAAGAGAGCATCTGGCGCGAGCGCGAGGCGTTCGTCCAGGGCGTGCTCGAGCACATGGCGCGCGAAGACCTGACGTACGACGTCTACCACGCGCACTACTGGATGAGCGGTTGGGTGGCCGAGCAGCTCGCGGCGATCCACCCGGCGCCGATCGTCCAGATGTTTCACACGCTGGGCGCGCTCAAGGACCTGGCCGTCGGCGGCGGCGGCCCTAGCGACCTGCCCGAGCGCCAGCCCGTCGAGGCCGAGATCATGCGCCGCGCCGATGCGCTCGTCGCGGCGACGACCATCGATCGCGAGCACATGGTGGCGTACTATGGCGCCGATCCCGAACGCATCCACGTGATCCCTCCGGGCGTCGATCTCGAGGTCTTCCATCCGTTGCCGCGCGAGGTGGCGTTTGCCGCCCTCGGCGAGGATCCGTGCCAGCGCATGATCCTCTTCGTCGGCCGGATGGATCCGGTGAAGGGCCTGGATACGCTCCTGCGGGCGCTTGCCACCATCCTCGACCGCGATCCAGCCGTGCTCGAAGACGCGTGCCTCGTGATCGCCGGCGGGGACAAGGTCGAGGACCAGCCGCGGATGGATGCCGAGATGGCCCGCATCGACGCGCTGCGGCGGGATCTCGGCCTGGGCGAGCTCGTGCGCTTTGTCGGCTCGCTGCCGCAGGACACGCTGCCGTACTGGTACAACGCCGCCGAGTTCGTGGTCGTGCCATCGCGCTACGAGAGCTTCGGGCTTGTGGCGCTCGAGGCCATGGCGTGCGGCGCGCCGGTCATCGCGTCGGACGTCGGCGGCCTATCCACGCTCGTCCGCGATGGCCGCACCGGCTTCCTGGTGCCGGACAACGACCCGCAAGCGCTTGCGGACAAGCTGGCACCGCTGCTCGCGCTGCCCGAGATTCGCGACACGCTGGGCGAGCACGGGGTGGCCACCGCCGAAGCTTATGGATGGCCCGTCATCGCCGAGCGCGTGGAGCAGCTCTACGAACGGCTGCTCCGCAATTGGTTCGCGCCGTGCGCTCTGCCGTGAGGGCGCGGTGGCGGAGGAGGAGGGATTCGAACCCCCGTGCCCTTGCGGGCCATCCGCTTTCAAGGCGGCGCCGATAGGCCTCTCCGGCACTCCTCCGCGGGTCGCGCCCACCGTCGCGCGCTGGCCGCACCCTGGCCGCTACCCCGGCGACAGGACCTTGGTGGCTTGGATGACGTCCGTCCCCATCCGTGGCCGGAGCACCTCCGGCACGACGACGCTGCCGTCGGCTTGTTGGTTGTTCTCGATCACGGCGATCAGCGTGCGCGGCAGCCCCAGCCCGGATCCGTTCAACGTGTGCACGGGCTCGACGCCGCCGCCACCCGCAAGGCGGTAGCGGATGCCCGCCCGGCGCGCCTGGAAGCTCCCGAAGTCGCTGATGCTGCTCACCTCGAGCCACTCGCCGCAACCGGCCGCCCACGCCTCGAGGTCGTACGTGATCGTCGAGCCGAACCCGAGGTCGCCAGCGCACAGCTGGAGCACGCGGTAGGGGATCGCCAGCGCCTCGAGGACGCCGCAGCCATCTAGGAGCATCGCGTCGAGCTCGGCGGGCGATGCCTCGGGCGTCGTGAACTTGTACATCTCGACCTTGTCGAACTGATGGCCGCGCTTGATGCCGCGAACGTCGCTGCCGGCGCTCATCTTCTCCCGCCGGAAGCACGGCGTGTAGGCGACGTAGTGGCGGGGGAGGTCGGACGCATCGAGGATCTCGCCCGCGTGGAGGTTGGTCAGCGGCACCTCGGCGGTGGGCACGAACCAGAAGTCGTCCTCCGCGTCGTGATAGAGGTTGTCGCGGAACTTGGGCAGCTGACCGGCGTTCCACATGCACGCCTCGCGCACCATGTACGGCGGCTGGACCTCCGTGTAGCCGCGCTCGGCATGGAAGTCCAGCATGAACTGGATGAGCGCCCGCTGCAACCGAGCACCGGCGCCCGAGAGCACGTAGAAGCGGCTTCCGCTCATGCGCGTGCCGCGCTCGAAGTCCAGGATGCCCAGCGCCGGCCCGAGGTCCCAGTGCGCGCGCGGCTCGAAGTCGAACCGCGGCGGCGCGCCGTGCTCGCGGACGACCACGTTGTCGCGGGCGTCACGGCCGTCCGGCACGCTGTCGCGCGGCAGGTTGGGGATGCTCTGCATGTGCCGCTCGAGCTCGGCCTCGACGACTTCGCGCTCGGCATCGAGCGCGTCGATCCGCTCGTTGGCCAGGCGCATGGCGCCGATGCGGGCTTGGCGCTCGGCCTCGTCGCCGCCGCGCCCGATGGCCTTGCTCCCCGCGTTGCGCTCGGCACGCAGCGCCTCGAGCTCGGTGAGCACGCTGCGGCGGCGCACGTCCAGCTCGCGAACGACGTCGACCACGCCGGGTTCCTCGCCGCGTCGGATCAGACCGCGGCGGACGGCATCCGGATCGTCGCGAAAGAGCTTGATGTCCAACATGGGCACGCGCCTCCCGAGACGGGCCACGATACGCGCCCGGCCCGGCGGAGTCAAGCGTCCTGGCGCGCCGGTGCGGCGCCCAGCGCCGCGTCGATGGCCTGTCCGAGCGTCCGGGCGCCGGCGAGGGCGATGCCCTTCGGGGCCTCCAGCTTGCGGATGGCCGTGGCGGGCACGAGCGCTCGCCCGTAGCCGAGTTGGGCGGCCTCGGCGAGCCGGCGCTCGACCTGCCCGACGGAGCGCAGCTCACCGGACAGGCCGATCTCGCCGAAGATCACCAGCGCGTCGTCGATGGCGACGCCGCGGGCGCTGGAGACGATGGCCAGCGCGACGGCGAGGTCGACGGCGGGCTCGCTGATGCGCAGGCCGCCGACCACGTTGACGAAGACGTCGCTGGTGCCGACCGGCATGCCGAGCCGCTTGCCGAGGACGGCGACGAGCAGCGCCAAGCGGTTGGGGTCGATGCCGTTGGCCGTTCGGCGCGGCGGCGTCTGGCTGTTGGCCGCGCTGACCAGCGCCTGGACCTCGACGAGGAGTGGCCGCGTGCCTTCGAGCGTGACGGTGACAGCAGAGCCCGGCACGCCGGTCAAACGCTCGGCCAGGAACGCCTCGGACGGGTTGCGCACCTCGGCCATGCCGTCGCCGCGCATCTCGAAGACCCCGACCTCGTGGGTGGCGCCGAAGCGGTTCTTGACGCCGCGCAGCAGCCGATAGCTGTGGAAGCGATCGCCCTCGAGCGTCAGCACCACGTCGACCATGTGCTCGAGGACGCGCGGCCCGGCCAGATCGCCGGCCTTGGTCACGTGGCCGATGAGCAAGACAGGCACGTGCCGCGCCTTGGCCAGGCGCAGGAGCTGCGCGGCGCACTCGCGAACTTGGGTCACCGTGCCCGCCGGCGAGTCGTACGCCGCGAGGTGCATCGTCTGGATGCTGTCCACGATGATCGCGCGCGGCATGAGCTCGTCGGCGGCGGCCAGCACCGCGCCGAGGTCGGTTTCCGCGAGGAGGTGGAGCGACGCGCTATGGATGCCCAGCCGGTCGGCGCGCAGCTTGACCTGCTGCGGCGACTCCTCGCCGGTCACGTAGAGGACCGGCGAAGCCACCTCGGCCAGCATGGCCGAGGCCTGCAGGACCAGCGTGCTCTTGCCGATGCCCGGCTCGCCCCCGAGCAGGACCACGCCGCCCGGAACCAGGCCGCCGCCCAGCACGCGGTCGAGCTCCTGCATCGGCAGCTGGATGCGCTGGACGGCGGAGCTGTCGATGCGATCGAGCGGGATGGGACGAGGCGGGGCGGTCGCCCCAAAGCCGTTCGCCGGCTGCCGGGTGCCACCCGGGGGGGCGATGTGCATCTCGCGGAGCGTGTTCCACGCGCTACAGGCCAGGCACTGGCCTGACCAACGGGGCTGGCTGGCGCCGCACTCGGCGCAGACGAAGGCGGTCCGGGTCTTGGCCAAGGGCTATGTCCTTGTCGTCGAGGCATGAAACGGATGTTCGAGATTCTAGCGGCCCGCAGGTCCATCCGCAACGTCCGCCGGCCGACCGTCTGCGACGGGTCCATGGGCAGCGCAGTGCCCGGCCGGAACGATCGCCTCGCCGTAGGGCACCAGCCCCACGCCGTCGCGGAAGGCGGCGACGACCAGGCGCGCAACGGGCCGGCTGCCGTCGATCGCCGCCAGCGCGACGGCGGTCGTGCCGCGCTCAAGAGCCCGCCAGCCCGCCGTTCGCGTCACCTCGCGCCCAGCGCCGTCGAGCCCGCCGACGGCGACAAGGTAGCGGCCGCGCTCGGCGACCGACAGCGCGGCGCGCGCCTCCACGGCGTCCGCCGACGTGCGGCACCACGTGCCCCCTAGAACCTCAAAGCCACCGGTGAAAGGCACGCTGGCGCTGACCAGTGCCTCGAGCGTTCGTCCGTCCAGCATCAGGCCGGCGCGAACCGCGTACGACCCGGGCGGGAGCGCCACCTCGCCGGCCAAGGCCCCATTCCCCTTTGCGACGAGCGCGATCGGCGCGCCCAGGGCGCCGACGAGGTCGAGCTGTACGTCCTCGGGCGCCAGAGGCCGGCCATCGCTGGCCGTGACGAGTGCGCTGAGGCCGCCGGGATGTGCGGTCACGCGCACGACCGGGTGAGCAACCTCGCGCGGGAAGGTCGAGAACCACGCGCTCCCGGCCGGTGGTGGCGGCGGCGGCACGCCGCCCGCCGGTGCGGCTAGGATCGCGGCGCGGGTCACGGCGCGGGGCAGGATGCCGGCGTCGAACGCGGAGCCGGCTCCGGCCGCGGCAATTGCCGCGGCCAATGGGTCCTCGGCCAGCCCTCGCGCGCCCTCCGAAGGCCACTTCGCGCTGCTCGAAGCCGACGGCGCTGCCGGTCGAGCCGGGGCGAGCGGCTGTGGCACCGCGCTCGGGGCGGCGATGAAGCGGGCGACGCCCGTCTCGGGACCGTAGCCGGGCACCTCTGAGAACCGCGCGCCGCGGGCGCCGGCGCTGACCACTGGTCCGCGCGCCATGTCGGGACTGGTCCAGGCGAACGACCCATACGACGTCGCGGGCTCAGGCCGGCCGCGCAGGCTCGGAGGGATGGTATCGCCCCGCCATCCATCCAGGGCTTCGCCGAGGCCGCGGAGCGCGGGCCGGATGGCGTCGCGGTACGTCGGCTCATGGCTCATGAAGTCGTGCCACCCCAGGGCCGCAAACGGTCCCGCGGGGCTGTGGACGTCGCCCGTCTGCCGCTCAGCGTGGCCGAAGCGCGCCGGGTCCAGGGCGAGGGCGCTCTTGAGCGTCACCACGCCGTCGCTCGGCGGAAGGAGGCGCAGGAGCCAGGCCTGCTCGCGCGCGTCGCCGGCGATCGTGACCAGGCGGACGTCCGGGCGCGGTCGATGCGCGGCGTTGAACGCCGCCATCCAGGCCGGCGTGAGCTGCCAGACGGAGGGCTCGCGGAGCGGATCGCCAAGGACCATGAGCAGCGGGAGCCAGAGGTCGATGCCGGCCATCGGCGCGCCCAGCGTCGTGAGCGATGCCACGCGCACGCCGGAGGCGAAGTCGGACGCGTAGCGCTCCCCTTCGAGGTACGCCCTAGACACGATGCCGCCGTAAGAGTGCGCGACGATGGCCACCGGGCGGCCGGTCCGCGCGCTGAGCGCGGCAACCTGCGCCCCAAGCGTTGCCGCCGCCACGTCCAGCGTCTCGGTCGGATCGCGGCCGATGCCCGCGGCCCAAACGACCTCGTGGCCGTCCGCGGCCAGCCGGCGCCCGAGCGGGGCGAGCGAGGAGCCTTCGAGCGAGTCGTCGCTGATGCCGTGCCACCCGTGCACGAGCAGCACGGGGAGCGGCGCTTCCAGCGCGGCGCGTGCCGGTGCAGGCGCCAGCGCGACGGCGATGAGCGTGGCGGCAAGGAGCAGGCCGCGGATGCACGGTCGGGCCATGGGACGCCTCCGGATGGAGAAGTTATTGTTGCATTAATGGACGCATCCCGTCAAGGCGCCACCGCCACCGCCACCCACCCGTCATCGACGACCGGGCCGGCCACGTCGGGTGGCCAGTAGCGCAGCCAGGCGCGCCCCACGATCTTGTCGAGCGGTAGCGGCCCGAAGAGCCGCGAGTCGCTGGAGTTGCCGCGGTTGTCCCCGAGCACGAAGTAGGTCCCTTCGGGGACGACCGTTGGCCCGAGCGTAGACTGCGTGGTTTGGTCCAGGTAGGGCTCGGCGTAGCGGCTGCCGTCGATGAAGACGCCCCCGTCGCGGATCTCGACGGTGTCGCCCGGCAGCCCGACGACGCGCTTGATATAGTCCTCCTCGCCGGCGCTGTGCCAGGCATGGAAGACGATGACATCGCCGCGCTGCGGCTCGCGGAATCCCTGATAGGCAAGCCGGTTCACCAGGACCCGCTCGCCGGTGTGGAAGCTGGGCTCCATGCTGGCGCCCTCGACCTCTCGGCTCTGGACGACCAACTGGATGACCGCCGACATGAGCAGCGTCAAGACCGCCATCTCGACGATCTCGCGCACAGAGGCGCCGCTCAGGCGCGCCGGCTCACCGAGGGGCTCTGGGCCAGCCGCTGGCTCCCAGGGCGCTGGCGGCCACGCCATCCTGGCGTGTTCGATCGTCCGCGACGTCTCGGTCGGCGTGTGCGCGTCACCGCGGAAGCGCGTGGAACGCAGCACGGTCACGGGGCGACCTCGACCGACGACGCATCGGACGCGCCGTCCGGACCTTCGCGGAGCTGGTCGTCGGCGAGGGGCGACTGCGCGCCGCCGTCGGGGATCACGCCCATGGTCGCCGGCGGCCAGTACGTGAGCCACGCCTTGCCGACGACGCGGTCGCGCGGCAGCGGGCCGTAGGTGCGCGAGTCGACCGAGTTCGCGCGGTTGTCGCCCAACACGTAGTACGCGTCGGTGCCGAGCGTGATCGGACCCGTATCGGGCGTCGTGGAGACGCCCGATACGTAGGGCTCGTCGACCGGCACCCCGTCGATCTCGACGCGGCCCTCGCGGATGGTCAGCGCGTCTCCCGGCACGGCGACGACGCGCTTGACGAAGTCCTTTTCGCCGGCCTGCGGCCACGCATGGAAGACGACGACGTCGCCGCGCGCCGGGCCACCGCTGAACCGGTAGCTGAGCGTGTCGACGAGCACCATGTCGCCCGGCTGGAGCGTCGGCTGCATGCTCTCGCGCTCGATGAGGTAGTTCTGCGAGACGAACCGGATGAGCGAGAAGAGAAGGAGCGCCATGACGCCGATCTCGACGAGCTCGCGCAGGGCGCCCCTGTGCCGGGGCGCCACAGGCTCCTCTCTAGCTGCCGCGACGGCGGCGGGCAGCTGCGCGGTGGTGGCAGGCGCCGCGACCGGCGGGAACGGCTCGAACGGCTCGATCCCGATCAGCACGTCGTCGCGCCATGCGCCAACTCCGCGCTCCCACGTCGGGAGCGGCCACGCCATGGCCTGCCGTTCCAGCGCCGAGGCCGACGGGTCGATCCCGTCGCCCTCGTGCTGCCCATGCGAGATCTCTCCGACGGCGCGGTCGTCGCGCTCAGCGCTAGGCGTCGGGCCGCGTTGGAACTCTGTCATGCGGGCGATTATAGCAGCCGGCATCGCGCCGCCCCGGAAGCTCGATGACGCGCCCCGGGCCGATGGGGGCGGGCGTACCGCCCTCGACGTAGACCGCAACCACGGTGCCCCGCCCGTCGGCAAACTGCCAGGCCAGATGCCCGATGGCCGCGCGCAGCTCGCGGCTGGGGATGGGGCCGGTTTGCGTCAACCGGGCCAGCGCATCGGTCGGGCGCCGGCCGAGGAGCACAGCCGCCACGCCCGTCCCGTCGAGAGAGAGGACCGCGATGGGCTCGGCGCGGCCGGAAGGAGCGCCGGCGTCGCTCGGCTCCGCATGCCAAGCAAACTGGATGACCACGGCAGCGCCTGCGGCCACCGCCATGGGCTCGCTCTCGAACAGGCCTGGGCCGCCGCCGGTCATGGCCCGTCGGCAGACGCCAGGGCGAGCGTCGCCGCCAGGCGAAGCGCCGCGGTCCGGTCGGCCACGGCACCGTCGCGCCATGCGTCGTCGACCGCATCGAGCACTCGCCCGATCCGCGGACCGGGCGGGATGCCCAGGGCCATGACGTCGGTGCCATCGATCGGACAGGGACGTGCGGGCAGCTCGGCGTGCCGCCGGAGCGCGCGGCGTGCCTCGGGGTGCCCGGCCAGCAGCCAGGCGGCGGCAACCGCCGCGCCGGGCCGGCCGGCAAGCGCGCGGGCGAGCCGGCTCGGAGCCGCGCCTCGGAGCGCCGCCGCCCGGCGCCATCCCGCGCCGTCCACGATGGCCGCCTCGCGCACCGCGACCGGCCGCCACGGCGTACGCGTCGCCTCCAGAGCCCGCCCTGCGGCCCAGATGGCGCGGCGGGTCGGGGCGCTGGGCCGAGCGGCAAGCGCCAGCCGCGGTGCCCCGCGCACCAGCCGCGACCATGCCGCCGGCAGAGCATCGGCGATGCGCTCGTCGCGCTCGTCGACCAGTCCATGGCTCGGACGGCGCGGCTCAACCGCGCGCGGCCCGCGCCCGGCGCCTAGGCCGGCCGTCGGTTCGAGGACGCCGAGGTGTACGAGGGCCGCCAGCGCGCGGCCGGGCCGGGCTTCGCGAAAGACCGCGGCAAGCTCGCGATCGATGCGTGCGCGCGAGACGGTGGCCAGCGCGCCGGCGGCCACGGCCGCGCGCGCCAGGGCGTGCGTTGCCGGCTCGAGCGCAAAGCCGAGGCGCGCCGCGAAACGCGCGGCGCGCAGGATCCGCGTCGGGTCGTCGACGAAGCTCCGGTCGTGGAGGATGCGGATGAGGCCGTTCTGGAGGTCGCTGGCGCCGCCGAACGGATCGACGAGCGCGCTGGCGCCCGGCGGCCCAACGCGGAGCGCGATGGCCATGGCGTTCAGCGCGAAGTCCCGCCGCGCGAGGTCGTCGGCCAGGGTGCCGGCGCGGACGCTCGGCAGGCCTCCGGGGCGCTCGTAGGCCTCTGCCCGCGCCGTGACGACGTCGATGGCCAACCGGCCTGACTGCCAGGTCGCGGTCCCGAACCGCCGATGGACGACGATGCGGTCCCCGCCCACCGCAGCCAGCGCGCGCGCGATGGCGCCGGCATCGCCCTCCACGACCACGTCGAGGTCTTCTCCGGGGTCGAGGCCCAGCCACGCATCGCGCACGGCACCGCCGACGAGCCACGCCTGGGCGTTGGCCGCGGCGGCCGTCTCTGCGATGGCGCACAGCGCCGCACGGCGCTCGGCGCCCAGCGGGCCGCCGGCAAGCCGTGCTGCGACGCGCTCGACCGCGGTTCGATCTCTCACGTCGCCGACGATTCCGTGCTCTGAACCGCCGCTCTTGCGGTCGCCGCCATCGCCCGGGCACGGGCCGGCGCGTCGCCGATGTGCCGCTCCGGGGCCGCGACCAGCGCGCGGATTGCAGCTGGCGCTAGATGGGCGCTGAGCAAGGGCTCGTCGGCCAAGAGGTCGGCGAGCGGGTTGGCAAGCCCCGCCTCGACGGCACGCCACGCGGCAAGGCTATGCCGGCGGATCACCTCGTGCAGCGCTTGACGGTGGCCCCCGCGGCCGGCGGCGGCGATCAGCACGCTCTCGGCAGCCGCAAACGGTCCGAAGCGCAGGAGCGCGGCCGATACCGCTCCCGGCTCGACGGCCAGCGCGCCGATCAGGCGGTGGAGCCGCTGGAGGATCTCGTCGGTGGCCAGGAACGCCTCCGGGAGGATGACGCGGCGGTTGGCGGAGTCGTCCAGCGTTCGCTCGAGCATGGAGAGGCTCTCGTTCTGCCACGCGATGCTTGGGAACGTCGCGACGAGGCGCGCCAGGGAGCCGATGTTCTCGGCGTTGATGGGGTTGCGCTTCCACGGCATCGCGGTGGAGCCGACCTGGCCGTCGGCGAACCCCTCGGACCATTCGCCAAACGGGGGGCTCTGCATCAGCCGGACGTTCAGGCTGAACGTCGAGGCGCTGGCGGCAATCCCGGCCAGTGCGTTCAGCACCAGCCAGTCCTGCTTGCGCGGGTAGACCTGGGTGGCCACCGGCGAGGCGCGGAGCCCGAGGCGGGCCATGGCGTCCGCCTCCAGGCCGGCGGCGTCCATCCCTGTCCCATCGAGCAGCGCGGCATAGCTCGCCGACGTCCCGACGGCGCCCTTGAAGCCCTTACCGCGCACGCTGCGCGCAGAGGCGTCGACCTGGCCGAGGTCCGTGACCAGGTCCTGCAGCGCCCCGGCCAGGCGGTAGCCGATCGTCGTCGGGGCGGCCGGCTGGAGGTGCGTCCAGCCCAGCGTGACGTGGTCCGCCAGCGCGTCGACGCGATCGGCGAGCAGCGCGATCGCGTCGCACAGGCCGGTGTGGATGAGCCGAAGGCCGTCGCGAATGCGCAGCGCGTCGACGTTGTCGGTGATGTCGGCGCTCGTCGCGCCGAGGTGAAGGATCGCGCCGCCCTTGGGCGCCTGCTCGGCCCAGGTGTGGATCTCCGCCATCACGTCGTGCCGCGTGACGGCCTCGTGTTCGGCCGCGCGGGCGATGTCGATGGACCGTGCGGTGGCCCGCAGCTCGGCCAGCTGCTCCACGGTGACCAGGCCGGCCGCCGCCTGGGCCTCGGCCAGCGCCAGCCAGACCTGCCGCATGAGGCGTCGCTTATTGGCTTCGCTCCACAGCGCGCGCATGGCGGGGGAGCCGTAGCGCCACGTCCAAACGCTGGCGTAGCGCTCGTGGTCGGGGGCGGTGCTCTGCGGTGGCTCGATCATGGTCCCTCCTGGACGTGTCGCATGCGGCCATCCTAGCACGCTCAGCCTCCCGGATCGTCGGCCAGCGCGGCTTCGAGCAGCCCCCCGCCGATCGGGGCCGCGACGCGCGCGCCCTCGCCCCCGTGCTCGACGAGCACGGCGACGGCCACGATCGGCTCGTCGGCCGGCGCGAAGCCGATGAACCACGCGTGCGGCGGCTGCCCGTCCCCGACCTCGGCCGTGCCGGTCTTGCCACCGAACGTGAAGCCGTCGGCGCGCCCGATTCCCGCGCTTCGCGCCCAACCATCGCGCGCGCTGACCACCATGGCGTGGCGAACACGGCGTGCGATGCCGGGCGACATCGCGCGCCGCCAGGTGCCCCGCTCGTCGGCGATGGACGACCAGCGAACGCCCGGAACGTCGGCAAGGAGGTATGGGCTGCGGAGGGCGCCATCGCCCGCAATCGCCGCGGCCACGAGCGCCATGTAGAGCGGCGTGACCAGGAGCTCGCCCTGGCCGAAGGCCGCGCTGGCCAGCTCGGGAAGGCCCAGCTCCGCGTCGCGCGAGAGGCTTCCGGCGACCGTGCCGAGCGGGAATGGCGGCGTCTCCTCGAGCGCGAACGACGCGACCGAGCGGCGATAGCGCTCGGCTCCGAGCTGGACGCCCAGGCGCGCGAACGTCACGTTGCAGCTGTAGGCGAAGGCATGCAGGAGGTCGAACGACAAGACGCCCTCGGGCGCGTTGTTGCATTGGACGGCGTAGCCCCCGAACGCCTCGACGGCGCTGCCGTCCTCGCGGATGTCGCCCTCGCCCGCAATGCCGGCGTCCAGGGCAGCGGCCAGCGTGACGGCCTTCCACGTCGAGCCGGGCGGGTAGCGCCCAACGGTTGCTCGGTTGAGCAGCGCCGTCGGCGGCACCGTTGCGCCGCTGTCCAGGGCGCCGGGATCGAACGACGGCGCGCTGGCCAGGGCGAGCACCGCGCCATCGGCCACGCGCACGACGACCGCGGCGCCAGCGCGGCCGGCACCGCTGCCCAAGCGCGCCGCCGCCTCGCGCTGCAGGCCGGCATCCACCGTGAGCACGATGTCGTGCCCGTCGCGTGCCCGGTCGAACAACGCGCTCGCGGCGATCGCGCCCACGCTGCGCCCCAGGTCGCCGCGCAGCGCCAGGTCGTAGGCGGCTTCGGCACCGCCGGCGCCGTACGAGGCGCCGGCGGTGCCTCCCGCGCCGTAACGCCACGTTTGGTACCCTGTGACGGGCGCGGCCTCGTGGAGCGGGTAGCGGCGACGTGGTTGGCCGTCCTCGAAGACGGTCTCCGCGAGGACGACCCCAATGCGGTCCAGGATGCGACCCCGGCGGGTCATGCGGTCGGCCATCACGCGGCGCGGGTTGTCGGGCCGCGCGGAGAGCTCGGGGCCGCGCAGGATCCCCCAGTAGAACGTCGCCGCGGCGGTCATCGTAAGCAGGATCAGGAAGGCCGCCCCGACGCGGGCGATGGCCTGGTGGGCGCTTGAGTCCATCATGCCGGCGCCGCGGCCGGCTCCACGGCCGGCCGCTCGGTCGCGCTGAGGCGAAGCAGCAGCCCGACCGACACGGCGCTGACGAGGAGCGACGAGCCGCCATGCGATAAGAGCGGCAGGGTGATGCCGGTCAGCGGGATGAGCCGGAGGTTGCCGGCGAGGATGATCAGCGCCTGACAGCCCAGCGCGACGGCCAGGCCGGCGGCCAAGAGCTGCTCGAACGGGCCGCGCTGGGCAACGGCAACGCGCAGGCCGCGAAGCACCAGGATGCCGTAGAGCATGAGGACGGCCGCGGCGCCCGCCACGCCGAGCTCCTCGACGATGGCCGCGTAGACAAAGTCCGTGTGCACCGCTGGGATCGCCTCCGGCATGCCGCGGCCCAGCCCGCGGCCGAGCACGCCGCCCGCGCCCATGGCCAGGAGCGCCTGCACCAGCTGGTAACCCGCACCTTGGGCGTCGGACCACGGATCGAGCCAAATCGCCGTGCGCGTCTGGACGATGCCGAGCAGGCGGTGGAGCGCGAGGGAGCCAGCGCTGAACGCTGCGCCACCGAACGCGACATAAGCAAGACGCCCGCTGGCGATGTAGAGGAGCACCAGCGCGATGGCAAAGAGCAAGAGCGCTGCGCCGAGGTCGCGCTGCACGGCTAGGAGCAGGAGCGATAGCCCGAGCATGACCCCGAGCGGCGCTACATAGGGCAGCGGAGGCAGCCGGAGCGGCCCAAGCCGCGAGCCGGCGCCGGCGAGGAGCACGCGGCGGTCCGCCAGGTAGCCCGCCATGGCGACGACGAGCAGCAGCTTGAGGACCTCGGAGGGCTGCAGCGTGAACGGCCCGATGCCCAGCCAAAGCGCGGGGCCGCCCGGGATCGCAGGACGGCCGGCCACGAGCGTCACGCCGACGAGCGCCAGCCCGGCGGCCGCGAGCGAGTATCGGTAGCGCCGAAGCCGACCCAGATCGAAGGGCGCGAGGGCCGCGATGGCCAGCGCGGCCAGGGCCACGAGCTGCCACACGGCCTGTCGGCCTGCGAGGTCGGGCGCCAGCCGCCGGCTGAGCGCCAGCCCGAGTCCGAGCAGGCAGAGCACGACGGGCAGGAGGATGGGATCCTCGCCGCGCCGCCCGACGGAGAGGGCCGCGTGGACGGCGAGCACGCCGCCGATGAGGATGAGGGCGGGCTGGATGTCGCCGAGGGTGGCCGGCCGGCCGTCGCGAAGCGGCAGCGCGGCCGACGACGCGAGCGCGATGCCCGCCGCCACGCCCACGAGCAAGAGCTCGGTGAGCCGCGGGCGCGCGGCCAGTCGGCGGGCGTGGATCACTCGTCGGTAACGAGGCGCAGCCGCACGGCGCCGAACTGGACGACGTCGCCGGAGCGCACGACGGCGGGTGCCGCACGACCAAGGCGCTGGTCGTTCACGAACGTCCCGTTGGTGCTCCCAAGGTCCTCCAGCCACCAGGCGGCGTCCCGGCGGTTGAGCACGGCATGCCGCCCCGAGATCGTCGGGTCGTTGATCACGACGTCGTTGTCCAGGTCGCGGCCAATGGCCGTGACGGCGCGTGCGGGCAGGGCGCTGCCCGGCGGTCGGTCGCTGGCCCCCGCATCGATGACGATGAGGCGCGTCCCCGGCGGAGCCGGCGGCGCGGCGTCGCGACGGCGGGCGGACCGAAGGTCGCGCCAGAGGACCAGGCCAACGCCGCCGAGGAACGCGTACAGAAGGACGAGCAGGATCATGCGCAGGAACAGGAGCTGCGCTTCCAGCGCGCTCAAGCCGGCTGGCCGTCCGGGCGGTTCGGCGCATGCGCCGGGACGCCGGCACCGGCCATCGGCTGGATGTCGACGACGATTGCGCCGAGCCGCACGTGGTCGCCAGCGCGGAGCGGCGCGGCGCTGATCCGACGGCCGTTGACGACGACGCCGGCGCGGCTGCCCAGGTCCTCGATGAGCCAATGACCCCCACGCGCCACGATGCGGGCATGGCGGCGCGAGACCGTGCCGTTGTCCAGGATGAGATCGCAGTCGAGCGCGCGCCCGATCGTGAGCTCTGCCTCAGGGTCCTGCGGCAGGACGATCGCGCGCTCGCGCCACGCGACGACGAGCGCGGGCGGCAGGAGCGGCTCGGGGGCAACCGCGTCAAATGCCATCGTCGAGCCGTCGCTCGAGCCGGTGAGCGCGCGGCGGTCGACCATATCGGCCTCGACGCGGACGCGCTCGGGCCGCAGCGACGCGTCGGCGAGCACGCTGACGCGCACGCGGCCGAGCAACGCCAGACCGTGCTCCTCGGCCCGGCCGGCGGCGTAGGCGGCCAGCTCATCCTCGAGGGCGCCCTGGTAGCTGACGAAGCCTGCCAGCGTCTGCGGCGCGAGGTAGACGCGGTAGGCGTTGGGCACGTAGACGCGTTCGGCGCCGAACGTGCGACGATCGTCCATGGCGCTGGCAAGGCGCTGTGCCAGGTCGACCGGTTGGAGGCGCGCGCCGAGGAGGCCGCCCAGACGGCTTTCGAGCGACTCGCTGACCCAGGCCTCGAAACGGCGAAGGGCGTCCAATGGGCGTTCCCGAGCAGGTGAGGGTGCGCAGCAGCGGCCGCGCGATGGGTCGCTAGTATGGTCGCGCGGACGCGGCGGCACAAGCGAGTGCCCGTCGCCGATTCGGCAAGGGCCGGCGCGCCAATGCTATCGTTGGCCCATGTTCGAGCCCGGGTCAGCGGGTGCCACCACGGCGGGAGGCTGCCTGCCCACCGCGCTGGTCTTCGCGCTCATGGCCCTTCCCGTCTACCTCGTCCTCGCGGCGATCTCGCGCATGGCGCGCGCGTACTACGGCTTCGACCCGGCGGGCCATGGCGACGATGGGCCCGCGCTGCGGATCTGTGGTCAGTGCCACAACACGGTGCTCGAGCCCGACTTCGCGCACTGCCCATACTGTGGCGCCGCCCTGCCGGACGGCGACTGACCGACGGGCGTTCGGAGCCGCGATTGGGCGACCGGCGGCCAGGCGGTATAATCCGCGGCCATGTTGCTCCAGCGCGCCGCCCGACGGCTTGGCTCCATCGTTCGGGACCTGATCGAGGCCGTCCTGCTCGCGGCGGTGCTGTTCTTCGTCCTTCAGTTCGGCCTCCAGAGCACGGTCGTCGAAGGCTTCAGCATGGAGCCCAACTTCGTCGACGGCGAGTGGGTGCTGGTGAACAAGCTCGCCTACCGCTTCGGCGAGCCCGAGCGGGGCGATGTCGTCGTCTTCCATGCGCCGGGCGAGCGCGACAAGGACTACATCAAGCGCGTCGTCGGGCTGCCGGGCGAAGAGGTGCGCGTCCGCGATCAGGTGCTCTTGGTCGACGGCGTGCCAATCGACGAGCCCTGGTTGCCGCACGCCGATCCGACCACGTTTGGTCCGTTCATCGTGCCCGGCGGCCACGTCGTCGTCTTCGGCGACAATCGCCCCAACAGCAATGATTCCCGATCGTGGGCCGCGCCCGAGCTGGCAACGGAGCGCATCGTCGGCCGCGTGTGGGTCAGCGTCTGGCCGCCGGCGACGTGGGGCGCGGTGCGCTCCGACGCGCCAGGACCCGCTCGCAGCATGCGCGCGGCGGCGGACGAGCGCTGACCGACGCGTGCGGTTGACCGTCCTCGGCTTCAGCGCCGTTCGCCCGAACCCGGGCGCCGCATGCGCCGGCTACCTCGTCGAGCACTCCGGCCAGCGGCTGCTCATCGACTGCGGGCCGGGCGTCACCGCCCAGCTGATGCACCACTGCCGGCCGCGCGAGCTCGAGGCCGTCGTCCTGTCGCATGCTCACCCAGACCACTGCACCGATGTGCTGTTCCTCAGGCAGTCGCTACGCTTCGGCCCGGAGGTGGAGCAGGGCGACGGGCTCCCGGTATGGGTCGGGCCGGAGTCGGAGCCCGTGATCCGCGCGCTCGGCGACGTCTTTGCCGACGGCGGCGACTTCTGGCCGCCCGCCATAGACCTCAGGATCTTCGACCCGACCAGAGCGCTCGCCATCGGTGCCTTTGCGGTGCGCTTCTTTGCCACGCGACACTACGTGCCGTGCTGGGGGATGCGGGTGTCGACCAACGACGGCGTGATCGCCTACAGCGCGGACACGGGCCCCTGCAGCGCGCTGGCCGAGATCGGCCGCGACGCCGATCTCTTCCTCGTCGAGTGTACGCTGCTCGACCGCGCGGGCTTCGAGGCGCAGTTCGGCCACCTCTCGGCGTTCGAGGCCGGTCAGGCCGCCGCAGAGGCCAGGGCAAGGCACCTCGTGCTCACGCACACGTTCGACGACTACGCGCCGGAGGACCTGATCGCGCGCGCCGCCTTGGCCTACGACGGCCCGATCGACGTCGCCCGCGACGACCAGGTGTGGACCGTTCGCTGAGCGGGCCGCAGCGCGCGTTCAGCCCTGCCGAGCTGAGCCGACTGGACGGAACGCGGGGTCCGGCCCACGTGGCCTGCGACGGGCTGGTGTACGACGTGAGCAAAAGCCCGGAATGGCGCGGCGGGCTGCATCGAAACCTGCACTGGGCCGGCCAGGACCTCACCGTTGCCATCCGCGACGCGCCACATGGCAAGGCCACGCTCGACCGCTGCCCGTGCGTCGGCCGGCTGCTCGACGCGCCCTAGGTTCGGGCAACGGTCGCCGTCCGCCGAGCGAGGGGACGTCGAGCTCTAAGGCGCCGGCCGCGGCGCCAGCGTCGGCTGCGCGGGCGAAGGGTCCTTCAGCGGCTCGGGCGTAGGGGTGGCATACGGCGCGACCGGCCGCGGCGAAGGCGCCCCGGGCCCCTGCCCGGCCGGCGGTCGCGGCGCCGCCCCCGGCGCGGCCGGCCCCGGGGCGACGGGCAGGGTGCCCGGCGTCGGCTCGGGGGCGATGCGGGCGGGCGGCGTGTACCACGACGTGGGGTACGGGGCTAGGGTCGGCTGCTCGGGCGCGGTGACCTTCGTCGGCCAGGGCGTGGCAGGGATGGGCGCCGGGAGCGGGAGCAGCGGAATCGGCGTCGCGCCCGGCTTCCAGGGCGGTAGGTACTTGGACGGCGGCTGGGGGACGTAGATCGTCGCGCCGGCGAACAAGCCCTTGCCGTCGAGGCAGTTCGCCCGCGAGAGGGCACCCGCGTCGGTGGCAAACCGGACGCTCAGGCCGAACAGCGTATCGCCTGGCCGCACGACGTACTGCCACCAGCCGAGCGGGACGCTGCAGCCGCCGCCCGCGGGCGAGGCGCTGCCGCTGCTCTGCGCCGCGCCGGGCCAGCCGGCGCCCCCGCCGCTGCTCCGGGCCGCGCCGCCCGGCGGGTTGCCGTCCGCGAAGCGGCCGTCGCTGGCCGCGGGGTCCAGGGCGCTGAGCGGGGCATCGGCCCCGGCCGCGGCCACGCGGGCGCCGTCGTCGAACGGCGTCGGCACCGGCGTCGGGCGGCTGACGACGGACCACGCGACGTCGCCACCCACGCCGATGGGCGGATCGCCGATATACCATGCGCTCGTGTAGCGCCCGTCGGGCCATGGGCGCGAACCCGGAGCCAGCATCGGCGCCGCGTCGCTCCCCTCGCGCGCGTACGGTCGCGCGGCTTCCCAGACGACGCGTCCCTCTTCGTCGACGGTTCGGATAGTGATGGGCGTGTTGTCCATGCCGCCATACTCGAAGGCAGCGTACACGACGATGGTTGTGTCGGGGAAGACGTCGCTCGGCGCGCCGTCCGGGGTCCCGGCGACGTTGTAGCGCCGGATGGTGGGGCGCGCTTCGGCGTGCGCCTCGAACGCGCCAAAGGGCGGGGCGGCGATGAGGTACGTGCCAAACGCCGGCAGCCGGCCGATCGCCGTGCGCCCGCCGGCGTCGACGATCAGGCTGCCCGCCTCCTGCCAGGCAAACGCCACGGCATCCAGGCGCAACAGGTCGAGCACGACGCCGGGCGCGTAGCGGGGCTGCGCGGGCAGCTCGGCGACCACCGGCACGGGCTGGGCCAACGGCACGGCGCCCGGTGCAATGTCGATGACCGCGAGGGGTAGCCGGCCGACCGGTGGCGGGGCCGGGAACGCGGCGGCGCGATCGATGCACGTCACGCTGATGGGCAGCGGTTCGCCGATCGAGCCTGTGGGCAGGGAGAGGCGCGTCGATCGGCAGCCGACGACCTCGCCGCCGAACTCCGGGTCGACCAGCGTGGGCGGCCCGACCGGCAGGAGCGCGAGCAACCCGGCGTCCAGGCCTTGGGCGCTGACCGTTCGCGCCGTGCCGCGCGTGACGTAGCCGTCGGCCGGCCCGAGGACCAGCGTGACGTCGCCGCGGCCGATGCCCTCGAAGCGGAACGCCCCGTCGGCGCCCGTGATCGCGCGCCGCCCTGGCTCCAGCAGCGACACGCCGGAGTCCGCGACGGGCAGGCCGGTGACGGCATCGACGAGGCGGCCGGCGACGATGCCGGGGCCGGGCGCCTCGGCGCCACCGACCACGCCGTCGGCCGTCAGGCGGCGCGCGACATCGTCCGGATCGGCCGTCGGGGCCGTCGCGTGCTTCGCAGCCGCATCGCGCCCGGTTGCCGCCATCGGCTGGGCGCGCGGCGTGGACGGCGTCGGGTCTGCCAGCTGGCGCGTGAGCTGGTCACACCCGGCGAGCACGGTGCCGGCAAGCACGAGCGACAGCACGGCGGCGGTCCGGGCGGGCCGTCGGCGGGGTGGGCGGGCGATGAGGCGAAGCGCGCCGGTCATGGTGGCCTCCTAACGCGTCCCGCCCCAGCGGCGGCGCGGTCGGCGGCAGTGTAGCATGGCGGCGCGCGCTTCGCCATGGCCCCCACCCCGCCGGCCGCTCATCAACCGTTCATGGAACTGCCGTATCCTCCCCGCCGGCTCGCGCGTTTCAATCTCCGTTACGGCTTACGACTTGTAAGACACGGCGCCTCGGCCGCTCGCCGGCGCGCAGACAGGGCCAGTCGACCATGACCGCATCCGCGTTGAACCGACTCGATGAGCGCGCTGCCGAGCCGAGCAGCCTGCACGCGTTTAAGCTCGACCGCGAAGGCCTGGCGCGCGTGTTCGGCGAGCTCGAGGCCACCGTCATGGACGCCGTCTGGACGCAAGGCGAGGCCAGCGTGCTCCAAGTCGCCGACGCCCTCGGCGACGGCTCGCACTACAAGACCGTGATGACCGTCATGAACCGCCTCGTCGACAAGGGCGTGCTCGAACGGCGGCGCCGATCGCGCGCCTTCGTCTACCGGGCGCGCGAGACGCGCGAGGCGTTCCGCGCGCGCGTCTCGCAGCGCGTGGTCGAGGGCTTGCTCCGCGACTTTGGCGATGTCGCCGTCGCCCAGTTCGTCGAGACCCTGGAGGGCGTCGACCCGCGCCTCCTCGCCAGGCTTCGCCGCCTCGTCGATGCGCACGAGGGTGGTGTCCCTGGCGCTCCGCCGCGAAGCGGCGACGCGGCCGGGAAGGCCGGCGAATGAGCACTCGCCGCCGCGTCGCCGACGCGCCGCTCGCGATCCTCGTGGCGGTCGCCGCCATCCTCGGCGCAGCCCTTGGCGCCTTCGTGCTGAAGGGCCGCCCGTCCGCTGCCGATGCCTTTGCCGCGTGCGAGACGCTCGCCACGAGGTTGCTGCAGCACGCCGCCGTCTTCGGGCGCCTCACGCCGCTCCTCGTCGTCTGCGTGGCCGTCGTTGCCGGCGGCCTGGCCCTCATCCACCAGCTCGTCGCCACGCGGCGCATGATCCGCCGGGTCCTGGGACACCAGATCGTGTCCAGCCCGCGCATTGCCGACGTCGCACGCGCCGCCGGCCTGGGCGATCGGCTCACGGTGATCGACGACGCCCATGCCTTTGCGTTCTGCCATGGCTACGGCGCACCGCAGGTATGCATCTCCAGCGGCCTCGTCGCCGTCCTCGACGACGCCGAGCTGCTGGCCGTGCTTCGCCACGAGGCGCACCACGTGCGCTACCGCGACCCGCTCAAGATCCTCGTCTGCCGGAGCCTGGCCAGCGCGCTGTTCTTTCTGCCCCTGGCCGGGGCGCTGCGCAACGGCTACCTGGCCGGCAAGGAGCTGTGCGCCGACGACGACGCGGCGCGCGGCGATGGCCTACCGCTGGCGCGCGCGCTCCTCAAGCTGCTCGGCGCGTCCCGACCGGCGTGGCCGGCGGGCGTTCTTGCGATCGGCGCGCTCACCCCGACCGAGATCCGCCTGGAACACCTCCTCGCCGAGGGCGCGCCGCGCCCCATGCTGCCCGCCGCCACCGACTGGTTGGCCACCGCCGTGCTGGTCGCTGGGCTCTTCGGCTTCAGCTACGGCACCGCGGCGGCGGCGTCGACGCCGACGGCCCCGTCCTCGTGTGGGCCGGTCGTGGCCACCGTTGCAGCGCCCGACGCCTGGCTCGCACCCGCCCCCGGCTTCTAGGCCGCATCCGGTGTCGTATCCCATTGACGGAAACCGCCCTGCGCGGTAATGTCTTACGGTTGGTAAGAGTATGGAGTCGCTCGTGAACCGTCTCGCTCGTCCTTTGCTCTGCGTGCGCTGGCACCGGTCGTTCGCCGCCTCGGCGGCGCTCGGCGCCGGCGCGATCCTCGGCGCCGCCTGCAACGCGCCGGCCGCGGACAGCCCGCTGCCCGTTGCCCCGGCGCTGCTCACCCTGACCGCCGCCGCCGGCGTTCCGGCGGCGATGACGCCGGCGCCCGCCGCGCTGGGCAGCGACGCGCCGGCCGACGCGCCGCCGTCGGGCGATGTGGCGGCGGCGCAGACGGTGGCCGCGCTGACGGGCATCCCGGCGGACAAGCTTCCGGTCGACCCGGGCGCAGGCATCCAGAACGCCCCGATCGAGGGCGGCATGGATGCGGCCTCCGATGCGTTCCGGCTGACGCAGGCGGCGCAGGCTCAAGGCGCCAACATTGCGGACGTGAACGAGCTCGTGGCACGGCAGGAGCCGCTGGCCACGTTCACGCCGCCGCCCAGCCCGCCCCGCATGGACGGCGACCTGCTCTACGTGCGCGGCGGCAAGTTCTTCGTAAAGGGCGCGGACGGCAGCGGGCAGCGCGAGCTCGGCCTCGAAGACCGGTCGATGCCGTCGGTCTGGGCGCCGCCCGAGGATCCCGGCCGGGCTTGGCTATCGCCGGACGGCGACGAGGTGGCGTTCTTCGCCGGGACCGACGCCGCCATGTGGCGAATGGACATCGACGGCCGGAACAATCGGTTGGTGCTGGCCTCGTCGTTGCCGGACGAGATGCACGACGTGGCCGTCGGCAGCGACGTGCAGCGCATCAAGCTCCGCCCCGGCATCGACTACACGCTAATCCATACGCCGGGCGGCGGCGACGCCTTTGGCGTCCTCGTCGACAACAACGAGCACCACATCCGCGGCGAGGCCCGGCTGCGCGTCGTCCACGCCGCGCGGGGCGCGGCTAGCGACCGCCTGTCCGTGCTCATCAACGGGCGGCCGGCCGGCAGCCCAGCCGGCTATGGCGGATCGAGCGGCGAGGAGCGCGTAACCACCGGGGCGGTCGTGATCGAGCTCCAGGACGCTTCGGGCCAGCGCGTCGCGCTGCTCCCGTCGTTCGACGTGGCCGATAAAGAGGTGCGCACCGTCTTCGTCAGCGGCGATGATCCGCTGGCCATGATCGGCTACGCGTACCCTTCCGGGACGCGGCCCGGCAGCGGCGAGGCGCGCGTGCGGGTCTTCAACGCGGGGGAGGCGCCCATCGACGTCACCATCGACGGCGACGCGACGACGCTCCGCGCCATCGCGCCGGGCACGCTGTCCGAGTACGCGACGCTGCAGGGCGTCCTCAGCCGCGATGGGCGCCAGGACGCCGAGATCGCGCTCTACGGCCTGGCCGTAGGCGAGGATCCGGTCGTCTGGTCGCCCGACGGCGAGAAGGTGGCGTTCCTGGCGGCGCCGGATGGCACGCTCGACCTCTTCGTGAGCGCGGGGCGCGGCCAGGCGCGCCCGATCACCGACGACCTCCAGCGCGAGACGATGCCTTCCTGGTCGCCCGACAGCCGCCGGCTGGCCTGGATGACCATCGACGACGGCTTCGGCGAGAACCGCCTGAGCGTCTGGGACGGCGACACGGTCACCACGCTCGACCTCGCGCCGGTCCGGGCTACGGGCCAAGCGCCTTCCGGCACGCGCATCGTCTACCCGGAGGGCGCTCGGTGGCTGGACGACGAGCGGCTGTACTTCTACCCGATCGCCACCGACGCGACGTTTGGCATCTGGACGGCGGACGCGGCCCGCGGCACCGCCCTGCAGGTCTACGACGGACCGGTCGCGTCGCCGGAGTTCTCGCCGGAAGCGCGCGCCTGGCTCTTCAACGCCGGTGCCACGGGCGAGCTCGTCAAACTGCCGGTCGACGGACGAGCGACGACGCTCTCGTCGGCGGCTTACGGCGCGCGCTGGTCGCCGGACGGCCGGACGATCACGTACTCGGAGGGCGCGCCGCTCGACGGCAGCGGGTGGCGGCTCCATGCGATGGACGCGGACGGGGGCAACGTCCGCGCCCTGACCGATCGCCTGCCGATCATGCAGGAGTCGCCGCCGGTTCCGGGACCCGACGGCAAGCGGTACTGGATCGGCGACGACCTGATCGCGTTCACGCGCGTGGGCCGCGACTACGGCATGCGCGACCGCCAGGGCGTGCTCGGCTCGGCCGAGGCGGGCCGCGACATCGAGAACCTCTACGCCGTCGACCTGCGCGGGCGCGGAAGCGTGGTGCAGCTCTCCGACATGATGAAGGCTTTCTACATCAACCAGGTGACGCCCTCGCCCGACGGCGACACGCTGGCGTTCATCGCCTTCTCGTATATCAACCGCGCGCAGCAGCTGTACACCGTGCCGCGCGCGGGCGGCAAGCCGGTCCAGATCGACGGCGCCGTCCGCTGGTTCGCGTGGATGCCGTAGCAGACCAGGCATCAAGCGGGCGCCGCCGCCCGTGTTGATAGCGACGGCCCGCCGATGGGCCGCGCAGGCAAGGTTCGACCCGTTTCCGAACTCGACTCTCCAGGAGGACTCACGATCATGAGCAGCAACGTTACGGTCAAGGTAGACGCCCGCGTGCTCTACGGCCTCATCGCGCTCGTCGCGGTGCTCGGCATCTTCGGCATCGGCTGGTGGCTCGGCAACCAGATCGGTCCGGACCAGACGGCGACGGCGCCCGTCACCAACGTGCAAGAGGGCGCCGCGCCGGGCGTCAACGTCCCGCCGCCGGTCCCCGGCGTTACCGATCCCAACAGCAGCGCCCCGGCGCCCGCCGTGCAGGACGCGCCGCCGGCATCGAGCGCGCCGGTCTCCGTCGAGGAGGCGCCGCTCGTCGCCGGAACGCCGCGCCTGTGGCTGCCCGAGGTGGCCGAGACCAACTTCGTCTACGACTTCGGCGAGATCCCCGCGGACAACGCCGTCGAGAAGGACTTCGAGATCACCAACCTCGGCGATACCGAGCTGGTCATCGAGGACGTCTCGGCGTCGTGCGGCTGCACCGCGGCCGCGGTCGGCGACAGCACGATCGGCCCGGGCGAGACGACGATGGTGCGCGTGAGCTACGACCCGCGCCACAACCAGGAGTTCGGCAAGTTCGTCACGAAGCAGGTGCGCATCAAGAGCAACGACCCGCTCGTGCCGCTCGCCGAGTTCACCATCCAGGCCGACGTCGCCGCCCAGTAGGCGGCATCGCGTTTATGCGTGAGGCGTGGGGCGCCGGTTTGCCGGCGCCCCACCTCGCCCAGAGGAGGCACCCATGGCCAAGAACCAGAAGCGCGCAACCTACAAGGCGCCCGCCGACGAGCGCGAGGTCGTCGTGAGCTTCGATCGGCGCGCGCTCGGCGTGCTGGCGCTGCTCGTCGTCTTCGCCGCCGCGGTCGGGATCGGCGCCATGGGCGCCCTGCGCGGTGCGACGCCGCCACAGGCGGCTGCGGGGCGGCCGCTCTCGCCCGCCGAGCAAGGCGTGGCCGACCAGAACGCCGCCTCCAGCGCGCTTCGAGCGCAGATGGAAGAGGCCGCCAAGACGGCCGCCGACAGCGTCGGCGAGAACGTCACGATCATCGGGCCGGAGAGCGTCAGCATCCCGGAGCAGTCGTTCGACGCGCCGCTCCCGGATGCCACGGCAGAGAACGCGGGCGAGGTGGTCGACGTGCTCGAGGATTGGGCAAACGAGGCCGGCGTGCCCAGGGTCCCGTTGGAAGATCTCCCCGAGGACCGTCCGGCCGCCAACTGGCCCCACGACGTGCTGGCGACGCTCGGCGACCCCAACGTCACCGTCGACGCGCATCGGCCCTACCGCGCCGAGGACTTCGAGACGACGTCCATGGACGGCGGCCCGCGGCTGGCGGTGTCCGGCTTGAACGCCCAGTTCACGTATGACTTCGGCGTCGTTGCCATCGACGAGGTGACCGCCCAGGACTTTTGGCTCAAGAACGTCGGCGATGCCGACCTCGTCATCAAGCGCGTGTACAGCGGCTGCGGGTGCACGGCACCCCGCATCGGCACGATGAAGCCGGACGGCGCGGGCTGGTTGCCGTCGCCTATCACGCTAAAGCCCGGCGAGCAGGTCGACCTCACCGTCGAGTTCGATCCGCGCCTGGCCAAGGAGACGACGTCGCAGGCCAAGGTCATCCAGATCTTCTCGAACGACCCGACCAAGACGCTCTTCGACGACGCCGACCCGCTCAGCCATGAGACGCGCTTCCGCATCGTCGTGCAGCCCGCCTACTTCGTCCCGGAGCCGACCGCGGAACTGGACGGCTAAGCCCGACGCACGCGATGGCCACCGGGCGCCGCGTCCGGGCCGAATTTAAGGAAGGGACAGCTCATGGGCGGATGGCTCAAGATCGAGGTCGAGGACCCAGCTGCCGATGCCCCGCGCAAGGGCCGCAAGCCGGCGCGTGCGGCCGCGGGCGCCGGCACGAGCGGCACGGGCGCGCCGGGCTTGACGCTTGGGCCGGGGGTGCTCGTGATCGCCCTGCTCGTCCTCTCTGTCGCCGGGGGAGCCGCTTGGTGGGCCTGGCGCGGCGCCGCAGGCCCGGGGGGCGCCGCGGTGGCGCCGACATCCGCGCTCGCCACGATCGACGGCGTTCCGATCACCGCGCGCGACGTCGACGTGGAGTACGTCATCCAGAAGGAGCTCCAGCTGCGCGTCTACGGCAAGGTGATCGACGAGTCGCCGGCCGCCGTGGCCGGCCTCCGCCGCGACCTCCTCGCGCGCCTCATCGACCGCTGGATTGCCGTCGCGGAGGCCGAGCGCATAGGCGTCGTCGTGCCCGAGGAAGGGCTGGACGCACAGATCGAGGACCTCGGGCGTGGGTTCGGCGTGGCCACCGGCGTGCTCCGAGATGCTGTCGTCGCCTCTCCGCTCGGCCTCGCGGAGGCGGACTTCCAAGCCTGGGGCCGGCGCATGGTCATGGTCCAGCAGTTGGTCCAAGGCGAGCAGGGCCAAGCGTATGCCGTACGCTACGGGCAGCTCAAGGGGCAAGCCGTCTCCCAGGTTACCGAACAGGTCGTGGCCGGCGTCGTCAACGCCGAGCGCCAGCCCGCCATCCAGCTCCACATCGACGGCCAAGTCATCGCGCCGGTCCGCGAAGGCGAGCCGGCGCCGGAGATCACGCTGCCCAACCTCGCCGGTGAGACCGTCTCGCTCTCCGACTTCCGCGGCCGTCCGGTCATGGTCAACTTCTGGGCCACGTGGTGCGGGCCGTGCCGCGTGGAGATGCCGCTGTTCCTGAACGCGCACGACACGTACGATGAGCTCGTCGTCCTCGGCGTGAACAGCCAGGAGCCGCCCGAAACCGTCCAACCCTACGTCGACGGCATGGGCCTTCGGTTCCCGATCGTCCTCGACCAGTCGGGCCTCTACTCGCTGATCTACCGGGTGGATGCGCTGCCCACGACCATCTTCATCGACCGCGAAGGCATCGTCGTCCGCGCGCACCGCGGGGCAATCCCATCCCGGCCGCGGCTGAAGCCGATGCTCGACGAGATCCTCGGCAGCACGGCAGAGGGCGGCCGCATGCCGCACGGCACGATGGCCCTCGCGCTCGGCCTCGGTGCGCTCGGCGCGCCGAGCGGCGCGCGGTGAAGCTGCGGAAGCCGGAGCCGGAGCCGGAGCCTGAGGCCGGACTGGGGCCGAAGGGCGAGCAGGAGCGGCCGTGGGAGCTTGTGCGCCAGCGGCGCCCGAACCGCCCGGTCGTCACGATCGTCGTGCCCGATTGGGCCGGAGCGCTCGTCGTGCTCGCGGCGGCGTTCGGCGTCGTCGCCGGCGGCGGGCTGGGCTACGCGCTCGCTCGGGCGCCGGAGGCCGGCGCCTTGGTCCAGGCACCGAGGACCGTGCCGTCGCCGCGCTTCTGGCGGTCGCCCCGCTTGCCCACCGCCGAGCCCGGACCAATCGCGCTCGACCAGGCCGCCCCGGGGCGCCCGGCGGGCAGCGCGGAGGATTGGCCGCACGACGTGTTTGCCTCGGTCCGCGACCCCAACGTCCTGCAAGCGGGCTTTGCCCCAGCGCGCATCGAGGACGCGCCGCCGGACGCGCCCATCGCCGCGCCCCGGCTGGCCGTCGGCGGGTTCGACGCCGCGCTGACGCGGGATCTGGGCACGCTCGCCGCCGGTCGGCCGACGACGACGACGATCGCGTTCGGCAACGTCGGCGGCGCGGACCTGGTCATCGAACGGGTCTACTTTGGGACCTCAGGCCTCGGCTTTGCGCCTGGCGGCCCGCTCGCGGCGGACGCCACCGGTAGCCTCCGTGCGCCGCTGGTGTTGGCGCCCGGCGAGACGGTGCCCATCACGCTGGCCGTCGACCCCCGCCGCCTGACGGCGCGCGGAACCCAGGCGCTCTACCTCCAGCTGTTCACCAACGATCCCCAGCTCGAGCCCTTCGAGCCCGGCGCCTCGGCCGGCCGCGAAGGGCGCGTCCGCCTCGTGCTCACCGCGCGCCCGGCCGAGGACCTCGAGCGGCCGATCGGACCGGCCGAGGTGCCGCTGGCAGCCGGATCGCCGCGCGCGTGGCTCCCCGACCTCGTCCGCGACGGCCGCGGAGACGATCTCGTCGTCGTCGGCGAGGTGCCCGCCACCGAGCCCTTTGCGCTGGACCTTGCCGTGGCCAACCTGGGCGATGCACCGCTCACGCTGTCGGTCGACCCGGCAACCCTCGGGCTGGAGGCCGAGATCGATGACCGTGTCGTCGCGCCCTTCGAGACCACGGCCGTTCACATGCTCATCGAGCTGTCGCCGGGCCTGGACGACGGGCAGCACTTCCGGCGCACGCTGCGGCTGAGGACGGACGATCCGCTGGCGCCGGGGCTGGCGATCGACATCGTCGGCCGCTGGGCGGCGCCCGCACCCGCCGACCCACCGTCCCCCGGACAGCCCGCGCCGCTCGACTCCTAGCGCGCGGCACGGGAAAACGACCGGCATCGGACGCCCTGGGCGGCGCCGGTGCACGTCGATCGTTGACCGGCCCGCCCCGGGTTCCTAGAATCATCCGGCCGCATCCTGCGGCGAGGCACGTCGCGAGGAGGCGAACATGGGCCTACGCTATCTCGTCGGTGCCGTGGTCATCCTGTGCGCGTTCGCGGCCATCTCCGTGCTCACGTACTACGACAGCGAGGAAGCGTACTTCACGGTCGACGAGCTGGCGACCGACGCGCGCGCCGCGGAGGCCCGCGACGAGGGCCGGACCCTCCAGGTGCGCGGCGAGGTCGACCGCGCCTCGTTGGATCGCTCCGGCGACGGCCTCGAGCTCCGGTTCGACCTCGTCGGGCTGGACGGGCGTATGCCGGTCGTGTATCGCGGGCTGGTGCCGGACACCTTCGACCAGGCCGAGACGGTGACCGTGGGCGGCCGCGTGGCGCCGGAGGGGACGTTCGTCGCGGACCGCCTCTTCGTCCAGTGCCCCTCCAAGTACGAAGCGGTGCCGCCCGGCGCGGCGCCGGCCGACGGAACGGACGCCTAGTGCCGCGCCTCTGCGCGGCGCCCGCGTTGGACTTGCGGGAGCGCGCGCGTGGCTGAGCTAGGCCATCTCGCCCTCGCGCTCGGGTTTGGCCTGTGCGTGCTCGCTGCCGGCGCTTCGGCGCTCGGCGCCCGGACGGCCAGCGGCGAGCTGGTCGCGGCCGGCCGGCGGGCGCTGCTCGCCGCCACGGCCATGGCCACCCTGGCCATCGCCGTGCTCGTCGTCAGCCTCTATCGCCACGACTTCACGCTGACGTACGTCTGGCGCAACAGCAGCCGGACGACGCCGCTCGGCTACCTCCTCACGGCCACGTGGGGTGGCCAGGAGGGCTCGCTGCTCTTTTGGAGCTGGCTCTCGCTCGCCTTTGCCAGCACCGCGCTCCTCCGCCGCTGGCGCGCCGATGCCGCCCTCATGCCCTGGTTCACCGTCACCTGCGCGCTGGTGTGCGGCTTCTTCCTGGGCCTGGTTGCGTGGGTGGCCAACCCGTTCGAGCGCCTCGCGCTCCTGCCGGCGGACGGCAACGGCCTGAACCCGCTCCTCCAGCATCCGGGCATGGCGTTCCACCCGCCGGCGCTCTACCTCGGCTTCACCGGTCTGCTCGTCCCGTTTGCGCTGGCCATCGCGGCGCTGGCGTCCGGCCGCCTCGACGCGGGCTGGATCCGCGCCTCGCGGCGCTGGACGCTCGTCGCCTGGGCCATGCTGACGATTGGCCTCGCGCTCGGCGCCCGCTGGGCGTACGACGTCCTCGGCTGGGGGGGGTACTGGGGCTGGGATCCGGTCGAGAATGCCGCCCTCATGCCGTGGCTCGCAGCCACCGCGTTCCTGCACTCGGTCATGGTGGAGGAGCGCCGTGGCATGTTCCGGCTGTGGAACGTCGTCCTGGTCATCCTCGCGTTCACGCTCGTCGTCGTGGGCACGTTCCTGACGCGCGCCGGGCTCGTGTCCAGCGTCCACGCGTTCGCGCAATCCGACATCGGCCCGTACTTCCTGGGGTTCACGACCGCGCTCTTGCTCGGCTCGATCCTGCTCGTCTGGTGGCGCCTGCCGCTGCTGAGGGACGCCCCCGGGGGCGTCGAGACCGTGCTCAGCCGCGAGGCGGCTTTCCTCGGAAACAACGTGCTCTTCATCGGCATGCTGTTCGCCGTCTTCTGGGGAACGCTGTTCCCGCTCTTCTCGGAGCTGGCCACGGGCGACCGCGTCACGGTCGGCCCGCCGTACTTCAACCGGCTGGTGATGCCCCTGGGCTGGGCGCTCGTCGCGCTCATGGCCATCGGGCCGCTCCTCGGGTGGCGACAGACGGCGCCGCAGAGCCTCCGCCAGGCGCTGGTCGCGCCGGCCGTCTCGGCGCTCGGCATCACCGTTGCCCTGCTGCTTGCCGGCGTCCGCCACCCCGTGGCGCTGGTGGCCTTGGCCACGTGCGCCTTTGCGCTGCTCGCCACCATCGGCGAGATCGCCCGCGGGGTGTTCGCTCGCCGGCGTCGCGGCGAGGCGTGGCCGCTGGCGATCGTCCGGCTGTTCGCGCGGAGCCGGCGGCGGTACGGCGGCTTTGTCGTGCACATCGGCGTCATCCTCCTCGCCGCCGGCGTCGTCGGCAACCTCTTCGTGGCCTCGATCGAAGCGCGGCTCATGCCCGGCGAGGCACTGGACGTCTCCGGTTACCGCATCACGCACCGCGGGCTCACGATGAGCGACGCGCCGGACGTCCGGTCGCTCGCGGCCGAGCTCGAGGTCGCACGCGGCGGCCGGCTGCTCGGGACGCTCGCGCCGGCCCGCATGGTCTTCCGCCAGCGCGAGGACCAGCCGGTGACGACGCCGGCCATCCTGCGCCGCGCCCACGAGGACGTCTACGCGCTCATGGGCGCGTTCGACGTCGACACCGGCGCCGCGACGATCAAGGTCCAGGTCAACCCGCTCGTCGGCGGCGTCTGGTGGGGCATGGTCGTCCTCGTCCTCGGCACGCTCATCGCCGCGTGGCCCGACGGCGCCGAGCGCCGCGTGCTCGACGTCGAGCTGCGCCGGCTCGGCGGCGGCCTGCCGGCGCGGGCGCGGCCGCGGTGACGCCGCCCCTCCGCGCCATGCTCGCCCGGTCGGTGTGCGCGCTCGTGCCCGCCGCCCTGGTGCTGGTCCTTGGGCCCGCGGCGCGCGCCCAGGAGCCGCCCACAGCCGATCCGGCGGCCGTCGCCCGCGTCGCCAACCGCCTCAATTGCCCGATCTGCCAGGGCTACACCCTCCGCGACTGCCCGCTCGAGGTCTGCGCCCAGATGCGGGCCGAGATCGGGCGGCGGATGGCCGAAGGCGAGGCGGAGGACGCGGTCGTCGCGGCCTTCGTCGACCTGTACGGCCCAGCCGTGCTGAACGAGCCGCCGCAGCGCGGGTTCGCGCTCCTGGCCTGGCTCGCGCCGATCGCCGTCGTCGCGCTGGCTGGCTTCGGCGCGCTCCTTCGCGCGCGCGCGCGGCCGACCGCCCAGACCACGCTCCAGCCCGCGCCGCCGCCGGGCTATGCCGAGCGCGTCGAGGCCATGGCCCGCGCGGACGATCGGTGATCGACCGGGCAGCGCTGGCCGCACCGCCACCGCGCCGCGCCTTCGAACGCGCGGCGCTGGCCGCCGTGCTCGTCGCCGTCGGTGGGTTGCTCTACGCCCTGTCGCAGGGCGTTCGGGTCGGAAGCGGCGCCCTCGTGCCCGGGGCGCCGGCGCCATCGGTCCAGACCGTGACATACGACGGCCAGCCCCTGGATCTCTCGGAGCTGCGCGGGCGCGTCGTCGTCCTCAACTTCTTTGCCAGCTGGTGCATCGAGTGCGTACCGGAGGCTAGCGTGCTCGAAGCGGTCTGGCGCGACTACCGCGACCGCGGGGTCGTCGTCGTCGGCCTGGCCTACACGGACACCGAGCCCGCCGCGCGAGCGTTTGCCAAGGCCAACGGGATGACGTTTCCAATCGGCCCGGATCTCGGCGGGCGCCCGTCCAGGGCGTACGGCCTGAAGGGCGTCCCCGAGACCGCCGTCATCGACACGGGCGGTCGTTTGGTGCCCCTCGCGCTCGCCGACGGCCGCGTCGTGGCCAAGCTCGTCGGCCCGATCGCCGAGGGCGGCCCGTTCACGCCGGAGGACCTCAGGCGCACGCTCGACCAGCTCCTCGCCGCGGAAGCGGCAGGGGATCCCGAGCGCGACGGCGGCGGCTGATGGCGCTCGTGCTGCTGGCCGCGGCCGTCCTCGGGTCGCTTGCGGTCGTCGCGTGGGCACTCTGGCCGCTGCGCGGCGAGCCGCTCCCCGTCGAGTCGGTCGACCGGCGCTTCGTCGCCCTCCTGGCCGAGCGCGAGGCGGCCCTCTTCGAGCTGCGCGACCTCGACGGCGACCACGCCGACGGCCGGCTGGGCGAGGCCGATTGGCATGCGCTCCGCACGTTGGCGGTGGATCGGGCGGCGCGCGCTCTTGCGGCGCTCGACGCCTTGGAGGCGGATCGCGCGGCGCGCCTCGAGGCGGCCGCCGCGTGGCTCGATCGATCGGACGCCGCCGGCAACCCATCGGGCGGCGCTCCGCGATGACGCGCGCCAGAGGGTCGTCGCCCGCTAGCGCCCTCATCGCCGCAGGGCTGATCGCGGCGGGCCTTGCGACCCTCGCCGTCCAAGCGCCCGTGGCGTTGGGGCAGGCGTCGCCGCCGTGGCCCGCTGAACCGCCCGACGCCGAGCGCGGCCTGGCCGTGTATGCCGAGCACTGCGCGGCGTGCCACGGCTCGACGGGCCGCGGCGACGGCGCGCTCGTCGACCAGCTGCCCGCGCCGCCGCTCGACCTGGCCGCGGCTGGGCGACGGCGGTCGGTCGCGCCCGCCGACGACTTCCAAACGGTCACGGAGGGCCGGCTGGACCGCATGATGCCGCCGTTTGCCGCCGCGCTCACCGACGAGCAGCGCTGGGACGTTGTCGTCGCGCTCCGCTCGTTTGCCGAGACGCCCCATGCCATTGCGCGGGGCCGCGCGGTCTGGGCGATCCGCTGCGCGACGTGCCATGGTCTGCCGGTGGGCGGCGAAGCGGGCAACCTGGCGGTGACCGGCACCGCGCGGCTCGGGGACTTTGCCGCGCTCGGCGCGTTCGCCGACGAGGCACTCGGGGCGCGGCTCGTCGGCACGGGGCCGGAGGACATGGCCGAGCCCTTGGCCAGCGCGGAGATTGCGGCCAGCGCGACGAGCGGCCCGGCGGTCCCGATGGCGCCGGCGGCTGCGCTGGCCCACGCAAGCGCCCAGGACGGCCTGCCACCGTCCGGGCGCGCCGACGTGCTGGCCTACGTGCGCTCGCTCGGCTTTCGCGCCTTGGGTGCCGCGGGCCTGGCGGCTAGCGCCCGGCTGCGCGGCGCCGTGGTGAACGCCACGACCGGCTCCGCGCCCGTCACCGAGGGGCTCGTCATCTTGACGGCCAGGGGCGGAACCGTGCCGGAGCCGGCGATCACGTCGACGGTGGACGCCGGCGGCGCGTTTGCTTTCGACGACGTCGTCGCCGGAGACGACGTCGTCTACGAGGCCGTGGTGGTCCACGACGGCGCGCGGTTTGCCGCAACCAGCGCCATCTCGGTCCCGCGCGCCTGGGCGCCCGGATTGGGATTGTCGTTGCCCGGCGCGTCGCCTGCCGGCGCGGCCGCCGAATCGCACGACGTCGGCACGCTCAAGGTCTGGGATGTCGACCGCGGCCTCGTCGTCGAGGCGGCGCTGCTCCACACGGTCGTCGCGCCGATCGCGGAGCGCGGCGTGCTCGAGATCGTCGAGCGCTGGGTGCTGGTGAATGGCTCAGACCGCGCCGCCGCCGACGTCCGCGTGTCCCTTCCGGACGGCGCACGCAGCGTGCGCTTTGCGGACGCGCGCCTGGCCGAGGCCCGCGTCGAGCCCGGCGCGTTCGTCCTCCCGCTGGCCCTGCCGCCGGGCGAGCACGAGGCCGTCGTCGTCTACGACGTGCCGTACGCGGGGCGCTCCGCGGAGCTTGCGCGGCCGCTCCTCCAGGACGTCGCCGACGCGTCGCTGACCGCGCTGGGCGAGTCGGTGGTGGTTGACGCGACGGGGATCGCGGCCAGCGAGGCGGTCACGATCGGGCGGGCTGCGGGGCGGCGCTACCGGTTTGACGCGCTCGAGGCGGGCGATCGGCTGGTCGCGCGCCTCGATGGGCTCCCCACCTCCGGCGCGGGCGCCCAGGACGTCGTCGGCGCGCGCGCGCCCTCGCCGGTGGCACCCGAAGGGCTAACATGGGCGGCCCTGGCCGCCACCGCGCTCGGCCTCGGCGCGATCGCGGCGTTCGCACGGCGCGGGCCGGGCGCACGCGCGGCGCGCCGGTCCCGCGCCTCGGCCGCCCTCCGCGCGGAGGCCGCGGCGCTCGAGCGTGCCCGCGCCGCCGGCGATCTCTCCCCCAACGACTACGCGCAGAACAGGGCGCGGCTACTCGAGCGCACGCTCCGCCAGATGCCCGGCGCGGCACGGCCACCGTCCGAGGACGCTCGCGGATCGAGCGCCACGGCGCCGCGCGAGCCCGACGACCCGCTAGGCCAGCCACCTGCCGCGGCGGCCAAAGAAGCCCACGGAGGCCCGCCATGATGTACGTCGTCGCCGCCTACGCCATCACGATCGTCCTCGTCGCCGGCTATGCCGCCTCGGTGTTTTCCAGGCGTCGCGCGGCCGCGCGCGCGGCGCTCCGGCAGCAGGCGCCGCGCGAAGCGCCATGATCCTGCGCCCCGGGGAGGCGCCCGACCTCGGCGAGCGCCTGCCGGGCCGCTGGGACCCGCCGCGCGGGCCGCGCCGCGCCCTCCTGCGCTGGCTGGCACAGCACTGGCTCGCCCTCTGGCTGGTCGGCGCTGCCCTGCTCGCCGCGCTCCCGGTCGCCGCGCCGCTCCTCGCCGCATCCGGGCACCATCGCTCTGCCAGCCTTCTGTACGCCGCGTTCCGGCCGATGTGCCACCAGCTGCCCCATCACAGCTGGTTCCTGGGCGGCCGCGCCGCGACCTACGCGCTCGCGGACGTCCAGGCGGCGCTCGGGCCGACCGCGTCCGCGGCCCTGGCCTTCCACCGACCGCTGGCGGCGCCGCCGTTCGGCTTCCAGATGGCGGTATGCCAGCGCGACCTAGCCACGTACGCCGGGCTCCTCGCCGCCAGCCTAGCCTACGCGCTCGGCGCTTCCGGCCGTGCGCTCGGCTGGCGCGGGTACGCCGCGTGCCTCGTCCCGATCGCTGCCGACGGGCTCACCCAGCTCGTCGGCCTCCGCGAGAGCACGCCGCTCCTGCGGAGCGCGACCGGCGGGCTCTTCGGCGCAGCCACGGCGTTGTTCGTGCTCCCGCAGGTCGACGCCGCCTTCCGTGAGCTGCAGGGTGCCCTGCCGGCCGCTGGGCGCGGTTGGACGCTCCGCCCTGACGGACCCGGCGGCGAGCGCGTCGCCGACGCGGGCCGCGCGGGCGAGCGCGCCGAGGCGCCGGTCGTCCGCTCCGCCGGTGCCGCTGGCCCGAATGCCGGCCGCGCGCGCGTCCCCGGGGGCGATGGCGACCTCGGCGCGGCACGCGGCCCGTAAGGCCCCGCGCCCTGGACCCTTCGTGATGCCGAGCGGACCGCCCCGAGCCCCCATGGCCCGCGCCCGCTCGGGCGACGCTGCCGAACCCGGACCGCCCGCGGACCTTCTCCCTCTACGCTTCGCCCAGGTGGCCCGGCGCCACGCGGCGCGCGTGGCCATCGACGTGCCGCCGCGCCACGGTCGCAGCCGCGCGACGATCACGTTTGCCGAGCTCGAGCGCCGTGCCGCCGCGCTGGCTGCCCAGCTGCCTGCCTACGCGCAACCCGATGCGCTGATCGCCATCCTCCTGCCGCGCGACGACGCCGACCTCTATGCCGCGCAGCTCGCCATACACGCCGCAGGCCGCGCCTTCGTCTGCCTCGACGTGCGCTTCCCCGACGCCGCGCTCGCCGCCGTCCTCGCCGACGCCGCGCCCCGGGCCATCCTCACCGATGCCGGCGGCGCATGCCGCTTGGACGCCCTACGGGCGGCGCGGCCCGAGGTGGCGCGCGCGGCGGGGCCGGTGATCGACGTTGGCGCGCTCGCCGCCTCCGCGGACGCTGCGGCCCAGGATGCGCCGGCAGCCGGCCGATGGGCACCGCGCCCGCCCGCGCCGCACGACCTGGCGTACGTCGTCTACACGTCGGGCACGACCGGCGAGCCGAAGGGCGTGATGGTCGAGCACGGCGGCATCGCCAACCTGGTGCGCTCCGATGCCGACCACTTCGGCCTCGACCCGGGCGATCGCATCGCCCAGGCCTCGTCGCCCGCGTATGACAGCTCGATCGAGGAGACGTGGTTGGCGCTGGCCGCGGGCGCGACGCTGGTCCTCATGGACGACGAGGTCGTGCGCTCCGGCCCCGACCTCGTCGGTTGGCTGCGGCGCGAGCGGATCACCGTTCTGTGCCCGCCGCCGACGCTCCTGCGCGCGCTCGGCCCGCTCGACCCGGCCGCCGACCTCCCCGACCTCAAGCTGCTCTACGTCGGCGGCGAGCCGCTGCCGGAGGACATCGCGGCGCTGTGGGCGCCGGCGAGCCGCCTCGAAAACGGCTACGGTCCGACCGAGTGCACGGTGACCGCCACCCGCGCCCGGATCCGTCCCGGCGCGCCGGTGACCATCGGCCGGCCCATCGAGGGCCTCCGCGCGTGGATCCTGGACGGTGCGCTCGCCGAGGTGCCGGACGGCCAGGCGGGCGAGCTGTGCCTCGGCGGCATCGGCCTCGCGCGCGGCTACCTGGGCAAGCCGGAGCAGACGCGCGCGCGGTTCGTCGACCACGCCGTCCTCGGTCGCCTCTTCCGCACCGGCGACCTGGCACGGCGCCGCGCAGACGGCGACCTGGAGCACCTCGGCCGGATCGACGACCAGGTCAAGCTGCGCGGACACCGCGTCGAGCTCGGCGCCGTCGACGCCGCGCTTGCAGCGCTGCCCGGCGTCCGGGCCGCGGCAGCCAATGTCGAGGGCACGGGGGCCGGCGCCCGCCTGGTCGCCCACGTCGTGCTCGAGCCGCCCGACGGCGTGCTCGACGCGGCCGCGCTGAGGGCCGAGATGCGCCGCGCGCTCCCGGAGCACATGGTGCCAGCGCGCTTCGCCGCCATCGACCGGCTGCCGACGAGCGCGGGCGGCAAGCTCGACCGACGCGCGCTGCCCCCGCTCGCCCGACGCACGGTCGCCGCTCCCGCGCCGCTGGACGGCGCGCCGCGCACGGGCTCCCGCGGACGAGCGCAGGCCGCGCCCGGGCGGTCGAGCGGCGCGGACGGCCCGCGCTCTGGGTCGGTCGACGCCGTCGCCGACCTCGCCGAGCGCATTGCGCTCGCCTTCGCCCTCGCGCTCGACCTCGCGCAGCCCCCGGGACCCGCTGACGACTTCTTCGACCTCGGCGGCGACTCGCTCTCGGCCGTGGCGCTCATCAACGCGCTCCGTAGGGCGCCGGAGACGGCCGCCCTGGCCGTGCGCGACGTGTACCTGCTCCGCACGGCGGCGGCCCTTGCTGGGCGTCTGGCAGAGGCGGCGATGCCGGCGCACCGTGCCGCCCAGCCGATTGCGTGGGAGGCAGCGCATGGGATGGCGCACCCGCGGGCGGCGACGGCGTTCCAGGCCGCCTGGCTGGTGGCCGAGATCGCGGCCGGCGCGCTGGTCGCCCCAACCATCGTTCTCGCGGTCGTCCGCGTCGGCGTCGGCGGGTCTCACGCTCTCGCAGCGATCGCGCCGCCCTTGTGGCTCGACGGCCTCGGGCTTGCCGGGGCGGTGGCGCTCGGCGCCGCGTTTGCCGGGCTTGGTGCCGCGGCCTACGCGGCGCTCTCCGTCGCCGTGCTCGTTGCGGCCAAGCGTCTCCTCATCGGCCGCTACACGTCCATGCGCGCGCCGGTGTGGGGCGGCTTCTACGCGCGCCACTGGCTGGTGGTGCACCTGGGAGGCCTCGTGCCCTGGCGCCTCCTCGAGGGCACCGCCGTCCAGGCCGTCGTCCTGCGCCTCCTCGGCGCGTCGATCGGGCGGCGCGTCCACCTCCATCGCGGCGTGGACATGCGGCGGGGCGGCTGGGACCTCATCGCCATCGGCGACGACGCCACGCTGGGCCGGGACGCGGCCCTCCGAGCGATCGAGCTCCAGGCCGGGCACCTGGTCATCGGACCGGTGTCGGTCGGCGCCGGCACGACCCTGGAGACGCGCGCGGCCATGAGCCCGTTCTCGTCCACCGGGCGCAATGCCCTGCTCACGCCGCTCTCGTGGCTGCCCACCGGGCAGCACGTGCCGAGCGGCCAGCGCTGGGACGGCGTGCCCGCCCGCCCGGCGGGCGCCGCCGACGGTGCCCCGCGCGTGATTGCCGGGCGCCCGCTCGCCGAGCCGGCATTTGCCGCGGCCACGCTCGCTGGGCGCCTGGCCATGCGCGCGGCGTCCGCGCTGCCGTTCGCGGCCCTGGCGCTGCTCGCGGCAGAGCGGCGCGGCGTCACACCAGCTGACGCCCTCGCCTGGCTCGGCGCGCCTGAGCTAACCACCGAGCTGGCGCTCGCCGTCGCCGCCGTCGCGGTCCTCGCGTTGCCGCCCTCGCTTGCCGTCGACGCGCTGGCCATGCGCGCGCTCGGGCGCGTCGCACCGAGCGTCGTCCACGCGCGGTCCCTGGCGGCCGTCCGGATCGGGCTGAAGACAGCCGCCCTCGAGCGCGCCGGACGGTGGCTGAGCGGCTCGCTCCTCTGGCCGCTGTGGCTGCGCGCGGCCGGGATGCGGATCGGCCGGGGCTGCGAGATCAGCAGCCTGATCGACACCGTGCCGGAGACCGTGTCGATCGGCGACGGCAGCTTCTTTGCCGACGGGGTCTACCTCGGCGCGCCGCGCGCCCATCGGGGCACGCTGGCGCTCGGCGCCACGCGCTTTGGCCGCCGGACGTTCCTGGGCAACCACGCCGTCGTCCCTTCCGGTTACGCCGGGCCGGACGACCTGTTCCTCGGGGTCGCCACGGTCGCCCCGCCGACGCCGGCTGCGGCATCGCGCGGGGATACGGCGTGGTTCGGGCACCCGGCGATGGCGCTGCCCAAGCGCGACGTCGTGCTCGCCGACCGCCGGCTCACGCACGAGCCGAACGCCGTGCGCTGGCTGACGCGCGCCTTCTGGGAGAGCCTTCGGCTGCTGCTGCCCGCCGTGCCGGCGGTGCTCGTCGCCGGATGGCTCGCCGTCGTCGTCGCGCCGACGGCCTCGCCGCTCGCCGGCGCGCTGGCCGTGATGTCGGCCAGCCTGGTGGTGCTGGCGCTGCCGTCTGCCGTCGTCGTCGCGCTCAAATGGCTGCTGCTCGGTCGCGTGGCGCCCGGCCAGCACCCGTTCTGGTCGTGCTGGTGCGGGCGGTGGGACTTCCTATACATGGCGTGGGGCTTCTGGGCTCGCCCGCTCGCCGCCCTCGAGGGCACGCTGCTTCTGAACGCGGTCCTCCGCGCCGTGGGGGTGCGGATCGGACGGCGGGTCGTGCTGGGCGAGGGCTTTGCGCAGGTCGTCGACCCCGACATGCTCCGCTTCGAGGACGGCGCGACGGTTCTGTGCCTGTTCCAGGCGCACAGCTTCGAGGATCGCATCCTGAAGATCGATCGCGTGACCATCCGCCGCGGCGCGACGGTCGGCGCAGGGACGGTCGTCTTCTACGGCGCCGACGTCGGCGAGGCGGCCGACGTGGCGCCGAACGGCATCGTCATGAAGCACGACCGGGTACCGCCTGGCGCGTTCGCGCAAGGCAGCCCGGCGCGGGCCGAGCCGTGCGGCACCTGACGCGGCAAGGCCCCATCGAGCGGGATGGCTCGACGGGGCCTTGCGTGCAAGTGGACGATCGACTCGGCGGCGCCGCGGCGCGCGCCGATCGGATCCGGACGGGTCAGCGCGAGTAGAACTCGACGATGAGGTTCTCTTCGACCGGCAGGTCCACGTCGCCGCGATCCGGGTGGTCGACGACGCGGACCTCGTAGCCCTCGCGCGCCAGCCAGCTGGGCGTGGCCGTGACCGGGGCGTCGACGACCCACTGGACGTCGGGCATCTTGAGCGCGACCGGGTCGAGGCCGACCACCATGCCCGGTTGCACGATGAACGACGGGATGTCGACCTTGCGGCCGTCGACGAGCACGTGGCCGTGGGCGATCAGCTGGCGGCCCATGGCGCGCGAACGCGCGAGGCCGCCGCGGTACATCACGCTGTCCAGCCGCCGCTCGAGGAGCTTGAGCAGGGCGCTACCCGTCATCTCCGCCTCGCGCCGCGCGAGGTCGACGAAGCGGCGGAACTGGCGCTCGCGCATGCCATAGGCGCGCTTGACCTTCTGCTTTTCGCGCAGCTGGCGGAGGTAGTCCGACGGGCGGCCGCGGCGCGGGCGGCGGCCATGGTCGCCGGGCGGCTGCTCGAGGCGGCGCTGGAGGGACGGTCCGCCCGTCCCGAACAGATCGACCCCCTCGCGGCGCGAGAGCTTGTTGCGTGGTCCGGTATAACGACCCATCCGGTAGGTGACTCCTCAGGCGATGGTGATCGGCAATCGACGGATCATGACGGCGCCCGTCGCAGGTGGCTGCGGCCAGCACCGGGAAGGGCAACCGGAAGAGAATACCAGAACGGCCAACCGCGCGCAAGCGCCTTGCTTGTCGCGGCGCGCCCCGCGCTGCTATGCTCGCGCGGCGCGGCGCGGCGATGGACCCGCCGTCCGCGCACCGCAGACCGCCGCCCGCCCGCTCTGGAGGGTTTGTCCATGCGCCTCGCGTGCTCGCTGCCCGCGCTCACCGCGGTGTTGGCCGTGGCTTCGGCCACCGCCTGCACGCCGCCGGATCCCGCCACCGTCACGCCGTCCGCCGACCCCACGGCGGTGACCAACGTCATCGAGATCACCGTCCCGCCGCCGATCCGCACGCCCCAGCCTGTCACGATCGACGCGCTGGAGGCCTACGTAGAGCCCGAGAGCCGCTTCAGCTTGAACGTGCCGAGCGGTTGGGTCGGCGCGGCGCAGGCGCCGAGCGAGCAGAGCGACATCGTCCTCGGCATGGTCTTCCAAGCGCCGGGTGGCGACGGGCTGCTCTCCGTCACGCACTTCGACAACGGCCGTGCGCCCTCAAGCGTCGGCGCGACAGCCAACGCGGTCCTCCGCGACGTGAGCGGCTGGATGCAGCAGCCCGGCTACCGCGAGGTGGGCCGCGAGACCGTCCTCGAACGCCCGGGCGAAGCGCTGCGGATGGAGATCGTCTACGAGCGCAACAGCGGCGTGCCGATGCACAGCCTGGTGCTCTTCCAGATCGACGGCACGGTGTTTTCCATGGTCAACGTCGCTGTCGAGGAGAGCAGCTGGCCGGCCAACCAGGGCCTGATCCGCGATGTGCTCGGCAGCTACCGCGTACCGGCCGGGCCGACGGGCGCCGCGCCCTAGCGAACGCGCCCCCGTCGAGCCGCGTTTTCGTCGGCGCGTCGCCTTCACTCGCTCGGCGCGGTCGCCGTGCCGCAGACCCCGTCCGCGCTCGCGCTGCCCAGCTCGAGCAGGAGCGTCTCCGGCGCGGTCGCATCGACGATGAGCGAGACGTACGCCGTGCACCCGGCCGCGTTCGTGTAGAGCTGGAGCGACTCGCCGGCATCGCTGCGCAGCGCGTAGCCAGCGTCTTCCAGCGCCCCGCGGTACCACGCCAACACCTGCGCGTGCTCGGCCTTGACGCGCGCCGGCTCGTATCCGCCCGCGACGCGGACGCGCCACCGTTCGACGCGCGCGCCGGCGCTCGGCGTCGGCTGGACGGCATCCAGGACGGCATCGGGATGCGCGCCGACGCCGGGGATGGCGTGCGACTCGGCCGGCTCGGCGGGGCGGCAGGCCGCGGCGGTGGCGAGCGGGAGGGCGAGGCCGAGGGCTAGGGCGGCGAAAACGCGGGTAGGCCAGGGTGGGCGCATGGCCGGCGATTCTAAGCGCGGAAGGGAGGGCGGTCAACGGCAGCCGCCTTCGTGTAGCGATACGCTATCGATCGCGCACCCAGCGTAGCCACGGGCCGTTGACCGTCCAGACGCCGCCTGTATAATCGCCCGGTCGGCCGCCGGGCCGGCGCCCACGACCGGAGACCATCCGGACCGCCACGTCGGAGGACGCATGCCGTTGCCACCGGATCCCGTCGCCTTCACCATCCCGTTTATCGGAGCCGACGGGCGCGAGGTCTACTGGTACGGGCTCATGGTCACGCTGGGCACGCTGGTCGCCGCCTGGGTGTGCGACCGCGAGGCGCGCCGCCGCGGCCACAACCCGGACCACGTGTGGAACGCGCTGATCGTCCTCATGATCTTCGGCCTCCTGGGCGCGCGGCTCTACCACGTCTTCTCGCTCCCGCCCGATGGCGACACGACGCTGCGCGACAGCTACCTGGCCGACCCGATCAAGATCATCGCGTTCTGGGACGGCGGTCTGCGCGGCCTCGGCATCTTCGGCGCCGTGGCTGGCGGCTTCCTGGGCCTCGCGCTCTACACGCGCTTTGCCAAGCTCTCGCTCCTGGAGTGGTCCGATATCGCCGCCATCGGCCTCCCGCTGGGCCAGGCCATTGGCCGCTGGGGCAACTACTTCAACCAGGAGCTCTACGGCAACCCGACGCGCCTGCCCTGGGGCATCCCGGTCGACAGCGCCTACCGCCTGCCGCAGTTTGCCAACCTCCCCGAGGAGGTGCGCTTCCACCCGACCTTCCTCTACGAGTCGTTGTGGAACCTGCTGGCGTTCTTCGTCCTCAGCTACGCCGCAACGCAGTGGAGCGACCACCTGCGCAAGGGCGACATCGCGCTCCTCTACCTCATCCTCTACCCGATCGGGCGTTATTTTGCCGAGCTCCAGCGCCCCGACGCCTGGGTCGCCAGCGGTATCCCGGTCGCCCAGATCGTCTCGGTCCTGTGCATCTTCGGCGCCGCGCTCGGCCTCCTCTGGCGCCACCGGCATCGCGGGCGCCGGATCGCCGCCGCCAGCGCCTGATCCGGCCGCGCCGGTAGCGCGCCGCGCGTGGGCGATCCCGCCGCTCTGGCCTTCGCGCTCGGGCTCGCCTGCGCGGCGGTCCTGCTGCTCCCCGGCCTTGTGCTCCTTCGGCTGGCCGAGGACCCGTCGCGCGGCGGGGAGCGGCTGGCGCTGGCCATCGGTGCCAGCATCTGCGCAGCGCCGTTGGCCTTGCTCGCCACCTCGCTCGCCGGCCTTCCGTGGACGCGCGGGGGCGTCTTCGTCGCCTACGCGCTCCTCGCCGTCGTCGCCCTGGGCCGCCCCCACCGCCGGCTGCCCGACGCGCCGGCGCTCGCCGCGCTCGGCGTCGCCTTCGTCGCGCTGGCCGTCCGGGCGTACCAGGCGCGCGGGCTGGCCGTCCCGCTCTGGGTCGACGGGTACCACCACACGCTGATCGCCGAGCTGGTCCTCCGCGCGGGGACGGTGCCCACGAGCTTCCGACCCTTCATCGACGTCGACGGCTTCTATTACCACTTCGGCTTCCACGCGCTGGCGGCGGAGGTGGCGTGGCTGTCGGGCGCCAGGACCCCACAGGCCGTCCTCTGGATTGGCCAGGCGGTCAACGCGGCCACCGCCCTCACGCTCTGGCTGCTCGCCCTCCGGCTGACGGGCTCGCGCTGGGCCGCCGCCGCCTGCGCCGCGGTGCCGGCGGGCCTGTTCCACTTCCCAGCCTACTTCCTCACGTGGGGCCGGTACACGCAGATGGCAGCGCTCGCGGCGCTGCCTGCCGCCGTCTGCCTGCTCCAGGCGGCTGCCACCGCGGATCGGCGGCGCGCCGGACGCGCGGTGCTGCTCGCGGCCGTCGTCAGCGCGGGGCTGGTCCTCACCCACTATCGCGTCGCGGTCATCTACGCGCTCTGCGCCGCGGTGATCGCCGCCGGCGCGCTGCGCGGTCCGGGCCGGGCCGGGCGGCTCCTTCGCCTGGCCGCGGTGGCGGGCTTGGCCGCGCTCCTGGCGGCGCCGTGGCTCCTCGGGCCGCTGCGCGCCGGCGCCGGCCACCTGGCGGCGGCCACGGAGGCCGCTGGCGCCGAGCGCGCCTGGTGGGCGTGGTCGAGCGAGGTCAACGACGTGCCGGCGTGGCTGTTCACGATCCGCTGGAACGCCCCGCTCATGGTCGCCGGCGCGCTCGGCCTCGCGGCCGCGCTCTGCGCGCGACCACGCCCGGCCGCCGCCGTCGTCGCCGTCCTCGCGCTCGCGTCCCTGGTGTTCGTCCCGGAAGCGGTGGGCCTGCCGGCCAACTGGATGCTCCCGCGCTTTGCGGCCGCCATCGCCGCCTTCGTGCCCGTGGCGCTCGGCGTGGGCTTCCTGGTCCAGGCCGGCGAGCGCCTTGCCGGGGCCGCGGCCGCGCGCCGGCCCGGCGGCGCCCTCGCGGTCCTGGCACGGAGCGCGCTGGCGCGCCCGCTGGCCGCCCTCATGGTCGTCGGCGCGGCGACGGCGGGCGCGTGGTCGATGCGCGACATCGTGAACCCGGTGACGGTCATTGCCAGCCCCGTCGACGCGCCGGCGTACGCCTGGGTGCGCGCCCACCTGCCCGCCGAAGCGCGCGTGCTGGTGCGGGCCGTCCCATGGCACCTCGGCGCCTGCCGGGGCATCGACGGCGGCTACTGGCTGCCGCTGCTGGCGGACCGCGCGACGACGATGCCGGCCTCGTTCTACACCTACGGCGAGCCCGCGGACGTCGTGGCGGTTGGTGAGGTGTGCGCCGAGGTCGCGAAGGGCGACGCGCTCGGCAACGCGGGGCTGGATGCGCTGATGGTGCGGACGGGCGCGGATTGGGTGTACGTGGGCACGGCGCCCGACACCATCTCGGGGGCCATGAGCGCTGTGCGCCTGCGCGCCCACCCGGGCCTGGTCGAGGCGCTGGCGATCGAGGGCGTCTCGGTGTTCTGCCGCGTCGGCGCGCCCGGATGCCCGCCGCCGTGAGGCCGGGGCTTGGGGCGAGGCGCGTCGGGCGGACCGCCGCGCGCGTCGCGCATTCGGCCGGGGGCGGGGCACATCGGTTGGATGGTTTGCGGCGTCGGTTATCATTAGCCTGTCGCGCCGAATCGCCACGAGGAGCCCTCATGCGCTCGCAGCCTGACCTTCGGATCGGTCGTTCGCCGCATGTCCGCAGCGGGGAAGCGCGCGCGCTGCCCTGGATCACGCTCTCTGCCGTCGCCGTGGTGCTCGGGCTCGGGCTGGGTTTGGGGCTGGCAGCGGGGCTGGGGCTATCGGGCGGAACGGCCGGCAGGGCGCTGGCCGGCCGCGCCGCGCACGAGGCGAGCCCTTGCACGGCCACGGTGGACAAGGTGGCCGCGCCGACGCGCCTCATGCTGGGCGAGACGACGCGCATCACGCTGACCCTCGAAGCGGTCTGCCCGGCGGACGAGGCGCCGATCGACGTCATGCTGGTCATGGACGCCTCGGCCTCGATGGCGGACGACGCCAAGCTGACCAACGCGGTCGCGGCGGCCCGTGCCTTCGTGGACGCGATGAACCTCGCGGCGTCGCGGGTCGGGCTGGTGGTGTTCAACGAGGCGGCGGGCGTCCGCCAGCCCCTCAGCGGCGACGCGGCGGCCATCCGTTCGTCCCTCAGCGGCCTCATCCCGGGCGGCCGAACCAACGTGTCGCAAGCCATCGAGGTGGCGCGCCAGCACCTGGCCGAGGCGGGGGACCCGGACCGGACACAGGCCATCATCGTCCTGACGGACGGCCGCAACACGATCTCGGGCGCCGAGCCGATCCCGCTGGCCGCGGCGCGCGCCAAGGGGGACGGGATCCTGGTGGCCACGTTCTGCGCTGGCGGGCAGTGCGACCCGGACCTGGAGCCGGCCGCCTCGTCGCGCGACCTGTACTTCAACGTGGCCGACGTGACGCAGCTGGTGGGCCTCTACGCGACGCTGGCGGGCCAGCTGCAGCAGAACGCGCTCCGCACGCTGACGGTGCGCGACGTGCTGCCGGCCAACATGTACTTCATCGGCGGCACGGGCCGCCCGGAGCCGGACGAGGTGACGACAGACGACCAAGCGCGCACGACGACGCTGACGTGGTACCTGGTCGGGGGGATGCCGGAGGGTGGGCTCTCGTACGACGTCGAGCCGCTGGAGATCGGCGTCCACCCGACGAACGTGGTGGCCACGGGGGACTTCGTGGACAAGAAGGGCCTATCCGGCCAGGTGGTGTTCCCGGTGCCGGAGGTGGAGGTGCTGGCGCCGCCGTGCCTGCCGCGGCCGCTGGAGGTCTACTTCCTGATCGACGACAGCACGTGCCTCTTGAACTCGAGCTTGAACGGGATGGCGGCGGCGGACGCTATCGCCAAGGGCGTGGAGGAGGTTCTTGGCACGATGAAGCTGGGCCGCGACACGGCGGCGGTGATCGGCTTTGGGGATACGGCGGAGATCTACCAAACGCTGACGGTGGACAAGGCGGCGCTGGTCGACGCGGCGCGCCGGGTGGCCATGCGCGACGGCCAGGCCAACCTGGACCTGGCCTACGACGAGGTGCGCCGCGAGCTGCGCTCGCCGCGCCACCGGCCGTCGGCGCAGCTGGTGACGCTGACGGTGACGGACGGCCCGATGATGGCGTCGCCGCGGCGGGCAGAGGTGCGCGCGGAGCAGCTGCGGGGGATGGGCGCCAAGCACTACAACATCGGGGTGGGCCCGATCGTGCAGCACGCGACGCTAAGGGGCATCGCGGAGCCGGGGGGCTACCGGGACATCGCGCTGGGCGGCGACGTGATCACGGCGTACCAGGAGCTGGGCGCCATGTTCACGCCGCTGGGCAGCGATTGCGTGCCGGTCGCCGAGCTGACGCCGCCCGCGACGGCGCAGCCGACGGCGACGCCGGAGCCGGGGACGCCCCCGGCGGTGTTCCGGGTGTACTTGCCGGTGGGGTCGGTGCCGTAGGCGACGATGGTTGTGGGTTGTGCGCGAGCGCGCGGGAGGGTGAGCGCGAAGTAGGGTGAGCGCGCGGCTGGCGAGGGGGTGGCATGCCCTTCCGCTCGGCGCTCAACTCGGGGGTTGGGGCTTGCGCAGAAGGGCCGGAAGCGGCATCGGGGGACAGGGAACGCGGCGCGCGCGGGGGTTCTCGCCCTCGCACACTCGCTTCTCGCTCCAGGGCAAGCCACCCCCTCGAGTGGGCGTAGGGCAGGCGAAGGCAGGAGCGCGCCCGCCAAGTAAGGCACCGATTCCGGAGACCGTGGGTCCGATTCGCCGGCCCCGCGAGCGACAGTACGGACCCGCGCTGCAGGAAGCGCTCGGCATTGCCTGGGAAGTGACGAACGGCATCTGTGCCAAGCGACTCGTGCCTCTCCTGCCGACCCTTGTGGCGTCGCTCGAACGGCATGGACACCTCGTTCTTGACGAGGCGACACGCGAGCAGCTGGAACATTGGCGGTTGGGAATTCGTGTCGACCGGTATGCGGCAGCGGAAACGAGCTGCTTGACGTGAGTTCGCAGTCCGGGAAGGGGTCGATGCGGGTGAGGAGGGGCTGCAAGGTGCGAAGGCGCATCGTGATCGAGGTTGAAGTGTGACGGCGGCGCAGGTCACCCCCTCCCCGCCGGTCAGCGGTGAGGCGTCTGGGCTGGTGTATTGCGGATGGCGTGCCGGATGACGGAACCGGACGCACCCCACGGCCATGTGATGGCCGGTTCCGCGCGATGGGGCTACGCGGCGAGGCGTCGGTCCGCTTGTTTCTCGCGCGTGCGCCGGAGCGCACGAAGGTCGATCAGGGCGTAGAGGAGCGCGTTGTGGTTGGCGATGGCTGCCTGATTGCGCAGTCGGGGCCGCTCGATGCCCAGCTCGGTGGCTTGGCTGTTGATGCGCTCGGTGGCGGTTCGCTGCTTGTAGACGGCCTTGTAGTCGCCCCCCTCTCGGTCGAGTTGGTGGCGCAGACGCGCGCCGGGAGCGGTAGCCATCGTGACCCGGCAGCCGCCCTTGGTCCACTTGGCGTGGTCGACGGGGCAGCGCTCGGCGTTGCCGATGAGCGGACAGGTCCAGACGCCGCGTTCGTGCTCGACGAAGCTCGTGCGGTCGATGAAGGTGCGCTCGAGCGTCATGGCCTCGCTGGCTTCGCAGACCGGATTGCCGTCCGTGTCGAAGCGGCGTGCGGCTACCCCGCCGCGGGCCACGAACGGCACCGCAGCGAAGCCGCCGGCCTGGTCGAAGTGGTCGTAGACGTAGAAGGCGTCGAAGGCCGCGTCGAGCGCACCGTAGCGCGGTCGGCGACCCAGGCGCCGCTCGGTTTCGGCCATGAGCGGCTCGAAGTAGGTCACGTCGTGCTTGTCGAAGGTCTGGGTCAACTCGGCCAGCACGATCTCGGTGCCGTCTCGGAGCTGAGTGGCCACCACGCCCGAGGCGTAGCCCCAGTAGAACTCCGCTCGCCCCGCCGCGCTGGCCGGCGTGGGCTCGACGGGCGGCGTGTTGGCGCGGCGCTTGCAGCCCAGACGGCAGTCGGGATCGCCTGCCGGTTGGCGTCCGGGATCGAAGCGGGCGGTCACGTAGGCCTTGGGGTTGTTCTCCTTGACCCAGGCGAGGATGTGCTTGGTGTCCAGGCTGACGGTGTCGCCCAGCAACTCCTCGGGCACCGCGTCGGCCAGAGCCCTCACGGACCCGTCTAACAACCACTCCACCTGGCTCCGGGCCAGCTCCCGCAGGACACGACCCAGCTGCCGGCGGCTCGGCACGCTGGCCTCCACGTCGAAGCCGTGGCGCGCGGCGGGATCGGCCACGAGCTTGAAGCCGAGGATCCATACCAGCGCCGGGAGCTCGACCAGGTAGGCCCGCACGTCGCTCATGTAGCGCAAGCCCTGGTCGATCTTGACGAGGTACGCCGCCGCGAAGGGCGCACGCGACTCCGGCCGCGGTCCCGGCCACGGACGATCCGTCGGCCGCTCCGGGAACTCGCTCCACGGCACCTGGCCAAGCAGGCCAAGGTAGCGCATGGCCACCGGGCACGCGCGCACGAAGGTCGGCAGAGCGTAGCCGGGCGCGGCCAGTCGATCCAGGCTCGGCCGCTACCGCGGCA
>Ga0326597_10000101_pt1 | contig 151082 bp, 137 predicted proteins | sample RVTome_12_FD_203789 | JGI IMG/M metagenome (GOLD analysis project Ga0326597, IMG submission 203789) | Soil microbial communities from uranium-contaminated site in the Upper Colorado River Basin, Wyoming, United States - RVT100D185 | ecosystem: Environmental > Terrestrial > Soil > Contaminated... | reverse complement strand
CTACTGCTTCGTCACAATCAATTCTTCGGGTTGGGTGGTACGGGCATCTTGCCCGTTCCGGACGGGCGAGACGCCCGTACCACCCGAAAGATCAACTGTGACGGAGCACTACATTCCTGCGCCCCTTTGGGGGCGAACACGCGCGGCCGAGTTCCCGCAACCCTTCGGTGCGGAGACTTTGCCGCCGAAAGGGGCACGGACCCGAACGATGCTCCCTGGGCCCATCGATCCTTGACAAAACGCACGGTCTCCATTTTGATCGACCGAGCGAAGTGCGTCTCGCCCACGAGGATACTCAACCACACATGCCGGGGTCGCCCATGGAAAAGAGCGTCTGCGTCGTCGGTGCGGGCCGCTGGGGCATGAACCACGTCAAGACCCTGAACACCCTCGGCTGCCTCGGCGGCATCGTTGATCCCAAGGTCGATATTCTCGCCGAGTTGCAGTCCGCCTATCCTCACGCCGGAACTTTCAGCCGAATCGACGACGCCCTGGCCTCGGGTTTCGACGGCTTTGTCATTGCCTCGCCCGCCGACACCCATTTTGGCCTGGCGAGCAAGGTCATCCGCTCCGGCAAGTCCGTGCTGGTCGAGAAACCCATGACCCTGCGGGCGGCGGACGCCTGTGCCCTCAACGACCTGGCCGAAGCGCAGCACGTCAATCTCATGGTCGGCCACCTCATGCTGTTCCATCCTGCGATTCGCAAGATCAAGGATATGGTCGACGACGGCAAGATCGGAAAGCTCCAGTATCTTTACAGCAACCGATTGAATCTCGGCACGGTTCGCACCGAGGAGAATATCCTCTGGAGCTTCGCTCCGCATGATATCTCGGTTTTCCAGTATCTCATCGGGCACTTCCCCACGGAAGTCGTCTCGCGAGGCGGCGCGTTCGTGCAGCCGGGCATCCACGACAGCACCATGACCGTGCTGAGTTATCCGGGAAACGTCGTGGGCCACATCTTCGTGAGCTGGCTTCACCCCTTCAAGGAACACCGTCTGGTGGTGATCGGCTCCAAGGGTATGGTCTCCTACGAGGATTCTTCCGCGGGCAAGGAAGTCCGCTTCTATGAGAAGGGCATCGACTGGGTGCGCGGGGAGCCGGTTAAGCGTGACGGCCCGGCGGGAATCATTCCCTATGACCATCAGATGCCGTTGACCGAGGAGCTGCGGTATTTCATCGATCACCTGGACGGCCCACCCATCGACCTGGCGAACGGGCGCAGTGCGGCCGTGATCCTGGAGATCCTCGAACAGGCCACGGGGAGCCTGCAATCCGGCGCGCGGGTGCCCCATCCCCTCCGGGGGTGGGGGACGGAATCGACCGTGGCCCGTGGCGGCTGCGGTCAGGGATGTAGCGTCTTTGTCCATGCGTCCAGCGTCGTTGATGAGGACGTGGAGATGGGCAGCGGCACGCGCGTCTGGCATTTCTCACACGTCCAGTCGGGCGCCAGGATCGGCAAGGACGTTTCCATCGGCCAGAACGTCAACGTCGGGCAAAACGTCAGGATCGGCGACCGCGTCAAGATTCAGAACAACGTCTCGGTCTATGAAGGCGTCGAACTCGAGGATGAGGTTTTTTGCGGCCCCTCCATGGTATTCACCAACGTCAAAGACCCAAGATGCCGCTATCCCCAACGTGGGAGCGATTTTTATCAAAGAACACTGGTCAAACGGGGAGCCTCAATCGGAGCAAACGCCACCATCGTCTGCGGCGTCACCATCGGGCGACACGCCTTCATCGGTGCGGGGGCGGTCGTGACCGGTGACGTCCCCGACTACGCCCTGATGACCGGGGTGCCCGCTCGCCGGACGGGCTGGACCTGTGAATGCGGCCAGAGCCTTCCGCGCTTCGGCCGGGGAGTTACTTGTCCGCGATGCGGCCTGGCCTATCGTTTGGAGGGACAGCTCCTCGCGCCGTCGGCGGTCGAGCCTTCATAGCCGCTCGGCCCCGCGGCCCGGTTCACCACAGACGGCAAATGCGGTAGTGGTAGCGTTTGGGTGCCACGGACGGCTTGCCCGCCCGTGCCCACACTGGCAGCAAGCTGCCAGTGGCACCCGTCAAGCAAACGATACCAGTACCGCAAATGCAGAATGCCTTGCCTATCCAACCGGATTGCCGTAGAATGCCGAGCTCGGTTTGGGTCGCCGAATTGCACGAACCCGATACCCCGAACAACGCCAGCCAGAAGGGAGCCGACGGTGGCCAAGGCACGCAGTCATTCCAACGGTCAACACGTTTTTACGTCAGAGTCGGTCAGCATGGGCCATCCGGACAAGGTCTCGGATCAACTCTCCGATACGGTTCTGGATGCCCTCATCGCCAAGGACCCCAACGCGCGGGTCGCCTGCGAAACCCTGGTCACCACCGGCCTGGTCGTCGTCGCAGGCGAGGTGACGGTCCACAACAAGCAGGCCGAGCTGGCCCTCGGCAATATCGAGGAGAACATCCGCCAGACGATCAAGGACATCGGCTATACCGATCCGGAATGCGGCTTCGATCACAAAAGCTGCGCGGTGATGCGGACGATCCACAGCCAATCGGCGGACATCAGCCAGGGCGTCACCGCCAGCAAGTCCAAGGCCCAGGGCGCCGGCGATCAGGGCATCATGTTTGGCTTTGCCTGTCGCGAGACCAAAGCGTACATGCCATTGCCCATTCACCTTTCCCACCGTCTGGTGGAGCGCATGGCCGACGTCCGGCGCGATGGCACGCTCCCCTGGCTACGGCCTGATAGCAAGAGCCAGGTTTCGATCTCCTACCAGGGCAGGAAGCCGGTCAAGCTCGATGCCATCGTCATTTCCACCCAGCACCAGGAACGCCGCGACTTGCTCGATCGCAAGGGCAATGTGAATGACAAGTTCAAGCGCAAGATCATTGAGCAGGTCATCCGCCCCGCCGTCATGGCGGAATGCCCTCAGTTGTGGAACAATCGCATCCAGTTCCACATCAACCCGACGGGCCGGTTTATCATCGGGGGGCCTCACGGTGACACGGGGCTGACAGGCCGCAAGATCATCGTGGACACCTACGGTGGTCGCGGCGCCCACGGGGGAGGAGCCTTCAGCGGCAAGGATCCGTCCAAGGTGGATCGATCGGCCACTTACATGGCCCGGCATATCGCCAAGAACGTCGTTGCCGCCGGTTTGGCGGAAGTCTGTGAGGTCCAACTCGCCTATGCCATCGGCGTCGCTGAACCCATCAGCGTGCTTGTCGATACGGAGGGCACGGCCACGATCGACGAGTGCCGCATCGAGGAGTTGATTCGGGCCCATTTCCCCCTGAGACCGGGCGAGATCATTGACTACCTCAATCTTCGTCGGCCGATTTACCGCGAGACCGCCGCGCACGGCCACTTCGGCCGCACCGGCCCGGGCTTCACCTGGGAAAAGACCAATGTCGCCAAGGCCCTTCGGGCCGCAGCGAAGCTGTAGTGCTGTGCTGATCGGTATGGGGGCGGATCAGATCTTCAGGCGGATACCTGTGATCGTGCCCTCAAACACCATTCTGTCGCTCACGAAGGCCTGGATCTGACAACTGAACTTTCTCATGCGAGTGTCCAGCGCTTTGCCGATGAAGATGATGCGGGACGGAGGGAAGACCGAATCCCTGAACTTCGCGGCATCGATCCCGCCGAATCCCATGACGAAATCACCCATTTCGCGGAGGGTCAGTTGGGCGAAGGCCGAGAGTTGGGCGGCGCACTCGATCATCAGAACGCCGGGGAAAATGGCCTGTTGAGGCATATGCCCTCGGCACCACCATTCATCGGCCCGCACGTCGCGGTAGGCCGCAAAGGTCTCCCCCGTCGGGTCCGCGTGTATGACGGCGTCGAGCTGGGCGAATTCGTACTTCTGGGGCAGGGTTTTGTATATCTGCTCCCGGTCAAACAGCACGTCTTCACAATCGAGTGAGGCCGGATCAAGGATTAACATCGGCGGCATATAAGGCTCCTGCGCCCCTTGGCGCCGCCAAGCGTGGATATCACCCCACGCCGGGAGGACCATCGGACCACCCACAAAACGACCACCGACGTGGATCGACCGCTGGGCGATCCCGCCTCCGGTTGTGATCGGTTGCTGAAAGACGCCTCGAAGAGGGCCCTCAACCGTCGGCTGATCTCACTTCGAGAATGGATTTTCTGAGATCCTGGGCCGCATTCTTGATGTCTTGCATGACCTTGCGGACCCGTGTGCCGGCCGCCTTGTTGCCACCTTCGGCCTTGGCGACGTCATCCGCACAGGACTCAACGAGCTGCTTGAGCCGTTCATACTCCTGCATAAGCGTCTCTCCTGCGTTTAGCGAGTGTACTTGTACTGGCGAAATATACTCCCGGCGGGGCACGCACCTCGCCGCAGCATCGCTGGGGCAGTCTAACAAAGGTTCCAGTCCCTCGCAAACAGAACAACCGGCAAAATCGCTGATTCTGGCCGGAAAACGGTATTGGACATAACGTATCCGAATAGCGTGATTGCCAGGCCCTTGCCCTCCATCCCATTGGACGCTATTCTGTTCCGCTTTGATACCGACTGAGTTATTGGCCTGAGAGCGAGGACGAGTTCGTGCATTACCCACATCGAATCAGCAAGCGTAAACGGTTTCGCAAGCAGGGCTTCCGCGCCAGGATGCGGTCCGCAGGCGGCAGGAAGATGATCTCCCGCAAACGCCGCCGTGGTCGCAGTATCAACATTCGGTAATCAATCAGGCGAATGAGATGGCCACCGGGCTCCGTCGGGTTCCGCCGGCGCCAGGGAGCGATTGCGGCGTACCGGCCGCGCATGCCCCGTTCCGGGCATTCTCGATTCTTCCGCACCACAATAGCGGTGAGTTTTCAGACCCGCGGCGGGTCAATCGGAGAGGGTTGCGGCCATGGCCCGAAGAGCCCCGTGAGGTCGCTGACGCCGATCGGCCGGGGAACGGCGTAGAGTTCCCCATACTCATAGCCGCAGGCAGCACCCTCCGCCCCGGCAACCGACAAGATGTAGTGCTTCAGGCCCTTAAACCGCTCCTTCGGAAACTGTGACTCGTAACAGGCGATCGCCGCCAGCTTCTGATCGATCGTGTCGCTGATATCCACCACCAACCGCGCGGGGAAGCTCAGTGCTTCCGCTGACCGGACAATCGGCCGGTAGAGCAGATGTTCCACGCGATGCGGCTCCGTCCCACCGAACCGATCGTTCCACTTCGTGAGTTGAGAATAGAAACGCGTCGCCTCGGTGATGAGTTGGGCCTGGTAGTGGTCCGGTGAGGCGGCGACGGTACGACCCGCGATTCCCACGAGGATTCGGGGCCGGTATTTTCGCACGACGCCGGCCAAAGCGAACCTGGGTTCCGGCCCGTCCATGAGGACGCGGTTCGGCTGGTCAATCATCTCGCAGACGGCCACGCCGAGAACGTCCGCCGCCGCTCGCATCTCCTTCATGCGCGTTTGGGGATCGCCCAACGGCGTGGGTTCTCCGTTGGTCATGTGGACCATGCCGACGCGATGTCCCTGATGGACCAGCTTGGCGATGGTCCCGCCGCAGCCGATCTCCAGGTCGTCGGGGTGCGGTGCCGTGAAGAGGATGTCAAGTTGCTGAACCTCGCTGGCCATGGCTTGGGATTCCTGAATCGTGGGGATTGGTTTCACCGGACTTCATTCGGCGGCTCACGTCCTTGCACGTTGCACCGGCCGCCGCTGAGCCGCCGACATGATACCAAGGTCTCGGCCGCGTTGCATCCCTTCCTGAACCCGCCCGCTGCGCGGACCGACGGTGTTCTTCCGCGCCGCTCAGGGAAAAGACCCGTTCATGGGACCCAACGAATTGTGAACTCCATCGGACGACGCCCACAGTGTCATCGGACTTGGGAGGCGGGCTGCAATTGTGTCCCGGCCGATCCCAGGCTACGATTTGGGAATGCCGAGCGGTTTCGCTGCGATAATGAGGCATAGGCCGAGTCAGCCATCGCCGGCGTCCGCGCGGCTTGTCTTCCCGTTTCTCCCGTTCGCTTGCTTCCTGTTGGTCGCCTCGTGTACGTCCCCGGCATTCATTCGCGACGACATCCAATCCGAGAACCCCGCGGATAGAGTCCTGGCAATCCGGGCCGCAGGCGAGGCGCGAGACGCGAAGTCGGTGCCACTGCTGGTCGACCGGTTGGAAGACGAGGATCGGGCGGTACGATTATATGCGATTCTCGCTTTGGAAAAGATCACGGGCCAGCGTTTCGGTTATGATTATGCCAAGCCCGACGCAGACCAGCGGGAGGCCATCGAGAGGTGGCGGGCTCATGTCCGCAGCGGCGGCGTGGGCGTGGCGGATGGCGAAACCGGGACTGGACCGGCCGCGCGTGGAAGCGCTGCCGGATTGACGGAGTAGTTGCAGAGTCCGGTTTCGTCGGTTTGTCGAGTCGTTCGATGCGAGGCCGGCGGTGATGGAAAGGGCCTTATGACTGAGGATCAACCGAGTCTAATAAAAGAAGTTCGCGAAAAGGACGGTGTAACGATTGTTGAAGTCGCCGGCGACATCGACATGCACCATTCGCCCGGTCTTCATGCCACCCTGGTCGATTTGGTTCTTGCCCGACCGAAGAAATTCGTTCTCAATCTCTCCGCGGTTCCCTACATGGATTCTTCCGGCGTCGGAACGCTGGTGGAGGTCTTTCGGCGCGTCAGCAGCTACAAGGGTGTGATGATCCTGTGCGGGCTGTCGCCCAGAGTGAGAAGCGTCCTGGAAATCACGAAACTCGACCGATTCTTCACGATTTGTGAGTCTGAGGAGGAAGCGGCGCAGGCGTGATCCAGCAGAGCCGGCCCCAACCAGAGTCGCCCTGATCCGCCTGTTCGCTCTCGAGACCCATGGCCCAAACGCCCCAAGACCACCATGCCTCCGGTCACGGCCTCGCTTTCCGCGCCGTCGAAACGGTGGGGCAGATCGTGGACATGGTTATTCAGAAGGCCGTCGGGACGGTCGTCTTTGTCGGTGGCGCCACAAACCTGGCAGGCCAAACGCTTCGATGTATTTTCCAGGCGATCTTCAACAAAGACCGGCGGCTGGGCGGCGATCATCTTTTGGCCCAGATGGTCCGCGTGGGAATCAGGAGCATTCCGATCATCGCCCTCGTGCAAGTGTTCATCGGGATGATCCTGGCCCTCCAAATGGCCCCGACGCTGGAGAGCTACGGCCAGCTTCAACGTGTGGCCGACGTCGTCGGCATCGCCATGTTTCGGGAATTGGGTCCGCTGCTCTCCGGCATCGTGCTGTCCGGATTCGCCGGCGCCAGCATCGCGGCGGAGCTTGGCACCATGGTCGAAGGTGAAGAGGTCAAGGCCCTGCGGGCCATCGCCCTGAGCCCCATTCGGTTTCTCGTGGTTCCGCGGTTTCTCGCCACCGTCATCATGTTGACGATGCTAACCGTCATCGCCGACGTCGTGGGCGTCTTAGGCGGCATGTTCACCGCCACAACAGTCCTGGGCATCGCCAGTGAACAGTATCTCAGTGCGACCCGGGCGGCGTTGACGCAGCAGGACTTCATCAGCGGCCTGGCCAAGGCAGCCGTCTTCGGCGTGATGATCTCCCTGATCGCCTGTCACGAGGGGCTCAACGTGCGCGGCGGCGCCGAGGGCGTCGGCCGGGCCACGACCAACACGGTCGTCAAGTCGATCGTCGCCCTGATCACCACCGACGTGCTGTTCACTTCCGTGTTCTACGCGTTTGGGATTTGATGCCCAGCGCCGCGTCCGATCAGCGCCGAAATGATCATACCCACCGCTCGCTGGCGCTCGCGGCTCTGTTTGGGTGCGCGCCGAGATTCGTCGGTTCCCGGTTTGCCTGGAATCGTGGGCAAGTAGGCAAAAATACGGGGCAGCACTCGATTTTGCTTGAATCGAGTCAGTGGTCTGGATACAATGGCGCGGCTTGAGGTTCGATAGCCGGGTAAGGTCGAATGAGAGCAAGAGCGACTTGCATGTTGGCCGGGGCGATATCCTCTACCGTGTTGTTCTGCGTGGATTCCGCTTCTGCGCAGTGCCAGACGGAACCGCGCCTCCAAAACTACTCGGGCTCGACCACGGCGCCCTGTCACTGCTTCTTGCAGGGCGAACAAGCCGGCGCGGTCCTCGATGCGCCTGCGGGGGACTATCCCCTCCAGATCGTGCGCGTCGGAATCGGCTGGCATTCCCAGTTCGGCGGCGCCCCGGACAGCCTGGAGCAAGCCATCCACATCTACGGTGCAGGTCTGCCGAACCCCGGCGCTCCCGTGTTTTCCCTTCTTGGCCCAACGCTGACCGACGGACAGATTAACGTTTTCGATTTGAAGAGTCAGAACGTCGTCATCAACGGTGGACCGTTCACCGTCACTCTGGAGTTTCTCAACACCAATTCCGGCAACGTCTTCGCGCCGAGCGTGGTCGATGATGGTAACGGCTGCCAGTTGGGTAAGAACGTCGCGTTTGTCCTTCCCGGTGGGTGGAGCGATGCCTGTCCTCTCGGGGTAACCGGTGATTGGGTCTTCTATGTCGACTACCGGACGAACCTGGGTTGCGTAACCGGCGACGCGAACTGCGACGGCGACATGGATGGCAAAGACATTGATGGGTTTGTCAAAGCCCTGTTGGACTCGAACTGTTTGATCCCGAGTGCCGACATTGACGGAAACGGATCGGTGGAGATGGCCGACGTCGGCCCGTTCGTGCAGTGTTTGCTCGACGGGGCGTGCCCTTAGCCGGTTTCATTCAGGCTCGTCGCTCCCACATTTTCAGAGGGCCACGCCGAGATTCGTCGGCCTCTGGTTTGCCTTGAATCGCGTCCGATCTCAGCGTTTCCTCCCCGCTCCCTGACGGTCGCGGTTCTGATCTTCCCCACCGCTCACTTGCGCGCGCGGCTCTGTTTGGCCCCGATCGGCATGTTTGTTGGTGCGGCATGACTTATGCCTGCCATCTCTCCCCGGCTCGTTTCAGCCGGGCCCCAAACGACAAGCAAACGCCCGAAATCATGGGGCAAGAAGTTCGGCGAGGAAACCCGGCACGTCGTCAGCGGCCAATCTGAAATCTCCGGTGAAATCGCCACGGGCGGTCGGGTCCAAGGCGGGGAAGGCGGCGTGGTATGCATCAAACCCGTCGATCATGGCGAGAAGAAACGGCTGAATGTCGTTCGCATTGACCAGGCCGTCGCCATCGAGGTCGCCGATGGGAAGGCCGGGGTCATCCAGGATGACCGGCTTGGCCAATGGATCGCCCAAGACCACCTGCTGCCAACTCAGCGCCGGCAGCGCCGTGTAGGCCACTTCGGCCCAGGTCAGTTGACCGGAGAGGAGATTGATGAAGAGGAACTCATTGTCCGCGATCGGAAACGTGAAGGGTTCAAAGACATTGCCGATGGCGAAGGTGCCGCCGGCGGTGATGAAGTCCGCGATCTGCTCGTGGTTCGCCTGGGTGCCCAGACCGTTCAAGGCCCTGCCGTTGAAGGATTCGATCGTGTTGAAGACTGCTCCGGGCGGGAAGAGGAATCCTTCGATGTAGGTGCCGTTGCCGAGCGGGTTTTCGCCCAGGCCGTTGCGGCTGTGGTTCTCGCCGTAGGACGCATAGGCGGTCAGGGGCGTGGTCTCCTCGGTTCCTTCGATGAAATCGAAGGTGCCGTCGTAGCGAACGTCCCATCCACCAAGCAGCAACGCATCGCGGGTTTTCTCGTAGTCGTCTCCCGCGTTGAACGGATCGTTAAAGGAAAAAACCTGATCGTCGTCCAGGTCCTGGTCCGTGCTCACGTCGAATTCATCCAGGATGATCCGTACGAGTGCCTTGTTGATGTGCAATCCACGGGCGCGGTCGATGACGGCCTCGGCGTCGGCGAGGGTCGTGCCGTCAATTCTACAGACGAGGTACATGTCGCCCGCCGTGAGCCGCGTTGCGCCGGCTCCACCGAGGCGCCAAGCGAAGTTGCTGGCATTGAGGAACGCCTTGGCCGTCTGAATGTTGACGCGGGTAAACGTGTCGATCTGTGCCGCAGACATGTGGTAGGGGTTGTCGATGAGGTTGTCGGACTTGCTGTCCATGGTTCCGCCGGCCTCGCCGGTGTCGAGATTCTGCCAGAGGAGGACCAACTCGGAATCGACCGAGGCGAACGTGGCATCGCCGGCCGACAATTCCGTCGAAGCACTTGCGCCGGCGTCTCCGGCCAGTGGAACATCCGTGTCCAGAATGCGGTGTGGAAACGGACGGATGAGGGCAATCGCGATGATGTCCTCCGGCGCCGGCGCTGCCGGCAAGGAGAGGAACCCGCGAATCGGATCGCGAACGTCGGCGGTGAACTGCGCATAGCTTAGGTCGGCGGTGAGCAATGCGGCGTTGTTCAAGTCCAGCACATTGGCGGCGGGAATGCCGGGATGGGCGGCGAGGTAGGCGTCTTTCAGCGTGACGGCCTCAGCCGAGGCGGAATTGTACACCACGAGGACTTGATCCGGTGCGATATCGGCCTGGAGAACAGCGGTCCAGGCTAGGAAGAGGAACAGCGCGACGGGGTAGATCGCCAAAGCCGATCGTGTTGTTCTTCGCATCTGCCCACGACCCATCCCTCGCTCGATCGCTCCCAGCATCTTCACCCTCCCCATGTTATCGCTCATCTCACAGGCCTATTGTATGTCACCGTGGGGCGGGCTGTCACTCTTTTGGAGAAGTGCCCTGCCGGCCTGCGATGGGTGATTCACGACGTCGGACCGACCATTCATGCGAATCACGCGGGTAGGAGACCTGTCACAAGGTCCGCATCAAGGCCGCGATCGGAGCCGCGTTCTGTGAGAGCGGTGGAGCTGCATCCAATCGCGGGTCAATCATCCTGAATCGAAAAATCCCCCGAGGCGTCATCTTCCGTCATCGCCAATTCGATCGCCAGTTCGACAACATCTCGTCTAAACGGCACGAACATCGCACCACTATCCACCATGGCCGACGGATGTGTGCCGTGCTCATGCAGCATGATGCCGACCAGTCCGTGTCTGTTGGGCCCCGTCTTGGAAGTCTCCAGTTCCCAGGCGATCCAATCGTCAAGGCAGGTGGTCTGTGATATGAAGCAAACGGTCACATCGGCTTCGTGGATTTGTTCCCGGAGAATCTGCTTGATCGGTTCGGCGGCCTTGCTCTCCACGGGCACCTCGGTCCGACTGTTGTAGAACGACTTGTCGTGATTCGTGTGAGGCCAGGCGTCAAGCCGTTCGGCACACCCTTCATAATGGGACTCGAAGCAGACGAAGATTTTCGCTTTCTCATCAGCCAATCGTCATACTCCCAGCAATCCTACCCGAGTCGCACGGATATCATGCAAGTGGATCGTGAGTCCCGCAATGTCGATGGGCCAGATTTCGTTCATGGCAGCGACTCTGGGAACGGGCGGGCCCGGATGGTGCGTGCACGTGCCACTGAGCGCCGAATTCCTGCGGTGCGTTATACTCCTCGCGGATCGATGCAAGCACTGGTTTATGACATTTCGCCTGCTCGCTGGATGGTGGTCAAGGCGGCGTCCCTTGTTTCCAAGCGGGCGTGCTTTGGAGCGCTGTCGGGGTTGCGACTGGTCGATCGGCCGGTTCCCCAGGTTCCGGGGCCCGGCTGGGTCCGCCTGAAGACGGTTCTCGGCGGGGTCTGCGGCACGGACCTTGCCCTGATCGCCTTGCGGAACCACCCGGCGACGATCCTCCAACAATTCGCGCAGTTTCCCGCAGTCCTGGGGCACGAGAACGTCGCGGTCGTTGACGAGGTCGGGCCGGAGGTCGGCGGTTGGGAGGTGGGGCAGCGGGTATGTGCCGACCCGGCGATTGGCTGCGTAGGCCGTGGCGCGTCGACACTTTGCAGCTATTGTGCCGCCGGTCGCAGCTCGCTTTGCGAACATGGGGGTGACGGCCGATTCCCGCCGCGTGCCCTGATCGGTTTGAACGGCATGACTGGGGGAAGCTGGGCCGGTTACTTTCTGGCACACCAATCACAGCTTCATCGGGTGCCGGAAGGGGTGCCGGACGATATCGCGGTGTTGGTCGATCCGATTTCCTCGGCGACCCATGCCGTGCTGCGCCGCCGGCCGCAGGCGAACGAAACCGTGTTGGTCAACGGCCTCGGGATCGTCGGCCTTGGCGTTGTCGCCTCGTTGCGTGCCCTGGGGCATGGCAATCGGATTACCGCCGTTGCTCGCCACGGCTTTCAGGCTGAGTTGGCACGGCAGTTGGGTGCGACGAATGTCCTGCAACAGACGGCCGTGATGAGCAAGCGGGATCGGTATCAGCAAGTGGCTGAGGCGGTCGATGGCGTGAGGCTCAGCGGCCGGGCGGGAAATCAGGCCCTGGTCGGTGGGTTTGGGCTGACCTATGAATGCACGGGCAATCGGCGCGGGCTGACCGCGGCGCTAAAGTGGACGCGGAGTCGGGGCACGGTCGTGGCGGTCGGGACGACGGGCATCGCACGGATCGACACGACGCCGATCTGGTTCGACGAACTCGAGGTGCTTGGTGCCAATGGCCGTCAGGTGGAGTCATTGGACGGCCGGCAGGTTCATTCGTATGACCTGGTGTTGGAGTGGCTCCGTGACGGCCGTCTGGATCTGGCATCGCTGCGGGCGCGACGGTTCAGACTGTCCGACTACCGTGCGGCGCTGGGGGCGCTGTTGACCCGGTCGAGCGGGCCGATCGTGAAGGCTGCCTTCGATCCACACGAGGCTTGAGGTGCGGCGTTGGGAATGACATTCCCGCACGGCGGGCAGATCATTGGGGTAAGATGATTGGCGATGTCATTCGTCCTGGATTGCCCTGCGTGCCGCAAGGCCGTAACGATGACCGAGGAGTTGATCGGTCGGGTGATGGCCTGTCCACATTGTGGCAGGCACTTCAGCCTGCCCCATCGCGGCGCCTCCGCGGTCAGCCTGGCGATGCCGGCGGCTCATTCTCCGATACGCGTGGTGCGACCTCGGTTCACGTTTAGCTGCCAACGGTGTAGCTCGATCCTCGAAGCCCGTGGCGAGATGAGCGGCGAGCGGGGAACTTGCCCGACCTGCGGGGCGTTGTTCATCATTCCCAGGACCGATCCGAACACGGGTCTTCCGCTGGGGCCGGCGGTGGTTGAGGCCGATGGCCAGCTTCCGACGCCGATGCACGCCTACGCCACAGCCGGCGACAAGGCGCCGATCATCCGTCGCCTGGCGAGCGGCGAGCAGGTGATCGTGTGTCCGCGGTGTGAGCGGCACTCGCCGGTGGACGCCCACGTCTGTGCGACGTGCGGCATGCCCTTTACCATGGATGGTTCTGCGGCCATCGCCCAGATCAGCAGCGGCCGAAACGGATTGGCGACGGCCTCGTTGACGGTGGGTGTCGTTTCGCTCTTGGCGGGTTGCCTGCCGGGGCTGGGTCTTGTGGCGATCGGATTGGGTATTGGGGGGCTGAACCGCGCCGAGAACCGAGGTCCTGATCGGCTCGGTCGCGGCATGGCGATTGCGGGTATTGTTTGTGGCACGATGGCCGTGGGCTGGATCCTGGCCTATCTGTAGTCAAGGTGACGGGCGAGGTGATCTTCCGATCATGCCGGGAGCCTCGCGTTTGAGCTGAATGGAGCCTGGAGTTTCAGTTTCATCCAGGCAAGGCCGATGGGAAGTGTGTGACGATGGAACAGAATCCTTACCGTGTCAGCCGTGACCAATGCGCAGACCTCGCCGAGGGAAGGCGTCTGGAATGGCTGGTGACGGATGGTTGTGGCGGCTATGCCATGGCCACCGTGAGCCAGATGCTCGCGCGGCGATATCACGGCTTGCTCGTGGCGGCCGTGTCTCCTCCCGTGGAGCGGTTCGTACTTCTGGCCAAGCTCGACGTGACCGCATCCATCGACGGGCTCACCTACGAGCTGGCGACCAACGACTATGCCGAGGCCGTCCACCCTCACGGATACAATCTTTTGGAATCGTTCAGCACCATGCCCGTTCCCACCTGGATATGGCGGGTCGGGGGCTGTTTGATAGAGCAGACGCTGTGCATGGCGGCCGACGCGGGGGGCACGACCTTCGTGCGGTATCGCCTGGTCGAAGGTGAGGAGCCGGTCAGGCTGACGGTTCGGCCGTTGTGTACGAGTCGCCACTTTCACGAACTGGCGCGCTATCAACAGATCGGGCCGCCGAACGTTGATTGCGACGGATCGCTGCTTACCCTTCATTGGCCGGGTGATCGGCCGACGTGGCACTTGTCTTTCAATGGTGAGTTCCGCGATCGCTCGGATTGGCACTACGACTATGCGCTGGTGATCGAGCGCGAGCGGGGCTATGACGCTTCGCAGGACCTGTTCATGCCGGGTCTTGTCACGGGGACGCTTGAACCTGGTGATGGCGTCGGGCTGGTGTTTGCGGCCTCTGTGGACCGGGCATCGTGGGAGGATCATCCGGCGGCATTCGCGGCGGCCGCGGAGAAAGGTGCGTTGCCCTCGCTGAAGGCGGGCAAGGTCGATCCTCTCTTGCGGCCATTGAGTCGGGCAGCGGACCCGTTTGTGGTCAGCCGGGGCGAGGACCTGCGGACGATCATTGCGGGATATCCGTGGTTTGGCGATTGGGGCCGTGATACCTTTATTTCGCTCGCGGGTCTTTGTCTGGTGCCCGGGCGCTTCGCCGATGCGCAGAGAATCATCGAGGCGTTTGCGGCATATGAGAAAGAGGGCCTGATCCCAAACCGTTTTCCGCCCCGTGGCGAGGCGCCCGTCTACGACACGGCGGATGCGGCATTGTGGTATGTCCACGCGGTGAACCAATATCTGGACTACACCGGCGATTGGGATTTCGTGGCCGAACGTATCTTCGGCGTGATCACGGCCATACTGGAATCTCACGAACGTGGGACACGCTTTGGGCTTGGCGTTTGCGAAGACGGCCTGCTGGCTGCCGGCGCGGAGGGGTTGGCGCTGACCTGGATGGACGCCCGCGTGCATGGCCGTGCCGTGACGCCGCGAATCGGCAAACCGGTGGAGATCAATGCCCTGTGGTACAACGCCCTGCGGATCGGTGCGAAACTCGCTGAGCGCATGGAACATCATGAGCGAGCACGACGCTGGGATCGCCTGGCCGTGGAAGCCCAGGCCGGCTTCAACGCGCGATTCTGGAATGACGAAGCCGAATGTCTATATGATGTCGTGGATGTAAGCGGTCGCTCGGGCTCAAATGATGCGGCCATTCGGCCGAACCAGTTGCTGGCGGTCAGTCTGACTCACGCGGTCCTGGATGAGTCGCGTTGGCGGGCGGTGGTCGGTGTCTGTGAGCAGCGGCTATGGACGCCGATGGGTCTGCGCACGCTCTCGCCGGATGATCCACACTATCAGGGTCGGCACGCCGGCGACACGGCTGCGCGGGATTCCGCTTATCATCAGGGCACGGTCTGGCCCTGGCTGCTGGGGCCGTTTGTGACCGCGTATGTTCGGGCGTTCGGCGCGTCGCCCAAGACCCGGCGCAAGGCTCGGGCGTTCTTCGATGGACTGTCGGCGCATCTCAGCACGGCCGGCCTCGGCGGCATCAGCGAGGTTGCCGACGGCGATGAGCCGCACACCCCGGGAGGGTGCCCCTGGCAGGCCTGGAGCGTGGCCGAGCCTTTGCGTGCCCTGTGCGAAGACGTCCTGAGAACCCATCCTCGACAGCCGGCCCGCAAGAAGCGGAAGCGCCAACCGGTGCCTTCCAATCACCAGGTGTAATGCACCGTGTAGGTGACGGTCTTTTCGCCGTCGGCGGGAACGTCGACGTTGAAATGAATCGTCCGCGCGTCGATCTTCTCGAAGTCGTCGCTCTTCTGGGTGATATCCCCGTTTGTCCAGCGGTAGAGGTTTTCCTTGATGATGACGTTCTGCGCAGCGTCTTTGTGGTTTCTCAACTGGATGCGAATGCTCTCGGTCATGGTCTTGCGGCCGGAGTCCAGGCGGAAATCGGTTTGCGTTCGCTCGCCAACGACATCGAAGGCCTGACCCAGCTTGATCAGGACCGTTTCATTCTTGGCCGTGTGGTCGATGAGGTCTTCGCCGATGAACTCGAGCGTGCCGTCGGCATCGTCCTGTTTGTAGACACGGACCTTGCCCTTGGGCAGCGGCATGCCGAGCTTGTTTTCCTTCGCGTTCTTGAACTTCAGGTAGACGTCGAGCTTCGGATTGGACTGATTGCCGAAGCTGCGGTCCTGTTGCGGCGTGGCGAAAGCGGACCAGTAACGCGCCTGCGGCAGGCCGTAATAGACCATCACCTTCTCGACGCCGACCTCGCGCGCGGTGGGGAAGAGGGTAATCTGTTGGGTCGTGTTGGAGAGGATGTCGGTCCGCCGCGGCAACGTGTAGAGGTGGTACTCGAAGAACGATTTCTCCTCAAAGCCCTCGGCGTCCATCATCAAGGGCTTGGCCGAGGCACTGCCCATCATGCGCATCATCTCGGGTTGCGGTTGAATCCGCTGCACGTCGCCGGCGATGAGCTTCAGGCGGGCGTTGCGATAGGCGGCGCCGGAGAGGTTCATAAGCGAGACCCAGGCGCCGAGATCGGCCTTCGTGTCGCCGGCGCTGAGCACGAGGTTGTAGTCCGACCGCCAGGTGATGCCATTGGTCTGGTAGGTCGTGCGGACCTTGTGAGTGCCGCTGCCGGTCGACTGAAGTTTCCAGACGAGCGTCGGTTGCGTAATGAGGCCGCCGGGCAGGTCTCCCAACTCGATCTGTCCGCCGGCATTCAGGATTCGCAGGCCTTCGGACGTTTGCAGCACAAGCCTCCCGCCTCGGGCCGAGAGCAGCTTGCCGGTGACCGAGTCCACTCGAATCTCACGGTCGATGTACTTTTGGAGGAGCTTGTCCGGACTGACGAGGTCGAACTCGAAGTTTTGTTCGAGCACCGCCGTGCCGCCGGGATCGGTCAGATCGGTGAAACTGACGGTGGTGGGGTCGATGAATTGGGCCACGTCGGTGAAACGCAGGGTGTTGAGGCCCGCGGTGAGAGCGACCTCGCGCAATTCCTTGACGACGCCGAAACCGGGCACCTGGCGAGCCATGGACGGATTGTTCCCCTGCCGCTGCTGGGCGATGAACTCCTGTGGGTCGAAGCCGGCCGGGTCCGCCGTGGAATAGACGGTGACTGCCGGCCCGTCGTCGCCGGGGGCCGCGGCGAGGCCGGACGGGAACGCGGTACTTGCCAAGGCGATTAGGACGATGGCGGTAACGGGATTGGATCGGGACATTCTCGAATCCTCCATTCGACTGAGTGGTCTCGGGTCCGACGTTATCACATCCTGGGTGCATGACCAGTCGCCCGCCTCCAGGATGGTCAGGTGTTTGGACGCTTCGGCACGAGAGAAGTTCCCGTGGGCTGGGGGCGATTTCTTGCCGATGGCATTGGGTGTCCAGGTGGTTTTCGGCCGATTCCGGCCAATCCGGAGCGGAGCAGCGTCGATCTCACCGCCGGTGAGCAATGATCACCCGGTTGACCGAGGTGTTGGCTGAAGAGGATGTAGAACCATGATCGTCATCATGAAACCCGGTTCCAGCCGTGAGCACGTTGACCATGTGGCGGGGCTGGTCCGGGAGCTGGGTTTGAAGGACCACGTGATTGTGGGGACCGATCGCACGATCGTGGCAGCCATCGGCGACAAGCGTCAGGTTGACATGTCGTCCATTGAGACCGCTCCGATGGTGGATCGGGTGGTTCCGATTCTGGCGCCATACAAGATGGCCAGCCTTGAAGTGAAGACTCGGCCTTCGGTGGTTCGATTGGGGACCGGCGCGGAGATCGGGGGGCAGCATATTTGCGTGATTGCCGGGCCATGCAGCGTCGAAAATGAGAAACAGTTGATGGCCACGGCCCATGCCGTTTGCAAGGCGGGGGCAGTGGGGCTGCGCGGGGGGGCATTCAAACCACGGACGAATCCCTACGATTTCCAGGGCCTTGGCGAAGCCGGGCTGAAGCTGTTGGCCAAGGCTCGCGAGGAGACCGGGCTCGCCGTCGTCACCGAGGTGATGAGCATCGAGCAGGTCGAGTTGGTGGCGACGTATGCGGACATGCTCCAGATCGGGACGCGGAACATGCACAACTTCAACCTGCTGATGGCGGCGGGCAGAACGGGTAAGCCGATCCTGCTGAAGCGTGGCTGGAGCGCGACGCTGAACGAGTTCCTCCTCGCGGCGGAATACATCATGAACGAGGGTAACCGAAAGGTGGTGTTGTGCGAGCGTGGGATCAGGACGCATGAAAGCTACGTTCGCAACACGCTGCCGCTGGCCATCATTCCGGCGGTGAAGCGCGAGTCGCATCTGCCGATCGTGATCGATCCGTCTCAGGGGACGGGCCACGCGTACATGGTTCCGTCGATGAGCAAGGCGGCGATCGCCGCCGGGGCGGATGGACTGCTGATCGAGGTGCATCCGGACCCGGAGCACGCCCTGACCGATGGGGCCCAATCGATAACGCCGGGGGCCTTCGAGGCCCTGGTGGGGGAATTGCGAGGCATCGCTGCGGCCGTCGGGCGGAAGCTCTAGGCCGGGAAGGGCCCTCGCTTGGGTAGCCACTCAAATGTGACAAGGGGTGAATCGCCAGTAACATAATGTTATCACGTCAGTTATAGTCACATCCAAGCCTCTGAATGCCACCTGCCAAGCTCCGAGGCGCCCCGGAGGCGGTCGTGTTTAGCGGATGGATGACGCTGAGAAACATATTCAGGCTCAACGTCCCGTAATTCTTGGCTTGGTATGCCGCCCTATACTCGTGGAGGACGGGTTCGCCCAAATGGGCGAGACAAGCCGGACCGACCGGTTTGAGACTGCTGATGTCGGGTTCCGTCCTCGGAAAGCTAACAAGGGTCACACCGCGAGAAGCGGTGGGGATCTGGGACGCCATTTCCTTCCGCATGAGTTGTGTGGTAGGATGGTGGGCCTGCTCAGGGGGGGTTAGATCGGGTTCGGCCCGAGGGTTTGAGGCGTCGGTCGGTTACATCGGCCGTGTGGGAGTATTAAGCACGAGGGAAGCTCTTGGCCTGCTCATTCGGCTGTGAAGTCACACCATTGGGAGTGCGGACCCTCGAAAGCATCCAAGCGAATAGTGGGTAGATCGTATCTTCCAGTGCTGTTTGTGGCGCCGGCCATAGGGCCTTGGGAACATACGCTTCCGTGCTGTTAGGTTATCGTTTGTTGTTATGGCGAGTCGCCTGCAAGAAAAGGAGTTTGTGAAGATGTCAAAGGCGTATAGCAAGGTTCGGGCATTTACACTGATCGAGTTATTGGTGGTGATTTCGATCATCGCGGTCCTGATCAGTATCCTCTTGCCCGCATTGTCCGCAGCCCGGGCAGAGGGCGCCAAGCTGAAGGGCCTGGCGAATATGCGAGCGGTCACTCAGACGGCACTCAACTATGCCAATGACGATCCGAAAGGAATCTTCGGACCGATTCATCCGGCAGCGTTGCAGTTCCGGTTCGAAGGCTACGCGGAGTACGGCGGCGGGCCCGGTGACATGAACTATGTCGGCTGGAACGACAACTTTGACCCGCGCACGCGGCCGTTCAACAAGTTGATGATCGGGACCGAAATCGTGGCCAATACCCAACCGGGCGACCGGGGGGTGTTCCAGACCTTTCAATGCCCCGGCGACGACTTCGGTTGGCAGTTCTGGCCCGCGTTTGGGTCCGACAGGCGCGAAACCGAGCGATCGTACTACACGGCCAACGGCACGGCCTTCCGCATGAACAATCTTACTTTCAGCGATGGTGCGATCCTCGGCGTGTATGGTCGGCCAGTATCGCGGATTCCCGATAGCGGTTCGACGGTCGGCTTCATGGAAGCCCGAGCGTATCAGACGCTGTGGACGAATGAGGTGTGGGGTGAACTGGGTCGGGGCGGTCTCGCCGATCTCCTTGGTGAACTCACGGGTTGGCACAAGAGCCGCGGTAAATTTAACCTTTCCTTCGCAGACGGGCATGGTTCATTTTCCGACATGGGAAAAGGCACGTTCTATGAACATATCGACAGCCAGGAGAAGGACGTTCGCGGGACCTGGGGCCGTTTGGATTGTCTGCCGGATGAGGCAGGGGCGGACGTAGCCGCCCGGAACTAGTTGGTGGCGGCGGCTCGAAACCCATTTTGATTCTGACGTGCGTTTTGAACATCGCCGGGAATAAGGTAGATCGTCATGCAAAAAAAAGTAGGCTTGGTTGCGGTGCTGGTTCTCCTCTGCGGTGTCAGTGCCTACATGTGGATGTCAAACTCCGAATCGGAAACCGATACCGCAATTGCAAAGAAGACAGAGACTTGGAAGTGTCCGGCGTGTGAGGAGCAATTCCAGTTGACCGTTGCCGAAGCAACGGCCATGTTGCGAACCGCGCGCCACGATATTGTCTGCCCGAAATGTGGTGAGGGCGGTGCGGAGAGAGAAGGGGAAATTCTGTCCATGTCAGGGGGGCTTCCAACCGGTCGCGGCGGGGATGGTGATGATCAGTCCGCCGACGAGGAGGAAGAGGAACAAGCGCCTCCGCGCCCCAAGGGCACCATGGGTCCGGTAGAGCGGCCCTAGTAGAACGCGCGGCGCTCTCCCCCGTTTTTGGGGCTATGCACCGTGTGCTCGTGTGATCATACCAGGGCGGGACGACCCACGTCGTTCCGCCCTTTTGTTTGCTCTGGCCGAAGCTGGAGCATGTCAATTCCGCTCACGGCCTGAGCGCGTCAAGTTTGGCCTGCGCCTCGGCATCCGTGGGATCGAGCCTCAGCACCCAGCGAAACTCCCGGGCCGCTTCTTCCAGTCGTCCCTGATTGGCGTACACCGTGCCGAGGTTTCTATGCACGACGGCGTCGCGGGGATCTCTCCGTATGGCTTGCTGCAACGCAGCGGCCGCCTCATCCAATCGGTTCAGGCGGGCCAGAACTATTCCGAGATTATTGTAGGCTGCAACCATTTCCGGATTCAGCTTCAGCGCTTCGCCGTACGCTTCGACGGCCTCTTCGAGGCGCTGCTGCCTGGCAAGCGCGCGGGCCAGCTCATAGTGGGTCTCCACGTGCGTCGGATCGCACTGAATGGCGAGCGTGTATTCGCCGATGGCCCGGTCAAGCTTTCCGGCATTTCCGTAGGCTATGCCCCGATCGTAATGCCACCATGTCAAACTTGGGTGATAATCAACCCATGAATGGGAAGCGAGCGCAAAGCAACCTGCCCATGCAAGGCTCCATCCGACGGCTTGGCGCCAAAGACGGCCATGGAAGCTTCGGCAGACGTGAAAAACGCCGTAAGCGCCGAACAACAACAAGAAGGGCATGAGGGGAACGCGGAATCGAGCCGCAACGAGAAAGGGAAGAAAGGAAGCGAAGTAGGTTAGTACGAGGAGGAGCACCAGGATGGACACAGCGAAGTGGTTTCGATCGTCTGGAGCCACGACTTCGTCATGGCGTTTCCGCTTCCAGGCGGCTCCGAAGTACGTCAGCATTCCCAGCCAGCCGAGCGACAGCGCGACCGGAAAGCCCGGCAATAAGCTAAGGGTCGCAGATGCCCGTCGATCATAATGGATCACCCTGTTGTTCGTGACTTCGTCCGGCCCCCAGAAGAGGATGGCGCGCCGCGCCATTAACCTGAGCGTCTCCCAGGGGTGGCTCTTGATGTAGTCAATCGCTTTTTGATTGAAATAGGACGATACCTCGGCATATTTCATTGAGCGCCCGGTCTTGCGCTCCACGCCGCGTGCGATCTGCTCATATGACAGCCAACTCCATCGCCCCATTCCGGTGAGTTCCGTCAATTCGGGAATGGTGGGCGTTACACCATCGCTGGTTTCGTTGTTGCCGATGTAGAAATTGATCGCACCGTTGCAGGAGATGATGACGAACTCGTTGGCGACGAAATAATTGCGAACCGTTGCGGGAGCGACGACCACTGCAACCGCAACCAGCATGGCGATCACTTGGAAGAGAGAGCGACGCCCCAGCCGCCGTCGATGGGCGACGCAACACATCCAGATCGCGACGACAGGCGCGAAGAGAAGAACATTGGGACGAATAAGAGCGAGGATGCCGAGGATGGCGCCTGCCGAAAGAACATGGCGCACAAATGGCCTGTTGGTCCATATGCAGAGTTGACGCAAAAGCAGCAAGCCGCCGCACACCAGGAGCACTGGCGGCTGCAACTCCCCCTCAAAGTAGATGAGATTCCAACAAACGGCCATGAGCGCGGCAAAGATCAGCGCGACGCCGGGGCCGAAGAGTAACCTGCCGACGCGGAAGGCGAGCAGGATGTTGATGAGTCCGAGAGTCATCTGGACGATTCGTGGAGTGAGATCGCCCGGCCCCGCGATGGTGTAGATGAGAGCGAGAAAGTAGGAGTACCCGGGCGGCCTGAAGTAAGGCAATTGGTCCAGGCGAGGCGTTGGGTTTCCGGCTCGCGACTCCCAGGTCTCGGTTGCCAATCCTCTGGCCCAATAGTCATGAAACGCCGCGTCGGCGGTTGGATACGAGAATTGAGGCGTGTCGATCAATTCCGTCAGATAGAAGGCACGAAGCAGCGCGCCGACCAGGATGATCAAGATGAGCGCACGCCGGCACAGCGACGAAGGAACCTTCTGTTGGATGGAAGCATCGCGTTGGTCCTGGACCGAGTGTTTAGGATGGCGTGGGAGCAAACGTGAGGGTAATCCGGTGATCAGTCGCCCAAGCGCCATCTGAAACACGTCGGCCTAATTGAGTCCGCCATCACCGTCAAGCCCGGTCAGGAAAAATTGTTCGGGCCGAACGCGATTTGAGAGTCCACGTCGAACAAAAATAAACAGGTCGCGGCTCCCGTTACGAGGACGAAGCCGAGTCTGTTGTAACTGACGGAGTTGGAGTTCATCGGAAGCGTGGAAATCGATCTGCCAGAGCCGCCGTTCGCTGGCGGCTCTGGCGGCCGTGTTGACGATTGCATGTATCGCATTGGGGGCGTGCGGATGAACGATCATGTCGATAAGCGAAGCCCGTTTCCCCTCGACGCCGGATTCTCGGTATATGTTGAACAGCGCGTATCCCAACCATCGACCGGCGCGGTCACGGCACGTGATCAACATTCGACGGCCCCTTACGGCGGGGTCGAATGCGTACCAGCTCATCGAACTGGCATCTCGGACCAGGAGGGAAGGATGGTGGTTGCGTAGTTCTTGCCAGAGTTGATCGAACCCAGGGTCGAGGTGATCCACAACCACACAGTCCAGTGCGGTGGGGGCGGCCGGCGCAACTGAGCGGCGAGCGAGCAGATCCGGCAGAATCGTCATCAGCGGTGCAATCAAGCCGGCGGCTCTTCGAAAGAGTGCGGGCGCCCCGCGCCGCGCCGCCATCAGCTTCGCGAGCGCCGCATGGTCGAGCGTCCTTCCGAAGATGACCTCGGACATCGGGCGAACTCGCGTGAAATGAAGCACCTTAAGCACCTTTCTGACGGCAGGTATAGCGCTTGAAGCGACCAGAATGTCCGCGGGAGCGGACTTGAATCGCAGTGCCATCGAGAATGAATACGCCCGAAACTCAGGTTCAACGCACCAGGACGAGCCAGCACATGCCGTGTGGATCTCGCCTCCAATGGCGTAGGTCAGCGGAATCCAGGCGTGCATCCCCACGATTCGGTCGCCGCAGCGCAAGACGCATCCTCTCGGCCAATCCGCGGGTGCGTGCGGGTTGCGATCCCACCACTGGGAGAATCTCCCGAGCCATTCCTCAGGGGACGAATCACCCCGCATCTCGCGGGCCATGAAGGCGGCAGCTTCCTCCCGATCGGCATTCTCAAATCGAAATACTTTGATGGAACTCGATCGACTCAGCATGTAATGCCACCTTCGACGGCGATGGTTTGGCCGGTGATAAACGCGGCGGCATCGCTCAGCAGGAATTGGACGAGACCGACGACGTCGTCCGGCGTGCCCAACCTGCCCAAAGGCGTGCGATTGGCGATTTGACGCATCTGGTCATCCGTGAGCCCGTGCGTCATCTCGGTCTTCAGATAACCGGGAGCAACACTATTGACGCGGATGCCGGCCGGACCCAGTTCCCGGGCAAGGGCTCGGGTCATCCCGTCGATCGCGGCTTTCGTGGCGGCGTAGACGGAAAGGCCGTTGTAGCCGCGTAGCCCGATGATGGACGAAATGTTGACGATCGAGCCCGCGCGTTTCAACAGCATTCGCCGAATCGTGAACTGCGTCAACTGAAGTGTGCCCACCAGATTCGTGGCAATGACGCGATCGATGGTATCGGCACGGCCCGTCGCAAGAAGGCCCTCGGCTGCAATGCCGGCATTATTCACCAGCCCAAAAATGGGTCCGAGGCCGGCCTCCGCCGTCCGTACGATGGCGCGGAGAGAATCGCGATCCTGCATGTCGGCGATTGCAAACTGAAACGTTTCCGGATGGCTGGCACGACACGTCTGGACAAACGGAACTTCCTTTCGTCCAAAAGTGGTCACTGCCCAGTGTGATTCGAGGAGTGCCTGGACGAAGGTTGCGCCGAGGCCGCGCGTTCCACCGCTGACAAGCACGTGTCGTCTTTCAGGCTTCATTGGGCAATCCCCCGCTTGGTTTTTCCGGCTGAACTCATCTGGATAACGTTGAGAATCTCGATTCGCCGAGGACGTTGATGTTCCATGAGATGGTCTGCGCATGCCCGCGCCAGGGCACGTTTAGTTTCGATGGGGTCGTGCCCTTCGGTGAATACCACGTCGCAGGCCACGAGTTCGCCGACGATCGAGGACTTCATCCCATAGACGCGGACATCCCTGATAAATGGCAAACTGCGGATGAACTGCTCTACTTCCAATGGATAAACCTTGTGTCCGCCCACGTTAATCAGATCGCTTGAACGGCCCACAAAGTAGACGCGATCGCCCTGGACATCGACAAGATCGCCGGTCGCGAACCAATCGCCGGCATCGGCCGTGGCGCCGGATCGGATATCATAGCCCACCATCGCGTTTTGTGATCGCACGTACAACTGGCCGTCTTTCACCATGAGGCTGATTCCGTCGGCCGAAGGCTGATCGAGATACCGACTCGGAAAACCCGCTTCTCCGTCCGTCACCGAGAAGCAGCGGCCCAATTCCGTCGTGGCGTAGATGTGTACAATCCGAGCGTTCGGCAAAGTCCTCTTGAGCCGCTCAAGCACATCCTGCGGTGCGACTTCTCCACCCATGGTGATTTGTCGAAGGCCGGCAAGATTCTTCAGTTTCTCGCCGGCAAACATAAGGAGGTGGCGCCAGAACGACGGAGTGCCGCAGGCGTACTCGATGTTCCAGTTGATCAGCAGTGATACGGTTTCGGCGGCGCTGCGGTTCGCGGAAACGACTGCAAGGGCACTTGCGTTGGCGAAACACTGCGCGAACACTTGAAGCCCCGCGTAGAGTTGGACCGGATAACTCGATAGCCAACGGGTCCCGCGAAAGCCGGCATCCACGCGTGCGGGACGCATGAGCGTCGCCCAGGTGTGGCGGACGGCCTTGGGTTTTCCCGCCGTTCCGCTGGTCAGAATCACGACGGCCCCGTCTCCTCGAGGCCCGGTCGCACGCCGTTTCGTGAGCATCACCCCCGGCTGCCGGGCACCATCAACGACGGCAGCCAATGCCAGTTCGTCCGCCCAGCCCTCTCGCTGCGATTCGCTCTGATCCGGCCCCAACAGAAACGCATCCGCGGCCAGCTCGCTGAGTGCGATCAAGGCGGCGATCGAGGCAATCAGGCAATCCGGCCGGACAATCAGTCCCACGCGCTCGCATTCGAGGGCGCGCAATTCACGAAGCATTCGCTCGACTTCGACCTTCAAGTGTGCGAACGACACGATTCCATCAGGCGACAGGACGAAGGACTCTTCTGCGTGGTCTGTCACGTTGGTGTGATAGCATTCCACGAGTACGTTTGACATGCCAGGTCCCGCTCGGGGCATAATCCGGAAAACCGTGTCGGTTCCGCGACGTCGATTGGCGGCTGAATCCAACCGCGGACTCAGCATACGCGCAACATCTCCAACATAGTCTATCGCTCCTGGATCGAATTGCCACAGACTCTCGTCTATGGGTTACCGGCCCTTGAGCGCGTCTTTCGGTCCCGCTTGACGTCGCATACAATTCGTACGTGGAAGCGGTATCCCTGCGAGCCGTTCGGTCTGACCATCGGCTCAGGGTTCTCAATCGACTCAAACCCGCAGGAGGTTCAGCCGGCGATGAGGGACAAGCTACTCGGATGGGCAGCCCGCTGCGCTCTTGCGGTGGATCGAAGACGACGGCTCCTTGTTGTAACGCTTCATCGCGTCGGCCCTGGGGGAGTATCCGGGATATCGGAGCAGGCTGTCGAGCGGCTCTTCCGCCACCTGGCGAAGCACTATGACCTGCGCTTACCGGCGCAATTACTCGATGCCGATTATCGTCGAAGTAGTGCCGTTGTGACGGTCGATGATAGTTACGCGGATACCTATGAAGTGCTTTTTCCGATTGCCAAACGCCACGGGGTCCCATTCGCGACTTGTGTCCCGACGGATTTCTTCCTGAGGGGAAAATGGCTCTGGTGGGACAAGCTGAAGTGGGCGGTTGAGATGGCCGCTGCCGGCTCGCAGGCGATGGTCGAGGGTAATCGAGTTATTGCCGGCGACGCTGCTTCGGAAGCGCGGATGAATCAGTATCTCGTGTATCGTCGGCCCCAGCAACGCGACGCCGTGATTGAAGAGGTCCTGACCAAACTCCACGTCGAACTTCCCGTCTCGCCGATCAGGGAGTATCAACCTGTTTCACACAGCGACATGAGAAAGATGTTGTCGTCAGGCCTTGTCGAGATCACCGGGCATTCCGTGTCGCATCCGGTCTTGACCGAACTACTGGACGAGGAGCTGGAGATTGAGGTGACGCAAACGAAGCGCGAACTCGAGGCATTCTGCAATCGAGAGGTGATTTCGTTCTGTTACCCGAACGGCGACTGGAATGAGCGTACCCGCATGGCCTTGGACAAGGCGGGCTATCGGATTGCGTTCACGACCGACATGGGAGTCAACCGGCCCCACCGAATGAACCTCCTCGCACTTCGCCGGATTCATGGTTTCGAGCGGCTGGGCCTATTCCACGCGCTCGAGGCGGGGCTTGGTGAATTCAAGCACGCGGCGGGAATCTACCGGCTCATATTGCGGGGATCCTGATCTGTAGTCCAACCCATTCAACTCGCAGGTGAAGCTCCCGATGGCTGGCGCGGCGGCTGCATCCCGGAGGTTTGCCGTAACCCAGCAGGGACCGCACCTTTCGACAGAAGACCGGTTCGTCAGCAGCGGTCATGATGGTATCATCACTCCGGCCGACAACGTCTTGCTCGAACTGGACGCCTCCCCCGAGATCGGGGTGACCGGGTGCCTTGAAGGGATCGGCGGGGCGCGATAACTCTGGTTTTATCGCACCGTCCGAAACTGGGATGGCAGTGGTAGCAGTGTCCGAGCCGACTCCGGCACACGCCACCATATCGAGCACGTTTGGGCAATCCGCAATGGCGGGGCCGGCTTGCGTGACTCTTCCGCGGGGTGTATGATACACGCATCGTGGAAGACGCAGTCAACAAAGTCATTGCATGTCTCGGCCAGGTGTTCGAGAACAAGGGGCAAACGCCTCCCGCTCTTTCCGGCGAGACGGCCCTGGATCATTCAATCGGACTCGAATCGGTCGATTTCGCGGAATTGGTGGTTCGCCTCGAGGACGCGTTCGGTTTCGACCCGTTCAGTCAGGGAGCCGAGCTGGACGTCCTGGACATCAAGACGTTGGCGTCGCTCTACAAGTCCACCGGCTCAAAGTGACGCGGCCTCGAATAACCTGCCGGGCCGTTTCATGGTCACGCTCTCCGGGCGAATCCTGCGATCGGGGAACTCCCAGATGCGGTCATTAGACGATCCGGCGACCCACTACGATCGCGTGACTGCGGCATGGAAGTACCTGCTCGGCGACGATTTTCATTACGGTTACTTTCATTCCGCGGAAGACCCGCTTGAGGCCGCCACGAACCGCCTCACGGAACTCATGGCCGAGTGCGGGACCATCGGTCCGGACATGTCCGTCCTCGACGTCGGCTGCGGAATCGGCAATCCGGCTTGTTTCCTTGCGGAACGCTACGGATGTCGAATCACGGGCATTTCGACCAGCCGGACCGGCGTTGAGCAGGCGAGTCGCCGCGCGCAGGAGCGAGGCTGCGAGGGTCGCGTTTCCTTCCTGCTGGCCGACGGGATGAAAAACGGGTTGCCTGATGCCTCGTTCGACCGGGTGTGGGCGTTGGAATCGTCTCACTTGATGCCGCAGAAGGACGCATTGCTGGCGGAATGCGCCCGCGTGGTGCGCCCCGGCGGCCGGGTTGTGCTGTGTGACATCATCCTGCAACGTGATCTCCCACTCGCGGAAGTGCTTCGCCGCGCGCGAGATTTCACCCATTTGCGCTACGCGTTCGGGCGAGCCAAGATGGAGACGCTTGCAACCTATCGGCAATATGCGGAGTCGGCAGGCTTGCGAGCGATCGAGCTGAGGGACATCAGCGATCAGACCTTGCCAACGTTTGCCCATTGGCGGCGCAGGTTGGAAAGCAATTGCGAAGAGGTTCGAGCCTTGATCGGCGAAGAAGGTCTTGAGCATTTTCGCGCTTCGTGTGACATCCTCCCCGCGTATTGGCAGCAACGGATTCTTGGGTACGGTCTCATGGTGGCAGAAAAGGATTAGACCGAGTCGGTTGACTTTGGAACCCTTTCGACTTGGGCTCAATCCTATGCGACTCGAGCGGCACCTGCCTTCGGATTCAGGGCACAGCCGAAGCGAGATCCAAGTTTCTATCGAAGCACCTGGCAGAGGTCGCTGCTCGACAATTGGGACTTCACCAATACCGAAGGACCGGCTACACCCCAGGCAGGGTCGGCGCCGACATTCCAATCTGGGGGCGATCTTGTCCCACGATAGGCTCTCAACCGCCCAGAGGTTCCCCGGATCGGACAACAATCGCATGAGCAGGGCGATCGGTTCGCCGATAATATGGGTCAGGTGTACGCTTCTGTTCGGCGTTCTGGTGGTGGGCGGTGCCAGGCAGCTTATGCAGGCGAGGAGTCGCCTTTTCAGAACCGCAACCACTGAATGGCCGTAGTGGAAGCATTGAGCGGTGAAGCGCGGCGAGCTGGGAGAGCACCCTGCCGATGAGTCCAAACACAGGTTTTGAGCGATGGTCCCCGCTGCCCTTGGCCTTTCCGGCTGAGGGATTGGTCGGTCAGGTTGAGGATGGACCTAAGCGGGGGGGGGCAGCCCTTGCCATGGGTATCTGGGCGCCGACGCTGCTGCTGGCCGGAGGAGCAATCGCCACGGGCTACACGATTGCCGGCCTGGCCATGGGCGCACTGGCCATGGTGGTTCACAGCCTCATTGATCCACGGGTGGCAGTCATCGCGATGATCCTGGTGATACCGTGCGATTGGATGGTGACCGCGATTCCGCAAGTTTCCACGGTGAGTAAGCTGCTTGGCGTCTGGGCACTCTTCGTTTCACTTCCGAAGTTGTTGCCGAGCGTGGCTCCCAACGCGTGGGATCCGTGCGTGAAGTGGATCGGCGGCCTGATTGTATGGGCGGCGATAGGGCTCTTTTGGGCGAGATATCCACAAGCCGTCATCGGAGGCTGGCAATCCCTGGTTCTCACGTGGGGGATCCCCGTGCTCGTTTGCATTCAGTTCAAGGACATGGCTTCCGTTCGGGCGCTCTTGATCCTGTATGTCATTGGTTGCACCTTGAGCGCCGCCGCATACATCCTTGTCGGTGACGTTCACGCCGCGGCCGAGGGCTCAAAACGACTGGAGTCACAGAGCCTCATCGGCGGCGGGCAGGAGGAAGGGATCAATCCGAACTCGATTGCTCGCAACTTCGGCCTCGCATTCTTTGCCGCAATATACCTGATTATCGTCTTCAAGGGTGTTGTGCGACGGCTCCTCCTGGTGGGTGGGCTCATGGTCATTATTCTGGCCATCATGATCCTGAAGGCCCGAGCGGTGTACCTGGCTTTGCCCGGAGCACTGGTTGCGAGTGTTGTTATGCTAAAAGGGGGAGGACTCGCCCGGCGTATGTCACTGGTGCTGGTCATGTCGGTGATCGGCGGGGCAGCCGGCCTTGTCGCGATGAAGACAGGGTTTCTCGGAGAAGGTGTCGAGCAACGGTTTGCGAGTATCTTTGAGGAGGGTGTGCACTCAGGCAACCGACTCGATTTGTGGACGGCCCATGTGAAAGTGTTCCTGGCCTCCGGGATGATGGGCGTCGGCCTGAATCAGATGGCGTATCGGTCGGAATCTCTCGCTCACGTGGCCCACAACGATTGGTTCAGCCTTTTGGGAACGTTGGGTCTGGTGGGCGTGGCGTGCTTCGCGGCCTTTCATTTCAATCTCGCCCGTCGGATGTGGCGGCTTGAGGACGTGTGGGCGAAGATGCTCTGTCTGGGGCTATGGACGTTCTTGCTCGCCTGCGGCCTCACGCAAGACGACTATGTGCACAAGCACTATACGATCGCCGTCGGCATTATTCTCGCGCTGATGCGGATCGAGGAAGAGCGAAACTCCCTTTCCGGTTTGCAAGCGGCGCCGGCGGCGATGGATTCGTGGTCGGGTTAGGGCCGGTGGAACCTGGGCGTTCACCTTGTGCCGACTCGATCGATGGCCGCGCCGTGATCGCCGGGCTTCGTGCCCGATTGCTCCGTAAATCCCCACACGGTTTGGAGTCGCTGTTTTCCGGGCAGATGGAATGACGCCAAATACTCTCGGGCGCAGGCCCTGAGACAGGGGCGATAACGAATGGGTGGAAAACGAACAGATCTCGTTGAGACTGACGGCGAACAAGCATGTGCGGCATACTGGGAAAGATCACAATCCGCGGACGTCATGAGTCGCCGGAGGAGTTTGAACGCGCTGTAGGGCTGCTTGATCACCGCGGCCCTGACGATCGTGGGGCCGTTCATCGCGTGCTGAACGCCGACGTGCGAGTATCTTTGGGACACACGAGGTTGAGCATCCTGGACCTGTCGCAGGCCGGACATCAGCCGATGGCCAGCCCTCGCAGTGATACATGCATCGTCTACAACGGCGAAGTCTACAACCACGAAGAAATCCGCGAACGACTGGAAGCCAAGGGCTACGTGTTTCAGAGTCGGTGCGATACAGAGGTCGTGCTGGCAGCCTATGATGACGACCCCGAGGAATTTGTCGGTGAGTGCCGTGGTATGTTCGCCATTGCCATTTTGGATGGCGAGCGTCATCGGTTGACCCTTGTCAGGGACCGGCTGGGCATCAAACCGCTGTACTACTACTGGGATGGGAACCAGTTTGCCTTCACTTCGGAAGTCACGGCCCTGGTGTCGTTATCTACGTTGAAGTTGGACGTGTGCCAGGACGCGATTCGCCAGTTTCTCCTGTACGGCTACATTCCGGCACCGCTATCCATCTTCACTCACGTCCACAAACTCCCTCCGGCCCACTTGCTGACATTCGATTTTCAGAATCCCCAGCCGAAAGTGCGACGATATTGGGATGCGGGGGACTATTATGCAACCCCCAGGTCTTTTCAGAGCGAGGAAGACGTGCTCGATGCGTTGCGCGACGAATTGACCAAGGCGGTCCGCTATCGTCTGATCAGCGACGTGCCGTTGGGAACGTTTCTCAGCGGTGGGATCGACTCATCCTTGGTGGTATCGTTGATGCGGCAGATTCACTCGGGCCCGTTGAAAACCTTCACGATAGGCTTCTCCGTGCCCCAATGGAACGAAGCGCCGGCAGCGAAGGCCATCTCCGAGCACTTGGGCACGCAGCACGAGGAGTACTATCTTTCGGAAGAAAACATTCTTTCCGCGGCGCGGTCCGCAAGCGAGCACTACGACGAGCCGTTTGCCGACGAATCGAATATCCCGATGTTGGCGCTGTCGAGGATGACACGGCGAAGCGTTACGGTAGCCCTGTCGGGTGACGGCCTGGACGAACTTTTTTGGGGGTACACCAACTATCAATCCCGATCGATGCCGTATTATGAGCTGCTGCGGCACATCCCGGCGTCGATTCGCAAGGCCATCGGTGTGGCCATGCAGCTACGCCGTGGGACTCTGTGGAGCGAATGGGGGGCATGGATCGGATTCAGAGACTTCGCCGAATTCTTCGTGCGGCCGACCGTGTGGCGCCCCGGTTACTATCCGCGCCTGCAATTGCAAAGAAGCGACAATAACAGTTTGATGGAGATCGGGCGTCGCGCCACGGCTCGGTTGGCCGAACAAGATAAGGACTTGCTCTCCGGTGCGATCGACCTGCACGGCTACATGGTGGACGACATTCTGACCAAGGTGGATCGGGCGAGTATGGCGGTGTCCCTGGAGGCAAGGGTGCCGTGTCTGGACCACCACGTCGTCCAGTTGGCTGCTAGCATTCCACTCGCGTTCAAGACCGCCGGAGGGGAACCCAAGCACTTGCCCAAGGCGTTGCTTGGGCGGTATCTCCCGCGACACCTGTGGGATCGGCCGAAGCAGGGCTTTGGCGTTCCACTTGTACATTGGCTACGAGACTCCCTGAAGGACTGGGCCCACGACGAACTCGGCAGTCGTACGACGCGATTGCACGATTGGTTGGATCGGGCAGAACTCCAGGCGATGCTGGATGATCACACGTCGGGACGCAGAGACGTAGCCCGGTTGATTTGGGGGTGTGCGCAGCTTGCCGGTTGGGACCGTCGCGTCGCCGGTATCCGCGCGGCGGCACTGTCCACGGCATCGGCCGGCGCCCAAGGGCGCTAACGCGACAATGATTGGCGGAGTGACGGCGCGCGGAGCGGCCAACCCGGCGCTCATGGATCGGCGAGCACGGGTTTGCCTATGAGAATCGCGATCGTGATAGACTCTTTCGTTCGTGGCGGGGCTGAGCGACAGGCGCTGTACGCGGCGCGCGAACTGGCTCTGCGAGGATGTGAGGTGGAGGTCATCTACTACTACGAACTGCCGGGCAGCTATGACCTCGCCCTGGGTGGAAAAGCCAAGTTTACATACTTGCCCAAACGCGGAACCTATATTCGCTTCTTTTTTCGATTGTGGCGATACCTCAAACGAAACCGCTTCGACGTTGTTCATGCCTACAAGAGTATCGCGTGCATCTATGGATGTGCGGCGGCGGCGCTGGCGGGGGTTCCGGTCGTCTTCGGCGGCTATCGGGAGCAATACACCCTTCGCGGCGTCGCCCGACTTGGACATCGGTTGATGAACCGGTTTGTCACGGGGTGGATTGTCAATTCACGAGGGATTGCCGACACGCTGGTGGCGGGAATCGGGGCAAACCCAGAGAGGATTTCGGTCGTATACAACGGAATTGAGGGTGGAGCATTCGCCTCGGATCTCTCGCCGGAGCAGGCCAGGGAAAAGCTGAGCTTGCCGCCGGACGCGCAGGTGGTTTCCATCATCGGCCGGCTGCGCCCTGAGAAGAACCACGAGATGTTCCTTCGGATGGCGAACTGTGTGCGTCGCGAGTTGCCGAGCGCGGTGTTCCTGGTTGTTGGTGATGGTCCGATGGAGAGTGGGCTTCACAAGTTGGCGGCATCACTTGGAATCGAGGATGCTGTTCGCTTTCTTGGCCTCCGCGACGACATCGGTGACCTATTGGCGGCAACGGATGTCTGTGTGGTGACGTCTCCCCGCGAGGGGCTTGCCAACTCGCTGGTCGAGGCGATGTCCGTGGGAGTGCCGGTCATTTCGACCGACTATACCGGTGTTGAGGAAGTGGTCTCAGACGATGTTGAGGGTTTCGTTGTTCCACGCGACGATGCCGAGGCCATGGCGGCGCGAGTCGTCCTTCTGCTCGCAGATGATTCTCTGCGGAAACGGATGGGGGCTGCGGGCATCAAGCGTGTGGCGAAACAATTCGGTCTGGGCGTAATGGGGGGGCGGTTGCATCAGGTGTATTCAGATCATCTGCAAGAGGCCCGTCACAGGTCGCGAGGCCGTTCACGATAGCAGGTTTTCTCTTAATCTTTGGGGCGCGCGGTGAATCGTCTGTCCCGCCTTGAGATGCATCGCAGGGTTGAAAGAATGTGTGGTATTTGCGGCATTGTGGACTACTCCGGTGAACCGATCTCTGAGGGGACGCTGCGCGCGATGACGGAGACGCTGAGTCACCGCGGCCCGGATGACCAGGGCATTTATGTCCGTGGCGCGGTCGGAGTCGGGCACAGGCGATTGAGCATTCTCGATCTCAGCGCGGCGGGCCATCAGCCGATGGAGAGCAAAGCGGATGGGCTGGTGCTGGTCTACAACGGCGAGCTGTATAATTTCCCAACATTGCGGAGTCTGTTGGAGCAGGAAGGCGTCGCGTTTTCGAGCAGCGGCGATACCGAGGTGCTCCTCAAGGCATTTGCTCAATGGGGGCCTGCCACGTTCTCAAGGTTCAACGGAATGTTCGCATTTGCCGTGTGGGAGGCGAAGGCCAAGACGCTTCATCTGGTGCGCGATCGATTTGGCATCAAGCCGCTGTATTACTACCGAGTCGGCTCCGGTCTCGTCTTCGGCTCGGAAATGAAAGCGATCCTGGCTTCCGGCCGCGTGAGCCGTTCACTCAACTGGGGCGCTCTGCACGAGTATCTGTACTACGGCAATCCATTGGGCGAAAACACGTTTTTCGAGGGGCTGACCGAATTGTTGCCCGGACATTGCCTGACGTTGAGCCCAGCGGGCCTTCGTGTTTCGCCATACTGGTCCGTTGAGAATATCCAGCCGGTTGCGGACGATCTGGCGGTTGCGACGCAAACGGTTCGCCAGCGACTGGACGATGCGGTTGCGGCGCACTTGATCAGCGATGTTCCGGTAGGCGTCTTTCTGAGCGGCGGTATCGACTCGTCAGCGATCACCGCCTTGGCGAGCAAACACTACCAGGGACGGCTCCAGACTTTTTCGGTGGGATTTGATTTTGACGGCGGGGTCCACGAGCTGGATAAAGCCCGTAGCGTGGCTGATCGATTCCAGACGGACCATCACGAGCTTCACATCTCCGGGCAGGAAATGCCCGCAGTGATCGAGAAGCTGGTGAGATGCCACGACGAGCCGTTCGCGGACGCGGCCAACATCCCATTGTATCTCTTGTGTGAGCGGTTGAAGGGCTCGGTCAAGGTCATTCTCCAGGGCGACGGAGGCGACGAAATCTTTGCGGGCTACCGTCGGTACAACGCGCTCGCCCATGCGCGATTCTGGCGATGTGTTTCTGCAATCGCTTCCGTGCTCGCTCCACTATGTCCGAAAGGTCCGGCGTATTGGCGGGGGATGCGTTTCTTGCAGGCGATGGGACATGGCGATCCGGCCATGCGCATGGCCTTGCTGATGACGCAGGAGACTCGCCGTGATCCGCCGACACGAGTGCTATCTGCGGAAGCCGCGCAGAGGTTGCAAAGTTACGACCCGTTCGAGAGTTACCGAGGACTCCAGACGAAATTGGCCGGTCTGGATACGGTTCAGCGTATGCTGTACGTCGATTGCGTGAATCTTCTTCCGAGTCAGTTTCTGGAGAAGGTGGACAAGTCCACGATGGCCCACAGCATTGAAGTGCGCGTCCCATTTCTGGACGTCGCGCTCACGGAGTATGCGATGGGATTGCCTTCGGACATGAAGGTGCGGAGCTTTCAGAAGAAGTGGATTCTCCGTCGGGCGCTTCGCGGCGTGGTGCCTGACGAAATCCTGGATGGAAAGAAGACGGGCTTCGGCGTGCCCTATCAATACTGGCTTCGAGAACCGATGGCAGACTATATGCGCGCCGTCCTGCTCGATCCGGCCGTGCTGCGATGGGGTCTGTTCGACGAGGCCCAGTTGTGCCGTTGCATGGACGAGCACGTCGATCGGCGCCGTGACAATGGAAACCTCCTGTACAAGTTGCTGAACCTGGCTTTATGGTCCAAGTACTATCTGAACGCGGCGTAATGGGACCGCGCTGGAGCGTCACTGCGTCGCACTGTGGCCGGCGCAGGAAGGAACGGGGCACTCGCCATGGAAGGAGAGTTGGTTATTGGGTATGAGCCGTGTGAGAGTTCTGATGATTGGGACGCTTCCCCCGCCGATGGGTGGCGCCGCGGTTTCGTTGAAGCATCTGGCCGACGCGCTGGCTCGACGCGACGACGTTGAACTCCTGATGGTCAACACCTCCGGCGTGCGTGGCCACCTGGTACTCGGCCCGTTTCGATTCATTCGCATCCTTTGGCGGGTGTTTATTCTGACGCGCCGGTGCGAGGTGGTGAGTTTTCAGGCGGCACCGACGGGGCTTCCCGTGCTGGGCCCGTTTGTCGTGGCTTTTGCCAGGATTTGGGGCCGGCCGTTGATGATCCGAAAGTTCGGCGGGAAGGATTATCTTGCTTTCGCGGGAATCCGCGGGTTTCTGGCTCGAAGGGTTGTCCGAGCGTGTGATCTCTACCTCGCCCAGACCAAGGCACTGGTCCGATCGGGAGAACAGGATGGACTCCGGCGCGTGGAGTGGTTTCCCACGAGCAGACCGATGGAGCATAACGGGGTACAATCTTCGAGGCCCGCTCGGTCATGTCGGCGTTTTGTCTTTCTAAGCCTTGTCCGGCCGACAAAAGGAATTCGCGAACTCATCGAAGCGGGTGAGCGGCTGGACGAGGGGATCTCGGTCGACGTTTACGGCCCGCTTCTTGACGGGTTCTCCGAGCAGAACTTCGTGGGTCTGAAGAGAGTAAAGTACCGAGGAGTGATCGCGCCGGGCGAGGCCCTCACCGTGCTTCGCGATTACGACGCACTGGTGCTGCCGACCTATTGGGAGGGCGAGGGGTATCCCGGCATCGTCATCGAGGCCTTTGGTGCGGGTCTTCCGGTCGTCTCAACACGTTGGAAGGCCATTCCGGAGATTGTAGATGATTCTTGCGGTCTTCTTGTAGAGCCGCGTGATGCCGACGCGCTGCATGATGCAATGAAGGCTTTGGCGGCGGACGACGAGCAGTATGCACGGCTTTGTGAGGGGGCTCGGTCTCAGGCGAAACTGTTTGACGCGCAGATTTGGACCGACCGTTTCGTCTCATACTGTAAGGATTTGGCAAGTGCTGGGAGCGGAACATCAGTCGGGGATGCGTAGTATCTGCCAGTGCCGAGTGACCCGTAACCGCCACTTTGGCGCTGTCCCAGCCCTGGGGGCTCGAACCACCCTCTCTTGAAAGTTGCCAGTTATCGCCAAGATCGCCAGAATGGCATGTAATCCCTGTTTCGGAGTTTATGAATGTGCGGCATCTGCGGATACGTGGGCGATCATCAGCCCGACTTGCTGGAGCCCATGTGTCGGGCAATGGAAACCCGCGGCCCCGATGACATGGGGACATGGCACGATGCGGCCGCGCAGGTCGGATTCGGGCACCGCCGACTGTCGATCATCGACCTCAGCGCAGCGGGTCATCAGCCGATGTGCAACGAGGATCAGACGGTTTGGATCTCGTACAATGGTGAACTCTACAACTTCCAGGGGCATCGACAGCATCTCATCGATCGAGGCCATCAGTTCAAGAGTCACACGGATACCGAGGTTCTGATTCATCTCTACGAAGAGATGGGCCCTGAATTCCTCAACGAACTCAACGGCATGTTCGCGCTGGCCATTTGGGACCAGAAGAAGCGGCAGCTCTTATTGGCCCGCGATCATGCGGGCGTCAAGCCACTTTACTATTGGTACGATGGCCGACGGCTGTTTTTCGCTTCTGAAATCAAGGCACTTCTCCGAGTCCCGGGGATACCGCGCGAATTGAACGCATCGGCGATTCCAGACTATCTCGCGTTTCTTTGGCTTCCCGGTGAAGAAACGATGCTCAAAGGCATCAAGAAGCTTGAGCCGGGAAACTTACTCGTCTGGCGTGACGGAACGATAAACAAGCGGCAGTGGTTTTCCATCGCCTACGAGCCTGACGAGAGCGTGAGCGAAGACCAGTGGGTGGAAAAAGTGCATGATGGTTTCATGGAGGCCACGCGGCGGCAGATGGTCTCCGATGTGCCATTGGGAGCGTTTCTTTCCGGCGGCACGGACTCATCGGCGATTGTCGCGTGTATGCGAAATAGTTTCCCGGACCGGGAAATCAAGTGCTACACCTACTACTGCGATCCAAAGGACATGGTGCGCGACCAATTCGAGGAGGATTATCCGTTCGCGAAGCGCGTCGCTGAGCATCTCAACGTCACACTGGACAGCTTTCTTCTGCGGCCGAACTGCATCTCGCTGTTGACGAAAATGATCTTCTCCGTAGAGGAACCCGACGCCGATCCTACCGTATTTCCTAACTACCTGATTTCAAAACGGGCCAGGGAGGACGGAACGACGGTGTTGTTGTCAGGAATGGGCGGCGATGAAGTCTTCTTCGGGTATCGCAGCCACCAGGCATTGAGGCTGTATCAGCGTCTCGACAAGCTACCGTCCTGGCTTCTTGGGCCGGCTCTCGCCGCGGCAACATCGCTCACCGCCTCGGCGATGGGAGCACAGAGCGCGTTGCCACGACGACTCTCCAAACTACGCAAAGCCCTTTCGGGCCACGGCCTTCAGCGACACATGACCCTTTCAGATTGGTCCAGTTCCGAGGCCCGCCGGGCAATCCTGGACTCGCAGTTTATCGAGAGCCACGGGTGGTCCGATGCGCCCGAGAATCGTCTTAAGGAGTACTTTGACGGCTTTCGCGGCGCCGGTGATCTGAATCGCCGCTCGTATGTCCTCATACAATCATTCCTGGGCGCCCACAACTTTCTCTATACGGACAAGTCCAGCATGGCGGTGTCCTTGGAGGTCCGCGTGCCGTTCATGGACGTGGAGTTGCTGCGCCTCTGTGCGCGCATTCCAGAGCACCATCAATTGAAGGGCCAAACCACCAAGTATCTCCTCAAAAAGGCCATGGAGCGGTATCTTCCCCGAGACATCCTGCATCGCAGCAAAACGGGGTTCGGCCCGCCGTTGAGAACGTGGGTCGCTGCTGATCTCGACCATGTGACGGATGAGTTGCTGGCGCCTTCCAGAATCCGTTCGCGTGGATTCTTTGATCCGATCGCCATCCAGCGAGTTCTGGAGGACAACCGTACGAACAAAGCGGACCATGCGTATCTCGTGTACGCATTGATGACGCTGGAGCTGTGGCTACAGACGTTCATCGACCAGCCCGGCGTGGAGGTTACGCTGTGAAACAGCCGCACTCAGGCCAAGGGCAGACCATGATGGGAGGGCCGGCATGATCCGGCCTGACGAAGAACTCAGCCTTCGGCACGTCACCCTTCGGCCGGCGAGGGCACTGTTGGCGCAGGCGGACGGCACGCTCTATCTGGGGCGCAATCTCGACATCTATCGGTCCACCGACGGCGGACAGTCCTGGCAACGCGTGATGCGCCTACCCTGTTCGTTGGCGCGTCGGGTTGCCCAGTCCTCTCGGTTGGCCTGCCGGCTGTTGCGGCACGAGGTCAGGGCGCTGGCGAGCCTGCCGGATGGCGGGTATGTGGCGTCCAATCGACGAGGCGTGTTCTACGCCGAAGCGACCCCGACCCGATTCACGAGTGAACATCCCCCGATGGTGATGTCTCCCAGCCGACTTGGCGCGTCCTGCGGAGAAGTGTTTCCGCCCATGACCATGACCGTCGGCCCCGGCGACCGCGTCATCTGGGGCGAGTACAACTCTAAGACGAATCATCGACTGCCGATTCGCATTTTCATTTCGGAAGACCGGGGACGTTCTTATGAGGTAGCTCGGGTCTTTGAAGCCGGCAGCATCCTGCACATTCATAACCTGGTGTACGACTCCGGTCTGTCACACTATTGGGTTCTGGCGGGTGACCATGAACACGAGCCGGGAATCGGTCGACTCTCTGCCGACCTGAAGGACTTCGATTGGCTGGTCAAAGGCGATCAGCAATATCGCGCCGTGGAGGTCTTCGACTTCGGCGATCATCTCATCTACGGCATGGACAGCGAGAGGGCACCGAATGCGGTCATGCGTTTGGACAAAGCCACGGGCCGCGTCGAGCGGTTGCAGGAGATAGACGGAAGCTGTATCTATGCGTGCCGGTTTGGAGGGCTGTATGTCTTGTCCACGACGGTCGAGCCGTCCCGCGTCAATCACTCGACTACAGCGGGGCTTTGGGTTTCGCGGGACGGCGATCGCTGGCAACGAGTACTGCGCGTTGAGAAGGATTTCTGGCATCCCGTCTATTTTCAATACGGCTCACTGGTTCTTCCCCGCGGAGCAAGCGAGCAGGAAACCATCTTCTTCAGCGGGCAGGCGCTGAAGGGTTTCGACGGGCGAGCATGCGTGGCCCAGTTGGACGAGGGCCGTTCTGGTGATCCGATCACCAAACCCGCGGGATCGGCGGAACGCGGCGGCCAAACACGATGACGCTCGTAAACTGGAGGCTCAAGCTGCTCGCTCGTATGGGGCCCGGTTGGGTGCTTTGGCGTGCGGCCTATGCGCTGAGGAAGCGCAGCGGTCTGTTGCAGAGCAGCCTGCCCGCTGTAAGTTGGGACGAGGTGAATCTGGCCGACCTCGTCACGGCCGAGACGCCGGGCGACCCGGAATCGTTTCGTGCCCATCGAGAGACTTGTGATCGTCGTTTCTTTTTTCCGTTGGGTGAACTGCCGGATCGTGGTGTACTGCGTCAGATGCTTGGCGAGGCCGGCATCGCGCGCACGCTGGCCGTGGCCGAAGACTACTGCCGGGGGCACTTTCTGTACTACAGCCGACAAGTGTGGGACTTGGGGCGACCAGTCAACTGGTTATGGAATCCGATTGCGGGCGCCGAACACGTTGCGGACCGGCATTGGTGTGATTACCCGACGTTTTTGCCGAATCGGGGGGACGTGAAAGATGTGTGGGAGCCTTCGCGCTTTGCGTGCGCGTTCTGGCTGGTGCGTGCCTATGCCCTGACGGGGGAGGAAAAGTATCCCGCAGCATTCTGGGAGATGTTTGAGGGGTGGTGCCGGCAGAACCCGCCAAACATGGGGCCGAACTGGAAGTGCGGCCAGGAGGCGGCCATCCGATCGTTTGCGTGGTGTTTTGCACTACACGGTTTCTGGCGATCCGCGGAGACAAGCTCGCAACGTGTTTGCGACATGGTGAAGATGCTGGCGATTCATGCCGATCGGATCGACAAGAACATCGGCTACGCCATCTCTCAAAAGAACAACCACGGCCTCAGCGAAGCGATCGGTCTGCTGACGGTCGGGCTACTCTTTCCCGAGCTTCGCGGCGCCGCTCGATGGCACGCCCGTGGCCGTAAACTGTTGGAAAGGGAGGTTCGCAGACAAATCTACGCTGACGGAAGCTTTGTTCAACATTCGATGAACTACCATCGCGTCATGCTCCACGATTGCCTGTGGGCGATTCGTCTGGCGGAGTTGAACGATCAACCCCTGTCGGCGGAACTGTTCCGGCGCGTCGGGCTGGCAGGAGAGTTCCTGCAAGCGATGATGGACGAATCGACCGGGCTGACTCCCAACTATGGGGCGAACGACGGAGCACTCGTGCTGCCGCTGTCCGCGTGTGATCATCGGGACTATCGACCGACGGTACAAGCCGCGCGCTACCAGGCGACCGGACGACGCGTCGTCCGCCAGGGGCCGTGGGATGAACCGTTAGTTTGGCTGTATGGGGCTGAGGCGGCGGCTTCGCCTCGTGAGGATTCCTCCCCAAGTTCGAGGCGTTTCGACGATGGCGGATATTACACGCTGCACGGGGCCGAGACCTGGTGCATGATCCGGTGCCATTCCTATCGGGATCGGCCCGCACACGTGGACCCGCTGCATGTGGACCTATGGTACAAGGGGGTCAACCTGCTGCGTGACAGCGGGACCTACAAGTACTACGCGCCGGACGAACCGCAAATGGAGCGGTATTTCAAAGACATCGCTGCCCACAACACGATCGAGCTCGGCGGGCGCGGGCCGCTGGACCTCGTGTCGCGTTTTCTCTGGTTGCCCTGGCCCAAGGCGAAGTGCGCGGAGCATTCGGATTCTCGTTGGCGCGGTGAGCATTATGCTTACAGCCGCTCGCCCTGGCACGTGGTTCATCAACGCACCGTGGAACTCATCGGCGATGCTGAGTGGATCATCACGGACGACCTCGCCGGATCGGGGTCACGTGAGATTGCGTTGCGATGGCACCTCTGCGAAGGGCGGCTTGCGGCGGACGTTCATCAGCGGCGGATTGAAATCGAACGGAGCGGCGCCCGTGCCACCCTACTGATCGAAGGACCGGACGAGATGCAAATGGACGTTCAGCAGGGAGTGGACAAACCCGGTGACGTGGCGGGATGGACTTCACATTACTATTCGCAGCGCGAGCCGCGGCCAACGGTCAGATTGAGCGGATCGTGCGTCCTGCCGTGTCAGATTCGGACTCGGATTCAGCTTGCGGCCGGCGGGAGCAGTATGGCGGCACAAGATGCCTGAGCAGCTTCCGGTAACAAGTGTTCCCCTCGACGATCAGTCTGGCAATCGGCCGGCGGTGGCGCCATGTTGGACGTTGCCATCACAATCTCGACGGACGGGGGGAACCCACCGGGAGTGACGCGAAGGGACCTTGCTCCGAGTGGCGAATAGAGGATAGAATGCCGTGATTGCGTGGTTGAGAGCGAGCGACCACGGACGATCTGATTTGCTGACCCACGACGACCGACGGCCCACGAACGATTGGCGCTTCTGGAGATTGTGTCCGATGGCGGCCGCGGTTTGTTCATCTCGGCGGTGACAAGAACGCCGCGACAACCCCCGCGAGATCCCTTGGATGCATACCAAGAAAAGTCCCGACAATCCCTTCTGGTATAACCACTCCGGCTTCGCCTGGGAATACGTCCCCCAAGGAACCCAGGCGCATCTTGACTTCGGATGCGCAGAAGGAGAGTTCCTGGGCGAGTTGCAGGCGAAGCGAATCCCGCGTCTGGTGGGCGTAGACATCCGCCGCGAGGCCGTGGAATCGGCACGAAAAAAGTATTCAGGGATCGAGTTTGTGCATCTCGCCGAGGGAAAACCGCTGCCCTTTCCCGACAAGACGTTCTCCTCTATTTCGATCCTTGATGTCATAGAGCACGTGGACGATCAGGTCGGGCTGTTGGGGGAACTCCACCGTGTGCTGGCGGATGACGGCATACTGGTCCTGAGCACCGCCGGGAAGTACGTTTTTTCGTTTCTTGACATGGGAAACTTCAAGTTTCGGTTTCCAACCTTACACCGGTGGTATTACTGCTGGCGACACTCGCGGGAAGAGTATGAGTACGCGTATGTGTCGAATCCCGACGGGCTCGTCGGCGACATTTCCGCAAAGAAGAGGTGGCACGAGCACTTCTCTCGCAAGGGGATGAGTCGGCTGCTGGAAAAATCGGGCTTCGAGGTTCTTGAATTCGACGGTTCCGCATTGTTCGAGCGGCCCATTCGCCTCGTTGGCATTTTCCTTGAGTGGGCGCCGCCTTTCAAGGCGCTCTTTCGCAAGCTCTACAGGCTCGATTCAAAGTGGTTTGAGTCATCGCTCCTGTTTTGCACGGCCAGGAAACAACTGCCCGCGAAAGCCTGATCGTTCTGCCTGTGTGTGAGGCAAGACGCGGAATGCAGGGCGATCGAAGGCAGGCGATTGCCTGCCCGAACAGGCGTGTTTCTAGTGATTCGGAGAAGGGAGAAACTTCATGGGATGGAAGGGTTTGGTACAGGGTTTCTTCCGATCGTTTGGATTCGAGATCAGTCGCAGGGGGAATCCGGAGACCTATACCGAGTGTGTGCCCTACGGCTATTTCACCTATTCACCCTGGTTCGAGGAGTGGTTTCAGCGCCTGTACAAGGACGGGATCGAATCGCACACGGCCGTAAAGGAGGATCGGTGTTATCTACTGATGCGGTTCATGGAACACTGTCTCCATCTTGAAGGTCACTTCGCGGAGTGCGGCGTCTACAAGGGAGGAACGGCCCTGCTGGCCGCGCGCACGTTGAAAGGTGAGGGCGGCGACAAGAGGCAGTTGCATCTGTTCGATACATTCCAAGGGATGCCGAAACTCGCCGATGCGGATTCGAGCACGCACAAGGAGGGGGACTTCGGGGACGTGAGCCTCGAAGCGGTCAAGACCCTTTTGGCGGATTATTCGTTTGTTTCATACTACCCCGGCCTGATCCCCGAGACCTTGGCGCCGGTAAAGGATCGGCGATTTGCATTCGCCCACATTGATGTAGACCTTTATGAATCGACGAAAGCGAGTTTCTCGTTTTTCTATCCCAGAATCGTCAAAGGCGGCATCATGGTCTGCGACGACTATGGTGCGCCGGCCTATGTGAAGTCCGCCAAGCTGGCTGTCGATGAGTTCTTTGAGGACAAGCCGGAAAACGTGATCTCGGTTCGGACGGGACAGTGCTTCGTCATCAAACTGTGAACGGACCTCCAAGGTGGTTTCATGCAATTCGGCCGGCAAACGGATGAATCTGATCTATATCCATCAATACTTTGTCACCAATGAGGGCACGAGCGCTACGCGCAGCTACGACGTCAGCCGATACCTGATTCAGATGGGCCATCGCGTGACGATGATTTGCGGCTTGCACGATCAAAGCTCGTTGGCGCCGATGCCTTGGTGGCGGCTGATGCGGCGCGAACGGATCGACGGAATCGACGTTATCGTGTGCAACGCGCGATACAGCAACAAGCTGGGCGTCCCGGGTCGATTGTGGGCATGGGGCAAGTTCGCCATGTTGGCCACTTGGGTCTGCCTGCGGCAGCGCTCGGCCGATGTGATCTTCGCAACGAGCACGCCGCCGACGGTGGGTATCCCCGCGCGGCTCGCGGCGGCGGTGAAACGCATCCCCTATGTCTTCGAGGTCCGCGATTTGTGGCCGGAGGATCTGCTCGCCGCGGGTCGACTGAAACCGGGCCTTCAGTATCGCGCCTGGCAATGGCTGGAAAACTTCTGTTATGCGAAGGCTCGGAAGGTCCTGCTCGTGTCTCAGGGCTTCCACGACCGCCTGCTGGAACGCGGGTTCGATCCGGACAGGCTTCAGACGATCGTCCTCGGTGCCGACGCCTCGCTTTTCAAAGACGCCGAACCGAATCGAGAGTTCATCGAACGGCATCGCCTGAGCGGCAAGACCATCGCCATCTACACCGGCGCTCATGGAGATGCCAACGGCCTGTCACAACTCGTCGACGTTGCCGAGCACCTGCGCCACCGGCCCGACATCGCGATTGTGCTGCTCGGCGACGGCAAGATGCGACCGCTTCTCAGAACGATGGTCACCGAGCGGAAATTGGAGAACATTCATCTGCTGGAGGCCGTCCCTAAGCAGATGGTGCCCGGCATCCTGGCGTCGTGTCACATTGGGTTGATGATCCTCAAACAGATCAGTCGGCCACGTTGGGTGACGCCGAATAAGATTTTTGACTATATGTTTTCGGGCCTTCCCAGCATCGTGAACTTTTCGGGGACGACGGCCGAGTTGGTTGCGCGCGAAGGAGTCGGCGTGGCGAGTGAGCCCGGTTCTTCTGAGGATTTAGCGGCGAAGATTCGGTTCTGGGCCGATGAACCCGAACAGCGCAAGGCCGTGGGCCGGCGGGCGCGGGAGGTGGCGTTTGCGAAGTTCGACCGCAAACAGATCGCCGCCCGGCTGGCGGAAGTGTTTGAGGCATGCACGAAAGGGTCGGCCAAACGTGGTGCATCCTTCAAAGCGGGAAAATCGCATGAGTGCCGATAGGCAAGGACGGGGGCACTACTGGTCGCTGCGCGTCGGCGGCGAGGAGGATACCGTTGCGGCACTACGGCTGGTGCGGGAGGTTCACGGCGATGAATACCTCGACCTGGACGAGCCCTATTGGGCTTGGCGTTACTTGTCGGACACTCCGTTTCGTGCTCGCATTGTGATTGCAGAACATGAAGGTCGCCCGATCGGCATCCAACCGATGACCGTCTTTGATTGGCAGTGGGGCCGAACCAGGTACAAGGGCGCCATGTATACGGGCGTCATGACGCATCCGGATCATCGCCGGCGCGGCGTTTTCCAATCGCTGGTGGGTGCGGCAAATGATTGCGCGGCCCGATCCGGCGCGCACTTCAGCATGACGCTGCCCAATGAGGCTTCCCTGCCGGGCTTTCTTAAGACGCGAGAATGGCGATACCCCGGTCTGGCGCCGACGTTTCTGAAGGTGGTTGACGGCGCGGTCCTGCTGCGATCCAAATTGGGGAGCTTGCCTGCGAAAATGCTTGGCGCATTCCCACAAGCATTCTTCCGGCCGCGCCGCGCCGGCGCTTGTGATGCGGCGTTGGAGTTTACACAAGCCGAGAATGCTCCTGATGAATTGGATACCATATTCAATGAATACGCGATCGCCTGCAATGCTCTGATGATTCGAAGAACCGCTCGATTCTGGAATTGGCGGTATGCCACTCATCCAAAGTCGATTTATCGTACATGGCTGACAACAGAAAATGGGAATCTCGCCGGCGCGGTGGTCGTCTCGGTCAAGGAGCGGGCAGGTTTGGACGTCGGCATGATCGTTGATCTGATTGCCCGAGGGGGGATGCCTGTGATGCGTGGATTGATTCGGGCCGCCGAGAAGGACCTGCGATCACGCGGCATCGGGCTCATTGTTTGCCAGGTCACGAGTGAGCCTCTGAAGGCGGCACTGCGAGAAGAGGGCTTTCGCAGTCCCGGGCCATGGTTGACGCGCAAGCGGTTTCACTTCGTCTTCCGACCGACAGGCGTTCCACTGCCTCGAGAGTTGCCCGAGACGATGGCCGACTGGCATCTGATGTTCGGTGATTCTGACAACGTATGACCAATGCACTTACCATTGATGTCGAGGACTATCAGAACGTCTTCGCCCGAGACTGGTTGGAGCGCGACGGGCCGCCCACCGAGGCCGTTGTCGCCAACACCGAGCGTCTGCTCGCGATGTTCGCAGAAAGCAAGGTGCTCGGCACGTTCTTCGTCCTTGGCGAAGTCGCAGAGACGTTTCCAAAGCTCATTCGAGACATTGCCTCAGCCGGTCATGAGCTGGGCGTTCACGGCTACTACCATCGGCAAATGTTCAAGCTGACTCAGGAGTCCCTTCAACGGGAAGTGGCCGACGCCAAGGCGCGCATCGAAGACCTGATCGGTTGTCCGGTGATCGGCCACCGCGCACCGGCCTTCTCGATCACGCCGGAGACGCGCTGGGCACTGGACGTGCTCGCCGAAGTCGGGTTTCGATACGATTCAAGCATCTTTCCGATTGCGGGTCGGCGTTACGGCTGGCCGGGCTTTCGGCCGGACATTCACACGATGACCCTGAACGATGGGGCGGAATTGGTAGAGGTTCCCCTGTCAACCGTTTCCGTGCTAGGTCGGAAGCTGCCTGCCTGCGGCGGCGGCTATCTTCGCCACTTCCCCGGTTTCGTGACGCGATGGGCCTTTCGTCAGGTACAACGGCAGCGCCCCGCTATTCTCTACATGCACCCTTACGAGATCGAACTCTCGCCGCCGCCGATCGAAACGTCGCACATGGAGGGAGGCGCGGCACATCGTGCGAAGTGGATCCACCGTCTCCAACTGCGGAATCGCCACACGGTCGAGGCAAAGGTCCGTGCACTATTGTCGGAATTTCGGTTTGCCCCGATGCGCGACGTGATCGAACAACACCTCGTGAGCAAGGCCGATTAGGCAAGGTCTTCGACACGAGCCCGTTGAGGCAGGCCGAGGATCGTGCATTGCTCGTTGATGACCTCTTCCAGAATCCGGTCAAGCGTCGTGGTGGGCTGAAAGCCTATGGTCCGATGGATGCGCTCCAGCGAAGGCATGCGGCGCATCATGTCGTCAAACGGCCGGCCATACGCCTCTTCGTACGTGACGAATCGCTTCTCACTGCTGCTGCCGGTCAGTTGAATAATCTTGTCTGCGAGACATTCGATGGTAATTTCCTCCGTGGCTCCAACGTTGAAGACCTGTCCCGGGGCCTGGTCACATTCCAACAAGTCGATGACGGCCTTGACGACGTCGCCGACGTAACCGAAACAGCGCGACTGCTTGCCGGTGCCGTAGATGATCAGCGGTTCGTTCTTGAGAGCGGCCTCGACGAAGCGCGGGATGACCATGCCGTATCGGCCGGTTTGCCGGGGGCCGACGGTGTTGAAGAAGCGCGCGACGATGACGGGCAGGCCATACTGCTCGTAGTAGGCCAAGCCGAGAAACTCGTCGATGGCCTTCGAGCAGGCATACGACCATCGGGAAAAACGCGTCGTCCCCAGCACCGTGTCGTCGTCTTCGCAGAATGGAATCCGATCGCTCTTGCCGTATACCTCACTTGTGGAGGCCAGCAGGATCGGTCGGCGAAACTTATTGGCGACGTCCAGGATGACCTCGGTTCCATGGATGTTGGTCTTAATCGTGTGGACGGGCTCGTCAACGATCAACTGCACGCCGACCGCCGCGGCGAGGTGAATGATGACGTCGCACTGGTCGGCCAGAAGATGGACGGTGTTGACATTGCGGACGTCGTCCTGCACGAACTGCAACCGCTCATGGCCGATCGACGACGACAGGTTCTTGATGTCGCCGGTGCTGAGGTTGTCCAGAACGCTGACCTCGTCACCTCGTCGAAGCAGGTACTCGACGAGATGAGAGCCAATGAAGCCCGCTCCACCCGTGATGAATGCTTTCATGGCGACTCCAGCGAGAACAGTTCTTGCCCGTTCCAATACGTGATTATAGGGAACGGGTGCGAGAGGAACAGGAGTGCCGCTTCCGGTCAGAATTGCTGTGTCCGAAAGGCACGGAGGCCGCTGGTCATGCTGACGACGGCGGTCGAGAGGCTCAGACAGATCAGGGCGATGAAGAGTGACAGGCTGGTGAGCGTTATTTCGTGGAGGTTGCCGGATCGGACGAGAGACAAACAGATTCCACCGAACAGGCCCACGCCGAGGGCGACCAGGCAAACCGAGGCGATCAGGTTGACGGTGCCGCCGACGCCGGAGGCGATTCGCCCGACGTCATCTTCCCGGAAGTTAGGCAGCCGGGCCCCCAATCCAATTGCCAAACCGCAGAGCCCGATGCAGGACGCAAAGGTCGCACAGCCTTGTGCGATCGCCAGGACCAGCGGGAGGTTCAGCGCGCGAATGGAGAGCACCGTGACGCTCATGGCTGCGACGGCGGTGAGGGTGAGTGCGTAAAGGAACTTGGCGATGATCACGCGAGCCCTTGAAAGGGGCCAGAGGCCGACCAGCCAGATTTGTCTTCCTTCGATCGAGATCATGGGAAAGACGAAGCGACTGGTGAACGTCGAGAGGATCAGCGTCACGGCACCGTAGTTGAGAAAGCAGATGAGGGCCTTCCACTCGACCGTGAAACCCTCAGGTCGGCTGCGCGGAAGATAGATCAGATAGAGCGAGAGCAGGCCGAAGAGGATGACAAGCTGCGACCATTGCATCGGGTCGCGAAGGAAACTCCTGACGTCCTTCAGGATCAATGCTCGCATGTCGGCGGGTAGGTAGAAGAACGCGAACTGCGTGAGGCAGCGCGAGGCCCAGCCTGAATACCGCTTCGATCGATTCGGTGCGGAATGGGCCCGTCCGAAGGCGGGGATCAGCCATCGAGCGGTGATCATGGTGGCCCACCAACTGACGAAGACCGACGTTGAGAACGTGACGCCGAGATAAAAGAGCGCCCCGGCAGGCTGATCCTCAATCGAAAGCTGAATGATTCTGGCTACCCAGCTTGATGGAAGCAGTGCGGCCTTGACATAGCGAAGCTCTTCCAGGAAATGGCTGATCCAATCCTTCGAGAGATGCATGGCCGATGCGTCCCATAGCCGGCCCCACCATATGATCAAAAAGGCCAGCAGCGCACCGCCGACGATGAAAGCGATCCGCTTGGGTCGGCGCGGTGCGAATAGGGCAACGCACAGGGCTCCGAGCAAACCGATGGCGCCGGGAATGGGAACGAATCCGAGAAAGGCCAGGATGAAGATGGGGTAAAAGTGCCAGGGGAGGCCCTGCACGTGACCGATCGCCAGCATCAGCGGCATGCCCAACAACACCAACGACCAACTCGCGAAGAACAGCGACTCCAGATACATGATGCCGACGACGTTACGCGGCGGATTGGGCGCCGCGAGCAGAAACGCCGGCTCCTCCCTTGAAAACAGGGCGCCGTAGGCCAGGATCGCCGTGGAGAACGCAAGCAGCAGAGTCATGGCCGCAAAGAATATGTGGAAGACGTAAGGGATCGCGATCACGGCCTGTTCCTGAAACCGGCCCATGAAGATGAAGACGTGATCAAAGATCAGGTACAACCCGCCCCAGATTGTCCCGACGAAGAGAATGATGAGCAGCAGTTGCAGCGGCGTCTGGTCGGTCAACTGCCGCAGCCGGTTGCGGAATAGCGTCAGCTTGAGATGCAGGAGCAGTCCCAGCGGCGGCGAGACTACGGTTCGGGTTGTCACGGTTTGGTCGATCATGGCAAGTGACGGCGCCGCACTACCCGGCCAGGGCTACGGTATCGGCCTCCGGCGGTTCCTCCGAGCTGGTCAACTCCAGAAAGATGTCTTCCAGTCGGTATTCCTGCCTGGCCTTCGCCCGAAGCTCAGCCAGCGTGCCGCAGGAGATGATTCGGCCGTGATGGATGATGCCGATCCGATCGGCGATTGCCTCGGCCACGTCCAGGGTGTGGGTCGACATGAACACCGTGCGCCCCTCATCGGCGAGGTTGCCGAACAACTCTTTCACCGATCGGACGGTGCGCGGGTCCAGTCCGATCATCGGTTCGTCCACAACGAGCACCTGCGGCTCGTGCAGGAGGGCCGCGGCCAACACAACGCGCTGCTTCATGCCGTGCGAATAACCCTCCGCCAATTGGTCGGCGAACGGCGAAACGGCCAGGGCCTCCATGTATGTTTCGGCCCGTCGGGCCGCGGTCGCCGGGTCGATCGAATACATCCTGGCGACGAAACCCATGAACTCGCGCGCGGTCAGTTTTCCGTAAAGGAAGGGCTGGTCGGGGACGTACGCGAGCTTGGCCTTGGCAGCCTGGCTTTCGGTGGCCATCGGGTGCCCGCAGACGGTGATCGTGCCGCAATCGGGCGTCAGAAGCCCCGTGATCGTCTTGATCGTGGTGGTCTTACCGGCGCCGTTGGGCCCGAGAAAGGCGAAGACCTCGCCGGGCTTGACGTGGAGCGAAACATCATCCACCGCTCGCAACGCGCCGTACGACTTCGTGAGGTTGTCGATGACGATCGCCATGGCTGCCTAGTTCACCGGGTCGTCCCGCACGACCGAACGACTCTGTGACCCAACGCCGCGCGGCGATGCGCCGGGGCCGTTCTTCTCCGAGCGGAGACGGTCGAGAACGGTTTCTGCACGATTGTATGACGCCTCGTCAAATGGCTCGGCGGAGATCACCCATTTGCCAAGGAAGGGAATCCGCACTTCCTGTCGCAGGACCCGACCATCGTCGTCAGCCCATGCGACGGTTCCGTCGGTCTCGATCCGGAGGCACTCGACCGCCCGGCCGGCGTGTTGGATGGTCTCGCGCCGCGTGACCCGAACGAGTTGGGTGGTGAAATCGAGAGATTGGCTCCTGAGCAATTCCAGGGGATCGATCAATCGCAATCTCCAGGATTGCCCGACGTGGAGCCCTTCGAGATAGGTGAATGGGCGAAGCGAATCACCGAGCAGGCTCGACAATTCGCCGTCGAACGACAGGGTCCTGGTAACGGGTCCGATCGTCGCGGTGCAGGCATATTCACGGCCGTAGCGCGCACCGGAGACGATGGCTGAGAGGGCACCGCTATCGAGCTTCAGGGAAAACTCATCAAGGGTGTCATCGGCTGCGTAAGTCAGTTCGGTTTCTACAAAGAGTTCACCGGCCATGGTCGACAATCCTGACAGGGCGCCCACGTCCAGCCGCGTTGTGCTCGCGACGAGCGTATAGGAGGCGACGGGGGTGGTCGTGACCCAGGTGGTGCCGATGCGCCGGCCGTGCCGGCTGTGGATGGATACTTGAAACTGGCCGGGTGGGATGTTTTGAGAAGGGGGGTCTTGCGCCTGCCAGAACGGCAGAATGTCGCGGTGAATCAGCGCGCCCATGGCGAAGAGCCATGTGAGCGTGACGAGGGTTCCCAGGGCGCGATTCATCGAGAGCAAACCCCCGGCGTTGCGGCGTCAACCGCGCATGGACCCGGCGAAAAGGCGCAGGCCATGAGGAGTGTATTTGCACTGCTTCCCACCGCCAACGATTCTATGCCTGCCCCAAGTGACGGTCAATCAGCGGGGGCCGCGCGCAGGAGAGTTCGGTCCATCTTGACATGGAGAGCGCCGGGGCCTTTGCTAGGTGCGATAAGTGAGGATCTCCAGTGAATCCCATGGCGACGGATCATGTTCCTCGACGGAGATGGAGTTGGAAACGGCGCGCCATGGTGGGCGCCGCGGCACTCTCCTTCGTGCTTGCGGTCGTCGTCTATGTGTTGTTCCGCACGCCCACCTGGTATCGCCCTCCCGTCGTACAACCGGACGAGCGCCAGAGTATCCGAAACAATCTGGTCCATGCGGAACAGGCCTTCACTGAAAGCCTCCGCACGGGCCAACGCTTCGTCTATCACGTGTACCAGGACGATGTGAACCGTTGGATCGCCATGCGGCGGGAGATTTATCCCCTCATTGATGAGATCGCGCCGCCGATTCTCACTGATCCGGTGGTTCTCTTTGATGATGAGGAGATCACCATCGCCGGACGATTTCCACTCGGCCCGACCGACGTGGTCCTCTCGGTCGAGATCAAACCCGAATATCGCGACGATGCAATTCACTTGAAGGTGACTTCCGTCCGTTGCGGGTCGTTCCCTATCCCCCGTGACGTCGGCGGCATGGGTCTGAGTAAGCGGGCCGATCTTGAAGCCGAGGCGCTGTGGCCCGGCAGCCCCGCCATGTCTGGTGACTTCCTAAGCGGGTTTCAAGTTGACGCAGAGGCGTGGTGGAAAAACGGTGGCGTGGACTATCGTGTCATTGGCCTCGCGGTAACGTCCGGCCGGCTCGATCTCACCATCGAGCCCATCGGCCGTCATGCCGACGCAACGCGCAGGGACCAGTTGTCCGATTGAGCCGTGCGTTCCAGGAGGACTCGGCCGCGGAACTCGCCGCCGCAAAAGGTGACCTCCCAGCACGCCGCCGAACAGGCGTGAACGATGCAGTATCCCGCGTCGTGGCGTGTGACCTCACCCCGGTTTTCGGTGAGGGGGCCTTCATAGTCGAGATAGCGGCGGCGATGATCAGGCAGCCGAACGCAATCCAGCGGGGAGACGCGTATGGTTTCCGGTGGCTCTGACATTTTCCAGGTGGCCAGGGCCGCCCCCGTGTCGATCATGAGGTCAAAGTGGTGATGGCCGTCCTGCTCGTGGCGCAGAACGACGAATCGCCGCTGATCCGAGCCTGGTTGGTCCGTCCGCGAAAGGCCCGCCTCAGCGGCTTGCCCGGCAGGAGAAACAGGCCACTTGTCGTGACTGTCCGACATCATTAGCATCTTACAGCGAGCCTCGTCGGCGGACATTACCGCTGGTGCGATCAGGGATGACAACAACATGCGCGGTAGCTTCCTCGTTCAATTGACACTGGGCATTCTGCTCCCCCTCCTTTGGTCTCAGGGCGGATGCCACGATCCCCAGCCGAGCTATGACGAGGCCTTCTCCGAAGGGGTCAGGGAATCCGAAGCGGGCCACCACGCCGAAGCCCTCGCCATGCTCAAGATGGCGGCCGACACGGACCCGGAACGCCCCGAGCCTTCTTATCAGATGGGCCGCTGTTTTCTGGCCATGGCGGACGAGCAATTCGTGGAAGGCGATCTCCCCGGCGCCCTGCGATACTGCGATCGCGCCATCGCGGCTTTCGACAAGGCCGTCGCCGCGTTTCCCGGCTACAGCCGTGCAGTCCAGGGCAAGGCCGACGCGTTAAAGCTTCGGGGCAGGCACCGCGCCGCGCTGGACATCGCCAATTGGGTCGCCGCCCAGTCGGGCTTTCAGGCGAAAAAACTGGTGCTCAAGGCCCGGCAATACGCTGACCAAGGCGACCTGGACAATGCCCAACTGGCATACAAACAAGCCGCCACCGTCGAACCCGACAACCCCATGGCTCATGGCGAACTTGGCCTCTTCTACATGCGGATGAACAACAGGCCCGAGGCGATTCGCAGCTTGAGTCGGGCATACGAGTTGGATCCCGGCGCTCCCGGTGTCTTTGCCGCGCTCATCGATCTGGGTGCGGTGCCCAAGTATCCCGACGACAAGTAGCCCGCTCGGGAAAGTCAGGATGCAAACGCTACCGTACGGCTTGCCGTTCGGCGGCTTATCCTGTCTGTCTGACGGTCGACCCAGAGGTCCGGTCTCGCACCGGATACTCTGGTCACTTTCGTGTAGGCCGTCCTGCGAGGGCAAGCTCATCATGGAGAACATCCGCGAAGAGACCGGCGCCCGCCTGTTGCGTGTGGCCCGGTCGGCGATTCAGGCCACGGTCCTTGGAAGCGATGATCCGTTCGTGGAAGAGCAGGATTGGCCGGCCCTGCCGCGGCTGGGTGTCTTCGTAACACTGCGAAAATCCGGCAAGCTCCGCGGCTGCATCGGCACCTTTTCGCCAATGGCCGACCTCCCCCAGACCGTCGCAGAGATGGCCCGAGCGGCGACGAATGATCCGCGATTTACCGCAACGCCCATCGGATCGGGGGAATTACCGGATATCCGAATCGAACTGTCGATCCTTTCGCCCCTGGAGCGTGTGGCCGACCCGCTCTCTTTTGAGTTGGGCCGTCATGGTGTGAAGATTTGCCACGGCTTGGCAACCGGCTGCTTCCTGCCGGACGTCGGCGCCAGCCAGGGTTGGAATAAGAAAACATTTCTCTCTGAGCTGTGCCGCCAAAAGATGCGGCTCTCGCCCGATGCCTGGCGCGACGAGCAGGCGGAGGTCTATGTGTTCACGGTCCGGAAGTTCGCCGAGTGAACTGCGAGGATTTGAGCAACGCAGCCCGCGCGATCGGTCTCCGCAGGATGATTCCGACATCAACCCGGAGAGCCGCATTCCGTGAACGCGGTGGTGCCGAACACGTTCCGCAACCCGAAGAGCCGCGTTCTGTGAACGCGGTGGAGCCGAAGCATGGGTAGGATGGGTCATCCGACCCATCTGCTGATGGCGTTGACCTGGGACCGCCCTCCGACCCCACCTCGTCCTTGCGGCCACAACTACCCGCTAGAGCGGTTCCCGCGTCAGCGGACGATCAGAGCCGCGCCCGTAAGGAAGCGGCGTGTGGCGCTTGGCCTGCCGAGCATCGTCCAATCATCCGGGAACCGCTCTAAACACATACAATGACCCATCCGGCGGCTACGGCACCGAGCTTTGGGTCGGGGTCGCGGGTTTGCTATACTGGGGGTTTGGGCTTGGACGGGCCGAGTCGGAATGAAGGAGCCGGACAGATTCTGGGCACAACCGTTCCCGTTCGCGCATCAACGTAGGTCAACGCCCTCCGGATCACGTGGGCCATGGTGCGAGCCGTTCTTGCCGTGGGAGGTAACGAACGATGACGCCGGAACAATTACGACAGGTTGAGACACTGTTTCATCGTGGCAAGGATTTGTCACCGGAAGATCGGCGCGCGTTGCTCGATGCTCAGTGCGGCGATGATCCCGAAGTCCGCGCCGAGGTCGAGAAGCGGCTGGCCCATGCGAACCCGGACGAGACCACCGCAGCGCCCAGGGACGAGGTCACTCAGCCGCTTCGACTCAGCGAGGCTGATCCGGCGCTCTCCACCGCCGGTCCGGCCATCGAGGGCTACGACATCCTCCGTGAGATCCACCGCGGCGGGCAGGGCGTGGTCTATCAGGCCGTCCAGAAATCCACCAAGCGCAAGGTGGCGATCAAGGTCCTGCTGGAAGGGCCGTATGCCTCGAAGTCGGCCCGTCGTCGCTTCGAACGTGAGATCGAACTCGTCGCCCAACTCAAGCACCCCAACGTCATCGGTGTCTTTCACTCGGGCCAGACCTCCGACGACCGGCAGTATTGCGTGATGGACTATGTCCGCGGCACGCCGTTGGATCAGTATGTCCGCAACGAGAAGCTCACGCTGGAGGATGCATTGAAGCTCTTCGTCAAGGTGTGCGAAGCGGTCAACTATGCCCACCAGAAGGGCGTGATTCACCGAGACCTGAAACCGTCAAACATCCTGGTGGACTCGGGCGGCGAACCAAAAGTGCTGGACTTCGGGCTGGCCAAGCAGTTGGTCGATCGAGAAGCATCGCTGGTCTCCCTGACCGGCCAGGTGGTCGGCACGCTGCCGTACATGTCACCCGAACAGGCCGAGGGCAATCCCGACAAAATCGACATTCGCACGGATGTCTACGCCCTGGGCGTGATCCTCTATCAGATGCTGACCGGCTGCTACCCGTACCCGGTCGCCGGCAACATGGCCGACGTCCTGAAGCACATCGCCGAGACGCCGCCGACCCCACCGAGCCGAAGCTGGAAGAGCGATTCCGGCCTGACCCGGCGAACCCGCAAACGCATCCGCCCCGGCCAGTGCCCGATCGATGACGAAGTGCAGACGATTGTCCTGAGAACGCTGGCCAAGGAACGCCAGCGCCGCTACCAAAGCGCCGGCGAATTGGCCAGGGACATCGGCCACTATCTGGCCGACGAGCCGATCGAGGCCAAGCGGGACAGCGGATGGTACGTCCTCAGAAAACACCTGCGTCGCTACCGGCTGCCCATCGCGGCGGCGGCCCTGTTCGTTGTGGTGATCACGGTGTCGTTGGTGGTCTCGGTGTCGCTCTGGAGGCAGGCCGAACGTGATCGTGCGGCGGCCGTGTTGGCGGAGAAGGCCCAGAGCCGCGCCCGTCAGGAGGCGGAGCAAGCCCGCGACGCCGAAACCGAGCAGCGTCAGGAGGCGGAACGACAGGCCAGGATCGCCCAGGCAGTCAACGACTTTCTCCATAACGATCTGCTGGCATCGGTGTCCCTGGAGGCATGGGGCCGGCAGGTCACGGTCCGCGAGGTGCTGGACGCCGCCTCGAAGAAGATCGAGGGCCGGTTTGCGGACGCCCCGGTGATTGAGGCGTCGATTCGCAGTACATTGGGAAACTGCTACCGCATTCTCGGTGAATACGCACCCGCCGGGCCGCACCTGACGCGAGCATTGGAGCTCCGCCGCCGCGTGCTGGGCGAGGAGCACCCCGCCACCCTTGGCTCTATGTACAACCTGGCCGGTTTTTATCTGGAACAGGGCCGGTACGACCAGGCCGAGCCGCTGCACGTCAAGACGCTGGAGCTCCGCCGCCGCGTGCTGGGCGAGGAGCACCCCGACACCCTACACTCCATGAACTATCTGGCCGTTCTGTACGAGCAACAGGGCCGGTACGACCAGGCCGAACCGCTGTACGTCAAGACGCTGGAGGTCTACCGCCGCGTGCTGGGCGAGGAGGACCCCCTCACCCTACTCTCCATGCACGATCTGGCCAATCTGTACCGGCAACAGGGCCGGTACGACCAGGCCGAGCCGCTGTTCGTCAAAACGCTGGAGGTCCAACGCCGCGTGCTGGACGAGGAGCACCCCGACACCCTACTCTCCATGCGCAATCTGGCCGAACTCCTGCGGGCGGAGAAGAAGCAGGATCAGGCCCGGCCCTATGTTCGCCAGTTGCTCGCTTTGCGGAAGAAGGCCGCCGAGCGGACGGGAGCAGATGCCATTGATCTGAATGCGTACGCCTGGGAACTCCTGACCTGCGAGCCGGCCGACCTGCGCGATCCGGTCGCGGCGCTGCCGGTGGCCCGGAAGGCCGTGAGGAAGCGCGGCGGTAAAGACCCCGGCATCCTCGACACCCTGGCGCTGGCGCACTTTCTGAACGGCGACGTTGCCATGGCGATCGAGACCGAAGAAAAGGCCCTGTCTTTGCTGCCGCCCGGCAACTCGCCGCTGCGCAAGGCACTCGAAGAAAGCCTCGCCGGCTACCGCACCGCCGCGAGCCAACCGGCGACCACCCAGCCGGCGAATGAGAGCGGCGAATAGCGAACGCCGGCGCGCGGGAAAGCGCGTAGGGTCCGCTGTGCGGACCGATGAGGATTAACAGCGCTTGTTTCGGAGAAGGTCCGCACAGCGGACGCCACCATGCCTTGACATGTTCAGCACATGTTCCTATGCCTATTGCATGTCCCGGATGATTCAAGTCCGTAACGTACCCGATGAGTTGCACGCCGCGCTCAAGGCCCGCGCAGCCCTGGCGGGCCAGTCGCTGTCGGAGTACCTGTTGGGCCAACTGCGCCGCGTGAGCCAGCACCCGACGCCGGAGGAGCTGCGCCAGCGCCTGGCGACTCGGCGGCCGGTTCGGCCCCGCGTGCCGCCGGCCCGGGTGGTGCGGGCGGAGCGCCAGCGGCGATGATCGTCGTGGACGCGTCCGTGGTGCTGGAGGTGCTGCTGAGGACGCGGCGTGGGCAGAAGATCGAGGCGCGCCTGTTTGCTGAGGAGCAGTTCCTGTGCGCGCCGCATCTGCTCGACGTCGAGGTGGCGCAGGTGTTGCGGCGCTACGCACGGGCCGGCGACCTGGACGAGCGGCGCGGGCACGAAGCGCTGCAAGACCTGGCGGACCTGCCGATCGACCGATATCCGCACGACCTGCTACTGCCTCGGGTGTGGGAGTTGCGTGAGAACCTCACGGCCTATGACGCCGTGTACGTCGCCCTCGCCGAGATGCTTGACGCCGCCTTGATCAAGACCGACCGGCGGCTGGCGGACTCGCCCGGACACTGGGCGGCCATCGAGCTGGTCTGACAAGATTTCCAATCGCCGCTTTGCCGCCGCGTGCCAACTGGCGACCACCCAGCCTGTGGCCGAGTCAGCGCGGGATCACCCATGAAAAGCCATCCCCCTCCTTCGCGCAGAGGGCTCACGCGCCCTTTTCAATGGCGTATTTCTTGACGCGATAGCGAAGATTGTCGCGGCTGATGCCGAGGCTTCGCGCGGCCTTGGACTGGTTCCAGGCGTTCTCCCGAAGCGCCTTGATGATCAGGGCCTTTTCATAGCCTCTGAGCGAAGACTCTTCCTTGTCGAACTTCTCCAGGGCCTGGCCACCGACGATTTCTCTGGGCAGATGGGCGGCGGTGATGCACTCGCCCTCGGCCAGGAGCACGGCCCGCTCGGTGATGTTTTGCAGCTCGCGGATGTTCCCCGGCCAGTCATAACTCGCCAGCAAGGCGATGGCCTCATCGCTGATCGTCGGCTTGGGGCACCGCAACTCCATCGCTGAAACGTTGATGAAATGCTCGATGAGCAGAGGAATGTCGTCTCGGCGTTTTTTCAGGGGCGGGATGTGGATGGGAAAGACGTTGAGGCGGTAGTAAAGGTCCTGACGAAAAGCGCCGCGCTCCATCGCTTCGTGGAGGTCACGGTTTGTCGCGGCAACGATGCGGACGTCGGTGGCGATGGTGCGCGTGCCGCCGACCCGGACGAACTCCTTCTCCTGGAGGACGCGGAGGAGCTTGATCTGGGTGCTCTGGGAGATGTCGCCGATCTCGTCGAGGAAGAGCGTGCCGCCATCGGCCATCTCGAAGCGGCCCATCTTCTCCGCGTGGGCGCCCGTGAAGGCCCCCTTTTCGTGGCCGAACAACTCGCTCTCCAGGAGCGTCTCCGGCAGCGCGGCACAATTGATGGCGATGAAGGCCCGGCCGCTCCGTGGACTGGCGCGATGAATCTGCCGGGCGGCCAACTCCTTGCCGGTGCCCGTTTCACCCAGAAGGAGCACGGAGGCGTTGCTGCCGGCGACCCGGTTGATCATGTCGGTGACGTGCCGCAGGGCGGATGAATTGCCGATGACCGGAGCACTGACGCGCAGCGTCTCTCGGAGCCCCCGGTTCTCGCGCACCAGATTGGCGTGTTCAGCGGCATTGTGGGCCCCGCTGGCCGCAAGGTTGGCAAAGATTCGAAGGAGTGCCAGGTCATCCTCTTCGTACACGCCGCTGCCGGTCTTGTTGAGAACCTCGACGACTCCGATCACCTCGTCTTTCCAGATCAACGGCGCGGCCATGACACCGCGCGTCTGGAAGCTGCTCTTGGCGTCGATGCCGTGAAAGAAGTCCTTGCTTTGGCGGACATCCGCCACGATCATCGCCTCCCCGGTCTCGGCGACCCGCCCGGCGATACCGAGGTCCGATTCGAACTCCTCGCCGATCAGGGCCGGCCCACGGTCCCCGACCGCGGCCATGAACACAAGAGTGGACCGGCGCTTGTTGAGCATCATGACGCTGGAGGCCTCGGAGCGGAGCACGGCGGCGGCGGTCCGGGCAATGGCCTGGAGGACGTCATGCTGGTTCAGAGAGGCATTGATCGCCGCGGAGGCCTCCGCCAAGGCGGACAAGGTCCGGGGCGACAACGTTTGAAAGGATGGGCGGTTTGGCGTATTCATACTTCTGACAAAGCGGTGTAACGTCCGCAACAGTGGGAGCAATTACCCATTTTTCTCCGTCCGAGAACAGGCCGAGCCGGGGTCTATGGGTTATTGATCGCCGGCTACCGTCGATAACCCTAGCCTTCAACGATAGTTTTGGTCGATTGGGGAGTCAAGGGTAAATTGCCCCAGTTTTCGCCGGTGTGGCATTCTCAAATACTTGAGCCCGGGCGAACAGCCGACCGGGGATGTCCGTACTAAGGGCAGGTTCGACGTGAAGAGACAACCGGAAGGTGGGGGCAACCATTCAGACGGCGAACTGCTCACGGCGTTCCTGGCCGGTGACGACGTCGCATTCGCGACCCTTGTCGGTCGGTACAGCACGGAGCTGTACCAGTTCATCGCCAGGTTCGTCCAAAACACGGCCGCGGCGGAGGATGTCGTCCAGGAGACTTTCGTGCAGGTGCATCAATCGGCCGCGGGCTTCGACCCTGCCCGCCGTTTTCGGCCTTGGCTCTTCACGATTGCCGCCAATAAGGCGCGCGATCATCTGCGGAGTCGGGTCAGGAAGCGAGAGGTCTCGCTCACGGCGGGGCATCGGTCGGCGGCGCAGGAGGAGGGCGTCAGCTACCTGGATTTTCTCGCGGACGACTCGCTCTCCCCGCACGAGGTGCTCGAAGGTGACGAGCAGCGCGAGGTCGTCCGAAAGATAGTTTCGCAAATGCCCGATCATTTGCGGGAGATACTCGTATTAGGTTACTACCAGCGGTTTCCATACAAGGAGATTTCGGAGGTGTTGGCGATTCCGCTTGGGACGGTAAAAAGCAGGCTGCACGCGGCGGTCTCATATTTTGCGGCCGCCTATCGCCGGGAGACCCTGGGACAATCACGGACGGATGCCTGAGTGATTCGCGAGTATTGCCATGGAGCAGTGGAGAAACAACTTGGATAAGCGGCAAGACCTGTTGGGTTATCACCTGGGCCTGCTGGACGCTGATGAACGCTCTCGCATGGAAGCGGCGTCTGAGAGCCGAGCAAGCCTGGATGCGGCCTGCGCTTCGTTGAAATCCCTTCTGGCGCCGTTGGATGCGGAGACGGCCTGCCTGCCGCCGGAGAATCTCACCCAGCGCATCCTTGACCGGGTTGAGGCAGCGCAGAAGCCAATTCCATTTGCGCAGATTGCTGCCCCGAGTGAAGTCGCGGCGCCTGGGCACGGGCGGGCCGCCGGTCCGCTTCTCGCGCCGCGCGAGCTGGTCGGCTTGGCCGCGGCGATCCTGATTTTCGTTGGCATTTTCGTTCCTGGGTATTACAGCGCCCGCGGGACCGCCCGAAAAACGATCTGCGCCAACAACCTTCGCCTGCTTGGCGACGGATACGCCGGCTACGCCGAGACCTATGGCAGCCAGGGGCCATTTGCCGGTTTCGTCCCAGCCGACACGCCTTGGGCCCGCACCGATTCCCAGGATCAGTCGTATGCGAGGAACTCACGCCACGTCTATCAACTGCTCCCAGGCAGATTTGTGCAGGCTTCTGCGTTCATCTGCCCCGGTCGCCCAAGCGACGTTGTCTTTTCCGGCGATACTGGCGCCTATGACGATTTTCCAAATGCCGGGAACAACAGTTATGCCACGAATTTCGTCGACGGTCCCTGGCAGCAGCAGATGTTTCTGCCGAACATGCCCATCGCCGCCGGCATGACGCCGTTGGTCGACCAGGACCGCCGCCTGATCCGCGGTCGCCCCGTGCCGGCCAATTCCTTGAATCATGGTCGCACAGGCGGTCAAAACGTTCTCCGAGCCAATCTCAGTGTGCTATACTCAACCTCACCAATTCTCGGCGCGAACAACGACGACATCTATCGTGTGCAGGGCGTCGAAGAATACACGGGGCGTGAACGGCCCCAATCGAGAAGCGACGCCTTCCTTATTCCTTAGGAACAAACATCCGACCGCCGGGGGAACGAACGATGACCGACCCTTGGAGCCGGATCGAACTGGAGCAGGGAGACATCACGAAGATCGCCTGCGACGCGATCGTGAATGCGGCAAACGCGACGTTGCTCGGCGGCGGCGGCGTGGATGGCGCCATCCATCGTGCCGCCGGTCCCGAATTGCTGGCCGAGTGCCGTGGCCTCGGCGGTTGTCCGACGGGGAAGGCGAAACTGACCCGTGGCTACAACCTCCCGGCGGGGCGCGTGATTCATACCGTCGGCCCGGTCTATCGGGGCGGACAGCACGGTGAGGCGCAGCAGTTGGCCTCCTGCTACGAGTCCTCACTGAGCCTTGCGGCAGAGCATCGACTCCACACTGTGGCATTTCCCGCCATCAGTTGCGGCGTGTACGGCTATCCCGTCGCGGAAGCCGCTCGCATCGCCCTGACGACGACCGAAGCGTTTCTCGAGCGCCATCCGGAAATTGAGAAAGTCATTTTCGTCTTGTTCGGAGAGGAGACGTTCGGCACGTTTCGGCACGAACTGGACCTGCTCACTGAGGGCGGTTGATCATCACACCGCGGAACCGCTCTCCACGCGACGACATCAACCGACGGGACGGGCGTCCTGCGAGAATCAGTCTCCGAGTTCCTTGAGCCAGGCCTGCTCGTCTCCGCTCAGGGCATGGTCTTTCCTGGTTGCTTCGAGAAGAGTCTTGAGCTCCGCTTTCCAGGCCCGCCGGTCCTTCTCGAGGGCGGGGTCCTTCGGATCGGCGGCATCCAGCAGGGCCTTGAGCGTTGCGGTGGTTGCGGCCCTGCGGATGGGCTTCATCCTTTCCGGGGGCCAATCGCGGCAGCGCTGGAGTGCGGTGCGAAGCAGTTCCAGGGCCTTGCCGGGCTCATCCTTCTTCAAATGGGAGCTGGCCAGGGCTCGGAGGATCTCGATGTTTCCCTGCGGATCCTGCTCAAGGTAGCGACCGAAGAGATCGTGTGCCTCATCCAGGGAGAACTTCGCCATTTCGGGGACTCCCTGGGCGGTGTAGATCATCCCCATCTCCATCATCGTGTACGCGATGCCGACGGTCTTGCGGCGGCGGAGCTTAGCTTCGCTAATGCGCAGCACTTCCTCACAATAGGACTCGGCTTTGGTGAGATCGCCGCGTTTTCGATATATCTTCGCAAGTTTCAGAAGGGCGGTGGCCTGAAATATGTTGTCGTCATCCCTGAGCTTCCGGAACCTGTCGACGACCTGTAGCAGGAGCCGTTCGGCATCATCCAACCGCCCCAGGTCGTAGTAAAGGTCGCCAAGCTTGGATGCCCGTCTCACCATGCTCAGGCGATCCGTCTCGCCACGGTTGGCATCGTCCCATTCAACGACCTTCGCTTGATACTTGAGCTCCTCACCAAACATCCGATAGCGGGAGCAGAGTTGCGCGATCCGCGCCATGGTCTGCGTCGCGGGTTGCTTCTTGCCGGTTTCGTGCAATGTGCGGGCATGTTGGTCGGCCCGCTCGAAGAGTTTGAGCGCATCGTCGAGCCGGTCCGCTCGCAGGTATGCCTCTGCCAGTCGCACCAGCCTCGCCCCCACGCCGGGGGCGAGCTTGTCTGAGCGTTTCTCATCCAGGGACACCAGGTCTTCGAGCAGCTTCACCGCCTCCTCTTCCTGCCCCTGGGCGCGATAGAGCTGGGCCAGGCTGTCTTTTTGGATCATGCTATAGGGATGGTCCGGTCCCAGGGCCTTCTCGAATACGGCCAGGGCCTTCTTCCTCAGCGGCAACGCCTGGTCCGGCTTACCGACGCCTTCGTAGAGCCAAGCGAGATTTGCGTAGGAAACACCCGTATCTCTGGCATCCGGTCCCAGAACCTGCTGCCGAATGAACAATGCCCGCACTTTGGCGCCCAGGCCTTTCTTCGGCTCCTTGTAGGCGACCATCGCCGTTCCCAGGTTATCCAACGACTCCGCCGCCTCCGCCCCCTCACCCAGGGTCGTGGCCAGGATGTTCACCGCGCCCCGCAGGGCCTGCATCGCCTCGTCAACCTGCTTTGCATCCGTCGGGTCTCCCCGGACTTGCGAAACGCGAAGCCAGCCGATCCGATCCAGGAGTCGCGCCGTCTCTGGATGGCGCTCGCCGTACACCGGTGAAATCAACTTCCCCGCACGCATCAGCATCTCGTCGGCGCGGTCGAGTTGGCCCAGGTCGATGAGGACGCTGCCGAGCAAGCGAAGCGCAGCGCCGATTTCGGCGTCATCCTCGGGAACGACCTCCTCACGGAGGGTGGCCGCCGTCTCCGCCGCCTCGGCGGCCGCGTTGTATTCGCCCGTGTCCTGAAGCCCTTCAACCTGGGCCAGTTGCTTGTCCGATTCGATAAGTTTCTTCCGGTCCTCTTCTTTTGAAACGCCGCTCCATCGCTCCATGGAGTTTGCCAGGACGCGCGACGATACCGAGAGATGATGATTCGGGCCGAGGAGTCTGCTAAGAATCTCCTGCGCTTGGCGGCTTTGCTGTTGCGCGGCGGCGAAGTCGCCTTGGGTCCGCGACGCTTTCGCATCACTCATCAATGCATTGCTCTTGGCGATCTCCTGCTGTTCCGCCTCGCTGAGAGCCTGGTTGTCGTGACGCCTCAACTCGACCTTGACCAAGGGCCGTTTGGAGACCTCCGCGAGCAACGGTTCAAAATCGAATTCAGAGCCCCGGGCGTCCTGCGCCGGCTGGGAGGACTGTGTCGTTTGGGCCCGGCCTGAGGCGAGGGGAAGGAACAGCGTCGCGATGATGACAAGCTGCCAGGTCCGGCACGATCGACGTCTTGGGGCTCTTTGAACCGTCACGGGGAAACTCCTCAAATCCAGGGGATGTCGTCTCGTCTCGGGTATCAGCGGCGGCCCGTTCGATCAACAAAAAACGGGCCGCGAGCACCATATGGTACTCACGACCCGTAAAATACACAATTGCCGTCTTGGACGCCCCACAGGTCACCGGAAGCGGAGTGCTCCCGAGCGGCCGTGGCGCGGCGCGTTCTAGTTGCGGCGCCGTCGCAGAAACACGAGACCGCCAAGACCCAGCAGGGCCAGTGTGCTCGGTTCCGGATTGATAACGCCCGGGGTATCGTCACCGCCGAGAGTGCTAAAAGCGCCGATTTGCCAGGCGCCCGTAGCGTCCGGAAGTCGGAAGATGTGGCCGGGAACGAAGCTGCCGTCCGGGCCGACCTGATTCGCGCTGTACACCCACTCATCGGCAGTCGCAGCAGGCGGCATGGCAGTTTCAATAACGGCCACGTCATCGAGGATTGAACTCCACGGCGTCGTGTCGAGCACGCCGTCATTGTCACCATTGACGCTGCCGTCATCGAGATCATTGCCGACCGCCCCGGTGAATGCCGACACCAGGAGGTAGGTGATGTTGTCACTGTTTTCAAAGTTGAGCCCAGTCGCACCAGCAAATAGATCGACCGTGCCGGTTAGATCACCCGCGCCGAACGATGTTTCAGCAACGAGGAAGTGGCCATCAGCCGGGATGACATTGCCTGTCAGGTCGATTGCGGTCTCTATGGCCCCGCTTCGGTCCCCAAACCCACTGCCGCTTCCGACGCTCGCATCGCCGATCGACAGAAACCACAACCCGTCCAGCGATTCACCGGGGGTTCCGGCAAGCTCGAAATACTCGTCGTTGTCGGCGCCGCCTTGGTCGAGGCGAACTTCATTGATTGTGATGGATGCCTTCGCGGAACTGACCATCAGCGCCATTGCCGCCGCCAAGCTTAAAATCCCTGCTGCCTTCATCTTTGATCCTCCGTTCCAAAAGTCGGTGCGCTCCCTTTTGCGGGTGAAAACGCCTCTTGTGCTCCCGTTCCTGCGGGGGAATACTACTTCACCCGCCTCATGCTTCTGATACCCATACTAACCGACCGCCCCGGCCGTTGCAAGTTATTGCGAGCGGTTTTTTGGTGAAAGTTTCGTGAATATCAGCGGGATTGAGTCCCACGCGAGCCGTCCTCGGATAGTGCCGAGCCGGAGGGATCAGATTTCACAGCGCACGACCGAGAATACGTCAATCTGGGATGTTTGTGAGGTTTGCAACGAATATCGGATGTTGCTCTTGAACTGACCACCGGTTGTCAGCTTGCTGCCGGCGGACGCGCCCCGGCATGGTTCCGTTTGGCCGAACGTGCCGATGCCCGGGCCAGACCGCGGTGAGTCCCTTGGTCACGGATCACAACTCTGTTATGAAACGCACCAAGCGCGATACCTGGGAGTTGCTATAATTGTCGTTCACCCATGGCCGTCACCGGGTTGCGTGCCGACGCCTGGGCCTGTATAGCCGTGGCGGCGAGGATGGAGCCGCGTCCGACACGGCGAGCAAATGGACTTTGCTCGGTTTCTTACGCCTGCCGACCCGGGGGGACTCGCACGGGGGAATAGGGGATTCCTGATGAAACGTGGCCTTATTTCGGCCTTGATCGCCACCGGCGTCTTTTTTGGCGGGGCCCACCGCGCAGCCGCGCAGTACGATCCGCCGGCCGGCTACTATGACACGGCCACTGGAACAGGTGCGACGCTCCAGAACCAGCTCAGCACCATCATGGCCACCGGCCACGTCCAGCGCACCTACGGCGACTTCCGTTTCGCCTCCGCCCTGATCGACCAGGATCCGGCCAATGCCGGTAATCTTCTGGAAGTGTACAATCGGGCTTCCGTTTCCGGCGTCTGGGACTGCCCCAACGGCAACTGCGTGTGGAATCGTGAGCATGTCTGGCCCCAGTCCCGCCAGCCGGGCAGCGCGAACAACAGTTCAATCGGCAACCTGGGCGATCCCTTGGCCCTGCGGCCGGCGGATCCCGGCGTCAATTCCGATCGCGGGGACAAGCCCTTCGGCAATTTCAGCACCACGGGCGCCTTCGGTAGTCAGGGGACCTTCTATTTTCCGGGCGATCAGGACAAAGGCGATATCGCCCGCAACCTTTTCTACTCAGCGACGCGCTACCAGAGTAGCGGCCTCGTCCTGGTCAGCGGTGTGCCGACCGGCAATCAGATGGGCGACCTACAATCCCTCCTGCGTTGGCACTACACCGACCCGCCCGACGAGTTTGAACGCCGCCGCAACCACGTGATCTTCAGTTCCTCGCTGAATCCCACCTACTTTACGAATAATCGAAACGCGTACATCGACCGACCGGAGTTCGTCTGGTCCGTCTTCGGCGGGGGGAGCAACGACAGCAAGCTCTACGTCGGCGGCGTTGCCCCGGGCGATGGCGCGTCAGCCCTCATGGTCGATCTGGGCGACGTTCTCATGGGCGCGTCGGTTCCGCCCGCGCAGGCAGTGACACTGAACAAGGATGGTGCAAACCCGACCTATTACGCCGTGACGCCCGCCGGGGATGCGACTTCGTCGATCAGTGGTGCGCTCAACGCCTTCGACTTCGACCCGCAGACCACGTCGATTGACGTCGGCCTTTCGTCTTCGACCGCAATTGCCGGGCTCAAGAGCGGGATCGTGACGATCGACAATCTCGACGTGGATGGCGCCGGAGTTGGGATGGGTTCAGCCGACGGCGACGACCTCATCACCGTGAATCTGGCGGTGCTGGATCACGCCGAGGCCTCGTTCGATCCGGGCGTCGATCAGAATGCGCTGGTCATCGACTTCGGAACCATCGTGGATGGAGGCGGCATCCTGACCCAGGCATTTACCATTGAAAACCTGGAGAATTCGCCCGGTTTCACGGCGGCCCTGGACCTCGACGGCATCGCCGGCAGCGGTCAGACAGCCGTGCTCTTCACCGACCTGGCTCCCTTTGCCGACCTCGCGGCGGGTTCAGGGCTCTCGTTCGAGGCCTCGTTCGACACCTCCACAGTCGGCGTCTTCTCCGCGCAGTACATCCTGAGCGTGTCCGACGAGAACCTCGCCGGCGCTGCCGCGGGAACCGATCTGGTCCTGACGCTGATGGGCGAGGTCTCAAGCGTGTGCGATGCGTGCGATGCAAATTGTGACGGGTTCCAAACGATCGACGACGTGTCGGCTTTCGTGGACATCCTTGTGGGAACGTCCGCACCCTGCTCAGGCTGTGCCGGCGACACCAGCTTCAACTCCGTCAGCAATGGCGGAGACGTTCAGGTGTTCGTCAACTGTATGCTCGGCCTGTGATCGTGTCCCCCTCGCTGTTCTTCAATTGATCAGAGTCCATAGGATGAGTCATTGGCCCGTAGGATGGGTCATCTGACCCATCGGTTGAACTCGGCTCCGCCGCACCATCGACTCCAACCTCCTGACCAGGCGCTCTGCGATCTGCCGTTTTGTGCTTGAACGCCAACGCTCCCATTTCGCACCGCGCAGCAGTAACTCCACCGTCGCCCGACCGCTCCCCACGTTGCCGGGCCCGTTCAGGACGATCGCGTCGCAATTCTTCCGGCACATTTTCCGTTCGGCCTTGGCCCGGCCGTTGTGATCTTCGAGGGCGAAGGCCATGGTGATGCGCCGGCCCTTCCTCCGACCCAGCGCCGCGGCGATGTCCTCGGTCGGGACAAGGTCTACACGCTTGGTTCGGGCCTTCTTGGCCAGTTTTTGGCGTGCCTGACGCCGGGGCCGATAGTCACAGACGGCTGCCGTGAGAATGGCCGCATCGGCATCCTTGAAGGCCCGCTTTGTCGCCTTGGCCATCTCGGCCGCTGTCGTGACGCGGATGACCGCGGTCCCGTCCGGAGCCCGCAACTCTACCGGACCGCTGACCAAGGTGCAGCGGTGCCCGCGTCGTGCGGCGGCCTCGGCGATGGCGTAGCCCATCTTGCCCGTGGAGGGGTTGGAGAGGAAACGGACCGGATCGAAATGTTCCCGTGTTGGGCCGGCGGTCACCACGATGTGGAGGCGCCGCGGCGGCGGCGGGCGTGTTTTTTTTCGCTGAATTGGTATCACCCGATACGTCTCACGACTACCCGGAATGCTTTGGCGCCGTGGCTTTCAGGATTTCGATCGCCCGCTCGAAAATCGTTTCCGGCTCTGCCATCCGACCGGTGCCGACGGTTCGACAGGCCAGCCAGCCCTCCCCGGGCGGAACCTCGCCGATGCCGCGGGCCTTCAATTGCCGCAGGTTTTCCTGCACGATCGGGTTCTCCCACATGCGGGTGTTCATCGCCGGTGCGAGCAGAATGGGACACGTGGCGGAGATCGCCAGCGTCGAGACGGGTTCATCGGCGATGCCGTGAGCGATCCTGGCGATCGTATTCGCCGTCGCGGGGGCGACGATGAGAAGGTCGGCGGCCTCGGTCAGGCTCAGATGTTGAGGATCGTGAGAGCCGCCCGCGTCCCACAGGCTCGTGAACACCCGGCGGGCCGTCAGCGCTTCAAAGGTCAATGGCCTGATGAACCGCCGAGCGCTGGGGGTCATGGCCACGGTGACGCCAGCGCCGCCCTGCACGAGTTGTGAAACCAGGCTGGCCGCCTTGAACGCCGCGATGCCGCCGCAGACGCCGACGATCACTTCGTAGCCGGTCAGGTGAGCGGGGGCCGCGCTGGAGTCACTCGGTTCAGTCACTTTCGGACGTTTCTTTGATGGCGATCTTGCCTTCCGCGATTTCGCGGATGGCGATTTCCAACTGGGTCATGTCGCCGGGCTCGACCATCGGCCGCGCGCCGAACAGGAGTTCCCTCCAGCGTTTCTGGACGAGGGCCGTAAAGCGAAATCGCCCGCCTACCTTGTTGATCAAGTCCGTGTTCTTCAACTCTTCGATCATAATCGTCGTTCCTCAAGAATCCCGATTGTCCGTGCCGCAGGTCTCGCGGCGCACGAGTTCGCAGATGCGATCGACCGTCTCGTCCAAATTGTCGTTGACCAAAAATTGATCGTAGCACTCCGCTTCCTTGGCGTAGCGAATCTCCCCGTCCGCCTCAGCCAGCCGGCGTCGGATAACCTCGGCCGGGTCGGTCTTTCGCCCCTCGATGCGACGCCTCTGTTCTTCGAGCGTCGGCGGGAGAATGAAGAACGCCCGGGCCTCGGGCAGTTTCTTCCGCACCTGAATGCAGCCACTGATGTCGATCTCCAAAACGATGATCCGACCCTCCCGAACGGCGAGGCGGACCATGTCGAGGCGGGTGCCGTAATAGTTGCCATACACCTCCGCCGATTCCAGCAGCGCCCCATCGCTCCGAAGGCGATCGAACTCCTCGGGGCTGACATAATCATAGTCGCGGGCATGGGACTCGCCAGGCCGGGGTTTCCGCGTGGTCACCGAGACGCTGAACTCGGCCGGGAGGATTCGGCAGATCCTGTGGCATATGGTGGACTTGCCCACGCCGCTCGGGCCGCTGATCACGACGACCTTGCCCTCTTTTGCTTGCTCCAAGGATGACATGCTCTGCTCGTCTGCCGGGGTGCTACTCAACGTTCTGCACTTGTTCCTTGATCCGGTCGATCGCCGCCTTGATCTCGACCACGTGGCCCGAGATCACGGCGCTGTTGGACTTGCTGCCGACCGTGTTGGCCTCGCGCAATAGCTCCTGCGTCAGGAAGTCCAGCTTTCGCCCGACCACCTCCGGGGCCGCGCAGAGTGCGGCGAACTGGTCCAGGTGGCTGTCGATTCGCGACAATTCCTCGTTGACGTCGCAGCGCTCCGCAAATATGGCCACTTCCCGGCTGACCGCGTCCTGAAACAACTCGAGGTTGGAACCGTCGGTCCCGTCGAGCAATTGTTGAACCCTGCTCTTCAGGCGCTTTTGGTATTCCAACACCACGCCCGGGGCATGTTGCCGGACTTCCGCGATCCGGCTCCGTACTTCGTTGCAACTCGCGTCCAAATCGGCGAGCAGCGCCCGGCCTTCGACGCTTCGCATCGCGATCAACTTCTCAACGGCCTCGGCGGTCAGTTGCTCGACCGTGGCAAACTGCTCTTCGATGACCGCTTCCGCAATATCCGGCGGCAGGAAGACGCCCGGAATCTCCACCAGTCGGGCCAAATCAATGGTCGTCCCGGACCTGTCACCACGGACCGCCTCACGGAGCTGCCGCACGTACTCGGCCAGGATGGCCTTGTTCATTTGATAGGCGGCTGCGGGGTTCTCATCGCGAACCCTCAGGGTGTAGCTGACACTGCCGCGACCCAAACGGGAACGAAGCTGCTTGTCGATTCGCCCCTCGAAGCGCTGAAACTGTTCCGGCAGCTTCATCGTCGCTTTGAAGTAGCGGTTGTTGAGGCTACGGACTTCGACCCTGTAGGTGACGCCCTTGCTCTCAACACGGGCTTCGCCGAAGCCGGTCATGCTATGGATCATGCGAAGCTCCGCGGCGGTAGGCTAAGAGGACGGATTTGCCGGTTTGGGTTCCGCGCCGCCCGCATTGGATTGGGGTGCAGGACTCGCGGGCTGCGGGGCGGCGTCTCCGGCTGGAGAGGGTGTCTGCCCCGCGTCGGCGGGAGCACTCGGCGCGAGAGTCGGTGCCGCTGCGCCGATCGACTCAGGCTCGAAGGCGTAATTCCCGGCGATGTTCAGCAGCAGAAAGACCGCGACCAATCCGACGGTCACCCAGGTCAGGAAGTCGCCGGTCTTTGTACCGAAGGCGGAATGGCCCCCGACGCCGCCGAAGGCCCCCGACAACCCCGCGCCACGATTCTTCTGGAGCAGGACCAGGCCGATCAGGAGAAGAGACACGCCGATCAGCAGAACACTGACGACCCCGCCGATGAAACTCAACGCTAGCATGATGAAGTCCCCGTTTTCTTATCTCGAACCTGTGGCGCGAATGGCGCCCTCAATGATCGCGTAAAAGTCCTCGGCCTTCAGGCTGGCGCCGCCGACCAGCGCGCCGTCCACGTCGGGACAGGACAACAGAGTCCCTGCGTTGTCCGGCTTGACGCTGCCCCCGTATTGTATGCGAATCTGCTCCGCGACGCCTTGGCCGAGTTTTTCCGACAGAACACTTCGAATATGACCGTGGGCCTGCTGGGCCTGCGCCGGGGTGGCAGTGCGGCCCGTGCCGATCGCCCAAACCGGCTCATAAGCGACAACCAGGGTCGCGGCGGAGGTGTCCGCCAAATCGGGCAGGCTGCCCGTGATCTGCCGCGTCAGGACCGCTTCGGTCTGGCCGGCATCGCGCTGGGCCAGTGTTTCGCCGACGCAGACGATCGGCGTCAAACCGGCCGCGACGACCGCTCGGCATTTGGCCGCGACCATCTCGTCGGTCTCTCCGTGGACCTTGCCGTCAGCGTCCTTGGGACCGATGGTGTGCCGCCGCTCACTGTGGCCCAGGATCACGTATTTGCAGCCGGTGTCCCTGAGCATGGTCGCCGAGACCTCGCCGGTGAACGCCCCCTCTGGCTCCGACCAACAGTTCTGAGCGCCCAATTCGATGGGCGAATCGGCGACGGCCCTGGCCATCGGAAACAGGTAGGGCAGCGGCGGACAGACGGCGACATCCACGGGCGGATGGCCGCTGAGCCTCGCCCGGAGTTCGGAGATGAGGACCCGTGCCGAAGCCAGGTCAAGGTTCATCTTCCAGTTGCCGGCAATGAACAGTCGTCTCACGAATTCACCTTCCTGTGTGGCCGCGGTATCTCAGGCGGCAACCACGTCGTCGGCCTTGGGGTACGAACCGAGCACGCGCAGCGTGCGGCAGTGCGCCTTGGCTTCCTCCAACGCCGCCGCGACCTTCGGATCCACCGCGTGTCCTTCCAAATCCACAAAAAAATGATATTCCAGCGGAGTCCTCAAGCTGGGCCGCGAGGTGATCATCGTCATGTTGATGCCCTGCTTCTGAAACACCAGGAGAACGTCCACCAGGGCTCCGGCCTTGTGGGCCGTCGTCAGCATCAGGCTCGAGCGATCATCGCCGGTCGGCTTTGCCGCCTCCTTGCCCAGCACGAAGAAGCGCGTCATGTTTTGCGGGTTATCCTCGATGTTGGCGGCCAGGATTCTAAGCCCATACAGGTTCGCCGCCATGGCGCTGCCGATCGCGGCGGTCTTCGGTTGTTCTGATGCCTGTTGGGCTGCCTTGCTGGTGCTCGGCGTCGCAACGACCTTCGCCACGAACCCCGCTTCCGTGAGCCATCGCTGACACTGCTTCGATGCTTCGGGATTGGAATAGACCGTCTCAACCTCCTCCAGCGCGCATCGAGCCATCAGGTTCTGGTGGATCACACGGTGAACCTCGTTGCAAACCAGCACTTCGTGATCCACGAAGGCGTCCAGGCAATCGAGGATGATGCCGCCGGCGGAGTTGTTTTCAACCGGCACGACGCCGTAGTCGATGTATCCCCGAGCCATGGCATCGAAGATTCCGCGAATGCTCAGGAGCGGCTCGTACTCGACCGACGCGCCGAACTTGCCCATTGCCGCCTCGTGAGAAAAGGAGCCGGCCGGGCCGAGAAAGCCGACGCGCGGCGGCTGCTCCAAGGCAAAGGACGCCGACATGAGCTCGCGGTAGATGGCCTGTAGCGACATCCTGGATAGCGGCCCGGTCGACAATTCCGCCACGCGGTCGAGAACCACGCGGTCACGGTCCGGTGCGAACACGCCGGCACCCGTCGAAGACTTGAGCCGGCCGATTTGTTGGGCCGCCCGGGCGCGGGCATTGAGCAACTCGACGATGTGCTCGTCGAGGTCGTCGATTTCTTGTCTGAGATCTTGCAAAGAGGCCATTATCGCCCAGAAACCGCCGAAAACGCCCCTGCCGACCACCGCAGAGCCCCATAGTAGAAGCCCACCATTCTCCTTCGTCAAGGGCCGATGCGTCGCCGGTATTGGTAAAGTTTGATCCTGGAACATACGGCCGAGACGGCCGTACCACCCAGACTTTACCAGTACCGCGGCGCCTGCGGCTGCGGACGTCACGTCGTCCAACGGTGTGCCTTGATCGCTTCGACGATTCTGGACGCCAGTCGAACGGCGGCGACGCCGTCCTCCGCGGTCACTTTTGGAGCGGTCTGGGTCTGCACGCTGTGAAGGAAGGACTCGAGTTCTGCCCGGAGCGGCTCCACGTCGTCCAAAACCAGCGGCTCGACCTTGACCATCTTGCCGAAGTCGAGGTTGGCCATCTGGCCCAGGTCTTCCAGGTTCTTGTCTTTGGCCAGCGCCAGGACGTCGAGATTGGCGTCGCGCGTGATGGCCACCCCGGTGCTGCGGTGGAAGTCGAGCGAAAGATAGCACGTCTCGCTGAAGACGCGCAAGCGGCGGTCGGTCTTCAACGCCAGCCGGGACGCCGCAAAGTTGGCCACGACACCGCTCTCAAACAAGACCCGGGCGTTGGCCACGTCCTCGTGTTTGGCCAGGACGTTCACGCCGATCGCATCAACCCGAACGATCGGCGATCGCACCATGCTGAGGACGATGTCGATATCGTGGATCATCATGTCGGCCACGACGCCGATATCAGCCGAGCGAAACCGAAAAGGGCTGACCCGTTGGGCCTCAATGTAGCGCGGTTGTAAGTTAAGACGGCTGACCGCCTGCGCGACGGGGCTGAATCGCTCGGTGTGGCCGACGGTGAGCAGGCTGCCGGTCTGCCTGGCGCAGGTCAGGATCTCTTCGGCCTCTTCGATGCTCGGCGCCAGCGGCTTTTCAACCAGGACGGCCATCCCGCGCCGCAGGAGGTCCGTCGCGATCTGCCGGTGGAACACCGTGGGCACGGCCACGGACACGGCCTGAACCGAGTCGGGGATCTGATCGATCGATGACAATGCCTTGCTCTTGAACTTCCGAGCATACTCGGAGGCGAGGTCGAGCTTCGCATCAACGACTGCGACGAGATTCGCCTGGGGCAATTCGTGATAAAGCCGGGCGTGGTGGCGGCCCATGTGGCCGACGCCGACAACGGCGACACGGGTAGGCTCGCCACTCACTGGCTCGGGCTCCCCGGTTTGCCGTTGCCGCCGCGGTAAAACTTGGCCGGAGCGGCGCCGTTGTCCTGCCGGCGCGATTCGAGATGTCGACCGTGGATGCCGTGATGGATGGATCGCTCGAGAAACGCCAGCAGATAGAGGCAATGTTCGTCACCGAACTGGCGAGCCTGGGCCTCGTGCAGCCGCCGCGAGACCGTGGCGACGCCGTTCGTGGCTTCGCGCGGCCAGGAAATCAGACCGTAGAGGTTCCGCAACCGGTGGTGGTTGGGCGTCTGGCCCCGTCTTGGATAGAGGAGCTTGCAAAGGTCGCGAAGTTGCTGGATCGAAGTGTCGCTGAAGCCCCATCGTGAAAGGCCCTTGACGTTGATGCCCTGGATGATGCCATCGTGGCCGAAGATCACGTACGGCGGCGTATCCGTCGTACAACGGGCAGCGCCCGTGATGAAGCAGAACTTGCCCAGCGTCACGAACTGTTGCACGCCCACGAGGCCGCTGATCGTGACATGGTCCTCGATGTGAACGTGGCCGGCGATCTGGACCTGGTTGGAAAGGATGCAGTGGTTGCCGACCTTCACGTCGTGCGCGAGATGGGAGCCGACCTGAAACTGATTGTGGTCCCCAATCTCGGTGATGCCGCCGCCGAGTTCCGTTCCCGTATGAGCCGTCACGCTCTCGCGGAAGATATTGTCCCGGCCGATGACCAGTTGCGTGTTTGCCCCGTCATACTTGAGGTCTTGTGGCGCGGCCCCGATCACGCAGGAAGGATAAAACGTGTTTCCGGTGCCGATGGTCGTGTTGCCGAGGATCGAGACGTTGGCCATCAGCCGGCAACCGGACCCGATGCGAACGTCGGCGCCGACGTAGCAGCCCGGCCCCACCTCAACGTCCTCGGCTATTTCCGCTTTAGGATGAACGGTCGCAGTTGGTGCGATCGTAGCCATGGCGCGATTCCAGAAAGACTCGAGACATCGAGCCGCCATCAGTGACGGCGTTGTTCATTCGCCCGTCAAGTAAGGCTTGACGGCGCAAGAAACGCTCCCCCAAAGGAGCGTCGCTTTGCATTTCCCACCCATCGCCGAGCCGCGATTCGTGACTCGACATGGCGCTAGATCGGCTCGGCGTCCACCAGCATAAACTTGATCTCAGCGTGCGACACCATCATATCCCCAACGCTGGCCTTGCAACGCACGTGCCCCGTCCGGGCCTTCACCTTAAGCGTTTCCACCTCCAACACCAACTGATCGCCCGGCAGGACCGGGCGGCGGAACTTCACATTGTCCATCGAGAGCAATACGGCGACCTTTCCGGCGTGCTCCAGTTTCTGGGAGAGCAGAATCCCGGCCAGTTGGGCCATCGCCTCGATGATCAGCACACCCGGCATGATCGGCTGGGATGGGTAGTGGCCCTGGAAATAGGGCTCATTGATGGAAACATTCTTGATGCCCACGGCCCGGCGGTCGCCGTCCATCTGGATGACCCGGTCGATGAGCAGGAACGGATAGCGGTGGGGGAGGATGTGGTGTAGCTGTCGGGCGTCCAACACCGTGGAGGACGAGAGAGCAGCCTGTCGTTGCCGGCGCTCGATCTGAGCCAGGAGTTCGCGAACGAGTTCATGATTCAGGGCATGGCCGCTCTTCCGGGCGATGATCTTGCCGTGAATCGGCCGGCCGGCGAGGTACAGGTCGCCGGTCAGGTCCAGGATCTTGTGCCGAACGCATTCGTCGGCAAACCGGAGCTCATTCTCGATGACGCCGCCCGGCCCGATGACCACGACGTCGTTGTAGGTGAGGTGTTGGCCGAGCCCCGCGGCCTGAAACTGGCGTGCCTCTTCTTCGAGAAGAAAGGTTCGCGCCGGGGCGATTTCACCGCAGAACGTCTGCGACGAGAGCTGGATGGCGAAGATCTGCCTGGGGATCGGCGCGTCCGGCCCGTAGTCCAAATCATAGAGGATCTCCAAGGCGTCTTTGCCCGTCGGTACGGCGATCAGCTCCGCGTCCCCATCACAGACACGGACGGTATCCTGGATGACGATCGGCTTGCGCTCGACGTTTTGATCGCAGATGCCGGCGGCGCGGAGCGCTTCGACAAAGAGCAGACTGCTGCCATCGCCCGCGGGCAGCTCTCCGCCGTTGAGTTCGATTTCAATGTTGTCGACACCCATCGCATGGATCGCCGCGAGGCAGTGCTCGACGGTTTCGATGGCCATGGTGCCGTTGCGCAGAGAGGTCCGGCGGGCGCGCTTGGTCACATTGGAGACGTGGGCGCGGATGCGCGCCGAGTTGGGACCGTCGACCCGAACGAAGACGACGCCGGCATCGACCGGCGCAGGCTTGAAGCGAACGGCCACTTCTTCGCCGGTGAACAACCCCCGGCCCTTGACCTCGGCCGGTCTTTCAATGGTCTGCTGAGTCTTCAAGTTCAGCCACCCGCTTCTCCAGCTCCGCTACTCGCTGCAACAGCCGCGGGAGTTTGCGAATACGGGCGATGTCGCGAAGTTCGGTCTGGTGATTTTGCGCCGGATCTCCCGACACGACGCTTCCCGCAGGGGCGTCGTTGTGAAGCACGGACGTGACGGCGATACGAGCGCCGTCGCCGACGGTGATACCGTGGACCAACCCAGACCGTCCTCCCATCGTCACACCTGTTCCCATACGGGCGCTGCCGGCGATTCCGACCTGCCCCGTAATGATGCACAACGGCCCAATCTGGACATTATGAGCGATCATGACCAAATCATCAATCTTGGTGCCGCGCCCGATCCGCGTCGCCCCCACCTTGCCACGGTCGATACAGGTGTTTGCACCGATTTCCACCTCGTCCTCGATGATGACCGTCCCCAGATGGCTCAACTTGCGATGTCGCCCCTCGCGAAATATGTACCCGAAGCCGTCAGCCCCGATCACCGTCCCGGCGTGGACGATAACGTCGCGGCCAAGCCGGCAACGGTCGTAGATCACACATCGGTCATAAACGATCGTCCGGTCACCAATATGGACGTCCCGGCCGAGGCTCACGCCCTCGTGAATCGCCGCTCCCTGCCCCAGGACCACCCCCTCTCCCAGCGCAGCAAAGGCCCCCACGGCCGCGTCGGCCCCCAGTTCCACCGATGGATGGACACTGGCGGACGGATGTACGCCGGGGGCGGGGGGGGCGGGAGGGGTGTAGAACGCATCGAGCACGATGGCGACCGCAAGCTGGGGGTCGTCGACGACGATGCCGCGATCCAGCGAACCCACCTGTTGCTCCCGGCCGATGATGCCCGCCGCCCGACAATCATTGAGGCTGGCCGCCAGTTTCGCTTCGGCCAGCCAGGTGAGGGCCTCGCCGTCAGCTTCGTCGATCGTGGCGACCCGCCGAACGACTTTGTCCGCAAGCAGGCCATCAGACACCAGCCGACCGCCGCAAATCCGGGCGATCTCGGCGAGCGTAAAAGAAGGTTGCTTCGTGGCGGACATAGGGGAGATCCAGGAGGGTCCAGGCCGGTCTAAGGCTCCGTCGATCGGGCGGTTGGGGTGAGTTGGCGCTTGCCACCCGCCGCATTGTATTGGGCGTCGAGGTATCGAATCGCGCGGTCGGTGACGTCCACTTCAGGCACGGCAAACACGACCGGCCGATCCTTGATCATCCGTTGGATGCCGGTGATAGTCTGTTCGATGTTTTCCGGCTTGAAGGGCTTTGACTGAAGCACCAGGTCAAAGCCCATCTCCTGGGCGATCTTGGCGGTCGCTTTGGTCGTGTTCTCGTACAATACCCGGGTCCACTCGAATTTCTCCCGCTCAAGGTCCTGCTCGCTGGTCTTCAGCCACACGTTCGCCTCGATGTTGAGACGGACCAGGTCCTTTCGCCGTGCTTCGTAGTCTGCCGTTCCCGGTAGAAACGCGCTGAGTTCCACCTGCTTGTTTTCGATGACCTTCCGGCGCTGCTCCGCTTCGGTCTGGAGTTCCGTCTCCTTCCGGAGGATAAGCTCATTGAGGTCGGTGATCTGGGCGCACTCGTTGAAGATTCGGACCAAATCGATGACTGCCGTGCGCGGCCTTGCCCCGGTGGTCGAGCCCGGCGGCTCGGCCTGCCCGAGGCTCTGAGCCACCATGAGCGTGACGCCCGCGAGGGCGCTGAATATCAGCAGCTTGACGGTGTGGGGTTTCATGGGATCGCGCTCCTCAACGGCGGGAAAGGGGGCCACCAGGTTCAGGGTCGCATTCTCGCTGACAGTGGTGAAAAAGCAAGTAGGCATCGACGGCACAGGGGGGATGTGCTCGTATGGGAGCCGCCGTCCGGAGAATGAGCCGGAACCAGGGGATAGGCCGTCGCAAGACTCACTCGGAACTGAGATCACGGCCACCGCGCCGCGTACGGACGTGGCTACCCTCCCCAGCGCTTCGCGGGCGATGAAGGAACGACGGCGCGCCGCGGGCCGCACCTGACACGGTTGTGAGTGCCGCAAGCGGGAGGCGGTTGTCTTCGGTCACTTCTTGGTCTTGGCGGCAAACGTCACCAGATGTCCACCTGGTTCTTTGATTGTGAGCTCGGTCATTCCGTAGAACTCGTCGTGTTTTGGCGTGATGATTTCGACGTCCTTGATGTGGGCGATCGCTTGGTCAACGTCATCGACCTCGATGAAAAGAAGCGACACTCCTTTGGGGGCCGCAGAATTGTGCTTGCTCGCGTCTTTTTCGATGCTCGCGTGTGACAGCAGCATGATCTCAATGCCGTCGCGCTGCAGCATCGCAAAATCCAGAGCGCCCTTCTCGCCGACTTCACCGGCGTTGCGAAATCCAAGCTCCTTCGTCCAAAACGCCAGGGACGGTTCAACCCGATCCACGGCAAGCATCGGCGTCAACTTCTTCATCTCGCCATGTTGCATGTAACTCTCCTTTTGCGACTTCCCAGTCTGTTCAGTGCCGGAACCTCGCCGTTGAAACGCAATCCCTGCTTCGCTGACCGTTCCGCCCTTGTTCACGGCGACAAATGCATCAAGCCGATTCACGCCCTTGCGGCGATAGGTGAGCCCGTCGAAATACACCGCGTCATCAGTCAGCTTAACGAGCGGAAAGGAAACGTGTTTCTCCCGTTCTTCCCACCCCGTCAACGAGGCGTGAAAATGCTTGAGCTTCAGCACGAGGCTGTCTCCCTCCTCGACGATGATTCCGAACTCGTACATCGCCGGACGGCCGTCGCGCAGCAGCTTGAATGTGAAGGACATCGAGCCTCCCGACGGCTCCGACCATACCTCCTCGGTCACGCCGCCAAGTCCATTGCCTCTCCAGGTTCCGGCGAGCCAGGCGACGCGATCAATCGTCGCTTTCGGCCGCCGGCTCGATTCGCCCAGCGTCAATGTGTTCGTCGTATGGTGTGATTGGCCATGCGCAGTTGGTAATGCGCCGGTGATCAACAGCGCCGCAGTGATCGGCACAATTCGTCTGAGTGGCAGCGTCTCTCGCGTCATCATGGTTCTACTCCTTGCACTCATTGGATCATTGGATTGCGGTGATCATCGGGGTGCAGGGGGGAGCCTCCGTTGGCCTTTGGTTACCTGACCCCACCGGCTGAGTCTAGGCTCTGCTCCCCGCGCCGGGATTGGACGAATCCGACATCGCCCGAAGGGCGGGAATCAGAGCGGGTGCTGCGTCAGGCATCGGCACATCCAACCGCGACTGTCGAGGTAGGCGAGCGGGGGTTGACCGGTGAATCGCTTGAAATCCCGAATGAGATGGGCCTGATCGAAGTATCCGCACGCATAGGCGGCGTCGGCCCAGGAAGGATTGGGGCAATCTTGCAAATACTGAAAGATCCGTTGGAAACGCACGATGCGGCTGAGCAACTTCGGTGAGATTCCAACTTCAGCCTCGAAGCTCCGCTCGAGGTGTCGACACGTGACGTGGGCGTGGCGTGCCAGGTCGCCTACGGAGGCCCGGCCCCGGCTGGCGAGGATGCGATCGACGGTTTCACTCACGACTGCATCGCGCTTGAATCCTCCGTCGAGAATCCGGAGGAGGTATCTTTGCATCAGGTCGACCCGATCGGCATCCGAGTCGGCATTTCTAATTCGCTCCTCAAGGGCGACAGCCTCCCGATTCCAGACCGCGTCGAGCGGAATGACGTCATCGACAAATCCACGCAACGAGTTCCGGATGAACGGGAATGCCCCCGCCGGGTGAAAGCGAGCGCTAATCATGCCGACGTGCCCACCGGCCTGAAGCAGCAATCGTGTGGTGATCTGTCCTGCAATCAGGGCCGCGGGCAGACTCTGATATTTCCCGTTGTCGAGCCGCTTCGTAAAACGGCTGCCATAATGAACGATCAGTTCCATGCAGCCGTCGGGGATGACGGTTTCAAGCGGTTGGAATGCCGCCGCCGTCGGATCCTCCATGATCCAGAAACACTTGACGAAAGGCGCCAATCGCGGATGAGGTTGGAGTTCGAGATAACGCATGAGTCCTGCGCCGCGGAACCTTGTTCAGGCGAAATCGGTATTGGTCCATGATAGTGAATCTCCTCATCGAAAACCAGACTTGGGTGCCGACGGGTACTTGTAAGACCCGCTGAGGTTATCGCCACCCGAACACCGTGGCGACGTAGGGGTAATAGAGCCAGACGGCAATGACGCTGCCGATCACGGTGAGGGCGATCAGGCCGAGTTTGATTTGGAGCAGGCGTTGGTCGAAGCGTTTGAGGGCCGGCGTATCGTGGGAAAACGCCTCGATCTGTTTGCAGCGGTCTTCGATGCTGCCGTGTCGCCAACTGGATGCGTCTCGGGGGATTCCGTTGAGGTCCGCAATCTTGGCAAGAGTCCGTCCGAACAGGTTGGCCGCCCCGATACACAGACCGGTGCGGTCGGTGTGGCTGCACCAGTCGCCGTGGACCGGACAAGACGGCGGGCAGTCCTTCATGTCGGGGGTGATGCATCGAACGCCGTAGAGGTCAGCCTGCCGCTCGAAGCGCCGTGAAATCCAACTGAAACCGAAGAGCCACATCGCCAGAAGCGCGAGCAGCGAGGAGAGCTGCAAAATGCCGCGGTCGATGTCTCGATCGGCGAAAAACAGGATGTGCATCACGCCGCCGGCGACGTACATCGAGACGATGGCAAACAGGCCGAAGTACGGCAGGTGCCAATGGCGAACGTGGCCGGCCTCATGGCCAAAGACGGCCTCGATCTCTTCTTCATCCATGGAATCCAGCAGCGCATCAGACACGAGGATGTAACGCAGCGGGGCGACGACCCCCATGACCGCAGCATTGACGGCCATGCCGTGGGTGCGCCAGAGGAGGATTTCGCGATAGCGCAGGCCAATGCGCCGACACGTGGCGACGAATCGATCGCGCAGCGGTCCGGCCGGCAGGGGCTCGGTGGCCCACAGATATCGCAGCATCAACGGCGCCAGGATGAGCACGCTGACGGACACGGTTCCCAGCGCGGTGTTGAGGATCATCGCCCGAATGCCCGCATCCGGCGGAAGCTTCAAGTAGTCCACGAGCGAGGGGCCGTAGTCGTAGATGATGCGCTTCGCGAACACGATGATGCTCATGGGCACAGCGAGGAGGAGGACCTGGTGACGAAACTTGTCGCCCAAATAACTGCGCAGTGACGTCTCCACGGGACTGTGGTGATCGACCGTGGGCTCGGGCGACGGGGCGCCGCTGCCGTCGTCGGCCTCATGCGCCCCTTGGGGTGCTGACTCGTGGAGCCGGACCTCCACCGGATAGAAAACGACCCACTTGATGAGCAGGGCGGTGAAGAACGGCACGAGCAGCAGGAGATCACCAACCAGGGGAACGTGCCCGAGGCCCCATCCCACGCGGACCAGCGCCGGCCAAGGTGTGAACAGCATGTTAAGGGCGAGGAATCCCGCGAGCAGAAACAGGAGTACGACCTGCGCGGTGGAGTGCGTGTCGGCGGCGGCATCGTGGCCGTTTGCCGTACCGTCCAGGTGGGCGAAGACTCTTCGCCGGGCGACCAGCGCGACGGCCCACACAACGGGAAACTGCGCGATGACTAACGCCAGCGTGCCGAAGAGGCAGGCGCCGCCCGTGAGGGGCAGGCCGCCGAAGAGATTGAGCTGCGCAGGGGGCATGTTCTCGCTGAGAACCAACGCGAATGCCATGAGGATGAGAAAGTACATAGAACCCTGGTGTCAGAAGGCATTGGTACTACAACGCTACATTTGTTCTTGCCCCAACGGGGCAATGGACTGTAGCCACGGGTGGAGCGAAGCGGAACCCGTGGGGGCGTTCTCGTTGATAACATCTCCGCCCCGCAAGGGGCGGTGGAGGCGTTCAACGGGTCACGCGGCAATCCGCGGCGCAGCGCTCCTCCGCCCCTTTCGGGGCGGGGAGATGAAAATCGACCTTGTTTCCACGGGTTCCGCTCCGCGGGCTGCGCCGCGCGTCGCTCCACCCGTGGCTACCATCCGCCGCCCCTTCGGGGCTACACCAGAGGCCGGTTTTCGAGTTGTCGGGAAACATAGCGTTGTGGCATTGGGAGCCTCGAGCAAAACGCGTCGTGCGGACCTCCGTGCCCACCGTCTCTTTCAGAATCGCGCCGCCGCGCCAGGCCCGTCGGTCACGTCGGGCTCGCGGGACATTCTAGTGCCGCGGTGCCGCGGGCCCAAGTCGGGTACGGAGTCGATGGGCCGTCAGGAACGTATCGACTTCATCAGGCGGCCTCTGGAGGCGTCTGCCGATCGGGAGCATGGGGCCGGCGCGCGGCTTCGATCGCCTCGATGAGGCCGGGCCGGTTCTGGAGTTGAATGGTGTCCTGGCCGCGGTCCCATTTGCCGGCGGGGGGAGATTCTCGCTTGGTAATGTAGACATACTCCACGGCGCCGAGGCCGCCGCCCGGGACATAGACGCCGGCGCCTCGAACCTCGGACCACTCGATCTCGACGGTCCGCCACCCGCCAACAAAACGCGCCCCTCTCTCAGAGAGGATCAGCCGGCGCGCGTATCCCTGATAGAGTGTAAGAAACGTAATCGCCACAACGACGCCGGCCGACCAGGTCATCCACGACGGCGTGTCACCGACGACGATGACCGCCATCATCCCGCAGATGGGCGCCATGACGACGAGGAAGGCCACGATCGGCGTGCGGAAGTACGGCCATGACCTGCGATAGGGCGCGGCACCGTGCATGATCCGGCATCCCACAGCCGTTCTCATCAAACCAAAACCGCCCATCCCCGCTTGCCTCTTCACGTCCCGCGTTTCGCCGCGAGCTAATGGGCAGCGCTCAATGTTCGCGGTTCAACGTGCGATCCGATGCTCCGCCTCTGATCCGCCGGTGAGACACGCGGCCGACCACGCTCCCAATCGACGGCATCAGTGCTCGTAGTAGGTGTGCGACGGCCTTCCGGCGAGGATTTGCTCTTTGCCCCAGTTGGCCACGGCCTTGAAGGCATCCGAGGCGATGAAGGCGTCGAACGCATCTCGATTGTCCCACGACGAAAGGATGACGTAGCATTGGCTGTCGTCGACGTCGCGACAGAGCCGAGACGACGTGTGCCCTTCGATCGACTGCATGGCCTTGACCACGTTGCGGAAGGCATTCTCAAAGGTCGCTTCCTTGCCGGGCAGGACTTGATAATTCATGCCGATGGTGACCATGGCGGACTCCTTATTTGTGCCAAGCGCCCGTACAACGCAACCGGGCCGATGGCCCGAGCCTGACACCCTGATTGCCCAGCGCCGCATCCTATCTCCCCGCCGCCTACGACGCCAGCCGTCGAAACGCCGCACCGAACGGCGCCGATTTCCGCTCGCCGCTTCGCCGCACCGAACCGCGCCGATCTCCGCTTGCCGCTTCGCGCCCCGCGTTTCGCCGCGACCCGATCGTGAGTTTTCGCATTCGGGAGCCCCAATGCGAACGACCTGCAAGGGTCGTAGAAACGTGCGCGTGGTACTGCCCTCCGCGGCGGCAAGTTCCAGGTCCAGGCGTTACCACTTCCGCGGTCTGTCGGAGGCTTGACGCATCCGCCATGCGCGGGACAATGCGCCGGAAAACAGAACTCGCAACCGGCCATTGCGATGACAACACCAACCGTGGAGAGGTGTCCGAGTGGCTGAAGGTGCATGCTTGGAAAGCATGTGTACGGTAAAACGTACCGGGGGTTCGAATCCCTCCCTCTCCGTTTCGCGCACGTCCCCTCACCGCCGTAGACTCTGACGAGCGGCGACCGTGATCAGAGCCGCGACCGTCAGGGAGCGGGCCAAATGGCATCCATCTGATCAGAGCCGCGTTCCGTGAACGCGGTGGAGTTGCAAAGGGTCAGGGCGCCTCCGCTTGCCGACCCCTCGCGCCGCACCGGCGCATCTACGGCGCGACGGCGCCGATCCGATTGTGCCGGCATTGCTCAACAACGCTACTCCTCCCGTTCCAATGGTCTCACTGCATGAATCGATAGGATGATGTCGAGATAGACGCTCTCGATTCGCACGATCTTGAAACCGGCCGTCAGCACGTTCGCGACGGTATCGCGGTTCATCGCCGTTCCCAGAAGACGAGTCCACAGCGTCATCGCGTCCAAGGCTAGGCCCAACGACCAACTCCTGCTACGCACGTGCTCGAACATCAACAACCGCCCACCGGGGCACAGCACTCGATACAGTTCCCTCAGCGCTTGAACCGGGTTCGGCACCGAACACATCGTGCATGAACTGATCACCGTATCGAACGATGCGTCGCCGAGCGCGAGACGCTCCACGTCAGCACGGACAAATTCGATCTCCCCGCGGTAAGCTCGGCGCCTGCTCTCCGCCCGCCGTAGCATCTCGGAGCTGATGTCGATACCGAGGATGCGCTGACCATCGGGAAAGCGGGTTATGTCCACGCCGGTTCCGACCGCAACAAACAACACCCTTCCCTGCATCTTTGAAAACAGACGCGCTTTCGACGCCCCGCGGCGCAACTGCGAACCCTCACACAGGTCGTAGAGCCGGGCACGCAAGTCCCAAATGCCGGTCATCGTACACCATGTGCTGCGGGCCAGGCCCGCGCCAGCCAGCGTCGAACAACTGACCCGTACCATGCGAGATAGCCAAAAAACAGGAGCCCGAACGCCGCTCCGAGGAACCCCGCCTCGAAACGCCCAAGCATCCAACCCATGATCTCAGCCACATCGACCAGCATCGGGACGACCATTGCCACCACCATCGACGGCGCCATCGTTTCGATCGAACCCAGCAGCGGCGACAAGCCGAAGGACAGCAGCATCTGAACTCCCATCGCCGCCGCCATACCGAGGAGCGAGACCGCGAAAAAGTTCCATTCCGATTGGTGAAGCACCTGCATCACCACACCGGATTCCGCTCCGACGACCCCGAGGAATAGTGCATCGCCGATTCGGAACCAATTCCGATGCTCCCGCGCTCCGTGCAACATGCGCCGATCGAACTGACACACCGCCGGCAAGTATGTGTTCCCCGAAGAGTGGATAAGTCGCGCTGCTATCAGGAGATGCCGAACAACCCGGTCATCATCAGCCACATCGGCCACATGAAGACGTCGAAAAAGCCGGTCAACATGCTCATCATGAAACCGCCTAGCCCCATCATGCCGAACATCATCGATCGTACTCCTTACAAGAAAATTCGCCTGGAAGAAGATTCGCCAGGGCGAGTCCAACCAGACCGCAGGCACGCAGCCGATCTGCTGCCGGGGTCCGGACGAAGCGTCCAAGCTATTAGATGTTCACGATAACGGGTTCCTTCCGGGTGCGAAGCGTTTTTTTGTAGGAGTGGACCGGGCCGCAGTCGGTGCGGGCAGCCATGCGATCTCGTGAACGGCTCTCTGAGTAGAACTTCCCGCCTTTCGGGCCTAGAATCTCGGACTATTGAAACCCGACAGCGGGGGCCCCTTATGGGTGCCGTGCCTTCACATTGAGGAGGTCATTGCCATGCCGCGTCCATCCATGTCATTCGTCGTGCGCGTCGTCGCGTGTCTGTTTGTCTGCACCTTCCTCGCCGAACAACCCAGCTTCGGCCAACATCGTGGTCGGGGCCGTAGCGGGGTGCATCGCGGCGGCCACGTCGGCCGAGGCTTCTCGGGCATGCGCCGTTCAAGCGGCAACCGGAGCTTTGGCAGCCGGCAGATCGGAAGATCGTTCGACCGCCGACATTCGGCCGGGGTGAGCCGGGGAGGGTTCATCGGCAGCCATCGATCCAACAGCGTCGCGGGCCGGCGCTTCGGAAGCACAAACAGCCAGGGCCATCACAACAGTGGATTCGGAAGTCTTCATCGGAGAAACGGATCGACGCGCGGGCTTCACAGCGGTTCCGGCCTGAGACACTCAGGCAGCGGATTCGGTCGGGGCCATCACGTCGGCAGGCCCGCCGGCAGCCGGTTCCGCAGCGGTTCAACCGCCGGCCACCTTCGCAATTCGAGTCACGGCATCGGCAGCCTTGGTCATGGCATCGGCAGCCTCGGCCACGGCGGCACTTTTACCAACGGCCTGAGGCATGGCGTGGCTTCGACATTCTCCCACGGCATTATCCCGTCTCTCGGCCACGTGGTGAGGCGAGGTTCGAGCCACGGCGTGACGCGCCGGCACGGAAGTGGATCACATCACTTGGTTGTGCGTCCTCACCATAGATACCACCGTGGCCACGGGCGCGACAGCAGACACGGCCACCACACCTACCTCCGTTTCCCCGGCTATGTGGGATTCGGCTTGTACTCGTCCTACGGTCGATGCGGCTATGACTATCCCCCTTACGACACGACGACCTACATCTACGCCCCGGTCTATGAATATCAATTCTACGATGACTCCGCCTACGAGGATGCTGAAGATCGCGAGGGCTACGAGGACGAGTTCCTGGAAACCGCTCCCGCTGACGAGGAACCGGACGATTCGATCGAAGACGAGCCGGATCCCGTCGACAGCGGCAGCGCCTCCGATGACCCGGCCCTGCGACAATCCTGGTTCGAGGCTGACGCGTTGTCGGAAACCGTGCCTCTTGAGTCCGAGTGGGACGCGGACGAATCAGCCGCCTCAGAAGAAGATATCGCCGACTTGCAGGGTGTGGATGACCCTGAATCCTGACCCGAGCAGATTGAACGATAGTGTTTCACTTCGGAGAGCACCGGCGCTCCACCGACCAAGGTATCACTTCTCTTCGAGCAGTTCTTCGATGATCGATTCAAACTCGTCTTGGAGTCTGTCGTAGGCATCGCCCGTGGCCGGGCCGGAAAAGCCGGTGTGAATGGCGCGGATGCGCCCGTCGCGATGCAGGAAGATCGTGGTGGGAAAGGCGCGGAGACGATCGAGAAACGGCAGGCTTTTCGGGACTGAGTTCTTGTCGGAGATGCCGGCGACAAGCAGGGGGTATTCGATCCCGTGCCGGCGAGCGAACTTGCGGACCTGCCTGGCATCGCGCTCGAAGTCGCCGGTCGCTTCAAAGGCCAGGCCGACGATGGACAGGCCCCGCCGGCGGTAGCGTTTGTCGAGTTCCACCAGATACGCCGCCCCATCGTGACAGTTCGGGCACCACGAGCCGAAGACCTCGATCACGAGGGCCTTGCCGCGGAATGCCGGGTCATCGAGCGACTTGGGAGTACCCAAGAGATCGGGAAACCGCAACGTGTCGAGCGGCGCTTTACCCTGCCAATGTGTCATGGCGAAGCCGTCCGCGAGGGCGGCACGATCGTCCCGCTCGGCGGTCCAAGTGTCATGCCAAGCGTCGCCGGACCAGAAATCGCCGGCCAGGGTTCCATCGGGCTGTAATCGGGCGTCAAACAGGAACGCATGGGCGCCGTCGAAACAGGACAGTCGTAGACGCCCGTATTCATAGCTGCCGGCCAGATAGCGAAAGTCGCCCGTCGGCGTGAGGAATGTGCCGCTCACGATGCCGTCGGCCGCTTGCTCGAAGACACCGATGGCCCGATCCTCGTCACCTGTGAACGCGACGCGCCACCGGCCGCCAATGAGTGGATACTTCGCCGACGCCCCCTCGGGCGCGGCAAGGCGTGAAAAGCGGCGCTGCCCGGCAGAACTTGCGGAGAAATCCAACTGCGACCATCGATCCTTGCTCCGACGTTTCCGCCACCTGCCGCGGAGTTCGGCGACGTCATCCGACACGGCACCGACCTTCCGCACCGGCGTCGCCCGAACCGTTGAGTCGTAATGAGTAATGTCCAGCACGAGATTATCGCCGTCCCAGTGGGTCATGGGGACTTCGACTCGTTCCTGACCGTTGATGATCCACGCCTTGGGCTTATCCCGAAGGCCCTGAATCTCAAGAAAGAACGGAAGCTCCCCGCCGGGCGACTCGAGAACGGCACGGTAACGAACGATGGACGAGCTTCGCGCAGCATCGCCCTGAGCGGACGGCTGGCCCAACGGTACGACGACGGCAAGCAAAACGTTTCCAATCATGGGCAACATCATAACCGGTTTCATCCTCATCGGCGCGAAAGCGAGCCGGGCCGTCCTCGGCCCCGGTCCCTCGCCCGGCCGCTGGGGCTCGGACGTTTCCAACCGCCTGAATCCATCAAGCCAACTGAGCCGGCTCTAATTCGGCCGTGCGGTGATCCAGATGACGTCGTCCCAGGTGACGATGTAGAGATCGCGGCCGCTCTGGGCCTTGAGCCAAAGCAACGTGTCGGTGGATTGGACGACCTTGCCGAGGATCTCTCCTTTGCTGACCGTGTTCACACAAACCTCGAGCAACATATCCTTGTCGCCGTGCTTGGCCAGCAGCGAGTCAAACTCGCCGTATCCGCCTTTGGCGGAAGGCCGCAGGCTTTGGGCCGGGCTGGCTTGATTCCATCCCAATCCGATGAACAGGGCCAAGGCCACGATTGCTGCGAAAGTCACACCGGTTCGACTGGCTTTGTGCATCTGACGTCTCCTTGCTGATTCATGACTTTGTTCAAGTAATGTTCATGACGAACGGGAACGACTTGTCAACGCTCATCCTTAAGCTGCCGGGACATCAACTCGCTGAGCGTGGCGATGACATCCTTGCCTTCAAAGAGCACGGCGTGAACCGCCTCGGTGATGGGCATCTCGACCCCGTGCCGGACGGCGAGCTGTCGAACGCTGCGCGTCGTGGGGATGCCCTCGATGACCGACGGCGTGGCGGCAATGACGTCTTCCGCGCTCATACCGCGACCGATCTTTTCCCCGGCTGAGCGATTCCGGCCGACCGGCGAGATGCAGGTGGTCACCAGGTCGCCGAGCCCCGCAAGCCCTGCGAATGTTTCCGGGCGCGCACCCATGGCGATGCCGAGCCGTTGGATTTCCACCAGGCCGCGCGTGAGCAGGGCAGCCTTGGCATTGTCGCCGGCCTTGAGCCCGTCGATGATCCCCGCCGCCAAGGCGATGATGTTCTTGGTCGCGCCGGCGAGTTCCACGCCCAACAGGTCGGTGTTGGTGTACACGCGGAACCACTGCGAACTGAAGGCCCGCTGCACCACTTTGGCCAGCGATTCGTCCTCGCTGGCGGCGACGATGGTGGCGGGCAGGCAACGGGCGAGTTCCGCCGCGATGCTCGGACCACTCAGCGCGATCACCGGGACCGGACCGACGACGTCGGTGATGATCTGGGTGGGGCGGAGCAGCGTCTCGTTTTCGATGCCCTTGGAAACGCTCGTTGTGGGGATACCCGGGGGATAAGAAGTGGCCAGTTTCTCCCAGACGCCGCGGATGTACTGGCAAGGAACGGCGGAGATGATCAGCTCGGCGCCCTGAAAGGCGGCCACCGGATCAGTGGTGAATGACACGCGCTCGGGGATCATCAGACCCGGAAGGTGGCGCCGATTCTCCCGTGTGGCTTTGAGCGCCTCGATGCGCTCTCGGGACGATCCCCACATGCGCACGTGGATGCCCCGATCCGCGAGCATGACGCTGCACACCGTCGCCATCTGGCCGTCACCGACTACGGCAACCTGCTCAACCATGTCGGCCTATTAAACACAGCGCCCTGCATCGTGGCAATCCGATCAGAGCCCCGAGCGCAAGCGCCGGGCAAACGATTTCCCATAATGGACAGACTGATCAGAGCCCTCAGCGCACGCGCCGGGCAAACGGGGTTTCCCATAATGGATGGGACCGAGCAACAATTCTCGGCCCAGTACATACGATGATGCACTGGTTTGCGGCCGTGATGGTCGTGGTGTAACGTATGGTCCGGAAATAAGTTACCGAAAGCGCCTTGAGGGGGTCGCCGCGAGCCTGCAATCTCGCTAACCGGCCGCCGTTTGGACTGTCTACTCTGATGAGCGATGGTGCCGCACAACGCACGGAGGCTCCGAGCGAGGCCGGGGTGGCCGACGCCGCCGACGTGGCCCGTACCCTGGCCGGCGACACGGCCGCGTTCGATGCCCTGATCCAGCGCTACCAGCGCCGGGCGGTGGCGGTGTCTTACCGTTTGTTGGGGAATATCGAAGACGCAATGGACGTTTGTCAGGACGCATTTGTGAAGGCCTTCAAGTCGCTGGGCACGCTTCAGCAGACGGAGAGATTCGGTGCGTGGCTCATGCGGATCGTCTCGAACCTGTCGCTGAATTACCGTCGTTCGCGGAAGCCGAATCTGTCGCTGACCACCGAAGCGGACCAGACCGGCGGTATTCTGGAGGACCACGCGGTTCGGCTCCAACACGGCGCGAAGAGCGGACCCGCCGAGGCGATGCAGTCGGCCGAGCTCGAGAGCGCCATCACCGCGGCGATCGAGGCATTGCCGGAGCAGCAGCGGTTGGCGCTGATCTTGTTTGCGGTTGAGCAGATCCCGCAGAAGGAAGTCGCGGAGATTCTGGAGTGCAGCGTCGAAATGGTGAAGTGGAACGTCTTCCAGGCGAGAAAAACGCTGAAGAAGGCCCTGGCGAACTATGTGCAGGAATGACGCCCGATCCGGAACAATTTGAGGCCCTGCTAAGCCGTCGATCCGACGGTGATCTGACTGCCGAGGAATCGGCGGCGCTGCGCCGCGCGGTGACGGAAGACCCCAAGGCCGCGGCAATGGCCAGGCAATATGACCGACTTCGCCGCCTGCTGGCCGGCTGGCGCCGTTTGCCGAGCGGCGTGGACTGGCAGGCGTTTTCCGGGGCCGTTGCCGAGCGCATTGGAGAGGATACAGAACGGCGGGCTTCGGCCCAGCTCGATCGGACCATCGACCCGGATGCAGTACCGCACGATCCTGCGACGTCGGCGCCCGGTCCACGGTTAAATCCCGCCGCCCAGGGTTATCAGGCGACGGAGGAACTAATCCAGGACTGGGCCCGGCCATTGCCGGATGTGGATTGGGATGCGTTTTCGTCACGGGTGTCGGCGGCCGTTCGGCGCGAAGCGGCGAAGAGCGAACGTGCCGGCGTCGGCGCGCGGCGGTGGCAACGGGCCGGGCGTTGGCTCGTGCCCCTGGCCGCCGCTGCGTGTATTACCCTCGTGGTGTGGGGAAATCGCGCGACGATTCCGGACGGCAATCAGAGCCGCGCGCCTGCCGGGCCGCGGGTCTTCGTCGCGCTGGCGTCACCGCAGTCTGCCGGTCGTGTTTCGATCGCCTTCGACGAATCGCCGGCCGGAACAACGATCGAGACGACGGCTGAGGATGCGGACCCTCGGGGCGGCGTGGCGATTGCGATCGGGCCTCCGCACGTTGCAGGCTCAGAGGTCTATGACGAAGCGTATTTTTACTAGTGCTCCGTCACAGTTGATCTTTCGGGTGGTACGGGCTTCTCGCCCGTCCGGAACGGGCAAGATGCCCGTACCACCCAACCCGAAGAATTGATTGTGACGAAGCACTAGGACATATCCCAAGACTCCTCTCCCCTTGGGGGAGAGGTGGGGAGAGGGGTGATGTTCTTTCTGCATTCCACCCTCCCCCAACCCCTCCCTGCGAGGGAGGGGATTTCTGGGACCGTGGCACAGGCTATCAGCCTGCGGCATTCACCGGCTAATGGCCGGCGCCACACTTGGTAGTTCACCGCAAGTTGAGGACAGACAAGATGAAACGGATTGTTGGAATCGCGACGGCGGTCTTGGCACTGACGATGGCAGCACGCGCGGAGACGCCGACCGCGAATCAGGAAGGGCTTTCGCCCGGCAGCGCGCAGGTTGCCCGCGCCCTCGATAAGAAATTGGAACAGGTGACCATTCACGGCGAAGCCCTGCCCGCGGCGCTGGCACAACTCGGCGAAGAGGCCGGCATCCGCATTACGATCGAGGATGAATCCGCCGATCTGCTTCCCTGGGGGCCTCAGACACGGTTGAAGGCGGTGAACATCGAGGATGCGTCCTTGGCGGAGGTCTTGCCACAAGTCCTCGGGGCGTTGGGCATGACCTACAAGGTTCAGGACGACGGCGTGCTCGTTGTGGCGAGCGAGCCCCTGAAACGAATCAACCGCCGATCCACGTGGGACGATCTCAAGCTGCTTCGCCGCTGCTGCGAAGCGGAGTATTCCCCCGAAACCTTCTCCACGTTCAGATTGCAATACCGCATCACCAACAAGGTCGATGCTCCCAAGATGTTCATGACCCAACTCTCCAAGGCGGGGCGCGGGACCGTCGCCGAGATGATGGAAGTCGCGACCGGCGCGCTGGGATGGGTCTGGTTTCCCGACGGCGATCGGCTGGTCATCCGAACCAGCGAGGCCCAGATCGCCAACCTGATGTCCCGGCGCATCACCGCCCGATACACCAACCAGCCGCTGTCTCGCATCCTCGTCGATCTCGCCACAAAAGCCGAAACGCCGATTCATTTCGAGCCCGGCATGATGTTGAAGCTCCCGCAGACGACCTCGCAAAGCTACACCCTGCTGTTGCGCGAGACGTCCATCCGCCAGGCCTTCGAACTCATCTCCGCCGAGACCGGCCTGAAATACGATATCCGTCGCGACGGCGTTTACACGGGCCTGTCCGATGAGATCGGCGGCACGACACCGGCGCGGCGCGGCTCACAGTACGTCGGGAAGATTTCCATTCCCAGCGGCGATGGGGCGTTCACCTACGAGTTCCTCCTCCGTTCGGACGAACTGCCCGACGACGTCCTGGAACACCGGCGGCAGCTCATCGAAGAATACGTCCAGAAGATGCGCCGCGACATGGCCCCAAACGAGAGCGCCCCGCAGCCGAAATAGCTGCCCACCCCACAGCCGCCGTATCCCACGCCAACCCACGCCGAACGGCGTAGCCCGTAGGGTCCGCTGTGCGGACCAGCAAGGTGTGAACCGCGCGTGTCGTGGGACGCAGCCCGTAGGGTCCGCTGTGCGGACCAGCAAGGTATGAACCGCGCGTGTCGTGGGACGCAGCCCGTAGGGCCCGCTGTGCGGACCAGCAAGGTATGAACCGCGCCTGTCGTGGGACGCAGGCATGTCTGCTTGAACATTTGCGGGAATCGACGTATATACTCACCTGTACGAGGGGGGAGTACCGCTGGCGTAGCTCAGTTGGTAGAGCAAGGGATTCATAAGCCCTAGGTCGCTGGTTCAAGTCCAGCCGCCAGCAATTGGGACGGGAGGCGACTTCGGCCGATCCAACGCGTCTTGGGCACCCGACAACACTTGTTGCGCAGGAGGCTCGCCGCTGTCACAGTTTGGTTGTCTGAGGCGTTCTTAACCATCCAATCTGATCCGGCTCCAACGCTCACATTTTTCTCCTGGTCTCGATTATTTTTTTCGGCGCAGGCTCGGATCGCCGGTCCGTCGGACATTTATCACCGTTTGCTCGCGAGCCAAGTGATAAAATCCGAAAAAATCCGAAACTTTTCCACGGCCGGAGGCTGGGGAGGACCGTTGGTACGCTTCGGGCCATCACTAATAGGCCTGCTCGGCGCTCCGCGCGGGGAGGGGGCGGAATGGTGAGGGCACATTGCGTGACAGAGCGATTTCCCAGCCCTTACCCACAACCTAGAACATGCGCCGACTTCCGGCATGCTCACGCCCCGAACGGGCATGTCATCCTCGAAACGCTCCACACGCCGAATTACGCTCCCTGGAGGCGGCCGGACGCGCCCGTAACAGCCCTCCAAGTATTCGCGTGGGTGCCCCATCCCCTCTGGGGGTGGGGGACGGATTCAACCGGCGATACCGCAGGATCGTTGCCTGTTGTCTTCGCAAACACGTTCCATTCCCCACCCCTGGAAGGGGCGGGGCACCCGGTGAGTTTGGGGCGGAGTTGGAGACTGCGAGATTCACTCGGGATCGAAATCGTGCCCCCAGGTCGAGTACGACTTGGGCCACCCGCCCCTAGGTCGCTGGTTCAAGTCCAGCCGCCAGCAATCATGTCAGACGCCGATCGCGGGTGATCCGCGGCATCTTTGTCTGTTCGGGCGGTTGGTCTTGGGCACGAGGCCCCTCGGGCACGGTGGCTTCGCTCCGCCATTCTAAGGGCCTCCAAGTGTGGCCGTGTTGTGGGCGTCTCGCCAGCAATTTCACCAACGCGAGTGCGGTCTCACAAGACGGCGAGACCAAGGGGCCGATAAAGTCGATTGCTCCGCCTAATCGCAGTAGTCACGCGAGAACAGGGGATCTCCCCCACATGGTTTTCCCGCATTTTTCGGTTATACTGAAACTGCGAGAAGCGTTGTGTGGGGAACCCACGAGCGAGTGGCAACTCACCCCCTCATTCGTTGCGAACTAGTTTGTGTTGTTCTCGCTTTCGGTGGGGTGCTCAAGCTGGGCTACATGTCCGAGATGGTGGTAACCATGCTCAGTTCCGGAACATCTGTTGGACGGAAATACTCCCATATATTTATACATGCGTCGCGATTCATGCTTTTGCTAGTAATTTGTGCCTGCCTTGGCATGAATTGTCAAGGAAACATGCCCGCTGGGCTACCCGCCTCTAGCCTCTCAACCGATGTCGTTCGAATCCTCAAGCCCGGTGACTTCGTTGCCTACGATGAGCGGCGTGAGGGTTTCGACAACGGCCAACCATTCACGCTCGTTGGTACAACTCGTTCCTCGATACTCGGCAGCGCGGTTACGGATTTCGCAGGCAACGACGCGGGAATATCGACGATTACGACTGACTTCATTCAGCAAGAGAACCATGTTCCTATCACCTCAATGGGCCAATCTTATTTCACCCAGGATACTGATGGTGCCGTCTATGTACATGGCTTCTTGGATGACACCGTTAGTCCGCCCGAGAGGCGATTCGTCACCACACCGACGGTTGGAAAGGTCCTGAGTGTCCCTAGTCCCCTACGGTTGGGGCCTGTCACGAGTGCTGGTTTGATCGAATACACCGATGGGACTACTGAAACCGGGGGCACGACGGCAGTTGCAATTGAACAAGTATCGGTTCCGGCGGGGTCCTTCATTGCAGTGCGTATGGAAGGGTCCGCAACAGTAACGTCCGGTATGCGAACACGGACTGTGGCGAACACGAGTTGGTTCGTTCCTGCATTGGGCGCTTCTGTGAAGGTTGAATCGACAGTTTCGCTTCGAGAAGGTGGGGCGGCGCCTATTCTCACTTTGAGTATCAGCAGCGAACTCCGCGAAACAAACATCCCTCATTAAACGACCGAAGTGATTCGGAGCGCGCATCGCTACTACCGCGTCTGATTTGATGCCGCATCCCTATCGCCCGCCGATCGCCCGGTTTCTGCGGACGGATTTCTTCTTCTTCCGCCCGGGCTGGCGTGAGTTGGACAGCTTCAGGGCCCGCTTCATGTTGTCCACCTTAAATATCCCCGTCGTTCGGCCGCCGGCGGCGCCGCTGGTGACGTAGGCGTATTTGATGCTGATGTGATCGCCGTTCATTCTGGCGCAGACATCGGCCAGCGCGCCGGGCTTGTTGGGCATCTCCGCACGCAGCACTTCGGTCTCAGTCATCGGCACGTTCAGCTTTTTCAGGACCGACCGCGTTTTGGCGCTGTCGCTTGACACGATCCGAAAGACGCCGTGCTCGACGGAATCCATCAGCGTTACGGCGAGAACGTTGACCTTCTTGTCCGCCAGGGCGTCGCAGACTCGCGAGAGGATGCCGGGCTTGTTGTCGAGGAAGACTGAAAACTGCGTGGCGTGGCTGAACATGGTGATGGGCCTCCGAAGGGAAAGTGCCTCATGCTCGCACCCGGCGCGGGCAACGGTTGGCCCGCGCGGGGCCGTCGATCTATTATAAGGGGCTCTGCCGGCCCGTGCCGAGAGGGGAATCTCCGCACGGTGATGAATCTCGCGACAGCAGAATCATCCGAGGACCAGGGGATGGTCAGGCTGACGTCGGAGACGCAAACGCCATCGGTTCGCACTGAGCCGGATGTCTGCCAACCGATCAACCGCGCCTTTCGTTGTTAAGCATCGGTACACAGGAGCGCAACATCATGCAAACGATCACGACGATTTTCACGTGGTGCACAATTATCAACGGCGGCCTACTGATTCTGTGGGCAGCCCTCCTCACGCTGGCTCCGGACTTGCTGTATCGAACGCAAAGGCCATGGTGCCCCGTCCCCCGAGCGACCTTCGACGTGTTGATCTACTCATTCCTCGGGCTGTTTAAGATCTTTGTCCTGGTCTTTAACGTCGTTCCATTGGTGGCGCTGCTGATCAGCCGATGACAGGGCGCATCCGGCGTCGCGCGGGATACCCTCGGCGCGGAGACGAAGCGCGCAAGACAAGGCCCGCGCCACGAGAATGGAACGGGCCTTGTTCGGTTTCGGTCGTCTCTCCGTCGCAATGCCGGTCGGAAGCGAACCATTGAACCCTACAAGCGTAGGTGGGCGCCGCACGGGAAGGCCGGACCTCTCCAATGTGCTTGAAGTTCGCCCGGCGAACATACACCGCTTGACTCCCTATGTTCAGATTATCGGTTCAACGAATCTACGCTTCCGTGATCGAACATGACAGGGAGGCAACCACATTCGACATCTATGTCATAGCACAATCGCGGAGAAAATGCAACGGTTTGATTGAGATTCTCGGGGTGCGTTTTCCGCCGGGCGACAGCCTGTGTCACCGCCCGGCTTGACGGTGGCTGGGACTGCTTCCGGCCTTTACTTCTCAGCCATCTCTTGCAGTGCCGCCAGGCTCTTGCCGGAGTAGAGGTCTCTGAGCTTCTTAATCTCCGCGGCCGCCTCTTCCGCCAGGCCTGCCTTTTGGTACTGGTCAATCTTTTGCAGGGCCGAGGCGATGAAGCGGCGCTCCTTTTCGTGCGTGATGTGCCGCCAAATGGGGCCGTCCTTCCTGAGCTTCGCCGCCTGGGCCTTGCAGCGGGCACCTGTTTCACAGTCTGGGTACCGCTTTGCGATACTCTTCAGGGCCTTGTAGAGGTCCAGATAGCGCGTTGGGTCTGCTTTGGCGCGCTTCTCCAGACGCGGAATCTTCCTCGCCCGCTTGGCGGCCTCGAACTGCTGGATCACCCGCTGTGCCGTCGGGTCGTGGGCGATCTTCTGGATCAGTTGATCCGCAAGGCGAGGGACATCGGGGGCATCGATCGGAACCGTCATGCCGCCGAAGAGGTTCGCGTACAGAACCTTGCACTGTTTCGCCAGTTCGAGCGCTTCGCGGTACTTTCCTTCCTGATAAAGGCCGAGCGCCTTTTTGATCTCATCCATCCCGCGGCGATGGATGCCTTGCAACTGGCCCAGGGCCGCATTGCCCACGCCCTGGGTCCCCACCAACTCGATGACCGCCTTAAACTGCGTTGCCGCGCGGTTGATTTGACCCTTGGCGAGAAACGCCTGGCCCTTTTGGAGATATTCCGCCGCCTTCTTGCGGGTGGCCTCTTCCTGTTTCTTCGGATCGGTGGGATCGTCCCTGGAGGGCCGACCGCCGGGCAGGTCGCGCCTCGGCCGATTGGGGCGGAACTGGGCATCCGCCGAAGCGGGCAGCGCACAGGCGAGCCCCAACAGGACCAATCCCCATCGGAGAACCTTCGACCCCCGGCAGAGTCTCGGCATGATGTAGGTCCTCGCGTTACTTGGAGGAGCGCGCGCCGGTTCGGGTCTCGAAGATCGACTGCGTCCTGAGGAACCGCCATTCGCCTGGGAACGCATGGTAGGCGTGGATATGCAACTCGTACTGCCGCATCTCGTAATCGATAAACGAGAACGGCGCCAATCCGTTGGTCGTCCATTGCTCATAGGGGACGTACAGCCCGCGCGTCTCGGCATATTGAACCAGATCGCGGTGGGTCGTTCGGAAGATGTGCTCGGTCGTGTCCTCGACCTGGCTGCTGAAAATGTAGCGCACGTCGTCGTTGAAGCGGTACTGAAAGTCTCGCTCGCCGCGAAAGCGGAATTGGGTCACGAGATTGCGGTCGGTCAACAGCTCGCTCGGGGCGGCCGTCAACTCGGTGACCATGGTTCCATTGCTTTGAAGCGTAACCAGATGGCTGAGGCCCGTGACCCAGATATCCGCCTGAAAATTGCTATACTCCAGGTGCTTGTCCAGATGGATGTGGAAGAGCTCCGGGTGCAGCGCGCGGCGGTAGAGGAAGAAGTTGAGGTCGGCACTACGTTGTTTTGATAATCCGAGTTCCAAGACAGAATCCTTGTCCGAGTGTTCCATGGCTCTACCAGACCGCAACCGACGGACCAAACGCCTAATCGGACCATTATATCCGCCCTGCTCCTACGACTTCAACGAAATAGTTGTGCGATTATTTCAGAAAAGGGGCGACGACGACGCATCGGACATCGTAATCCCTGTGGCAGTATGATATTATCTCATGGCGTCAACGATGCCAGCCCGCAATTACCCCGGCCTATTGCAGCCGTGGGAGCGGGGTTATACTAGGGTTTCCGGCTAACTCGAACCGCATTCAGATGCTCTACCAGCCGCCTCTGCCCCCGAAGTATGGTTCCATGACCGAGGGGGAGCTGCGCGCCCGGATCGCAGAGCGTAAAGCAAGCATAGGCAAGAAGTTAGTCATACTTGGACACCACTATCAGGCGGACGACGTCCTGGCATTTGCAGACTTCACGGGAGACAGCTTTCAACTCTCCCGGATCGCCGCCGAGCAGGACGTGGATTTCGTCATCTTCTGCGGTGTTCATTTCATGGCCGAGTCGGCCGACATCCTCACCCCGGACGGCGTCAGTGTCATTTTGCCGGATCTCTCCGCCGGCTGCTCCATGGCGGACATGGCTGTCCTGGAGCAGTTGGAGGAGGCTTGGGACGACCTCGCCGCCGCTTCGGACGCGGGGATCATCCCGATCACCTATGTGAACTCGGCCGCCTCGATCAAGGCCTTCTGCGGGGGGCATGGTGGAGCCTGCTGCACGAGTTCAAACGCACGGCGGGTCCTCGAGTGGGCTCTGGACGGGGAGCAGCCACCGAAGGGATTGGGGCGTCGCAAGGTGCTGTTCCTGCCCGACCAGCATCTCGGCCGCAATACGGCCTGTCAGTTGGGCTGGCCGCTGGACTCGATGGCGGTGTATGACCCCAATGAGCCGACGGGGGGGCTCACGCCGGAGGCGATGAGAGACGCGACGTTCTTCCTCTGGAAGGGCCATTGCAGCGTGCATATGCTCTTCACGCCCGAGCAGGTCAAAGCGATCCGTGCCACCGACCCGGAGTTTCGCGTCATCGTGCACCCGGAATGCACGCGCGAGGTGGTCCAGGAGGCGGACCTATCCGGCAGCACGTCGTTTATCATTCGGACCATTGAGGATGCCCCGGCGGGCAGCAAGTGGGCGGTGGGGACGGAGATCCATCTGGTCCACCGCCTGGCGAAGCGCTTCGAAGGCGTGAAGACCATTCGGTTACTGGCCGGGATCCAGTGCCTGTGCACGACGATGTATCGCGTCGACCTGAAACACCTGCTCTGGTGCCTGGACGAGCTGGATGCGGGCCGTGTGCCCAACCGGATTACGGTCGATCCGGAGACCGCGACCCTTGCCCGTCTGGCCCTGCAACGGATGCTGTCGCTGACCGGTGACGGCGCAGCGAAGACGACGGCGACGGCGCAGTAGCACCACCCCTAACGATCACCCCGAATCGGAGAGCCATCCTTGGTCCAGCGGTCGGACTCTTACTGCCAGTGGGCCTCGACCCAGGCGACGAGTTCCTTGACGTGGTCGACGCTGGCCTGGAAGAGTTTTCGCTCGTCGTCGGTGAGTTTCAACTCGATGACGCGCTCGACGCCGCCGCTACCCAGAAGGCAGGGGACGCCGACGAAGTAGCCACCGACGCCGTATTGCTCCTTGCAAAATGCAGCGCAGGGCAGGATGCGTTTCTTGTCTTTGATGATCGCCTCGGCCATCTGGACCGATGCGGCGGCCGGCGCGTAGTAGGCGCTGCCGGTCTTGAGGAGTGCAACGATTTCTCCGCCGCCCTTGCGGGTCCGTTCGACGATGGCATCGAGTTTGTCTTTGGGGATCAGTTCGGCGATGGGGATGCCGGCGACACTGGTGTAGCGCGGCAGAGGCACCATGTCGTCGCCGTGGCCGCCCATGAGCAGGGCGGAGATGTCTTCGACGCTGCATCCCAACTCCATTGAGATGAAAGCGCGGTAGCGTGCAATGTCGAGAATGCCGGCCTGGCCGACGATTTGGTTCGTGGGCAAACCGGATGCCTTCCAGGCGGTCTGGACCATGGCGTCGAGCGGGTTGGAAACGATGATGTAGATCGCATGGGGGCTCGCCTTGACCGCTTGCTCGGTGACGCTGCGGACGATCTTCATGTTGGTCGACATGAGGTCGTCGCGGCTCATTCCGGGTTTTCTGGCGATGCCGCTGGTGATGATGACGACGTCGGAGTTGGCGGTGTCATCGTAGCTGTTCGAGCCGATGATGTTGGCGTCGAACCGCTCGATGGGTGAGGCCTGGCGCAGGTCGAGCCCCTTGCCCTGTGGCATCCCTTCGACGATGTCGAGCAGGACAATGTCGCCCAGTTCTTTTGCGGCGGCCCAGTGGGCACAGGTTGCTCCGACGTTGCCGGCGCCGACGATGGTGATCTTTGCTCTACGCATGGTGAAACCTCCTGAATGGGTCAGCGACGCGGATGATATCCGTCCGGTGGCCTGCTGGGAAGGGCGGCAAAAGCGCTTGCGCAGAAATCGGGCCGCCGGTGCGGTACACTTTCGGCATGGCAAAGTTTGAGAAAGGCTTAATCATCGGGGACCGGTCACAGAGCGCCGAGGGCATCGTCTATCTCGTGATCACGCTGCTGGGCTGGTCCAGCGTCCTGCTGTTCCTGCGGCATCTGCACCCATTCATCGACGCCTGGACGGCCAATGGCTGGCGATACGGGATGTGCGCGCTGGTGCTGTTGCCGATCCTCCTCGTGAAGCAGTCTCGGGCAAATGTTCCGCCGGACATTTGGCGGCGGGCCATCGCGCCCGCAATCTTCAACAGTCTGGGGCAGACGTGTTTTGGGTTTTCAATCTACTACATCGAGCCGGGGCTGGCCGGGTTTCTGCTGCGAGTTGCCCTGATCTCCTCGACGCTGGGAGCCTTCGTCCTCTTCGCGGACGAGCGGGCCTTGCTGCGCATCTCGGCTTTCTGGATGGGAATCGGCCTGATCGTCGCCGGCTCGGTGGGAACGGTGATCCTGGGGATTCAACCGATCGTCGGGGATACGGCAATCGGGATCATGCTGGGGGCATCGTCGGGGGCCTTCTTCGGCATCTATGGCGTCTCGGTTCGATACTGGATGCGAGGGGTGCCTTCGACCTATTCGTTTGCGGCGATCTCCACCTATACGGCCTTGGCGATGATCGGCCTGATGCTGTGGCAGAGCGACAGCCACGGATTGGATGTCCTGCGGCTCTCGCCGACGAACGCGATGCTGCTGGTTGTCTCGGCCTTCCTGGGCATCGCACTAGGCCACATTGCCTACTACGCTTCGATTGCGCGACTGGGCGTCGCGATCAGCGGAGCCGTGGTGCAGTTGGCGCCATTCCTCGGCGCTGCGGCATCGGTCGTGGTGTTCGGGGAGATCCTCACGCTGGGGCAGTGGGGCAGCGGAGCGGTGATGCTGGTCGGCGGGGTGCTGCTATTGCGGGCGGAGCAACGGCGACCGCGTGCGATCGAGCCGGTGCAGCCGGCTTTCCCGGTCGAACTCGAAGTCGTGGGTGATCCTTGCAGCCTGGCGGCGGAATCTTCCGGGGTGTGTGAGGAGGCGCCGGACGGCACCGTGCCGGCCACCGGCATCTCGGACTAGGAGGGATCCGTGTGAGGTCTGACGTGGACGCGGCAATCACACGGCTGGCGGGCTGGTTGCGCGAAACGCAGCGCGGCGTGGCTTTCACCGGTGCGGGGATCAGCACCGAAAGCGGGATTCCGGACTTTCGGAGCCCGGGGGGCGTCTGGTCGCGGCATCAGCCCGTGTTGTTTCAGGACTTCCTCGCCGATGCCGACGCACGGCGGCGCTATTGGCAAATCCGCCGAGAGAGCGTGCCCGGTTTCCTGGCAGCCGAGCCGAATGCGGGGCACTTGGCATTGGCGAAGCTCGAGGAGCAGGGCCGGCTGATTGCGGTCGTGACACAGAACATCGACGAACTGCACCAGCGGGCCGGGAGCCGTCGGGTTCTGGAGGTCCACGGGACGGCGATGAAGGTGAAGTGTCTGAGTTGTGACAAGCGATGGTCGGCCGAGGAGATCCATGCGCGATTGGAGGCGGGCGAAGACGCTCCGACGTGTGATGCATGCGGCGGGCTTCTGAAGTCGATGACGGTATCGTTTGGTCAGGAATTGCCGGCCGATGTGTGGCAGGAGGCGATGCAACTCAGCCGGCAGTGCGACTTGTTTCTGGCCTTGGGTTCCAGTCTGGTGGTGTACCCGGCGGCACAGTTGCCGGAGACGGCGAAACGGTCCGGCGCGAGGTTGGTGATCATCAATCGCGATCCGACGCCGATGGACGAGGTGGCGGACCTGGTGATCAACGCGTCGATTGGTGAAACGATGGACAAGGTGATGGATGTGATTTGAGGAGGGGCCGACACTCTTGCGGATCGACCTATCGGAGCCCCATGCGCAGGCGCCGGGCCGACGCATTTCCATAGTAGACGGAACCGAGAGAGGACTCTCGGTCCAGCAGGGCCGCCAAACGGTAAGGCGTTGACGTAGACGTCTGGTCACGACTTTGGGAGGCGGCCGAAGCGGTCGAGCTGGTGCAGCGTGGCACGGAAGTCTTTCGGGAGGGCGGCAGTGAAGGTCGCAGGCTCGCCGGTGCTGGGCAGGTGCAACGAGACCGATGCTGCATGCAATGCCGGGCGATGGATGAGGGGGCGCTCCGGCCGTCGTTTGCTCTTGCGGTAGCCGGCCTTGAAGGACGAGAGCATGAGTTCGCCAGCCCCGCGATAGAGTGGATCGACTGCGAGCGGCATGTGGGCAGCGGGGAGATGGGCCCGAATCTGTGCGCGGATGCGCGTTCTCGGCACACATTCCAATAGAGCGAACCCAACGAAGGCATCGCGCAGACGCCAATGGGTCACGGCTGGCGCGCCGACCTCCTCATCGACGCGGACCGGATCCTCCTGGCGGCCCGGAACACGAAGCGGCAAATCGATGACGCCGGTTTCCGCGATCACCCTGGCCCGGACGACCGCGAGATACGTGACGGTCATCCGCTGGTCCAGGAATTGGGCCTCCAGGCTCTGACGTGACTGCTCCGTCGTCGCCCACACCATGAGCCCGCTGACCGAAGCCTCCAGGGGATATAGAGGCGATGGGGATGCCCCGTGGGCGACGCTTCGAATCTGCTCGAAGACACTGGGTTCGTCCGACGGCCCATCTTCCGGCGACATGCCCGGCGGCTTGTTGACGATGATCAACTCGTCGTCCTGATGGACGATTTCCAGAGGGGCTCGTTTCTCGGGATGGCGATCCTGGCCTTGCTCCACATTGTCGGCGTCTGTTTGCATGGGGTCCTCGCTGGCGCTTCGGGCTGGTGTCGGTGATGAACGGCTCGTCAGAGTGGCTCGATTCGAGCAACGGCTACTCGATGGCGACCTCTGTGGGGATCAGCGGGATGACGTTGACGTGGCGAATCTGATCGATCTCAATCGCCGGATCGACCACGACGTCGAAGACGAGCCGGCGTTGTGGATCACGGCTGATCTCGACGACGCGGCCGATCACCATGGGTTGGGGAAGGCCGAGTTGGCCCGGCGCGCTGCACACATAGTCGCCGATTTTGATCCGCCGGTTGCCGTCATCCTCCGAGGCCTCGGCCTGTCCGTCGATGTGGCGATAGTCCACGGCCTGGATCACCATCTTGCCGCGCCCGTGTCCGCGGAGGCTACAGGGGTAGTCCACGAACTCGAACCTGCCGTCGTGCATCGCCCCCACGCGGACTTCGATGGGCGGGCTGTCGAGATCGGAGAACAATTGGACGCGAGACATGTAGGGGCTGACCTCCTCGACTCGCCCCAGGAGTATTTCGCGAGCGATGACCGCCTGGCCCTCCTGGACCTGATTGAGAGCCCCCTGATTGATGAAGAGCCTTGAGGCGGCCCAATCCTGGCGATGCACGCCCAATTCCGACCCTCGCTCCACCAAGAGTGAGTCTCGCCATGCGGCGATGTCTCTGGCGACCACCTGCACCTGGAGCGCAAAGGGAATCGCCTTCTTCCGGAGGCCGCCGAGTCTTTGGTTCTCCTCGCGGAGTTGCTCGATCATGCCGGCCTGGGAGGCGAGTTCATTCATCAGGGCCTCGTTCGGGGTTTGGTTTGCGTTTGCCTGACCAAGGTCGGCGACCGACTTGGCGGCCCAGTGCGTCGCGAAGTACGCCGCGTCTTGCAGGGGGACCAGAAGCTGGGTGCCGTGCTTGGAGGCGTCCGTGATCCACGGCGGCAGGAACACGGCGATGGCGGAGAGCACCATGAGCCCGACGAAAACCGTTCTCTTGCTGGGGCGGTATTGACGCAGTCGCATGGCGGTATCCTAGCGAACTATCGAGCGCTTGGGGACGCCCACGACGGAAGAGGTGTCGGCGAATAGAATCGGCCCCCGATGAAGGCTCGACGGAGGTGGACCGACTACGCCCAGTATCTCGCCGTGCGGCTGGTGGCGATGGTTCTGGGCATGTTCTCGTTCGACACGGTGCTGCGCACCATGCGCCGGCTGGGCGGCGTCTGGTTCACCCTGCCGCAGGCCCTGCCGGAGACACGCATCCCCGATTCGATCGCGCGGTTGAGGTTCATGGGCTGGAGCGTCCGGCTGAGCCATCTCGGCAACACGCTGCTTCACAAGTTTCGGCAGCATCGCGTCCGTGCGGAGGGCCACATCCGAGCCTCGATCCCGGGGTTGACCGCTGCGGAGGTGTCGGCGGTCGCCCGTGCATCGATGGAGCAGATGGCCATGCTGGGTGTGGAGGTCCTGATGACGCCGCGGAGGATCACACCCTGGACGTGGTGCCGTTACATCCGGCTGCAACAGATGGACGAAGCGTTGCGGATTCTCCTTTCCGGCAAGGGTTGCATCATGCTCACGGGGCACTATGGGAACTGGGAACTCCTGGGGTACACGCTGGCGGTGTTGGGGTTCGACGTCGTGGCGGTGATGCGGCCGTTGGACAATCCATATCTCAATCGCTACCTGATGGACCGGCGAGAGAAGAGCGGGCTAACCCTGTTGGAGAAGAAGGGAGCAAGCCGATCGGCCGCCGAGGTTCTGGAAGAGGGTGGGTCGCTTTGTTTCATCGCTGACCAGGACGCGGGACGCAAGGGGCTGTTCGTCGATTTCCTGGGTCGGCCGGCTTCGACGTACAAGTCGATCGGACTATTGGCCATGGAGTACGACGTTCCGGTGATCGTCGGCAGCGCACGTCGGATCGGCTCCCATTTTTTCTATGAGATACGGGCAAACCGGATCATCCGACCGGAAGAATGGCAAGGCCGGGACGATCCTCTGTTGTGGATCACGCAAGAGTTTTCACGGGCCATCGAGTCGTTCGTCCTCGATGCGCCGGGGCAATACTTGTGGATTCACCGTCGATGGAAGAGCGAGTCGAGAGAGAAACGGATGTCCGATTCTGCGACACCGGCTTGATCGGCGCGGAAGTCCTCTTCAAGAAGGTCTGTGCCTCCGGGCCGATGCGCAGTACAATTCGGGTTTGGAGGGGGGCGGTGGCCGCGTCTTTGTCGGCCGCATGATGCGGATTGGAGTGCCGGCAAACGGCAAGCCGGAGATTCAGCGGCGCCCACCGACATAGAACACAAACCTGGAGATTCGCGAGGATCGGACGTGGTAAACGAAGCGAGAATTGAAAAACTGCAAGCTGCGGTCGCGGAACATCCAAACAACGAACTGGCGCAGTTCAGTTTGGGTAGCGCCTTGTTGGAGGCGGGTCGGCATGAGGAAGCCGGTCCATGCTTCCAGCGCGTGATCGCGGTCAACAGCCAACATTCCAAGGCCTACGAACTGCTCGGAACCGTACAAAAACTCGGCGGTCACGACGACCTGGCGATCCAGACATTGACAAACGGCTACCGCGTGGCCCAGCGCCGGGGTGACCTGGCGCCAATGAACGCGATGGCGTCGTTGCTTCAGGAACTTGGCGCGGAGGTACCGGCGGCCCCCGCAAAGGCAGCGAGCCCGCAATCAGAAAGCGCCGGGGGAACCGGTTTTTCCTGTCGGCGGTGCGGCGGCGTCGGGCCTCAGCTTGAGAAGCAACCGTTCAAGGGGGAACTTGGTGAGGTGGTCTTGGCATCCGTGTGTGCGACGTGCTGGCGCGAGTGGGTGGGGATGGGGACGAAAGTCATCAATGAATTGCGTCTTCCCATGTACGAGCCCGAGGCCCAGGCGATGTACGACAAGCACATGAAAGAGTTTCTGCTGATCGACTGAGAATATTCGTCGAGAGATCGCGCACATCGAGAATGCCGCATGGGCTGGCGCCGGCGGCTCATCGGATCGATTGCAGCTCGGGCGTGTCGTGGCCAAAGAGGCCCATCATGCCTGCGCCGGCCATCAGCGGCACGGTTCTGAGGGGCGAGCCGCCGTAGCTTCTGCTCTTGCGGCAAAGCTCGATGGCCTGCTGGTATCGACGATCTTTGAAGGCCGCTCGGCCGGCCACGAAGAGCACCCTTGCCAGCCGCGCCCTGGCGACGCCGAGATCCAACTGTCCGTTTGCCACGCCCGATTCAAAAAAACGCTGAAGGACCATGGCCTTTACGGCGAGGTTGCGTCCCATGAGACTCTTGCTCAAGCGATTGCCGTGCAGCCGGCGCTTCGCCAGAGGATCCTCGATCAGCCCAAAGCGCTCGCGGACACTGAGCCGTAGCCAGAGGTCGTAATCTTCGCAGACCGGCAGGGCGGCATCGAAGCCACCGGCTGCGAGAACGGCAACCTTTCGGCAGAGGATGGTCGGAACATGGACAAAGCTGCTACAGAAAAGCTTCTCGGTGATCCAACCGTCATGGCAGCGCTTGGTCCTGCCGGGAACGGGGTTGCCTCGCAGATCAATCGGTAACATGGGGCCGTAAAAGACGTTGATATCCGGCTTCGCCTCGGCGACCCGTAGGAATACCTCGAGTTTCGTGGGGTGCCAAAGGTCATCGCTGTCGAGGAAGGCCACCAAATCAGCGGCGGCTTCCTGGATTCCGCGGTTTCGTGCGGCAGCCGGTCCCTCGTGGGCCTGGCGAACGATCTTTGGACGGGTTGCGTGCCCGGCGATGGCGGCTTCGATGTCTTCGGTTGACCCATCGTCAATGACGATCAGTTCATAGTCGCGAAAGGTCTGGCCGCCGACCGAATCGAGCGCCTCGCGCAGAAGGGCCGTGCGGTTGTGGGTGGGGATGATGACGCTGACCACTGGCTTGCTCATGGGCTCGTTACGACAAACTGTTTGTCGATCCGTGACGGAAAGTCATATGCCGATCCGGGCGGCCAGTCAAGGTGAAACGCCGGGGATTGGAAGGGCCCGGACGGTCCTGCGTCGGATTGTGACACTCCGACGGTGATGAGAACGCCGCATCTCCTGACAGTGCGGTGCACCATAGTCATTCGCGGATTCATGACATTTCACACACGGCCGGACCTGGGCGGGCAATCTGGTGTTTGGATGGCAGGGGGGTTATCATCACTCTTCCCGGACGGGCGGAAGGCTCAAGAGCAATGCCGGAGCGCTCCCCATCGGATCGCGGCCCATCGGCGGGAAGCCTACGTAACAGGAGCACGAGATTCGCCAGATGTCGATCGAGAGCATACGACCATCTCAACGGGTTCGCGTTCTCCAGACCGTTCATGCGCGCGAGGGTGATTGGCATGCCGGCGTCGAAGGTGAAGTCGTGTCCGTGGAGTCCAAGCCGACGGGAAGTTGGTTTGCGCATGGAAAAAACGACAAGCTCTGGCTGACTCGACTGCGAATCCGCAAAGACGATGGTGAATTGGTGGACCTCGTGCTGGATCGCGACTCGGTGGTGACGACCCTCGGCGAGAACTCGGCCGCTGGTAGTGGCGAGTAAGACTCGTAGCCGAATCGACTGAGACATGACACACCTTGCCCGGGCGCTCATGCTGTGGATCGGCGCAGGACTCGTCGCCATCTGGCTCTTGTCCGACACGGTTCGCCGCTATGCGCCCCAGCGACGCGATCCGCTGGAGATCCGGCTCTCGTACTGGGGGAGTTACACCGACAATCGATTATGGCAGGAGATCATCTCGGCCTTTGAGCGGTCCTGTCCCGAGATCCGCATCAGGCCGGAGTGGCTGCCGCTGGCCGGGTACACGACCAAGATCGATCAACAATTCATGGCCGGTGATGCTCCTGATTTGATTCTGTTTCAGGATGAGCCCTTTCCACGCTATGCGGGTGAGCAATTCGCGGACCTGTCGCCGCTGTTGGCGGAGGACGTGGAGATGCAACGGCGCCTGGCCGACTGCTGGCCGACGGCGATCGCGTCGTTCAAGCACGGCGAGGCTCTCCGCGGGCTTCCGATCAGCGGTGGTAATGTTCTCATTTATTGCAATCTGGACGCCTTCGAGCGTGCGGCGGCGTTTCGGGGCCGGCGGATTGCGCCTCCACGAGCAGACTGGACGCTCCAGGAGTTCATGGCCCTGTGTCAGGAACTGACGATCGACACGGACGGCGACGGGGAGCCCGAACAGTTCGGTTGCTTTCAGCCCCACTGGGGATATTTCATGCCGTTCATCTGGGCGCACGGAGCGAGACTGTTGGATGAGTCCCGGACTCGGTGGGCTTTCCAAGGTTCCCAGGCGCTGGACGCCGTGAGCTTCTACGCGGACCTTCATCACCGATACGGCGTGACGCCTTCGCCGATACAATACGCTGGTCATTATTCGGATACCGCGTTCCTCTCCGGCCGGGTTGCGATGTACGTGAACGGTCCGTGGTTTGAACCCTTTCTGAAGCAGACGCGGCTGGCCGATCGGTATCGCGTTGTCGATATCCCCACCGGCCCTGGCGGAAACGCCACTCGTGTCACCTGGGACGGCTTGTGTCTCTACGCGAAGTCGCCCCCGGTGCGCAGGGTGAATGCCTGGCGGTTCGCCCGATTCCTTCTGAGCAGGCAGGCGCAGAACGTGTTTGCCATCCACCACCGCGCGATCCCCGCCCGCCGGGCATGCGCGGAGCGTTACGTGGTTGAGGGTGGCGGGCCGGGGAGCGGGTCGGCGGCATTTCTGCGAGCGATGGACAGATCGCGACTTCAGCCGATCACGCCGAACTGGCAGGTCATGTACCGCGCCGTGCAAAGACACTTCAATTCGGTTCTTCTTGATGGTCCTTCGCACAAGTCGCCCGCGGAAGCCCTTGAGGCTTTGGCGGCAGAGCCGGACATTGTCGCTGCGTTTGGGAGGTCGCCGTGAGCCGTCCGCGCAGCCCGCATCCGCGACGGGGGACGAGTGGTTATCGCTTTGCCGCGCCGTGGCTCGTCGGGCTGGTGCTGCTCCAGTTGGGGCCCATGATCGCAGCGGCCGGGCTGGCGATGACCACGTGGGACGGTTTGTCCGATTCCACGCTGCAATGGGTCGGCACGAAACATTTTCAAGGTCTGCCAAGTGATGGCCTGTTTTCCAGGGCCCTGGCGAATAGCGCCACCTATACGGCCATCAATGTGCCGGCGCAGTTGTTCGCCGCACTGGGCATGGCCTTGCTCGTGAAGCAATCGCGTCGGCATAGGGGGTTTTGGGCGACACTCTACTACCTGCCGCACATCCTGGGCGGAGTCGCCACGATTCTGATCTGGTGGTGGCTCTTCAACCCGCAGGTCGGGCCGATCAATCGCGCCATCGGTGCGGTGTATGGTTCTGTCGATGGGCCGCTCGCCGCGTTGGGCCTGGGGACGAGCCGCGGCTGGTCGCTTCCGCCGTGGCTTTACTCACCGGCGTGGGCCAAACCGTCGGTGGTGATCATGAATCTCTGGCAGGCGGGGGCGGGGATGCTCATTTTCCTGGCGGCCCTGCTTCGGGGCGATGACACGGTCTTCGAAGCGGCCATGCTCGATGGGGCCGGCAGGCCGCGGCGATTCTGGCACGTGACTTTGCCGCTGATCTCGCCGGCGATTCTCTTCAACGTTGTCACCGGCGTCGCGTTTTCGATGCAGGCCTTCGCGCCGGCCTTCCTGTTGCAGAATTGGCAGCAGCAGGACAGCCTCCTCTTCTACGTGCTGCTGATCTATCGCTCGGCGTTTGAACTGCATCGCTTTGGATATGCGGCGGCCCTGGCATGGGTGCTGCTTGCGATCCTGATTGTGTTCACCGGGACGCTTGTGTTCCTGACTCGACGATGGGTGCATTACGACTTTGAGGAGGGGACGCTGTGATGAATCGGGTGCGACCCTGGCTCTGGACGATCGCGCGCACCCTGCTCGGCGTTGTTCTTCTTATGCCGCTGGCATGGGCGCTGTGGGCGTCCTTGCAGACGGTCGATCGCATCTTCACGGCGCCGCTTGCCTCGGCGCAGTGGCCCGCGACAAACGATGGCGAAACCTCTTTGCAATGGCAAAACTATGGAGAGGCCGTCAGCCGGCTTCCGTTTCTGCGATTTCTATTGAACTCCGGCCTGATCACCACGGCGGCGACTCTGGGGACGGTTTTCACCAGTTCGCTCACGGGATTCGCGTTTGCCAGATTGCGGTGGCGCGGGCGCGGCGTCTGCTTTGTGCTCCTGTTGGCGACGATGATGCTGCCGGCGCAGGTGCTTCTGGTGCCGCAGTTTCTGGTCTTCGAGCATCTGGGATGGGTGAATACGTACAAGCCGCTGATCGTGCCGAGTTGGTTGGGCGGCTCGGCGTTTTTTATCTTCCTTTTCCGACAGTTCTTTCGGAGCATTCCGCAATCCTACGAGGATGCCGCCCGCCTGGACGGCGCAACGGATTGGCAACTCTACCGACACGTCATGTTGCCGATGGCCCGGCCGGTCATTGGGGCCGTGGTCGCCCTGAGCGCCGTTTTTCATTGGCAGGATTTCATTAACCCGCTCGTCTATCTGTCGGATTTTCAGACCTATCCCGTGTCGGTCGGTCTTCGGATGTATCAGGCGATGGAGGGGAGTTGGCCGAATCTCATGATGGCCGCGAGTCTTATTGCCCTGCTCCCGCCGTTGGTTGTCATCTTCGTGGCGCAACGGTACCTGATGCGAAACATTGGAGTTGATCGAACGCGGCGGTAGCCTGACGAGTCGGCGGCGAACATCACCTTTCCACCTCCGCTGCGGTCGGTCTGTCGCGTCCGATAGCACCGCATGTCTCGGCCACTCTGTGAACGCTTTCGTGCCTGTCTTTGGTTTCAATCGTAGGTTCTACGAATCCGGCTGTTTCGCCGAGTCCGACCCATGCACGGGCTTGGGATCGGGGAGAACCTCGCGATAAAAGGAGAAGCGATTGATGGTCAAGCTGTTTGCCAAGAAGTCGAAGATCATTGCAGCGTCCTCGGCGATTTTGTTCGCCACGGCCTTCCAGGCGGGTTCATGCACAGTGAACGTCGATCAAGCACTGCTGGACCAACTCTCGAATCTGGCCGGCAATTTCCACTTCCAGGGAGGGTTCACCGGTGGCGGCCATCATGATGGGTCCGATGACGATGGTGGCAACGACGATTCCAGCGGCAGCACGTCGGAGTAAACCAAGCTGCGCCGAAGCGGCATGAGGGCATATCACCAGCGGGCCATCCCCGGATCGGGGAGCGGCCCGCTGGTGCTTGGCTCCCAATCGGCCGGGACCTTACCAGAGAGGCGGCCGATCGCTCGTTGGCATGGGGCCGCCAAACGGCAAGCCGTGGCGTGGCGTCTTTATCCATCGCCCCATCTTTGGGGGGGTATGGCAGGATTTCGCGTCGAATCGGCCGCCGCGGCGGTCACGGTCGGCGAGCAGCTCGGCAAATCGCCTTGAGATTCAGCCCCGGCACGCGAGCCGGATCGTAGGTACAACCGGCTGAAATCATGATCGGTCGTTCGGCCGCTTGGCGCAGGGCATCGGCGACCTGTTCGGCGACTTGTTCAGCGGTGCCCTGCGGCAAGGTGGAAAGGTTGTCTACGCCGCCGCAAATCGCGGGCTTGATCCAATCCTTCACCTCGCCGATCGCCGGCCCCGCAGCTCGATCCGCCCAGTTGATGACCTGAACGGGATACTCGGCAAAGGCCCGAAAGTTCACGGCTTTGCCGCAGACGTGCAGCATGTTGAATCGTGCGCTCGCCACGGCGGAGAGGATCGCCCGATCGCTGTCTCGCACCAGATCGTCATAGCGAGGCCCTTCGCCGTCGCGGCCGTCGAGCCAATCATCGCGGACGGACATGAATATGCCGTCGGCGCCGGCCTCGATGCAGCGCCCCGCGAAGCGGCTCAAGCTCGCGCCAACGGCCTGAATCGCGGCCTTCACGGTCGGTGGATCCTCCTCATGGAACCGCAGTAGGGTGGCGGTGGGAGGGTCCTGGCTCGCGTCGAGATTCGGCGGGTGGTGGCCGGGCAACTTTTCCCTGACCAGTTGTCGCAAGGTCGCCCAGGCGTTGAAGACGGTTGTCGTCATCAACATTTGTCCGCCGAGCCGCCGCTTCAGGTCCGCGATCAGGTCGAGCTGCCGGGCGAAGGGCGGCTCCTCGCCGTTGAGTTCGCCCAAGGCGGCGAGTTCCCGCACCGTGCGGATGGGGCCCTCATGGGGATAGCCGTTGTCATTCATCACTTTAAGGAAGTCGAGATCGAACGCCTTCACGTGGTCCACGTGGGCGGCAACGGCGGCCGAGCCACATACCTGGTCATCCGCGAAATGATGCCAAAAGCTGACCGGCACTCTGTCCGGTCTGCGACCTTCGATCACGCGAAACACGCGCTCAACTTTGTCCATGGCGGCGCTCCCGATGTTGTTTGGGCCATAAGTTCATGGACTTTAGATGAGCACAATGCGGGTGGCAACGCGCGAGCAGCGCTATCAGCGAAGTCTTGGCGATGGGCCTCGCCGGCGCTCGGGGCTGGTGGGCGGGGGGCCGGCCGGTACAATTCAGCGTGTCATGAGAATAGCCATTCTGACCACCGGCGGCACGATCGAGAAGACCTACGACGAGACGGACGGCTCGCTCAGCAACGTCGGGTCGGTCCTGGAGGTCATCTTGCGCGGCCTCCGGCTGCACGACTTACATGTTCGGCACGTTCGCGTAATGTCGAAGGACTCGCTGGACATGACCGATCAGGACCGAGAGGTCATCCTTTCGGCCGTTCGAGAAGCGCTGTCGACGGACGACGCCGTGCTGGTGGTTCACGGCACCGATACCCTCACTGTGACCGGAGAGCATTTGTACAGCCATCTGCCGGCGCTGAAGAAGCCAGTTGTCCTGTCCGGGGCGATGCGGCCTTACGAGTTTCGCGATACGGACGCCTACCAAAACGTCACCGAGGCCCTGCTGGCCTGTCGCCTGCTCGGCGGGGGCGTCTACGTGGTCATGCACAATCGCGTCCTTGAGTTCCCCGGCGTCGTGAAGGACCGATCTCGAATGACCTTTGTCCAGGAATGACCTCACAGGGCCCGGTCTGCGCGCCGCCGGCGCAAGACAGCGTCCCGCCATGATGGGCATGACGGGACGCCGGTCGTGAGTGTTGTTGCAGCTTGCACAGCGCCGCCGTCGGTGACGGCGGTGTGCTGACGCGGGTGGGGGCCTTGACGCTCAGGATGCGGGTGACCCGGGTAGCAACACGGCTATTGAAACAGCCGCAGGTCTTCGTACAATCCCCGGACCATGAACCGGCCCCCGGCAAAAAGACCGCCGCCGATTACAGCGCCGATTGCGCCATCGCAGTCTGCGGATACGGCCATCCACGCGGTCGTCAAGAAATACTGGGGATACGAAACTCTGCGTCCACTACAGGCCGACGCCATTCGCGCCGGCATCGTCCAGCGTGATTCCCTGGTCGTGTTGCCCACCGGCGGCGGGAAGTCGCTCTGCTATCAGGTCCCGCCGATCGTCGTCGATCGAACCGACGTCGTCGTCTCGCCGCTGATCTCGTTGATGAAGGACCAGGTCGACGGGCTTCGCCAGTGCGGCTATCCGGCGGCGGCGCTGAACAGCGGCATGGCAGACGAAGAGCGGCGAACGACTTATCGCGAGGCGATGGCGGGCAAGTATCGCCTGTTGTTTATGGCCCCCGAGCGGTTGATGCACGACGGCTTTCAGGACGCCCTGGCGCGGCTGAACGTCCGCGCGTTCGCGATTGACGAGGCGCACTGCATCAGCCACTGGGGGCACGACTTCCGCCCCGAGTATCGCCGGCTCTCGCAGCTCAAGCACCGATTCCCCGGCGCCAGCATCCACGCCTACACCGCCACGGCCACCGATCGCGTGCGGCGCGACATCGTGTCGCAGCTCGGCTTGCGCGATCCCTCGATTCTCGTGGGCGATTTCGACCGGCCCAATCTGACCTTCCGTGTCATTCTGCGCGACGACGCCTACGGACAAACGCGGGAGATCATCGCCCGGCACGAGCGCGAAGCGGTCATCGTCTATTGCATTTCTCGCAGGAACACCGAGGCGATGGCGTCGTATCTTCTGGCCGACGGCGTTAAGGCCGCGTTCTACCACGCCGGCATGACGCCGAACGACCGCCGCAAGACGCAGGACGCCTTCGCCCGCGAGGAGATCGACGTCATCGTGGCCACCGTCGCCTTCGGCATGGGCATCGATCGCAGCAACGTCCGTTGCGTCATCCACGCCGCCATGCCCAAGTCGATCGAACACTACCAGCAGGAGGCCGGGCGCGCCGGGCGCGATGGCCTCGAAGCCGAGTGCATCATGCTCTACTCGCCCGGCGACGCCGTCAGGTGGCAGAAGCTGCTCTCCGGTGACACCCGGTCCGATGGCGGCGATGCGAACTACCGGGCCCAGATCGAGTTGATGCAACACCTGCAATCGTACTGCCAGCCGGTCGGCTGCCGCCACCGACGGCTCGTCGAGTATTTCGGCCAGCGCTACGAAAAGCCCCGATGCGACGCCTGCGACGTGTGCCTCGACGAGGTCGGCGACATGGTCGACGCGACCGAGCTCGCTCAGAAGATACTCTCCTGCGTGGCCCGCGCCGGCGAGCGGTTCGGCGCCACGCACATCGCGGCGGTCCTTCGAGGGGGTGACACCGAGATGATCCGCAAATGGAATCACCGGTCGCTGTCCACCTACGGGCTTCTCCCGGACCTGCCGATGCGCGAGCTGACGGCCACGATCGGCCAGCTTGCGGATCTCGGCTATCTGACGCGAAGCACCGACGGTTTCGGCACGCTGTCGTTGAATGACGCATCGTGGGAGGTGATGCGCGGCCGCCGCGAACTGCGGCTTCCCCGCGCGCCGCAGCCGGTCACGCGGCAATCGCGTGGTGGCGAGATTTCATGGGAAGGCGTCGATCGTGGTCTGTTCGAGGCCCTGCGGCAGTTGTGCAAGAGCATCGCCGACGAGCGCGGGGTGCCGCCGTCCGTTATCTTCGGCGACGCCTCGCTGCGCGAAATGGCCCGCAACCGCCCGCACAGCGAAGCCGGTTTCCGTAGATTGCACGGCGTCGGCGAGGCGAAATTGGCGGAATTCGGCAGGCAATTCGTCGCCCGCATACGCGAGTACTGCGCCGCCCACGACCTGAGAGAGAATCTGTCGCCGCCCCCATCCGCTCCGCCGCGCCCGCCGCTACGACAGTGCGCCGGCGCAGCCGCAGCCGCGAAGATGTTCGCCGCCGGCGCCTCCATCGAAGAGGTTGCCACTGCCCTTGATCGGGCGCCGAGCACGGTGGCGGGCTACCTCAACGACTACGTCCGGCGCGAGCGCCCCGCGTCGATCGCCGCATGGGTCAACGACGCGGCGTATGCCCGGGTCGCCGCAGCAGCGCGCCAATCCGACAGCGGGCGCCTCAAACCGATTTTCGAAGCGCTCGGGGGCGAGATTTCGTACAACGAGATCCGACTCGTTCTTTCACATGTGCAAACCGTCGCCGATCAATCATCGCCGCGCGCCTGACCGCCGCTACCGAGACCACGCTGCGGCGATATTCGCGCGCCATGCCGCCGCCGCATCTTCCAGCCGAGGAGCACGAATGGCGTGAACAATCCGACCGTCGGAAACACCCCCGGCGCGCAGCAGCCGCCGGTCTGATCAGCCGGCGCGTCCAGACAATCGGGCGTGCCATTGCTGTTCGCGTCCAGCGAGTCGTCGGCGTCGGGGCATTGGTCGTTGCAGTCGGCGACGCCGTCGCTGTCGGTGTCGGTGTCGGGGCTGCCACAGCCGCACTGGCCGAGATCGGTCTTGTTCGGATCGGCCGGGCATTGATCGTTGCAGTCGGCGGTACCGTCGCCGTCGGAATCGGTGTCGGGGCTGTTGCAGCCGCACTGGCCGGGATCGGTCTTGTTCGGATCGGTTGGACAGCCGTCGGCGCCGTTAGCGGTGCCGTCGCCGTCGTTGTCGAAGGCCGCATTGTCGCACACGTCGCCCACGCCATCGCCGTCGGTGTCGGTCTGATCGGTGTTGGAGACGAACGGGCAGTTGTCGTTGGCGTCGCCCGCGCCGTCGAAGTCGCCGTCGTCGTCGAAGATCAGGAATGTTGGCACATCCAGCCCGCCGGCGGCGGCCGCGACAAAGGCGTCGATGAAGTCGCCGGTCGCCCCGTTGTAGCGCAGGATGCTGTTGGTGTTTCCACTGCTGACGTAAAGGTTGCCGTCCGGGCCGAAGACCAGGCCGACGGGCGCATCCAGCCCGCCGGCGGCGGCGGGGACGAAGGCGTCGATGAATGCGCCGGTCGCCCCGTTGTAGCGCAGGACGCTGCTGGTGAAGAGACTGCTGACGTACAGGTTGCCGTCCGGGCCAAAGACTAGGCCGATGGGCCCACTCAGCCCGCCGGCGGCGGCGGGGACGAAGGCGTCGATGAAGGCGCCGGTCACGCCGTTGTAGCGCAGGACGCTGTTTGTGCCGGTACTGCTGACGTACAGGTTTCCGTCCGGACCGAAGACCTGCCCGCGGGGCGAATCCAACCCGCCGCCGCCGGCGGGGACGAAGGCGTCGATGAATACGCCGGTCGCGCCGTTGTAACGCAGGACGCTGTTGGTGACGAAACTGCTGACGTATAGGTTGCCGTCCGGGCCGAAGACCAGGCCGATGGGCCCACTCAGCCCGCCGGCGGCGGCCGCGACGAAGGCGTCGATGAATACGCCGGTCGCGCCGTTGTAGCGCAGGACGCTGCTGGTGAAGGCACTGCTGACGTACAGGTTGCCGTCCGGGCCGAAGACCAGGCCTTCGGGCCCATCCAGTCCGCCGGCGGCGGCGGGGACGAAGGCGTCGCTGAAGGTGCCGGTCGCGCCGTTGTAGCGCAGGACGCTATCGGTATCGCGACTGCTGACGAGCAGCCGGACCGGCTGGGCAATGGCACTGGAGCCCGCGATCAACACCAAAGCCGTTGCCGCCCCGAGGATGCAGCTCTTACTCCATCCGGGGACACGATTCCTGGTTGTAACCTGGTTGGCTCGCCACATGGCCTTGGACTCCTTTACATTCCTCTACTGGTACGCCGCTTGCGACGGTCTACGAGACTGCGCTCAGCGCGCCCCTACCAGACAGTGCGGACCTTTTCCGAAATAAGCGCTGTTAAACCTCATCGGTCCGCACAGCGGACCCTACGTGCTGGTGTGCCTGATACGACGGTCGGCGAGACCGCGCTCAGTGCGCCCCTTCCAGACAGCAAACGGGCTCGCACTTGCGAAACCCGAGACGAATGAACAGAAGTATTGCAACTCGCAGACCATTTCCTGCCTGTCGCGATGCAGGGGAAATGGCTGGAGGAAGTGCGAGGCCCTTCAGAAGTCCGAGGCCCTTCATCTCGGCTTCTCCCGTTCAAAGTAACCGATGGCGTCGCAGGGTTCAACGATCCGCGCTGAACGGCAGGACCGCAGGATCATGCGATGGCGCACGTGCGCGCTCGTGCATGACTGAAATAGTCCCATAATCACTACTCTAACGACATCGCTCGGTTTACACTGCTCCGCGGCCGATGCTTTGGAGTTTGAGATCAGTCGGCGAAAGTGCGCGGCTGAAGATAAGTGGGGCACCTGGTTTCCCTGGGGCGTGGCTTCAAAGCCAGCGAGACCGCACTAGGCCGTCCCGTCCACCAGTCTGCGGGCCATTCTGATTGCCGCGGCGCGATCGTGGACTACCTCATTTAGCTGCGCGTCGTAGACATGGTTAAGAATCTCGCTGTACAGCGGGCCCGGCGGCAGGTGCATCTCCTGAAGATCGTGACCGGTCAGGAGCGGTGGGGGGGCGACGTCTTCGGGGGCGATGGCTCCGGCACGCGCCTTGAACTCCTCAAGCGCGTTGAAGTCGGCTCCTTCCGCGGTCAGCATGGCGGCGAAGAGTGACAGGAGACTGTCAAACGCGGCGTGGGCCATGAGACGCTTCAAGTCCGCCAGACTGAGCGCGGCCGGCCTGGCGAGCGCCGGAAGTTTGTCGAGGAGCCAACAGACCACCTCCTCAGTCGTGTTACTGCACCGCAGCGCCGCGCAAGCGCTGTGAATCTGCTCCTTCGACAGCGGCAGTAGCATGGCGGCGAGGCCCAACTCGAATGATGCCTCTGCCGGCAGGGAAGCCAGCGTCCTGGTGATCTGCGATGCGCATGAATGCAACGCTTCCGAGCCGGGCCAGAGATACGTCAGGAGGCCGGCCTCGTGCAACATGTTCAGAGCGACTGCCCGGCGCGGGTGAGACAAGATGCCTTCAAGCTCCATGCGAATCCGCTCAGGACTGATGCGGGTGATGTCCGAGGCATGTCGACACATGGCAGACCACGTCTGCGGCTCGATCCGGAACCCGAGCCGGGCGGCAAAGCGAATCGCCCGCAGCAGGCGCAGGTGGTCTTCGGCGAAGCGTTGTTCCGGCTCCCCGATCGCGCGCATCAACCCTGCGGACAGGTCGGCCTGGCCGCCGACGTGATCGATCACGGCATCGGCGACCGGGTCGAAGAACATGCCGTTGATGGTGAAGTCGCGCCGATGGGCGTCTTCTTCCGGCGTGGTGAACACCACCGCGTCCGGCCGGCGGCCATCCGAGTATGACCCGTCCGTGCGGAAGGTGGCGACCTCGATGCTGTGTGGACCGATGCGCACGAGCACGACGCCGAACTTTGCACCGACTCTGGCAGTCCGCCGGAAGAGACCTGTAACGTCCTCGGGGGTGGCGGACGTGGCGACATCGAAGTCGTGCGGGTCGCGGCCCATGAGCATGTCCCGAACGCACCCACCCGCGAACAGGGCGACGAAGCCCCGGTCCTGGAGTTGCTGCACGACGCCCAGCGCCGCTGCCTTCATGCTCAGCCGCCGCTTGCGCGGAGATCGACCGCCATCGGCCGGAGTGCTCACGCCTGCACCTGTGATTGCTGAAACATAGTGATGGCCATCGAGCCCCAAGTGCGCCGCTCCGTGGTTGTCCATCCCCCGGGCGCGGCTTGGGGGAGCGTACATTTGTCGTCATGTCGCCACAACACCAGTGCCTCCGGCCTTGTGACGATCCGCGTGCCGAGCCCTGCGAAAATGCGGCTCGCCGGTGACCCCGCGGACACGTCCTCGCTGAGGCGATAGGGCGGATCGACGAAGACCAAATCGAAGCCATCGCCCCCAAGCGGCCCGAGAGCAACGGACTCGGCCGGCTGATTGATGATGACGGCCTCCTTTGTGATGCCGAGGGCGTCGAGATTCTTCCGGAGGCAGGCGATGGCCGCTCGGTCCTTGTCCACAAAGGCGCAGAACGTCGCGCCGCGAGAGAGCGCCTCGATTCCCTGGCTGCCGGCTGCACAAAACAGATCACACACACTGATCGGCGGCAGGCGACCCGGTTCGCGGAGCTTGGAACCCAGCCAGTCGAAGAGTGAGACCTTGACGCGATCGAGGATGGGGCGTGACGTCGACCCGGTGGGCGTCGCCAGTCGGCGTCCTTTGTAGCGGCCGGCGATCACGCGCATGGCCCGCAGTATAACAGGTTTGGGTCGCGGTATAGTTTGATCCCGGAACAGACGGCCGAGACGGCCGCACCACGCAATCTTCACTACCACTCAGGTGTCGGGCGCGTTTGACGCTGTTGGTGGCGGTTCATAGAATCGCCGCGGCAATGCGGCCTGCGGCGAGCTGTCATCCGACCGACTGTGGCACCGCCTTCCCCGGCGGTGAGAACTCGGGCGGGACGCCCCTGCCACAGATGTTGTAGGACATCCGCCCGATGAAAATCCCCCCCGTCAAAGGCACGCGCGATCTCTACCCGGAGCGATTTGCACCGATCCGCCGGATATTCGACGCGTGGCGGTCGGCCTCCATTCGCCACGGCTTTGAAGAGTTTGAGGGCCCGACCTTGGAGATGTTGGACCTGTACCGGGAGAAGAGCGGTGACGAACTCGTCGGCCAGCTCTACCGACTCACCGATAGCGGCGGCCGTGAACTGGCCCTGCGGCCGGAGATGACGCCGACCCTCGCGCGGATGGTCGCCGCCCGCATCAACGCACTGTCCAGGCCGATCAAATGGTTCTGCATGCCCAAACTCTTTCGTGGGGAAAACGTCCAGCGCGGGCGATTGAGGGAGTTTTTTCAGTGGAATGTCGATGTCATCGGTACGGCGGACATGGTCGCCGACGCGGAGTGCATTCTGGTGGGAGTGGAGGCCCTGAGGGACTTGGGGCTGACCGATAAAGACTTCCGCGTTCACATCAGCAATCGGCGGCTGATCGCGTCGTTGCTGGCCGGCGCAGGAATCCCTGAGTCGGCACATGGCGCGGCCTACGCGCTGATGGATAAGGTCGGCAAGGTCAAGGATGAGGCCCTCAACGAACAGTGGGATGCTCAGTTTGGTGAACAAATCTCGCGCGGAGATCTCTACGGCCTTCTATCCGCGGCCAACCTCGACACCGTCCGCGGCATGCTTGCGGATGGGGATTGCGACATCCGATCTTCAGCAGAGACCGACGCGGCCATCGAGGAAATCGATCGACTACTTTCAATATTAGATAATTTTGGAATTATAGAATACTGTGAATTAGATTTGGAAATCATCCGCGGCCTGGCGTATTACACGGGGCCGGTGTTCGAGTTTCACGACCGATCCAACGCCAACCGTGCCATCTGCGGCGGGGGGCGGTATGACGACCTGCTCGGCAAACTCGGAAAAAGCCCCGAGCCGGCCGTGGGTTTCGGCATGGGTGACGTCGTCTTGTCCCTCATGCTCGAAGAACGCGGCCTACTGGACGCGCCGCAGACCAGGAACGCAGTCTTCGTGGCCGATGCGGTCGACGGGCTCCGACCAAAGCTGCTCGGCGTCGTGGCCGCGCTGCGGAGGGCAGGATATCAGACTGAGTTCAACTACGTTCGACAGGGCCTGAGCAAGCAACTCAAGACGGCCGACCGGAAAGGATGCGTTACTGCCGTCATCCTCGGCGACGAAACCCTCGGGCGCGGCGTGGTACAGATCAAGGACATGACGGGGGGGCAACACCGGGAAGCAGCGATGGACGCGCTGATCGAAAGCCCGCGGGAGGTCTTGGAGGCGCGACCATGAACGCGCGAAGAAGCCACTATGAGCTGGCCTTTGAGGCCTATCTGGCCGCACGGGGAACACCGTGCGTGGCGATTGAGGATGTCAAACACTTCGCCAAGCGGAGAATCGGCACCAAGGTGTTCGACTACATCGTCTATCCGCCCGGCAGCCGCGCCTGTCTCGTCGACGTCAAGGGACGCAAGTCAGCGATGCAAGCCTCGAAGAGCGACTGCCGCCAAAAAAACTGGGTCACGCGGGCCGACATCGAGGGTCTCGAGGAATGGCAGAGGATCTTCGGAGAGGATTTTTCAGCACAGTTTGTGTTTGCCTATTGGCTCACCGCATCGGGCAGAGGCGCTCCAGAACACGATCTGACCGGGCCTGACGGGGACACGTTCAAGTTTGCCGGGCGACGATACAGTTTTTGGATCGTGCCGCTGGGCGACTACCTGAGATACCAGAAGCGATTGTCCAAGAGTTGGGATACCGTCTCGATTCCTCGGGATGACTTTCGCCGGATCAGCCGGCGTCTGGGGACCCTGTGGCCTGCGGCGCCGTGTTGATCTCGGCCGCGCTGTGTTTTTGCCTCCGGGAGGGGGGTTGCATATAATGGACCAATCGAAAGGGCGTGTTGGCTCATGGTACTGAGAAGGCTACTCGTGTTCGTGTCCGCCGTCTTGTTGACGGCCCTGCCCGTGGTGGCCCAGGTCAACACCGACGCCATCGATCCTGAGAACATTCAACGCCTGGATGCTGCTCAACCGACACTGGCATACGTCTGCGGCGGGCTGTTCCTATTGGCGGCCATGGCGGTCGGCTTCAAGCCCAGCAAGCGCTCCCGAGACGAGTAGGGGCTGCGAAATACGACTGTCCACACCCCGGCGACCAGTCCAGTCGGCATCCATGGCTTGATGCCGTGTCGCAGCCGGTCGCCACGCCGAAGGAGGTGCATCATGACCAAACGTTGTCTCGTCGTCCTGCTGGCCGGTCTGAACTTCATCCTTCTGACGACGCTTCTGCTGGCAAGTTGGCGACTTCCCGCAGCCTACGCCCAAGCAGCGCCGCTCGGGCAAAACTATGCCATGGTCGCGGGTGAGATTCGCAATGGCGTCGATGCACTTTACATTTTGGATCTCCCGCGGCGTCGGATGCACGTTTTTGTTCCGAATCGCGATCAGAACAACCGGCGCCTCATCTACCAGGGTTCACGGGACTTGCAACGAGATTTTCGCGGCGAGAAGTAGTTCGGGCGTAAGGATCAGAATGAGGCACCGGTAGAGCTGGAGCTTGGGAGGATGACGATGCGTAACAATCAAAACCTGGCCATCGGCGTCTTGACAATGACGGCCGTCGTTCTGTTCGTCGGCACGGTGCTCAGCACGACCGGCAGCAACAACGAGGCGCTGGCCATCGGGCAATTGGACCGCGGCGGAGACTACATCCTGCTGACGGGACAATTCACTGAAAACCACGAGCTGCTGTATATCACCGATGCCGCCGCGCGACGGCTGAACGTCTATAGCTACGAGACCTCCACGCGCCAATTCGTCATGTGGGATTCGGTTGACCTGACGCGAATGCCGGGCAGCGGCCAATAGCAGCCGAACCTGTCACCCATAAAGCATGTAATCAACTGTGGTTAAAGACGTTTCCGCGCAATTCCGCCGCCCTACCAATGCAACATAATATCTCTTATCGGACGTTGAGTTGGGGGAGTGTTTCAGGGCGATCAGGTTTCATCGACGCCGTTTGGGGCCGCTCCGGTTGGGCTTGCCAACCGGCGCGAACCGTTTCTGGAAACTCTCAGCTTTCCAGGAGGTTGCCCGACGAGACTTCGCGACCAGCGCGTTGAGGCCGGACGCGATCAGGAGCGCGCTACGACCCGACCCGGTCAACACATAGTTATTGCGGGACGGGCACTCGATCAGGCCCGATCGTTCCAGTTCGCGCAGATGATGGTAGAGCGGCCCGGCGGCCAGCTCGACCACCGCCTTCAGCTCAACGTGCTTTCGGGCGCCTTGTCGCAACGCACCGAGGATGTGGAGCCGTTCTGCGTGGGCCAAACCCCGAATGAGTCGAACGGTCTCATGGATATTCGGACAGATTATTGCGGATCGCTTGCTTTTCCGGCCGCCGGCGGCCCCGGTCGTGTCTTCAAAGGCAACAGAGTGAGCCTCGATGCCGGTCTCAGTGCGGATCGCCAGGGCCAGCAACGCCCCTTCGGCCGTACCGGGCTTTGCTGACAGGACCTTTGGAAAGAAACGTCGGAGTCCACCATCCCCGGACAGCCCTGACGTTCTTGCGCGGCAACGTCGTTTGGGCACGTTTCCTTGGTGTGTGGCCGTTTTGGGTTTCGACGGCCCAGGCGTTCGATCATCCGCGGCGGGATGCGTACTGCGTTTTCTGCTTGTCTGCTTCCTCGTTGCCATGGCATTCCTCCATGGAGCGTGAATACGATATTACATAATACGGAAACAACAGTATAATAGAATATCGGCATATCGCCTGTCTGGAGGTCACCCTTTTTGAAGGATGGCCGGCGCACGACGCGCAGTTGATAGGCGGCCTGCGGAACTCCGGAGCTCGGAACCATCCGACAAAATGGTCGGATCGGAGCGGTCGCGGTCCGCGGCTGGATTCCCAAGCCGCCTATGTTGCACTCAGAGGCGGAACTTCCCTTACGGCCCGCGAGGTCCAATCCGCCCCGTAGCGAGAAACCGCAGCGTGTGTGGCTCTTGCTAGTGCGATCGAGGTTGCGCCTGCGTTGCCTCCCAGACGTGACGGGCCTAGGATGATCCCACGACCTGCGGGGGTCATGGACCCTCTTCAGTCACTCCGAAGGCGGATCGACGAATGAAGCGGATGAAAGCGGCCGTTGTGATCACCCTGCTCGCCGGATCGTCCGTGGGCTTCTTGCCCCGGCAAACGGCGAGTGACCGCCCCATCACCGACCTGGTTCCAGCGGATAATCTCGTCGTGTACGTCGCCAAACCCTATGTGGGCGTCATCGCCACCAGCCAATCGGCCGACAGCGACGATTCGGCGGAGCACCCCCCCCTTTCGATCTCGACGGTTCTCGCCTTTCTGAACGCCAGCGGGCTCATCCCGGATGAGGGTCAGGTATTCGCCGACATCGCCGGTGCCCTGCCCTTGTTGGGCCAATTCGAGCACGCCCTGATCCTTCTGGACGCATCCAGCCGTGTCGTTCGCCAACCAAACCGAGAGGGCGAGGATGAAGCCCACATCAGCCTACGGCTCAAGCACCTCCAGGCAGCGGTCGTCCTACGCACCCAGGATCGTTCGCGGGTCGTCCTCGAACAGCTCAGCCGCATCGTCAGCCGCTACACGAACGAGAAGATCGCCGAGCTCACGACGCAGAAGGTCGTCGGCTACGATTTCCAACGCCTTGCAGACGAGCGGCTGCCGGGGTGGGCGGTTTGGGAATGGGGCCGATTGGGAGATTTCTTCGTCATCAGCTTCGGAAAGGACGCGTTTGAGAAGATTGCCGAAACCTATGCCGGCCGCACACCCGCTTTGTCCAAAGATGCCTGGTTTCGAGCGGCCACAGCGAAGACCAACGGTGACGTTGCGATCGCCCAGTGGTTTCTCGGGTTTGCGCGGCTGCAAAGGCGACTTGGTGAAGTGGCAAAAGTGCGGAGTCAACGGGTCATCGCAGCTTTGGGTGCCAACGACATGACGAACGACCTATGGACGATCGGCATGGAAGGCCGGGCACTGAGCTGGTATCGGTGCTTTCGACGCAATGGTGAGGATATCGTTCATCGATACAGCGATCCGATGCGCTACGAGCCTCGTCATTTGGGCATCGTGCCCACGCAGGCACGGCATTTCGCGGTGATCAACGTGCCAACGAGGTGGCTGGTGGACAACCTGCCGCGAGCCTGGCTGGCCGCTCAGTCGCAGCGAAACGTCCACAAGTGGCAGCAAATCTGGCAGAGTCTGGAGGAGAACACCGGCATCGACCTCGGCGGCAATCTGATCAATCACCTGGGTGAACACCTGATCCTGTTCGACTTCCCGCCGCATCCCCTGGACATTCCGTTCGCCCTCACGATCGCGATCGAAATCGACGATCAACGGCCGGTTAAGAATGCCGTTGATGCTTTGCTGTCCGCCTGGGGGAAGTATCTCGACGAACGCGCAGAACGCAGCGGAACGAAGCTGGCACGGGTCAAGGTCAAACACCACAAAGCCGACGACATCTGGTACCTCCAGGCCGGGATTCTCGGTCCTGCCCTGAAGGTAACCAGGCGGTACGTGGTGATCAGTTGGTCGCCCCAGGCCCTGCGCGATGCCCTCCAATCAATTGAGCCGCTGAACCCGGCGGAAGGGGCTCCGAAGCCGGTCCACCCGTCTGAATGACCCCCCACTTCTGCTCCGGCACCGCCTCGGGCTCCCTGCCGGGAGATGAGCTGCGGAAGGCCCGAGAAACCGACCCCGACGAGGGTGATTCCCCGGCCTGCCTGGCGGCGGATTGACATTTGCCCCCGCGTGTGATAAATATAGTGTCTGCAATGTGTTGGCGACGCACCTGCCCGGGGGACCTGCCTCGCCCTGCCCAGTGACCATCCAATACCCACCCCGCCGTGCGCTCGACTGAGGAGGATTCAACCGTGGCCAAGACTGCCGCTGTCAACGGGAAAGGCATCGTCGCGGTTCTGTTCGGCGTCATAATCGTCGGCGGCCTCGGCGCGACGCCGTTCTATCTCCCCCTGCTGAACTCGCCACAGGTTCAACTGGACAGTTCGCTCGAGGATCCGGTCGAGACCCTCCGCCGCGTCGTGCTGGCGATGGATAGCAACGTCAGCGCCCTGTCGGACGTCTACGCATCGCCCGGTGAAGCGGGCCCGGTCGATAAGGCCGCGATCAAGGCGTTCATCGCCCTCGGCGATCGGCAGATCGACACGCAACTGAACATGGCGGAACTGAACAAATCGCTGCAATTGGTGCGCAGGGCTGAGAACGAGGACCGCGAGCGGGGAACTCAGATTCCGGGTGCTGCCAAGTCGGTCGGCGGCCGACCGGACGTGCGCGGAGCCCCGGAGCAGATGCGAACGAGGTATCTCGCCGAGAATGACAAACTCATGCAAAAGGCCCAGGCCGCGATCCGCGAACTCCGCAGCGCAAGCGTTGACTCGCTGTCGTCCGGCAACCACCTGGGGGCCAATCGCATGCAGGCGATTCTCCATTTCGCCGACGGCCGCATTTCTCGGAATCGTGCAGAATTCGAGTATTGGCAGGCTTCTCAGGATGGTGCGGTAGCGAAGTCCCTGGCCCAGGCCGCGGCGCGGCTGCACCGGGAGGAGGAGCGCCTCCTGGCTCGACGGCCGGCGGCCGTGGTTGACGCACTGACAGGGCAAATCGCCGAGACCGAAGGCCAGATAAGTAAGATCACCGACATCATCGGGCAACTCGCCTCGTTCATCGAAGCACAGGAAGCGCGTATGGCCGAACTGGAGCGGACCGCGACCGACGCGCGGCAAAAGCTCGCGGCCCTCGAGGCGTCGGGCGAACCGATCCACGGTGAGAAGGCCACCTATCTCGAGCTGAGCAATACGGCTCGCGATGCAGAAGCTGAATTGGAGGCGCTGCGAAATGGAACGCTGGCCGGCGCCGAGCCGAAGATGGGCGATTTCGGCGATCTGCTCAACGCCACGTACGAAGGCGGCCAACAGCGGGCCGGCGTGCGCGACCTCAGACCGCGGCTCGAACAACTAAAGGAACAAGTCGCCGATATGGAACAATCCAAGGCCGCTTTGATCGCGCAGAAGAACCACTACAGCGGTCTCAGTGCGGAGCTTCATGAGAAGGCACAAGCGGTGGCGAAGGCGGCCGAGCAGCAGTGGTCGGCGATTTCCGCTCGATTGACCGAGGCTGGTGAGCACGTCAACGGCGCCGAACAGGCCGCAAAGGCGGCAGACCAGTCATTCAACAAGGCGGCGCAATTCGCCAAGACCGCCGCCACCGCTGCCGCGAGAGTGGTCCGCGACGCGCGGACCGCTTCGTCCGACGTCAAAGGACCGGAGGCCGATCGCCTCAAGATGATCACGGACGATGGAGACACCGAAGCCGCCATGCAGTGCCTGGCGGCGGACATTGCTTATTACATCGCCCTGACCAACGCCAAGCGGATGGAGGCACTCGAGGCGAAGCACCAGACCGATCAATTCATTGCGGCCATGTTGGACCGCGAGGCGCCGGCGCCGATTGATTCGGAACTGGATGAGCTGCGCGGCGAGGCCGTGAACCAACTGGCGAATGCCATCAAGGCCTACGAATCTGCGGCGAAGTTGCTCGAGAAGACCCGGGCGAAGTTCGATCGCCGCTCCGTCCAGGGCAAGGACTTCGTGTGGCAGGCCCAGGTCGGCCAAGCCGCGGTGCATCTGCTCCAGGCCGCACTCATGACCGACTCCGAAGATGCCTATACCCAGAAGGCCGCGGCCTATGACCTGCTGACCGCAGCCACCCAGGGCGGCGAGCAAAGTCCCCTGCTCACACCGGCGATTGATACCTTGGTCTATCTCCAGCGGACGGTGAGGTAGTCAGCTCCCTCGCGGCCGCATCTCTGTGAAAGCACCCTGACAGAGCTCCATTGCGTCGAGCGCACGGCCGATTCTACCCGCCGTTGTGTCCCCCGACCAGATTCGCGGGTCCCTGGTTTGCTCAGAATTGCGCCCGATCTCGGCGCCTTCGCACCGCTCCGTCACGGTCGCGGCTCTGATTGGCCTTCCCCGGTCTGCTCGGTTGTTAGCTGGCCCCACCGCCGGAGAACCTCGCAGAGCCGCTTGACACCCCTTCCAAGATATCCTATGATCCGCATATATGGATAAAGCACTGACAGGGCGGGCTTCGAGTCGATTGCCGGGTGATGAAGACGTCTTCCGGGCCGTGGGCGATGCCACGCGGCGGCGGCTGCTGCAATTGCTGCTCCAGACGGAGATGAACGTCTCGGAGCTTGTCGACGTGTTGCGCCAGCCGCAATCGACCGTCTCCCGGCATCTTCGAGTCCTGCGGGAGTCGGGCATGGTGCAGGACCGCCGTGCGGGGACGATATCCTGGTACTCCGCGAGGCTGCCCTCCCCAACCGATTCGGCGGGGGAATCGCCGGTTGAACTTTCCGGAATACTGCTCCGATGGCTAGGGGGCAGGCCGATCTCCGCCGGGCTGCGCGGGCGGCTGGATCGTGTCCTGCGACAACGCCAGGTTGCCGGCACGGGGTTTTTTAATCGGCTGGGCCGGCGCTGGGACGACCTCCGCAAGGCGGCGTTCGGCGAAGCGTTCGCCACGGAAGCATTTGTATCGCTGCTTCCGCGGGAGTGGACCGTGGCCGACATCGGAACCGGGACGGGCTACCTCTTGCCGATGTTGTCCGAACACTTTGCCCGCGTTCTGGCGATCGATCCGGCCGAGGCGATGGTCGCCTGTGCCCGAGAGCGCGTCGCCGATCACGGCGTTTCCAATGTCTCGTTCCACCAGGGCAACCTGGGCAGCCTGCCGATTGACTCGGAATCATGCGATCTGGCGCTGTCGATCCTGGTGGTGCATCACGTGGAGGATCCATCGGCGGCGCTGGGCGAACTGCATCGGGTGCTCAGGCCGGGCGGCCGGGTGCTGATCGTAGAGCAGTTGTCCCACGAGAATCAGGCGTTCTACGAGAGGATGCAGGACCTTTGGTGGGGGGTTGCTCCGGATGAGTTGTGCCGCCAACTCACGGAAGCGGGCTTCTGCCACGTGCGAACGCGACCGTTGACAACCGTAACGTCTGCTTCCGGCGCGACCGATGCGCCGGGGCTTTTTGCAATGACTGGAGAACGTGCCGTCGGATGACGATGGGCACAACATGGTGGCCGGGTCGTCCCATCGGCGGGCCGCACAACAACAGGAGAATCACAAAATGACGCCAGCAGTGATGACGCAGGACTTCAAGGTTGCAGACTTGAGCCTGGCCGATTTCGGCCGCAAGGAAATCCGCCTCGCCGAGCATGAGATGCCCGGCTTGATGGCCACGCGAAAAGAATATGCCGGCAAGCGGCCGCTGGCGGGCGCGAAGATCACCGGCTCGCTGCACATGACCATCCAGACGGCCGTGCTGATCGAGACGCTGGTCGATCTCGGGGCCGAGGTTCGCTGGGCGAGTTGCAACATCTTCTCGACCCAGGACCACGCGGCGGCGGCCGTCGCAGTCGGGCCGAACGGAACGCCGGACGATCCCAAGGGCGTGCCTGTCTTTGCCTGGAAGGGTGAAACGCTGGAAGAATACTGGTGGTGCACGCTCCAGGCCCTGACATGGCCGGACGGCGACGGGCCGAACCTTATCCTGGACGACGGCGGCGACGCGACGCTCTTTGTTCACAGGGCCGCCGCGTTTGAGAAGGCCGGCTCGGTTCCCGCGTTTGATGCAGCGAAGGACCCTGCCGAATGGGGCGTGATCCTGGAGGCGATTCAATCGGAACTTCAGCAACACCCCGGCAAGTGGACGAAGCTCGCCGCCGGCGTGGTCGGCGTAACAGAGGAAACCACGACCGGGGTACACCGGCTGTACGAGATGCAAAACGCCGGAACGCTGCTGTTCCCGGCGATCAACGTCAACGATGCCGTGACCAAGAGCAAGTTTGACAACGTCTACGGCTGCCGTCACTCGCTCATCGACGGGATCAACCGGGCAACCGACGTGATGATCGGTGGCAAGGTCGCGGTCGTCTGCGGCTATGGCGACGTCGGCAAGGGCTGCGCCCAGTCTTTGCGGGGCCAGGGCTGCCGCGTGATCGTGACGGAAATCGATCCCATCTGTGCCCTACAGGCGGCCATGGAGGGATACGAGGTCAAGACGCTGGAAGACGTCGTACACCTCGCCGACATCTTCGTCACGACGACAGGCAACAAGGACATCATCACCGCCGAGCACATGAAGAAGATGAAGCACGGTGCGATCGTCGGCAACATCGGCCACTTCGACAACGAGATCGACATGGCCGGACTCGCCAAGGTCGCGGGCGTCAGGAAAACCAACATCAAGCCGCAGGTCGATCAGTGGACTTTCTCCGACGGCCACGCGATCATCATCCTGGCCGAAGGTCGGCTGCTGAATCTGGGATGCGCGACCGGGCACCCCAGTTTCGTCATGAGCAACAGTTTCACGAATCAGGTGATCGCCCAGATCGAGCTCCACACCAATGCGGCTCGATACGACAAGAAGGTCTACACGTTGCCGAAGCACCTCGATGAGAAGGTGGCGCGGCTGCACCTCGAGCAACTCGGCGTGAAACTGACCAGGCTGACGCCGGACCAGGCGGCGTATCTGGGGATTCCGGTCGAGGGGCCATACAAGACGGACCACTACCGCTATTAGGAACCGTTGAAAGATCGCGAGGAATGGCGTGCCCCTCCGACAGCGACATCGGTGGGGTGCCCCGTTGCCTGGTGGCGGCGCGGCCGAGCAATTCCTATGATTCTGCCAGGAGAACTGATCGGCAGCCATAGGGACTCATGGGGACTCATGGGGCGCTTTCGCCCTGGTTGCGGCCGGATCCTAAGTCGGCGGTGACAACGCAGTCGCTTGTTCCCACCGATCGCCCTCTGTGTTTGGGAGTTTTTGATGAAGCGTGGGTCATTCGGTTGTTTGCTATTGCTCATGGCCTGGGTGGCGGCTGGAAGCCAGTGCCCCACCACCGCCGTGCCGATCAGCGCACTGACCGGCGATGCGGCCAATGGGAGGGCGCTGTATACCGACAATGTCTGCGGTGCCTGCCACTGCGCCGACGCCACCGGAGGCTGCGCGGCCAATGCACCGAACCTGATCGGCGTCACCACACAAGTGTTGGATGATGATCTCCGGGGAAGCTCAGTCCACGCAGGCGGCAAATACTTGCTGACCGACCAGGAAATCGCCGATCTGCAAGCCTTTCTGGCCAATCCAAGTATGTAGTCCGCCTTGCCCCGCGACAAATCCGAGCCGCGGTCGATCGGTTCCCCGACAAATCCGAGCCGCGACCGTCAGGGAGCGGGCCAATAATGTCGCTTCTCGCCATGGCCTTCGCACAACCAGATTAGTCGGTTCCTGGTTTGCTGAGAATTGAATCCAATCCCAGCGCGCGCTCACCGCTTCCTGACGGGCGCGGCGCTGGTTGGTTGCGATTGATCGCGCAATACTCCGTCAGACATGAGGGTCAGAATGGGGGATTCAGTACGGCATCCACGAACTGTGGGAGGTCGTCGATCGTGACGAAAGTGTCCTGGTTCATGTCCGCCCCCCACTCGGCCCGCAACGGCACGCCGCCGGTGCCGTTTAAGATCAGAGACACGAACGCGGCGATGTCTTCGCCGTTGACACGCCCGTCGCCGTTGGCATCGCCTGATCCCCGAAGCTCCGGAGAACCGAGCGATTCATACACCAGCGGGCTGAGCATCAGAAACAAGTCGTCGTCATCAAGCGTGCCATTGCCGTCCAGATCGGCCGCCGCCATCATGATCGGGTCCGTCTCGACACCGGTGATCACTTCCGCAAAGAGTTCGATGTCGAGCCCGTTGACGTTACCATCGCCGTTGATGTCGCCATCGCCGGGTTCGAGCGGCGTAAACCAGTTGGGCAGGGTGAGGAATGGATCGCCCACCAGGTTCCAGACCAAGTCATCAAACGGATTGGCGAGGTAGAACGCCTCGCCCAGGGTCCAGCCCTGCGCCAGTGACGCCAAGAGCGTATCGGGAAACGGGGCCACGAGCGTGTTCGGCTCTCCGGTCGAGCCGATGGCCGCGGCGTAGCCGGGGTCAGCTTCAATGGCGTTCGGCACGTAGACGCCGCCGTCCGTGATCGTATTTCGCGTTGTGACTGAACCAAAGCTGTTGAGATGATAAGCGAGCACGCGGCTGCCGGGATTGGCGCTGGCAAAGTCCGCGGCAGACCAGCCCAACACTTTGAACACGCCGAATCGAAACGCGTCCTTCCAGGGCAGGCCCGGTGCCGCCTGATCGTCGATATCAAACTCGGTCCACGGGACCGACGCGAGCTCAGGGGCCTCGACGGCTGACCGCAGCCAAAACCATTCGTGGCTTTGGGATGGAAAGTCGGGATCGAAGAAGTCATAGCAGACGTTCTGGCCGAACAATGTGGCCTCGGCATCCGCCAGCGCTTTGGCCCTTTCCGTCAGAGCCCGGGCAGTTGCGAACGACGGCGCATCAATTCGGGCAACCATGTAGCGATTGGGCTGCATCGTCGCTTTGGTCAGTCGGCCGCCGGCCGGAAGGATGTTCCCGAAGACGTGTGGGTTGTCCAGGTTGGTGCCGAACTGGTTAACGGGGGACAGGGTGTCGTCAAACATGTCCTGGAGCGCGTCGGCGACGGAATATCCTCCGGTTCCTGGAAAATTGGGGATGCTGCCATAGTGTCCGGGCAGATGATACCCGAGAATAATACCCATGATGGACTGTTCGAATTGAGCATCGTTGACCAGAAGATCGCGAACCGGCGTAATGATCTGGTCCTGAACCTCTTGCAGGGTGTTGAGATGCTCGAACGTTGAGGCGTTGAGGCCGAGCATATTCTGGGAAGGGATGGCCCGCTGGCCCTGATACCACGAGGCCCAGGCCACGCTGATCGAGTCGTTCAGATTGTAGAGAACCAGCCAACTATCCGGCATGTCGGCCGTGCGCTGCGCAGGATCGATCGCTGACGCCGATGTAGCCAAGGACATCGAGCATGCCACAGCAGCCAGCAGGATACGAAGCATATTGGGCGATCTGGCCTTGCCCGCCATAGTCGCCTCTCGATTCACCATGACTTCTCGACGAGTCGCTTTCCATACGATCGTCCAAACGGTTGACCCCAAATCCCCAAAAATCCGATATCGGCCTTTCTACCGAATCCCCTCCCGCGACCGAGTTTCGGTGATCCGGGTATCTTCTCGCCCTCCCTACGATTGTGTCCCAACGCCGAGTTCAAAATCCGAGGACCCAGTCGGCACGGGCCCGGGAGAGGGTGGCGGCGGGGGCGGCGGTGGTGGTGGCAACTCATCGAACCAATTGGGCAGGGTGAGGAAAGGATCCCCCACCAGGTTCCATACCAGGTCATCGAACGGATTGGCGAGGTAGAACGCCTCGCCCAAGGTCCAACCCTGCTCCAGAGCAGCCAAGAGCGTATCCGGAAACGGGGCCACGAGCGTGTTCGGCTCTCCCGTTGCGCCGATGGCCGCGGCGTAGCCGGGTGAAGCCTCGATGGCATTGGGCACATAGACACCGCCGTCCGCGATCGTGCTCCGCACCGTAATCGCGCCGAAGCTGATGAGATGGTAAGCGAGCACCCGGCTGCCGGGATTGGGGCCGGCGAAGTCCGCCGCGGACCAACCAAACAATTTGTACACGCCGAATCGAAATGCGTCATTCCAGGGCAGGGCCGGCGCCGCCTGTCCGTCGATGTCGAATTCGGTCCACGGGACCGACGCGAGATCAGGAGATTCGACGGCTGAACGCAGCCAGAACCATTCGTGGCTTTGGGATGGAAAGTCGAGATCGAAGAAGTCATAGAACACGTTCTGGCCGAACAACGTGGCCTCGGCATCCGCCAGCGCCTTGGCCCTGTACGTGAGAGCCCGTGCGGTTGTGAGGGACGGTGCATCGATCCGGGCAACCATGTAGCGGTTGGGCTGCATCGTCGCCTTGGTCAGCCTGCCGCCGGCCGGAAGGATGTTCCCGAAGACGTGCGGGTTGTCCAAATTGGTGCCGAATTGGTTCGCGGGAGACAGGTTGTCGTCGAACATGTCCTGAAGGGCGTCGGCGACGGCGTAACCCCCTGTGCCTGGCGAATTGGGAATGCTCCCATAATGGCCCGGCAGGTGGAATCCCAAGACGATGCCCATGATGGACTGCTCGAGTTCGGGATCATCGAGAAGAAGATCGCGAACCGGTGTGATGATCTGGTCCTGAACCTCTTGCAGGGTGTTGAGATGCTCCGCCGTGGAGGTGTACAAGCCGACCATGTTCTGGATGGGAATCCCCCGCTGTCCTTGATACCACGCTGCCCAGGTGATGCTGTAGGGATCATTGAGATTAAATAGCACGAGCCAGCTATCCGGCATGTCGGCCGTGCGCTGCGCAGGATCGACCGCAGACGCTGATGCAGCCAACGACAAACAAACAGCCGCCCCACCCAATAGCAGGTGGGACAACAACGGCGAATGGGTTGTCCCCGCCATGTCCGGCTCCCGACACCATGCATCGTGTCGACAGTTCCTGTTCCCCATAGCTCTCGTGGAAAAAACAACCGCCACGATTCTCCAAGCACTACTCCCCTTGCTCAACCCATCCCAAAAAAAACGGTGGAAGGCCGAGGCTTCGACCTTCCACCGCACAATTGTGTCGAGCCTGGGTCAATCCGCCCCAAGACGAAATGCTCTCTCTCCCCCCCCACCGACTTGCTAAGCTGCTCTCCCTAGCGACGCCGGCGTCGCACGACGGCGGCGGCGAAGAGGCCAACCAGAGCCAACGAAGCCGAAGCCGGCTCGGGAATGAGGTTGAAACCGAGCTGGAGGTCCTGGAACTGGATGTTCACGGTCGCACTGCCGCCCACACCAGAGATAGCCAGAATGTCGTTGGAGAGTGAAATGTGGATGTCATCAGATGGCACGGGAAAGATGAACTCCACATCGACCAAGGCACTGCCGGTGTAAGTCACACCGACGCCTCCGGTCGGCGTGCTGGTGGGGAATGCGACGTCGGTGGTCAGAGAATCCGAGAATGTTCGCAACAGGCCTGTGTTCTCTTCCATGGCGAGACTGGCATTGACGTCGACGGTGCCCACCGTGTCGATCGCATAACTGCCGGAGGCCATCACGGACACCGACCCGAACTTCAGGCCGGGATCAGCGAGGAGATCCACCGAAACCGTATCAGATTGCGAGTCTGAGGCGCCGTTGGCGGCGCCGACACTGAAGGCGGTCGTAAAGAAGAACGCATCTCCGAAAATGAACGGATCATTGAAGAGTCCGTTCAAGTCCGCTCCGTTGGAGTAGGTGAAGCTCAAGGCACCTCCCAACGAATCAGTGGTTCCACCCGGGACCGTCCAGGCGCCGCCCAAGGCCGGCGAGGTCGTCAACATGATCGCGGCGAAGACCCCGACGATCCCGATCAGTCTGCGTGCAGATAACATTCGCATAATACCCTTCCTCATCCAAGTGCTTCAGATTTCGCTTCTCTTTTCCAACCACCAAGGCAGCCCTGTTCAGGACGCCTCAGATGGTGCCCTCCCGTTCCTCTCAGTTACGAGCTACGAGCGTCGGCGACGCCGAAGCACCAGCGGCCCCAGCCCAGCCAACACCATGACCACCGTGGTTGGTTCAGGGACAAAGACCGTCGAACCGAGTTTTTCAAAGCTCGCACCGGCTGTGGCGGTTGCCAGAACGCGTAGCTCGTTATTCGCTGTGACGGCTCCGATGTTGAAGAAGCCGGCGGCAGGGATCAGAGTCCCCTCCGCGGTCCAGGTTCCATTCGGGTGAAAAACAATCGAACTGCTGAAATTGGAAAACTGCTGCGCGCCGCCAGGGGAGATCGGCTGCAAACCAAGGATCCCGGTAAACGGAAAAATGGTTGCCGGATCTTCGCCACCAGGGGCGTCCCAGGTGCCAAACTCCTGAATCGTGATCTTGGTGATGGGGCCAATCCCTTGCGCAATCAGGATGCTGGAGGCAATGTTGTTGGCCAAGCCGGGGGTGCCGCCACCACCAAGAGCCTGAAAGCTCAGGGTGTTGTTGAAGTTGAAACCCACGTCGAGAACCGTTGGATTGCCGTAGAGATTGGCGTCGCCGATATTCTTGCCTGACTGCCAACTGAAACTGCCGCTACCGGTGGTTCCCGAAGGATTCGCCCAGCTAAACTCGGCGGCGGATGCAGCACTCGCCATCGCGATCGCCGAAACCAGCGCGGTGCAAGACAGTACGATGCCCCCTCGTGCATGTCCCCTGCCTCTCAGCATGATCCGATCCCTTTCCGTCCCCCAATCAGCCTTAACTTCTGTTTCATCAACTCTATACTCGCGATCATCCCGCGAGTTGTGCATCACACCTATTTCGCTCGTGCTGGTCCTTGCGCTTCTGTCCTCAAAAACCATCCTACGCAGCCGACAAATCTCACGACGTGGGTTGCTCCACTTCCTCTCCACACGTCATCGGCTGTGCCCCTACTTCGAGTTACAGACGCCATGCTAATCGATGGCGACCCGAAATGTCAAGGGATTCGGACGAGCACTTGCCTTTTTTTATTCGGACCGACGGGCGCCTCCCCCTCCTCGTCAGTCCGGCGCGGAACCGACACGCGAAGGTTCCCACATAACCTCTGAGAATATAATGTTTTACATCTGATTCAGGCGGGTTTGAGGAAGGTCGGGCGGCAACCCGGCGACGCCTGCTCAGCTGTGGTCGGCGAGGTACGCTAACGCTTTATCCTCTTGCCCATTCATGACCACCTGCAATCGCCTCCCCCCTCCGGAGGTCGGCACGTGAATGACCCTGACCGCCTTCGCCATCTCCTCATCCGCCGGCAGAAGTTGGGCCAGGCAGTTCGCCGTACCATTCATGAAGGTATCATTGAAACGGTTACGACGGTCGTCCGGGTAAAGCGGCAGGTACAGGATGTCTGCTTCCACCAGGTCCTGAAAGAAGTGTGTCCCATAAGAGACTTCCGGGACATAGCCGTCCTTTTCGCGGGCGACCTCAATGAGCATCCTGGATTTGCTGATGTCCGCATAGCTCACCGGGATCCCCAGCCGCATGTCGTTGCTGCCCCACCTGCCGGGACCGATCAGGATGAACCGGTGTTCGCCGAGCTTTTCATTCAGGCGGCCGATCACGCGGGCGACCTCGATGCGTTTGTCCCTGGTCGCGACGTTGTCGTAGTCTCGTGGGTCTACATAGATGACGTATTCGATGTCCTCGACCAGGCCGGACCGGACGAACCTGCTCGCCGTGAATATGACCCGTTCTTCCGGGACGTCCGTCGGGATGGGAGCCGCCTGATGTTCGGCCGACTGGCTCAGGGTCCGGCACTGGAGGACGAAGAGACTCTCGCCATCATGGGCGAATTCCACGTCAACCGGCACACCGTAAGCGACCTGAAGCCTCTTGAGAATCTGGAGGAGCTGACGCGGAAAGCTGCCCTCGCTCATCAGTTTGTCAAATGTGATGAACAAGTCCTCCGGGGCGGCGCTGATGAAAGTCCCCGTCGGCGCAATCAATGAGCGCTCATGGCGAATCGAGATGCAGCGATCAAGCATCGGAAAATCTTTGCCGTGTTTGAGAAGCTGCTTCAGGGTGATGGACTCCAGGCGATTCTTCTTCAGATTGATCACGTCGATGTGTCGCTGCGACCCACACATGATTGAGGTATTCGACGACTCGTGCCGAAGCGTGGGGATGCCCAGCGCCACCATTCGTGGAAACTCGCCGGCCACACGGTCCACCGCCCGCGTCCCCAAGCCCATGACGATCCTGAGCAGGCCGTCATCTCGTTTGATCCGGGGGCTCCATCGATAGTCATTGCGGCTGAATGCCACCCCCGCAAACGCTGGTGCAAAATATGGGCCGAATCGCTTGCCGACGACCTTCTGGATGAGTACCGCCATGTCTTCCTGGTAGTCTTCCAGATCGTGGGCCCGGCGGTAGAGCAGCGGATCAGGCCCCAGGGCGCTGGCGTACACCTCCGCAATCGCACCCAGCAGGGCCTGGAGCCGTTTGCGACACGTCCCTTGGTTGGCGACAAAGAGACTGGCGTATTTTCCGCTGAACGCCGTGCCGAAGCGGTCTTCCAACAGGCTGCTGGAGCGGACAATGACCGGGTGATCGCCGATCTTCTCGAGCATTTCACGGAGTTGATCGACGATGCCGGAGGGAAACTCGGCGTTGCGGAAAACAGACTTGATCAGCCGATATTCCTTGCGAATCTCCTCGGCGGTCTTGTACTTTTGGTTTTGATACTCGCCCAAGCCGTTGAAGGCCAGGAAGTCTTCGATGACGTCCGATCGAAGATAGAAGGATTCTGGAATTGCCAGTGGATAGTGCTCATCCGCTGAATCCGATGGCGTATAGTCTGGAGGCTCATTCGGGGCGGCTGGATGACATTCGGAGGTGTGGCGCTCGGCCCCAAGGATGGTCGCCGCCAGATACATGCCGGCTGCCTTTCCACCGACGCGGCCCATGCCGGACTCCGGCCCGATGGTGCGATTGATGATGCCCTCAAAGTCCCGGATTCTTAAGAAACGCTTGGAAATGGCGATGAACTCGAGCTGATCGCTGATGAGATGCCTGATGAGCCCAACCCGAATGCCCGTCGCCTCGTCAGGCGTTAATTGCATTTCGCCTTCGGGCAACGCGCAAAAACGCTTGACCGTATCGGCCAGCAGCCGGAAGGAGACGGAACCCAGGCTCACGATGGCGCGGAGCTTGTCGGCTTCCTCGCGCTTCAGTGTGAGATTGACCACTTCGTCGATCTCAGGCGGCCGGAAGTGCGCAACCGCGAGTTCCCAGGTGATCTTCTGCACCAACTCTCGCTCGCTTTGGTCTCCCCGCCGGGCCTCGGCAATGTTGGGGTTTCCCGCGTCCGGCAGAATCAGGTCGCCGGAGTCGTCGTTCGCCCTGCGAGCCTGGTCATAGACCTGGTCGATGGTCACTTTGCCGCGCTCGTGGAGCGCGACGAGCAGTTGTCGGAGAATGCGATCGGCCAGGTGGGGGTGCAGCGTCAGTTGCTCGTCGAGACGCTCCGCGGTGGTGGTTCTGGCTTCCCGAGACATGGGATTCGAGACTCCAAGTTCACGCAATTCAAAGCCGATGGCCCGCATTGTACCGCGTTTGATAGGCGGGGCGCATTCGGAGAGTTGGACGAGAGGCGGTCATACGGTCGGCGCTCCACGCCACACCCTCCCACTGGCCCGGCCCACACGGCAGAACTGACTCAAAGCCCTTCACGCTCCCCTCTGGTAACACGGTCGTTCCAGCAGCCGGGACAGAGCTTGACGAAGCGAGCGGAAACGCACGTTGAAAACCCTAACTATCGTATCCAGTTTAGGTTACGATCCAACGACTCACGAAGATACCAACCGATTGCCTCCGACGGATCCCAGGAATGGCGATTCCATAAACTCCTGCGCAGGAGGTCGTGTTGCTGGCCGCCGGCTCGGTGAACCCGCGTCGTCATCGCCCCGCTTCCGCCGCGGAGCCAAGTCGTGATTGCTCCCAGGTCGATAGTATGGTACGATGAAGGGCTCGCGGTTGTTATGGAGTTTCGGCGAATCGCGATCATCTCGTGATGGTCGTCGCCTTGCCAGATTGTAAGAGAGGAGATACCGGCCCAGCATGATCAAGGTAAGACCACGTCCGGGGGAACCCGTCCAGCAACTCATGCGTCGCCTGAAGAAAATCTGTGAACGCGAAGGCGTCCTGCGTGAAATGAAGCGGACGGCGTACTACGAGAAACCTTCCGATCGCAATCGCCGCAACGTGCGCAAGTCCAAGCGTCGCATTCAGAAGTCCTTGGAGCCGGAAGCCCAATAAACCTGGGCAGACTGCCGGCGCCGGATCCCCCCTCTTCTCGCCGGCTCAGGACGCGAGTCGTCTCTGCGTTCGTCTCGTTATTGACGATCACGCCATCCCCGCGTTCCGTATCCAATTCTCAGATCAGCCGCTCGACAGAGGCGCCGCCCAGCCCGTAGGGCGGACGATTTTTGCCAGGGCAGGGCAGCAGTAGGGTCCGCTGTGCGGACCTTTTCCGAAATAAGCGCTGTTAAACCTCATCGGTCCGCACAGCGGACCCTACGTGCTGCCGGCGCCGGATCCCCCCTCTTCTCGCCGGCTCAGGACGCGAGTCGATTCGGCGTTCGTCTCGTTATTGCCGAGCACACGATCCCCGCGTTCCGTTTCCAATTCTCAGATCAGCCGCTCGATAGAGGTGCCGCCCAGCATGTCGGGGGCCTGCGCTGCCGGCTCCCCGTGACCATTGGGAGACTGAAGGGCCCGTTGGCGAGCGATTGTCAGCCACCCTCGTCCCATAGGCCAAAACAGAGGACGAGGTAAGTCCGAAATAGCCCTGGGCGGTCGATTCCGCATCCTCGAGCGAATAAATCAGGTGCTCCTGAACCCCCATAACCACGGAAGAAAACTTGCGAAGGCCGCCGCGGAAACCATTGGATCGAGAATGCGGATTCTGATATAATGCGTGATTGGCTGTTCGGGCATCAAGAAGGCTTGGGAGACGTCCGACCATCACAGCCGAATCGATTTGTCTGGTATCCTGGGAGTGGAGCGAACCCGCGGAAGCACCAGTTCTTGCGTCTGGCTATATCCAAACGCGGTGAATCGGGATCATCCCGCGGGGGAGCGGGCTGTGCTCCCGCAGTGGGCAGTTCAGGTCGAATCGCACGCCCGTCTCTCATTCGGCCGATCGCCCGAACAACCTGGGAGGGAGAAGCGGTGTTTCGACACGCTTGCAGAACCACATTGCTCGTGTGCCTTCTCTTCTGTTTGGGAATGACGGGTAGCGCTTGTCCTACAGAGAACCCGGACCCGATGGATCCGGGCATGACTGCGCCGGACAACAACCCGCCATCCGAGGACAACCCACCGCCGGACAACAACCCGCCCCCGGATAACAACCCCCCTCCGGGCCAGGAGCCCGCGCAATGGAATGCGGCATTCGACACCACGGGGCTGGGCGCGCTGTCTTCCGTCTGGGGTTCCGGGCCCAACGACGTTTACGTGGTCGGCGGCAATGGCGGGCCATCCCCCCCACCCGCCGCCGAGGCTTACCATTACGACGGCGCGGCCTGGCACACGGTCGATCTTTCGGCTACCGGCGGGTTTGGCCTCGTTTGGGTCTTCGGCTTCGGGCCGAGCGACGTGTACGCCGTCGGTCTGGGCGGCACGGTCCTGCATTATGACGGCATGGCCTGGACCAAGCCCGACGCCGGGACGTTCAGGAGTCTTTGGGGCGTCTGGGGATCGTCTCCGACCGATATCTGGATTGTCGGCGAAGGGCCGAGCTCCTCTCAAGGCGATCCCAACCCAACCATCATCCACTACGACGGCGCCGACACCTTCACGCCTTACTCACTGGACTATCCCGACGAGAATGACCGCGATGCCAGAGCGCTTTTCAAGGTCTGGGGCATCGGCTCCAAGGTCTTCGCCGTCGGCGAAAAAGGGCTCATCGTTCAATACGACGCAACAAACGATCGCTGGTTTCAAGTGTTCGGCGGGGCCACTGCCGACCAGGATTTCGTCTCGCTGTGGGGCACCAGCGAAACCAACATCGTGGCGGTCGGCGGGCGAACGGGCGCGCGAATCTCCGACTACGGCGGGAGTAATTGGACGACCCATCAGCCCGCCGGCGTTGGGGGACTCAATGCGGTGTTTATGGACGACCCCGCCATGGCCATTCTCGGCGGAGTCGGCGGGTACGTCTGCCACTACGACCCGTCTACAAACGTCCCGGTGGCCGAAACGTCGTCAACGACGACGGACATTCACGCGATGTGGGGCGACGGCAACGGAAGATACTACGCGGTCGGAGGCAATTTCTCGTTCCCATTCAGCGGAGGTGTGTGTTTGGTCCGGACCTACGGCGATCCGGGATTCACTCCGGTTCCACCGGTTGGTCCATGACTCCACCGGACGCCATAATGGAGTTTTCGACGGCGTACGAGACGCCTCGCGGTTTCTAAGGAGGAGATGAGTCGGCCCGGCGTCGTGAACCAGTGTTCGACCCGATCCGGCTCGGCTTGAGTGCAAGGGAGGTTGGAAGATGGAGAAGCAAAACTGGTGCGCGGTTCTCGTGGGATGTGCCGTGACATTGACGGTCGGTGTCGCATCAGCCAGCGCCGCCTCGCCCCTCTGCGTACAGCCCTGCATGAAGGGTGACGTGAACAACGACACCTCGGTCAGCAACCTCGATATCGGCCCGTTTCTGGACGTCTTGTTGGGCTTGAACGTGGATCCCGTCGCGGTCTGCGCAGCCGATGTGAATGGGGACGGGGATACGAACGGCATCGACATTGATGGACTGGTATCCTCGCTGCTGTGTGCCTGTGGGTGCACGGTGGAAACGGATTGCGCGTTGGGCGAAACCTGTGTTGACGGTCTTTGCCAACCGGCCGCGGGGGCTGATCTTGAACTCAGCGACAACAACGCCCCGTGTGTCACCACGGGCTACGCCAGGCTCGAAAGCGGGGGCATCTTCAACCTTTGCGAGGGGTTTCAAGGCCTCGACGAATTGTTCCTCACCATCCGGGCGACCGGCTTCGCCCCGAATGCCGTCGTCGACGCACACTATGAGTTGACTCTTCCCAACCCTGACGCTTGTACATCCACCTGCACGTCGGGACAGGAGTTCTGCTATATGAATCGTTGCGTGCTTGGCGCCAGAGACATCTTCGGCGCGACCATGACCGACATCGGAGGCGGTGTGAACGAGTTCACCGGGATGAGCGACATTCTCTTCCAGGGGGTGAGCTTCCTGGATGGTCTGGAGGCCATCCTGACGGTGACCGTGACCGACGCGGGCGATCCGCTCCTTACCACGACTCTCTCCATCTGTGTCGAGCTTAACGTCTTCGAGTTTTGTATCTTCCCTACAGATTGTCCACTAGACCATAATTGCGTCGGCGGATATTGCGTGCCAATCTAGTCAACTGTATATGACGTTCCTCCCCATCTGAGTGTGTGGGAGGAGACCCTTGGAGTCAGGAGTCAGCAAATGAAGCGTTATCGAGTAGTCAACAACCTTCTCCTCGTCATGGGTTCCATCTGCTGTCTCGGGGTGGGGAGTTGTCCGTTCGTTGGGCTGCCCGGCGACGGCCCGATCGCGCCGAACATCGCCGCCAGACTCGGTGAGATCATTCCCTCGGCCACGACAGAACAGCGAGCGACATTCGAGCGCGGCAAAGACGTGTTCCAAAAACGATTCGACCTGGCCGATGGCCTTGGCCCGACGTTCAACGTTACTTTTTGCGGCGCCTGCCACGAACGCCCGGTCCCCGGCGGCAGTGCGGCGCTCTATCGAAACTTCTTCCTGGCGGGTCGTCTGACGGGCGACGGGGCATTCCTTCCCAGCGAGTCGGCAGGTCCAGCCGGGGGAGTCTTGCGCGTGTTCAGTTACGACAAGAATGCGCCGGCGCGCCCTCCGGTCCCCAGCACCACAACCATCTTCGCGCAGCGCAACGCCATTCCGCTCTTCGGTACGGGACTTATCGCCGCCGTCAGTTCCGAGGAGATACTTTCGCGAGCCGACCCCGACGACCTGGACGGCGACGGCATCAGCGGAAGGCCGAACTTCGATCGCGGTTTCGTGGGACGCTTCGGCCGAAAGTCCCAAACCGTTTCCATTGAGGGCTTCATCCGTGGGCCGCTCTTCAACCATTTGGGTATTACGACCGTCCCGCTGACGGATTTGCAACGATCGAGGCTACCGGTGGACAGTTCGTCGGGAGGCACCGGAACCAGTTTGGCCGTGAACCCCGATCCCGATCTGAGTCCGAAGCTGGGCCATTCCATCCAGGCAGCCGCGGCCGATGGTCCGAACACCGATGCCGACGGTGCCGCCGATCCCGAGATGACGGGCGACGAGCTCTTCGACCTGGTCAGTTTCTCGATGCTCCTCGCAGCACCGCAGCTCGATCCGTTGACTGAACAGGGCGAACGCGGGCGGATGCTCTTCCATGAAGCCAATTGCTCCGACTGTCACGCCCCCAGGGTTCAAAGTCCCCAGGGCCCCCTCCCGACCTACTCCGACTTCCTCCTGCATGACATGGGCCCGGACCTCGCCGACGGGGTCGTTCAGGGGCAAGCGACCGGCTCCGAGTTCCGAACGCAACCGCTATGGGGCATCGCCGCCGTTGGGCCCTACCTCCATGACGGCCGGGCCATGACCCTGGAGGCGGCCATCCTCGCACACGGCGGAGAGGCGCAGGCCGCACGCGACGCCTTTGCGGCATTCACCAACGCTCAGCAGATCGATCTCATCGAATTCCTGTTGTCCCTGGGTGGGCGCAGTCAGTTCTCCACCGGTCTCGTGGAGCCGGACGCTCCGATTCCCGACGTCGGTGAGTTTGGCGGGCCGTTCCGCGAACTCAATTTCTTCGAGCTGTTGCAATTCGCGCGCGGGCGAGAAGTCTTCGACCGCGACTTTGGCGCTGCCGCCGGTGCCGGGGCACTCACGGGCGCCGATGGAGGCCCTCGATTCAACGGGGATAGTTGTCGCGCCTGCCACTTCGACCCGGTGATCGGCGGTGCCGGGCCTCGCGGGGTGAACGTCATGCGCCACTGCATCATCGATGGGATGGGAGATTTCAGCGCCCCGACGACGACGCCGAACACGATTCTCCACAAAGAGATTGTGCTCGGGTTCGAGTTGCCGCAGGCCACGCCCGACATCAATCAGTTTGAGCATCGCCAGCCCCCTCACAATTTCGGTCTGGGTCTTATCGATGCCATCTCGGAGGATACCATTCGTTCCAATGCGGACCCGAATGATGACGACGGCGACGGGATCAGCGGCCGGGCTCACATCCTGGGCAACGGTCGCGTGGGAAGATTCGGATGGAAGGCGCAGGTGCCGAGCGTCGCCGAGTTTGTGGGCGATGCCATGGCTGCCGAACTCGGCCTGACCCTGCCCGTGGAAGCTGGGCTGGGCTTCTCGCTCACAAGTGACACCGACTCAGTCCCGGACCCTGAGCTATCCGTGCAGGAGACTGAGGACATCACCTTTTTCCTCCGGACAATGGCCGGTCCGCCTCGGGAACGGCTTGTGAGCCTTGGGGACTTCTTCACGGTCGTCCTGGGCGAATCCCTGTTCACGAGCGTCGGCTGCGCGAAGTGTCACACCCCAACGTTGGCGAGCTCACTGGGGCCTGTGCCGTTGTTCTCCGATCTCCTATTGCACGAGATTTTGCCCGCCGGGACGCCCGGAATCGTGGATGGCGATGCCGGACAAAGAGAGTTCCGCACCCCGCCGCTGTGGGGCTTGAGAATGACCGCGCCGTACTTTCACAGTGGCGAGGCCGATACGATCGACGAAGCCATTCGGATGCACGACGGCGAGGCCGCGGGGGTTCTGGCGGCGTACCTTCAGCTTAGCCAATCGGATCGTGATGCCCTGTTGAGGTTCCTGAATTCGCTGTAGCCGAATCGTCGTGAACGATGCTGCCCAATAACGTCCGGCCACCCTCCGGCACGTTGGGCCATAGACCGTAAGCGAGCGTGATTATCGCGCGGCGGTAGCCGGTGCGTCGATTGCCGTGCCGGCTGACTGTGGCGGCATCGCTGCGCGGGTCGCTCCGCCTCGGCCGGGCAGTTCTACCGCATCCTCGCCCAACAGGGCCTCCATGTCGCGAATGAAGGCTACATCCGGCCGAACGGCCAGCGTCTCATCGCAGCGGATCAACGTCGTCATCTCCCCCGGCATATCCAGGCGGAGGTAAAATGCGCGATCGCCGGGGTGGGCCTTGCACACTTCCTTGACGCGCTGCATCGTGGTCTGCTCCAGGCCGATTGCGCGGACTTTGATGATCAAAGCCTCGGCCAACCTGCTGGGGCCGTCTTCCAATGCGATCACTTCCGCAACGCGAAGGGCGGGCTCTTCACGGCGCTTGTCGATGCTCCCTTTGAGGTACACCACTTTGTCCGGTCCGATCAGCGTGCGATAGGTTTCCAACTGCTCGCTGAAAACGACGGCCTCAATGGAGCCGGTCAGGTCCTCAAAGGTCAAGACGGCGAGTTTGGAGCCGGCATTACGGCCGTTGCGCGTCGTGACCATGCGCAGCCTGCTGATCATCCCCCCTATTATGACCTCCGTGTCCTGCTTCAGCGCGGTCAACTCCTCGCATCGGGCCGTCGAGTATTGTTCCAGGACTTTGGCATGGGCCGCCAACGGATGGCTGGTGATGTAAAACCCGAGGACGGACTTCTCATGGGCCAGCATTTCGGCTTCGGTCCATTCTTCGGTCGGGATGGCCGGGCGCTGTTCCGAAGCCGCCTCATCGGCGAACGATCCGAACATCGTCATCTGCCCCGCGGCACGATCACGCTGGGACTCGGCGCCGAGTTGCAGCGCCTTGCCGAGTACATCGACCAGGGCCTTCCTCATGGCGCCCGTGGAGTCGAACGCGCCGGCCTTGATCAGCGCCTCGACGACGCCGCGATTCAGCACGGACAAATCGACGCGCTCACAAAAATCATACAAATCGGCGAATGGGCCGCCCGCTTCACGGGCCGCGACGATGGACGCGACCGCCTTTTCGCCCACGCCTTTGATCGCCGCGAGGCCGAAATACAGAAATGCAGCGGACCCGTCCTTCGGGTAGATCGTTGTGAAGTCCACGCCGCTGGCGTTGACGTCCGGCGGCCGCACGGCGATGCCCAGGCGTTCGCACTCCTCGCGATACTCGACGATCTTGTTCGTGTCGCCCATCTCGTAGGTCATCAGGGCGGCCATGAACTCGGCCGGGTAATACGTCTTGACATAGGCGGTCTGAAACGCGACCAGGGCGTAACCCGTGGAGTGGGCCTTGTTGAATGCGTACTCCCCGAACGGCAGGATCTGATTGAAAATGTCCTCCGCCACGTGCTTCCGCACACCCTGCTTCACTGCTCCCGAAACAAACGGCTCGCGCTCCGCCTCAATGAGAGAGGTCATCTTCTTGCTGATGGCCTTGGCGAGGCGGAACGCCCTCTTTCGCTCGATGCCGCCAAGCTGATTCACCAACCGCGCTACCTGCTCCTGATAAACGATGATGCCGTAGGTCTCGGACAAGACCTCGTCCATGATCTTGTGCGGCGTCTTCCAGCTTTCGCCGTGCTTGCGGGAGATGTAGGCGTCGATGTTGACCATGGGACCAGGCCGATAGAGCGCGTTGGCGGCGATCAGGTCCTCGATCCGGTTCGGCCGCATTTTCATCACGACGCCGCGCATCCCGCCGGACTCGAATTGAAATATGCCCTTGGTCTCGCCACGCTCAAAAATCTCGTACACCTTGCGATCCGCCAGCTCCAGCTTCTCCAGGTCCAGGCTCACGCCCTGGTTTTTCTCGACAAGCTGGCAGGCCAGGGCCAACACGCTGAGGGTCTTGAGGCCCAGGAAGTCCATCTTCAGCAGGCCGACCGCCTCGACCGTCGGCCCGTCGTATTGGGTGATGACCGCGTCCGAACCGGCCGGCTGATAGAGCGGCAACAAGTCGTCCAGTGCCTGCTCGGCAATCACCACGCCGGCCGCATGGACGCTGGTATTCCTCGCCAGGCCTTCGAGCCGTTTGCCGATGTCGATCACTCGGCGGACCTGCGGGTCAGCCTCGTAGAGCCGGCGCAGCTCCGGTTCGCGGGCCACGGCCTTGTCCAGCGTCATCTTCAACTCTTCAGGCACCAGCTTGGCGAGCCGGTCCGCCTCGGCCAGGGAGACGCCGAGCACCCGGCACACGTCGCGAATGGCCGCCCGCGCCTTGAGCGTGCCGAACGTGATGATCTGGGCGACGTGGCCGTACTTGTCACGGACGTATTGAATGACTTTTTCCCGGCCATCCTGACAAATGTCGATATCAATGTCGGGCATCTCGTCGCGGTCGGGGTCCATGAACCGCTCGAAGTACAAGCCATATCTCAACGGGTCCGGCTGGGAGATGTGCAGGCAGTAGGCGACGACGGAGGAACAGCCGCTGCCGCGTGCGCCGCAGGGGATCCCCTGTGACCGGGCATAGTGAACGAAGTCCCAGTTGATGAGAAAATAGCTCGAAAAACCCTTGCTCTGAATCACCTCGAGTTCGTAGTCGATGCGCTCGCGGATCTCGTCCGTGATCTCGCCGTAGCGCTCCTGAGCCCCCTGATAGACCAATTCGCGAAGATAGTCCTCCGGCGCCTGCTTCTCCGGCGGATGATAGACCGGCGTATACCTTTTGGTGAAATCCAGTTGCACGTTGCAGCGGTCGGCGATGGCCACCGTATTGGACATAGCCTCCGGCACCTGCGGAAACAGCAACCCCATCTCCTCCGGCGACTTCAGATAGAACTGGTCGCCCGAGAACTTGAAGCGGTCCGTGTCGCTCTGCAACGCGCGCGTCGAGATGCAGCACAGCACGTCGTGGGCCTCGACGTCATCATGCGTCAGGTAATGAACGTCGTTGGTCACCACCAGCCCCAGACCCTTCCGCCGGGCGATCTCGATCAACTCCGGGTTGATCATCCGCTGTTCCTCGAGCCCATGGTCCTGAAGCTCGATGAAGAAGCGGTCCGCGCCGAAGACCCTGAGGTACCAATCGGCCGTCCGCTCCGCCTCGCCGCGGTTGTGATTCACCAATGCCTGTGGTATTTCCGCACCCAGACAGGTGCTCGTGCAGATCAGCCCCTCGGCGTGGGCCTCCAGCACCTCGCGGTCGATCCGCGGCTTATAGTAGAACCCTTCGCGATACCCGATCGTGGTGAGCTTCAAGAGGTTGTGATAGCCGGCGTTGTTCATCGCCAGCAACAGCAGGTGATAGTTCGACTCCTTCCCATTGGCCTCCTTGCTGCGCCGATCGCCGGGGGCGATGTAGGCCTCCAGGCCGATGATCGGCTTAATGCCGGCCTTGGTCGCCGCCCGATAGAACTCGACCGCACCGAACATGTTGCCGTGATCGGTGATGGCGATCGCCGGCATCTCCAGCGCCTTGGCTCGCTTGACCACCTCGCCAATCCGATTCGCCCCGTCGAGAAGGCTGTAGTGGGTGTGGACGTGCAGGTGAACGAAACCCGGCGTGCCGGCCTCAGATGTCATATGAAAGCTGCCTCCTTGCACGAGATCACGGCATTCTAACACGTCACCCAGGGTGCCGCAGCCCGCAAATCCTCGGCCTGTGATTTTGGTTTAAGAGGGTGCGGCTGGGTCACTTCCACCGGCCCGATCCCGGTCACCAGCGTGCGCGTCGGGTGATGGCCGTTCTTGACCACCTGCTGACGGCCATGATCGTCCTTCAACCCGGCGTGCCTTTCGATCCATGCATCGACCTCCGCCTCGATCGCCTGGCTCAAGAGACGCTGGGCCCCGTCTCGCAAAATCTCCGTCAAAACGTCCCGGCTGGGGACTGGATTCGCTTCAGCCGCTTCGGCGGCTGCCATCGACCGGCTGGTTTGCGGGACTGGCGTCAACCCGCTCGCTTCGTTACTCTCATGCATCGGCGTACTCCTCTGCCCATCGTGGGCGGCTCGGAACCTCTT